>Ga0105099_10000261_pt1 | contig 35593 bp, 30 predicted proteins | sample PPLLak3cmMay2015_2_FD_79138 | JGI IMG/M metagenome (GOLD analysis project Ga0105099, IMG submission 79138) | Freshwater sediment microbial communities from Prairie Pothole Lake near Jamestown, North Dakota, USA - PPLs Lake P8 Core (1) Depth... | ecosystem: Environmental > Aquatic > Freshwater >... | reverse complement strand
AATTAATTTTTCTTCTGCTTTTTTATTTTTAGATATGTCTCTTGAAATGCAAAAAATCCCTTCAGGGATAGGTGTTACATTTACCTCATAATATCCTTTATGCCCATCTTCAAATAGGTATTCATTTGAAACCTTTTCAGGTTTTTTTGTTTTCATTACTCTTTCAAATGTTTTAAAAAAAGGTGTCTTTTCAACCCCTGGAAAAACTTCTTGTAATCTGTGTCCAATCAATTCTTCTTTAGAAAATCCTGTAAATTCAGTAGCAGCATTATTTACTAAAATATGTTTCCAATCATAGTCAAGAACATAAACGCTATCTTTAGTTGATTCAATTAATGTTTTATATCGCTCTTGGCTTTCTTTCAATTTTTCGTCTGCTTTTTTCTTTTCGTTTATATCTTTTACAATTGCTAAGAATTGTTTTTCACCATTTATTTCTATTAGTTTGCCTGTTACTTCCTGCCAAAAAAGCTCACCATTTTTCTTTTTTGAAAGCCATTCTACGTTTACTGCTTTTCCCTTTGCAACTTTTTGTATCATCTTTTGAAATATTGGGTTTTTTAAAGAATAGTTAGTTGCACTAATTTGATCAACTGTTAACTTTTTCATTTCATCGCAAGAGTAGCCGTATCTCTTACATGCTTCTTCATTTACATCTGATATTAACATATTTTTAGTATCATGCAAAAATATGGCATCGCTTGATGAGTTGAAAATTGTCTTATAGTTTTCTTCAGATTTTTTGAGTTCGTCTTCGTATTTTTTCCATTCGGTAATATCTCTAACACTAGCTATTAATCCTACAACTTGATCATTTTTATCTACAATGGGTGTTCCAATGCTTTCACTGATAAAAACTTCTCCGTTTTTCTTTTTATATTTAATCTCATAAGGTTTATACATTGCACGGGCTTTTTTATTATACCTTTTTTTACCTTGTTCATAAAACTCTTTTTTATCTGCATAAAGAATTTTGGTTTTTTTACCAATGAGTTCTTTTTCGTTATAACCAAATAGTTTTTCAAATGCTGGATTTATTTTTGTAATTTTACGATCTAAATCTGCAAATACTAATGCACAGGGTGTTGCTTTAAAGGTTTCTTCTAATTCTGCATTTTTTTTAATTAGTCTTTCATTTAAATTTATCTCATCAGTAATATCTCTTGAGATCTCTGCGACACCTGCAATTTCTCCATTTTTGTCATAATATGGTAATTTTGTTGTAGTAATCCAATGCGTAGTTTTGTCTGCAAATTTTACTTTTTTTGTTTTGTTTATTTGTGCTTTCCCTGTTTTCATCATCTGCAATTCATCTTTTCTAGTTTCTTTGGCAATTTCTGGAAAAAAATCACAATCAGATTTTCCAACTGCGTCATTTGGTTTTTTAACACCAAGGGCTTCTGCGGCTTTTGGATTGATTTTAATAAATTTGGAATTTTTGTCTTTTAAACATGCGTAATCTGAGATATTGTCAAATAATGTTTCGAATAATATTTTATAAAAAGTGTCGTCTCTTTTATTTGAAATAAGATCCTGTCTTCCCATTTTCTCAACTATTATATGTATAAAAGATTTAAAAAGTATTTCAATAAAACCTTTTTTTATAAACATATGTTAAGCGTTATTATTATATATTAACAATTTATACTATATATTGGATGGGAAATACTCCAGAGATTGTTAGGGTTTTAAAGGAAGAGGAAAAACAAGGTGCTTTTAATTCTGGTACACTGTCTTCTGTAAAATCTGATTCAAATACAGTTGAAATCGAAGAAAATCTATCAAAAAACCTTGCTGAAAGTGAAAAACTATTTAGAACACTTGTTGAGCAATCAACCATAGGCGTTTATATCCATGATCCTGTTGCTAACAAGGTTTTATATGTAAATCCTCTTATTAAAAAAATTTTAAAGATTAATGATGATCTTAAAGATGTTGATTTTTTTAAATATGTTCATCCAGATGATACAGAATTGATAAAACAAAGAACTAAAAAAAGACTTGCCGGTGAAAATATTGACCCGTGTGTTGAAGTCAGATTATTTCCTCCAAATGGTCAAATGATGTGGATTAAATTATATACCACATATATTACATATAAAGGAAAAACCGCCGCATTAGCATCTGTAATAGATATAACTAATGAAAAACTGTATAATACAGAGATTCAGGAAAGCCAAGTAAGATACAAATCTCTTTTTGATTCATCACAAGATGCAATAATGACTATTGAGCCGCCTACCTGGAAATTTACAAGTGGTAACAATTCAGCATTAAGAATTTTTGGTATAAAAACTGAAAAGGAATTTACTGAACTTGGTCCCTGGGATGTAGCCCCAGAATTTCAACCTGATGGAAAACCTTCTAATGACAAGGCAAAAGAAATGATTAATAATGCGATGCAAAATGGTTCAAACTTTTTTGAATGGACTCATAAAAAAATTAATGGCAGGAGTTTTCCGACAACTGTTTTGTTAACAAAAGTAACAATTGGTAAAAAAGAATTTTTACAGGCAACTGTAAGAGATATTACTGAGCAGAAAAAAACATTAGATACATTACAGCAATCAAAAGAACATTATCGGGCGCTATTTGAATCAAGTGCTGATGGTATTTTAATAGCAGACATTACAACCAGGGTATTTAGTGATGCAAATACTGCTATCTGTAACTTGTTAGGTTATACAAAAGATGAATTGTGCGGGATGAGTGTTCAAGATATCCATCCAAAAGAAAGCTTGGGCTATGTGTTTTCTGAATTTGAAGCACAATCTAAAGGAGAAAAAACGTTAGCAAAAAATATTCCATGTTTGAGAAAGAATGGATCTATAGTATATTCAGATGTTAATACAACTGTAACTTTAATCGATGGAAGAAAATGTAATATCGGTTTTTTTAGAGATATCACAAAACAAAAAGAAAATGAAAAAGAAATTGAAACTATTTTAAATGCTGCAGCAGATGGAATAAGAATAATTGGCATGGATTATAAAATTAAATCTTTAAATAAAACAATGGCAGAACTTGCAGGTATAAAACAGCAAAATGTGATTGGTTTGAAGTGTAAGGACGTCTTCAGATCAGAATTTTGTGAAACTGAAGAATGTGCCATTAAAAAAATTTTGAAAAAAGGTGAATCGTATCAGCAAGAACAAAAAATGTATACAAAAGATGGAAAGTTGGTACATTGTCTTGTAAGTGTTTCACCCTATAAAGATGGAAACGGCAACATCGTTGGTGTAATTGAAGACTACAGAGATATATCCTATATATTAGAAACAAAACAAGAGCTAAACGATAGAGAAGAGTTGTTCAGGACTATTACATCTTCTGCTCAAGATGGAATTATAATGATTGACAACAATGCAAATGTAAGCTATTGGAATAGTGCGGCAGAAAAAATATTTGGGTATAAAAAAGAAGAAATCATGGGAAAAAATATGCATATGATACTTGCTCCAGAAAATTATCATAATGATTATAGAAAAGGTTTTGAAAAATTCAAAGAAACTGGAACTGGTGCTGCTGTTGGAAAGACATTAGAACTGAAAGCAAAAAGAAAAAACGGTGAAATTTTTTCTATTGAACTATCTATGTCAAGTGTTAAAGTAAAAAACAAATGGAGTGCAGTTGGGATAGCAAGGGATATAACTTACAGAAAAGAATCAGAAAAAACATTAAAAGAAAAAATAGAAGAACTTGAAAGATACAAAAAAATAACAGTCGACCGGGAACTAAAAATGATGGACTTGAAAAAGAAAATAAAAATGTTTGAGGCGACAGAAGGGTGATAGGCAAACATTTAATAAAAAACAAAAATTTTTTCGTAGTATTTATAATAGCAATGATAATGGTATCACTTTTGGGAGACATCTTTTTCTATATGCAATCCAGTGAGGATCTTGATGAAAAGGAAGCAGAAAAAATAAAATCCATAGCCGTTTTATCTTCAAAACTTATAGATCATTCTTTAATCAAAGACGTTATTGAAACAGGTGATAATGAATCTTTAGAATACAAAACCCTAAAAAAAGAGCTGGAAAAAATAATGGATTGCAATTCAGACATAGACGATGCATACATCATGATTAAATCCGATAAACCTGATATATGGCTTTTTGTGGCAGGTGGATATTCAACGGTAGATTTGAATGAAGATGGTGAAATAACTGAAGAGGAGTATGAAGTCTCTCTATTTGAAGAATACAACGTAAGCCAGTATGAAAATATGAAAAAATCTTTTGATGTTGTCGTGACCGATGAAGAAATGTATTGTGATAAATGGGGCTGTTTCATCAGCGCCTATGCACCGATAACAGATGATTCTGGAGAAGCCTTTTCGATAATTGGAATAGATATAATAAACGATAGGCTATTGCAGAAAAAAGATGCCTTACTATATGAAACTATTGTATTGGCCTTAGTAACAATTATTTTGAGTGGCACTCTGGGATTATTATTTTTTAGACTTCAGAGAAATCTTTTTAAGAAAAACAAAGAAATAGAAAAATCCAACGAAGCGCTCGTTGAAAGCAAAAAGAAACTTGAAGAATTCAACATAGATCTAAAAAGTAAGGTTGAAGAGTTAGTTAGTTTTAAAAAACTAACAGTTGGTAGAGAACTAAAAATGATGGAGCTTAAGAAACAAATCAAAAAACTTGAAGAACAGCATTCGGGGGAGAATAATATTGACTGATATAACATCTTACATGTGGCTTTCATTATTTGCTTATTCCCTAGCGCTATCCTCTGTTTTAACATATAGTTATTTAAAAGGAAGAGACAAAAGAAGAGTAATATTTGCTATTGCTTTTTATCTATCATCCATAACCTTTTTAACGCTTTTTATTGGACGTACAGGTCCTGAAATAAAAATTGTTTTCTGGCAAAATTTTTATTATTGGACTTCAATTCCACTATTGTTTGCAATTAACGTTGCACTTTTTGAACAGATACTAAAAAGTAAGGATTTTAATAAGATATTCTATGTATTTCTAATTATAACATTGATTTCTTTTATACCTGTTATTCTACCATATAATACTTTTAGTGTATATTCATTTATTAGACAGATAATTGCATTAGAAGTAATCATTGTTTCAGCAGTCCTTTTTATAAAAAATAAACAAACCGATAATCTTTTGTTTCTTTTATCAATGATTAGTTTTACAATAGGTGGCCTTGGCCTTGCACATGGATCTGAGTATCTAGGAATATACTCGCAGTTCATGGGTTATATCTTTATAACATTAATATTTGTAAAACCAAAGGCAGACATTCAAAAAGGTTTTTCTTCTTATTTTTCACTAGAAAAAAAGTTAAAACAAACACAAGAGACACTTGAAAAAAAAGAACAAATGTATCAAAAAATCGTGGAAAATACAAGCGATGTTATAATGCTAAACGATTCAAATGGAATAATTACATATATTAGTCCTTCCTCTGAAAAAGTTTTGGGTTACGCGCCTGAAGAACTTGTAGGTAAAAGAGCATATAACATACATCCTGAAGATCATGAAAAAGTAATGAATATTTACAGTCAGGTATTTCAAGATGGCAATACAGATAGCTCAAATGCTGAATATCGTATTAAAACAAAAAATGGTGAAACAAGATGGATATCACATTCATGGACGCCCCTGTTTAAAAACAATAAATTTGAAATGATGGCTAGCTCCCTTAGAAATATTGACGAACAAAAAAAAGTAGAATGTGAAATTAAAGAAAAGGTAGATCATCTTAATAAAAGCGAACTTGCAACACTAAATATTATGGAAGATTTTCAAGATACAATAAATGAACTAGAAATAGCAAAAAAAGAAATAATTGATTTAAATAAAAACTTAGAGAAAAAAGTCGAAGAAAGAACAAATGAAGTTCAAAAACTGTTGCAGCAAAAAGATGAATTTATTCATCAACTAGGCCATGATCTAAAAACGCCGTTAACACCAATATCAACACTTTTACCACTTGTAAAGAAAAAAATTTCAGATAAAAAACTAATAGAAATGCTTGATGTTGTGATTCAAAATGCTGAATATATGAAAAATCTTGTAGTAAAAACACTGCAGCTCGCTCGTCTTAATTCACCAAATCTAAAACTAGAAACTGAAAAAACAAATCTTTTAGAAGAAATAAATAGAATACTAGACAACAAAGCATATATCTTCAAAGAACATGAGTTGAAAATTGAAAACAACATAGATGATAACTTATTTGTAAATGCTGATAAACTTCGCCTTGAAGAACTATTTGATAATCTTATTTCAAATGCTGTTAAATATAACTCAAACAAAGAAGGTAAAATTACGCTTGAAGCAAAAGAAGATAAAGACGACATAATAATATCTGTAAAGGATACAGGTGTAGGTGTGACTCAAGAACAAATACGTCACATATTTGATGAATTTTATAAAGTAGATCCCTCGCGCCATGATCTTGAATCAACAGGACTTGGTCTTACAATATGTAAACGTATAGTTGATAAACATGGTGGTAAAATATGGGTTGAAAGCCTAGGAAAAAATAAAGGAGCAACCTTTTATTTCACTTTAAAAAGATATAAAGACAATTAGGAAAAGATAATTAAATATGTAAGATATATATAACAAAGAAAGTCATGAGGAGTCATGGTAAGGATGATAAAAAAAATAATGATAGTTGATGATAATCCTGATTTACTATTTTCTGTAAAAAATGGTCTTGAAGATGCTGATCCTGAAATAAATGTAATAAGTGTTGAAAGCGCAGAATTATGCCTTGAAAGATTAAAAAATAACGAAATACCTGATCTTATACTACTTGATATCATGATGCCCGGCATAAATGGTTGGGAGATGTTTGATAAACTAAAAGAAAATGTATCTTGGAGAAATATACCTGTTATATTTCTTACTGCAAGAACTGATCGTATTGCAAAAAATGCAGGACAATTTTTAGCAGAAGATTATATTGAAAAACCATTTGAAGTAGAAGATCTAAAGAGAAGAATAGATAAAGTAATAAATAAAACTAAGGCGTAGAAATATTATGAGTAAAAAACTAATGGTAGTTGATGACGATCCATATATACTTATCACGCTTCGTGAATTATTTGAAGAATATGGTTTTGAAGTATACACCGTTCCAACGGGTAAAGACTGTATAGATGAGCTTAAACATGGTTTTAAAGGTGTAATACTAATGGATATCATGATGCCTATCATGAATGGTTGGGATACGATACGTCAGATTGTAAAAGAAAAACTTTACAAAGGAATCATTATTTCTATGCTTACTGCAAAGGATTTACCAGATCCAGATATAACTGAACTTAAAAGATATATTAAAGATTACATTACAAAACCATTTAATCCTGAAGAATTAGTATCAATTGTTAACAACTATTATAAAAAGAATAATTAAAAAAATGGATGCACAAGATTAATTTAATCACTTTAAGAGTATAAAAGGATGGGTTTAAACTCTTAAGAAAGGTGAGATTATTTGAGAGAAGAACCATATATTGTAAAAATTCTTCGTGAAGAGGAAAATAGTAGATTAACTAGCAATATGCATAGTATTTTTAAACATCAGGAAGTCATAAAGGAAGAACCCAAAGATATAGAAAACACTGAACTTGATTTTCCAGAGGAATACAACACATTTTTAGATGATTCTGAAGGAAAAAATAATGAAAATACATCTAACGACATTTCTGATTTACTTTTTGAAAGCACTACTAATATGATGATTTATCTTGATAGCACAGGAAAAGTTCTAAAAGTAAACAAAGCAACCTTAAACTTTTTAGGTTTTACAAAAGAAGAACTGGAAGGAAGACCTTTTTGGAAGATACCTGGTGCCTTCAAAAAAAAGGATATTCCCAAATACTTAAAAATAATTGAGAATGTTTTTCAGGGAAAAAAAGTTGAAGGGTTTAAAGGGGAGCTGCTTGATAAATCAGGAGATAAACATATCTTAAATTTTTCATTTTACCCAAGAAAACAAAATAATAAAGTTACCCAGATTCTATTGGTCGGCGAAGATATAACAAAATTTGAAAAAACAGAAAAACAACTGCTTGAAACTGAAGAGACATACAAAAATCTTATTGAAAATTCACCAGATTCAATTGGAATAATTGATAATAAAGGAATCTTTACGCATTGGAATACCGCCGCAGAAAAAATATATGGTTTTTCAAAAGAAGAAATAGTTGGTAAGCATTTTACTAAAACAAAATTGTTAAATAAAAAAGATATCCCTAAATTCATCAAATTATTTTTATCAATATCTAGTGGAAAAGAAACAAAACCTTTTGAAACAGAAATTGTACATAAAGATGGCAAAAGAGTGGCCGCTGAAATATATTACAGTGTAATAAAACATAATGGTAAAAAGATGGGCATACAAGCAACATCTAGAGATATAACTGAAAGAAAAACAATTGAAAAAGATCTAAATGAATCAAATGAAAGATACAAATCAATTTTTGAAAGATCAAGAGACTGGGTTTATATTCATGATTTCAAAGGTAATTTTTTAGATGCAAATCAAGCATCGTTAGACGGTCTTGGATACACCAAAGAAGATATTAAGAAAACAAATTTTACAACAATTCTTCCTAAAAGCGAATTATTGCGAGCATTAAAAGATACAATTTTTCTTAAAAAGAGAGGCTATGATGTCACTCCAAAGGTGTATAGCGTAAAAAGAAAGGATGGAACCGAGATTTTCGTTGAAACACTTTCGACAGTTTTATATAAAAATGGAAAACCATATGCTGTTCAAGGAATGGCAAGAGATATAACTGACCGTAAAAATTATGAAGAAGAATTAAAGAATAATGAAAAAAAACTAAGAACCGTTCTTGAGACCGTAAAAGAGGGAATAACCTTTAGTGATAAAACAGGTAAATTTGAAATATTTAATCTAGAGATGGAACGACTTACAGGATATACCTATGAAGAAGCAAACAAATGCTCTGATTTTAGTAAGCTTATTTACCCTACAGATGAATCTCGTGAAAAAGCACTTGAAGCACTAACTAAACTTACCAAACCTGGAAGCATACATGAAGCTGAAACAAGGATTATTACAAAAGACGGAAAAACTAGAGATATGCTTGTTTCAACAGTGATTGTTCCATACAATGGCAAAGAAATGTTTCTAAGTGCTTATCGGGATATAACTGAAAGATTAAAAAAAGAGACAGAATTGCTTAAATTTTCAAGGGCCATGCAACAGAGTCAAACTTCAGTGATAATCACAGATGACAAAGGAACTATTCAATATATAAATCCAAAATTTGAAGAGGTTAGCGGTTATAGAAAAGCTGAAATAATTGGTAAAAACACAAATATTTTAAAATCAGGTAAAAATCCTAAAGAAACATATGAAACACTTTGGAAAACCATTTCATTAGGAGATACTTGGAAAGGCGAACTTCTCAACAAGAAAAAAAATGGAGAGTTTTACTGGGAAAATGTTATAATAACACCCATTAAAAACCCTGAAGGAAAAATTACCAATTTTGTCGCCTCAAAAGAAGATATCACCCAACGGAAAAAAATGGTTGAAGATTTAAAGATTAAAGACTATGCTATTTCTTCATCAATTAACGCCATTGCAATTACAAATTCAGTCGGAAATGTTACTTATGTTAATCCTGCCTTCTTAAAAATGTGGGGTTATATCGATGATAAGGATGTAGTTGGCAAACCCTTGATTAAATTTTGGCAAATGAAAGGCAACTACATGAAAGTCATGGATGCAATGGTAAATCAAGGTGGATGGGTTGGAGAACTCACTGCAGAAAAAGCAGATGGTACAAGTTTTCCAGTTCAATTATCTGCAAACCTAGTAAAAGACGAAAGAAAAGAAATAAAATATATGATGGCGTCTTTTGTAGATATCACAAAGCAAAAACAAGCTGAAGAAGAACTTCTCAAAAATCAAAAAAGAATAGAAGAACAAAACACCAAGCTTAAAAAACTAGATGAACTAAAATCAACTTTTTTAAATGTAACTTCACACGAACTACGAACACCAATGGCTTCTATTAAAGGCTACGTGCAAATGGTTATGAAACAAACACTTGGGCAAACATCAGATGAACAAAACAAGGCTTTAAATGTAGTTTTAAGAAACGTTGATAGACTTGATCATCTCATCCAAGACATACTTGATATTTCGAGACTTGAATCAGGAACTATGAAATTCATACCAGAAGATACAAACATCGCAGAAATTATCAATGAAATCGCAGAAACAATGCAGTCTTCTGCCAATGCAAAACAAATAAAAATAAAAACAGAGATAAATGGTAAAATACCAAATTTAACTGTCGATCAAGACCGGATAAAACAAGTAATAATAAACTTTATAAATAATGCTATAAAATTCTCAGAACCAAATACAGAAATAACTATAAGAACATGCAAACAAGAAAAAGATATACTAATAGAAGTACAAGACTTTGGACGAGGAATACCTTCGGATAAACTAACAAAAGTATTTGATACATTTTATCAGGTTGATTCAGGAATGGATAGAAAATTTGGTGGCGCAGGATTAGGACTTTCTATAAGCAGAGGAATTGTTCTTGCACATGGTGGAAAAATATGGGCTGAAAGCCAAGAAAAGAAAGGAAGCACATTTAAATTCACACTACCGTTAGAACCAGTTAAAAACCTTGAAGATAACTTTAGAAATGTTGACGTATTTAGGTTAAAAGAAGATGAAATAAAAGAAGAGTACGAAAAATATAAAAACAGAATGAAAATTTAAAAAAAATGTTTGAGGAGAGAATAAAATGACAAAAATAATGGTTGTAGATGATGAAACTGATCTTAGAGAAATGATAAACATTATGATGCGAAAAGAAGGATACGAAACACAAATGGCTGAAAATGGAGACGATTTTCTAAACAAAATTGATGATTTCCAACCAGTGCTTGTAACCCTTGATGTTATGATGCCTGGACTTACAACAAAAGAAATACTTGAGAAACTGAAAGAAAAAATAGCAAAGCCAAAGATTATTCTTCTAACAGTTGTTCGTTTCTCAGAAGAAGAAAAACAGAGAATTCTTAAACTTGGAAATATAGTAGATTATATCACAAAGCCATTTGATTTTGAACAATTAATTAGTACAGTTAAAAAACACTTAAACCAATAAAAAAGGTGTAATTTTGACAATTAGAGATGAAAAAATTATACAGGTTAACTATTGGAAAAAACTACAAAAAGACCTAGATGAGGTAGTGGGAAAACTACATGGCGTCGTTTTATTTATACACAACTCCGCAAAATTTGAAGATATAACAGATTTTTTTAATAAAATACATCCAGATAAAAGATTAAGAGTTTTATATATCTCTTTAATCAATTCAAATAACCATATTGAAAGAATTCTCAAAGAAAAACCTTTGATAAATAAAAGATTGCATGTTGTAGATTGCGTTTCTAGCTTTATTATGGATATGGAGGATACTAGATTTTGTGTATATAAAAAACCTCCTCAAAACCTACAGGCTTTAAAAGAGATGATATTGGAAAATATTCAAAAAACAGACCCAAATATTCTGGTGGTAGACTCTTTAACACAGTTTATTAATTTTTCAGTTCCAACAGAAAATGAACTAGTAGAATTATACCATTTCCTAAAAGAACTAAGAGAAAATATTATCGGGCTAGGTGATGACTCAATAATATTAATCTATAACGATAAAGTAGGCTATATGAAAACACTACCTGTGATGAATATTGATCTTATACTAAAATATGATGTAATAAGAGATACTATACGATTAAGAGATTGAAAAAATATAGTGAAATATTTATGATAAATGAAGATTTGGATTTGAATCAAAACCAATGCGATTTTAGTAAATTAAATTACTGGCGAGAAATAGAAAAAAACATAACTGAAGAGCTTAAAAATCTAAAAGGTATAACATTAATTGTACACAACTCAGTAGAATTCACAGATATAATAGAATTTCTACAAAACTATAGACCAGGGGAATTTTTAGCAGTATTATACATATCTCTTGTAAGAAGCTATGATTATATGAAAAATGCTTTAGAACTAAAAACATTAGATGATAAAAGAATGATCTTTATAGACTGCGTATCAGGATACGCTTTTCCTGTTGATGATAAGGTAAATTCTGCTTTTTATCACAAACCACCGCAAACTCTTGAAGAACTAAAAGAAATAATACAATTTGGTATAGAAAAAATAAACCCTGAGCTAGTAATACTTGATTCTTTATCACAGTTTATAAATTTTTCACATTCGACAGAAGAAGAATTCAGCGAGTTATGCAATTTTTTAAATACTTTAAAACAAAATCAAATAAATACGAATCAAAAAGTGTTCATGTTACTTTATGATAATAAATTAGGAATAATGGAAAGTTTACCAAAAAATCAGATAGACAATATATTAAAGATGGAGAAAATCAAAAAAGAAAATTTCTGGAAATAAAAAATCTATAAAACTTTTGCAATTTGAATTAAAAGTTTGTTTTTAGAGTCTTTTTGATCGATAAGTATTCTTCCTTCCTGACGATAAGGTCTTGAAGAATGAAAAGTTTCTTTTTCTAGTATCGGGTTTAAACCAAGTGATTTTGCAGCTTTTAAAATATCATCAATAGAAGGTTTTTCAACTGCATACTTACTAGGAATTCTTCTACCAGAAAGTCTTGAAACTGTTTTATCAAAATAAATAGGATATACAACGTATTTTTCTTCTCCACGGGAAACCATAAATTATCACAAAAAAAACAAATTTATTTTGTTAATAGCACTGCGTTAATAGTTCCACTTTGCCCAGGTCTTGAAGTAATTTTTGCTTTACCAATTTTTGTTTCAATAATTGCGCCTTTATTCATAATATTACGTCTAACATAATGGATATTTGCAGAGTTTTCTTTAACTGTAGTTATTTCAGTTTTAGTTGTTTTTTGTGTTTTAAGATCTAGCACATAAGCAATATTTGATGTTTTTACTCTTGTTTTTCTGTTATTTCCTTTTGTTCTTACTACTTTTAAACTGTTTACGCCTATAGTTGTAAGAGGTGATTCTCGACCTATTTCAAATTTTCTTTTACCACGTGCATAACGTATTCTGCGACCTGTTCTGCTTCTTTCTGCTTTACCTTGCCAAAGTGCCATTAGAAACTCGGAATAGAGAAGTAATATTTAAATGATATGCTGATGTTTAATATGTGTTATTTTACAATTTTTTGTTAGATTATCCTCTTAAAGTTAAAATAATAAATGTCAATGAATGGTTTATAAATTGATAGCGTGTTTTAAACTATGTTTTATAAATAAAAACACCCCTAATGCTAAATATGGCTTCTAAAAAACATATAACAGTGGGTTATTATCTTTTAGTTTAATATTACCATTACTGTTATTGCTATTACTAGAAGCGTTATTCCTAGTAAACATGATTTCGTTTCTATTTTCAAGTTTTAGTTTCTCCCCATTTTTTATGTGATGTAAATTATTTTATGCTTTAAATATTTTATTATTATTTTAAAATTTTTTTTATATATTGTCCTTTGGATGTTTTTAAAATCATAAACTTGAAATAAACTTTGCAATTCTTGGTTTTGTGACTGATAAACCTTTTTCTAATGAACAACAAGAAACAAAAGGAGTAAAAACATTACTTGGAGATCCCAAGAAAGCGATAATCAAACTTGCAATTCCAATGATTATTGCAATGTTTATACAGACTACATATAATTTTGTTGACGCATTATGGGTTTCAGGTTTTGGTGCAAACCTTTTCACAACAGTAGAAATAGCTGAAACTGGTAAACTAGCACTTGCAGCAATAGGCTTTGTCTCACCTTTCTACATGATGGCAATAGCAATATCAACAGGTCTTGGAGTAGGAAGCTCTTCGGCAATATCAAGAAGGATCGGTTCAAAAGACAAAAACGGTGCTGATAACATAGCAACACATTCTATAATACTAACATTAATCGTTGCAGTTTTTTTCACAATAATTCTATATTTTCTTGCAGAGCAGATACTAGCAGGAGTCGGTGCAGGTGAATCACTTCAAATGGCAACAGAATATGGTAAAATAATTTTTGCAGGTAGCATAATAATATTTTTTATAAATATGGCTACTGCAATTCTTAGAGGAGAAGGCGATGTTAAAAAAGTAATGTACGCTCTGATGATAGGAACAGTTTTAAACATAATACTTGACCCAATTTTTATTTTCACGTTTAAAATGGGTGTTGCAGGAGCCGCATATGCAACTATTCTATCAATGATAATAACCGCATTTATTCTAGCCTACTGGTTATTTTTCAGAAAAAACACATATATAAATTTTAAATTTAAAAATTTTAAATTCAAAAGTGAAGCATTATACGATATTTTTAAAGTAGGGCTTCCAGCATCATTTCAACAATTAACTATGTCAATTATGATGATAATACTAAATATAATAATTGTAAAAATAGCACTTGGAGGAGACGCAGGTGTCGCAGTTTATTCTACAGGATGGCGAATTGTAACAATTGCTGTACTTCCGCTTTTAGGTCTTGCAACAGCCGTAACATCTGTTACTGGTGCGACCTTTGGTGCAAAAGAATATAAAAAACTTAATGAAAGTTACATATACTCATTAAAATTTGGATTATTAATAGAGATAATACTTGCAATCTTTATTTTTTTACTTGCACCATTTATAACAATAATTTTTACAACAGGACAAGGCTCAGAAAAAATTGCACTAGATCTAGAAAACTTCATAAAAATTTCTGTTTTATTTTATCCTGGTGCAGCATTCGGAATTGTTTCATCTGCATTATTTCAGGGTGTAGGTAAAGGATTTTATGCATTAATCGTAACGTCTCTTAGAACAATTATACTTATACCCTTGCTTGCAATAGTATTTTGCTGTTTTTTTTCATTAGGATTAAATGGGATTTGGTGGGGTCTTGTTGTTGCAAATCTAGTTGGTTCAATGATTGCATTTTTAGTTGGTAAATCATATGTAAATAAACTTTTAATGACGAAAAAAAGTGACAAAAAACAACTTATAACTTAGAACTATTTTTTAAAATTTAATACTTTCAGTCACCTCTTTTTAAGTTTTATAAAGAACGATGCACAATATCTTTCCAAAAAGTTATAAAATTATGAGGTGAATAAAAAAATGATTGTATGGAACTACGCAATTCAGAGCGATAATGGGAAGATATTTACTCAAGACCCAGAATATGCTGAAAAAAGAAGTAAACTTGGAGATATTGTTTTTTGTAAAAGAATTACCAATTTTTACAAATTTTAATCAATAAAAGTTAAAAAGGAAACAATATTACCAATCGCCTGGTAATAGTTATGGCTTCATCTTTAAAATATATTCGTCAACCAATAGTAAGCGTTTTAGGCCATGTAGACCATGGTAAAACTAGTTTATTAGATTATATCAGAGGCTCAACTGTTGCAGCACGCGAAGCTGGTGCTATTACCCAACACATAGGTGCAACAGAAGTACCAATAGATGCAATTTACAATGTTTGTGGAGAATTACTTAAAGGAAAAAAATTTACTTTACCTGGTCTTTTATTTATTGATACACCAGGTCATCATGCTTTTACAACACTGCGCACCCGTGGTGGAAGTCTAGCAGATATAGCAATATTGCTAGTTGATATAAATGAAGGTTTTAAACCTCAAACCTATGAATCACTTAAAATCTTAAAACAATATAAAACACCATTTATTGTTGTAGCAAACAAAATAGATGCAATCTCAGGCTGGCAAAAAACCCAAGGTGCTGCAAAAAATCGAATTGATAGTCAAAGAGTAAATGTAAAAAATATTTTTGAAGAAAAACTATATGAAATTATTGGTACAATATCTGAAAACAAACTAAACTCTGATCTTTATTTTAATATCTCAGATTTTAGAAAAACAATAGGTATAATTCCTGTTTCTGCAAAAACCGGTGAAGGAATACCTGAACTTTTAATGATACTTGTGGGTCTTGCCCAAAGATTTTTAGAAGAGAAACTTCAAATTGAATCAGGACCTGGAAAAGGAACAGTACTAGAAGTTAAAGAAGAGGTAGGTCTTGGTAAAACAATAGATGCAATAATTTATGCAGGAACGATTAGAAATGATGATAAAATAGTAATAGGGACAACAGGAGAACCACTTGTAACAAGGATAAAAGCACTTCTAAAACCCAAACCACTTGACGAAATACGTGACCCGCGTGAAAAATTTTATAGTGTAAAAGAAGTACATGCAGCATGTGGAATAAAAATCAACTCACCAGATTTAACTGATGTTGTACCAGGTGCACCAATACGTGTTGCAACTGAAAAACTAGATGAAATAATTGAGGAAATTAAAAAACAAACAAAAATTGATTTTGAACTAGATGAGCAAGGAATAATAATTAAGGCAGATACAATCGGATCACTTGAAGCACTTATAAAAGAATCACGCGAAAAAGGAATAAAAATTAGAAAAGCAGAAATTGGAAATGTATCAAAACGCGATATAATGGAAGCAGATGCAACACTTGACCCGCTAAACAAACTTATTTTTGCATTTAATATAAAAATACTACCTGAAGCAAAAGAAGAGATTGCAAACACCAATATTACAATGTTTTCAGAGGATGTAATCTACACAATTATGGAGAACTACGATGAATGGATAGAAAAAAAGAAGGCAGAAATAGAACAATCACGAAGAAAAGAATACATACATCCAGGTATGATAAGATTCCTACCAGAATATGTTTTTAGAATAAGTCATCCTGCAGTAATTGGTGTTAGAATACTTGGTGGAAGAATAAAAACAGGCATGCGCCTGATGAAAAATGATGGAAGTATAGTTGGAACTATAAAAGGCATACAATCAGAAAACAAACCAGTCGAAGAAGCAATACAAGGTCAAGAAGTCGCAATATCAATAGATGGAGTAACAGTTGGAAGACAAATAAAAGGAGAAGACATATTATTTACTGATATCCCTGCAAGTGACGCAAAAAAACTCCGGGATATGGATATACTAAACATTGATGAAAAAGATGTTTTAAATAAAATCTTTGAAATCAAACGAAAAACTGATAAATTCTGGGGTATGTAAAAATTTTTTTGAAAAATATTCATATTTATTAAAATAATATTCTATTAGTTATAAAAAATATAATAAATAACCTATTATTTGGGGGTACCCAATGGTTCAGGATTCTTTAAATGTAATAAAAAATGCAGAAAAAAAAGCAGTTGAACAAATAGAACAAGCAAAAATAGGATCTGAAAAGATAATTGAAAATTCAAAAAAAACTGCTGAAAAAGAAAAACAAAAGATACTTGAGAATGCAAAAAAACAAGTTGAAGAACAAATCAAAAAAGCCCAAGAAAAAGCTAAAACAGAAACAACAAAGATAAAACAAGAAAGCAAAAAAGAAATATCTGAAATACAAAAAAAATCTGAAAAAAATATACAATCTGCAGTTGACTTAATACTAAAGGAGATAGAAGAGGGGGGATAATCAATACTTTTTCCAGCTCCGATGAAAAAAGTAACACTTTTTGTGCATCGGAATTATATAGAAAATGTCATAGAGACACTACATAAAAAAGGCTTAATGCAAATAATAGATATAGCAAAAGACGAACCACAAATTTTAGATGATTCTGAAAAAGCAGGCATGCATCCCGAAGCAGAAACTTGTGCGATTTATGAATTAAGACTGACAAGACTTATAGATATTTTAAAAAGAATAACTCCACCTAAAAAAGGAATTAAATCGATACTTTCCCCTGAACTTTTACAAATCAAAAACGTTTCTGAATCATCTGTTGAAGAATTGTTTTCATATGCTGAGGGATATCTAGATAAAACTGAAAAAAAAATACTTGAAAAAGAAGAAAAATTACAAGCTTTAAACGAGCAACAAGAAAAAATCAAGCAAGATCTTGAAAAAATAAAATATCTATTTGATTTTGACTTTAACCTTTCTGATATTGGTGAATCCAAATATCTTATTGTAAAAGCAGGTATAACTAAAGATATTGATTTTATAAAGGAACAAATTAAAAAAATAGATTCTGTAACCATTTTTTCTAAACAGTTTGGAACTAAGAAAAAAATAGAATGGGCTGTTCTTCTAGTCGCACATAAAAAACATCAAGAAGAAATTGAAAAAATTTCAAAAGCAAGTATTTCTGAATTTTCTTTTGAAATATCTCTTGATACTCCAAAAGATGCAGTTAAACAATTAAAAAAAGAATTACAAGATATCGAACAGCAAAGAAATAAAATAATTTCTGAACTACGAGTTTATTCAAAAGCACAGCTATCAGATTTACTAGCACTTCGTGAAGAAATAAAAATTGAAAGAATTAGAAAAGAAATATCAACTAATTTTGCAAAAACAGACTCATCATATATAATCAAAGGATGGATTTTAGAAAAAGATGAACAAAAAATAAAAGATGAATTGTCTACTACTTCAAATAATTACGTTATACAAAGTTTTGAAAAACCAAATGAAAAAAATGACAAGCCGCCAACATATATAAAAACTCCTTGGTGGGCTGAAGGTTTTAAAAGTCTTGTTAATCTGTTTTCTGTACCTCGTTACAATGAGATAAATCCCACTGTTATCCTGGGTATATTTTTCATATTGTTTTTTGGAGTAATGCTAGGAGATGCAGGATATGGTTTAGTATTACTTTGTCTATCATTATTTGGTTTTTTTAAACTTGGAAAGCATAGTAAAATGTTTAGGGATTGGTCTTTTATTGGTATTTGGATGGGAACTATTGCAATCATCTTTGGCGTTTTGACAAATAGTTTCTTTGGAGATTTAGTACCTAGATTTATATATAATAATCCAGAGGCAAAACTTTATGAATTTGATATAATGGGAGTTCATATAGCGCCTTTAGTAGACCCTATAAAAGACCCTATTTCAATACTTGTTCTTGCTTTGATATTTGGGCTTATACATCTTAATATTGGACTGTTACTTGGAATTATTCAAACATTAAAACAAAAAAAATTTAAAGAATTTATTACAACCAGACTATGCTGGGTATCACTTCAAATTGGTGGTGGGATTCTAATTGGTAAACTTATTCTTAATTTTCAATTATCAGATACGTGGATGCTAGTTGGTGTAGCTTTAGTGATTATTGGATTTATTCAGCTATTTGTTATTACTGGGCCTTTAGGATTTTTTAGCATAACTGGTTACGTAGGTGATTGGCTTTCATATGCTCGTATACTAGCACTTGGTCTTGCAACAGGAGGTATGGCACTTGCATTTAATGTTATATCCCAATTACTTTCAGAAATGATACCATCATTTTTAGGTATTTTGATCTTAATGTTAATTGTATTTGTTGTTTTATTCTTTTTAAAAATACTTAACAGATTAAAAATTATTATATGGGCAGTTATAACAGTTGTATTAATAGTTTTATTCTTAATATATTCAGATGTTGTAAATACAACATTTATAGGAGGATTAATAAGTCTTATACTTGTTATAATAATGCTTTTAGTATTGCATGTTGTAAACCTCATTCTTCAATCACTTGGTGCAGCAATTCATTCATTAAGACTTCATTATGTTGAATTTTTCAACAGATTTTATGAAGGCGGCGGACATGAGTTCTCGCCTTTTGAAATGAAAAGAAAATATACAAAAATAGAAAAAAAAAAATGAGAATAGAAATGGAGGAAAAAATATATGAAAAAAATGAGAAAAGCAGCAGTATTAGCAATGTTAATCTCAGTAATTTTCATGTTTACTGCAGGTTTAGCAATTGCTCAAGAAAATGAAATAGAAGACGCAGGTAACAATCTTGTAATTGCTCCAGCACCTGATGGACCGATAGCAAATTTTGAGTATAAAGTTGAAGGTAGAACTGTAAGTTTTGGATCAACCTCATACGATACAGATAGTATAATAAAATCGTATCTTTGGGAATTTCATGATGGAACAAATTCAACAGAACAACATCCTACAAAAGAATTTGCTGGAGATAACACCTATTATACAGTGACTCTTACTATCACTGATAATAACAACAACACTGCAACAATTACACAAAATATTCAAACTGGTGATACTTCAAATAACAAGAAAATGGTTATACTAGGTTGTGCACTAGCACTTGGAATCGCAGGTATAAGTGCTGCAATTGGGCTTGGAATCGCAGGCTCATCTGCTATAGCAGTAACTGCAGAAAAACCAGAGTTGTTTAGCAAGCTTTTAATTCTGCAAGTTTTACCAATGACGCAATCAGTATACGGGCTGTTAACCGCTATTTTACTTATGATGGGTGCAGGACTTATTGGTGGAGTAGATGCAACTGTAACACCACTTATGGGAATGGGTGCGGTATGGATAGGTCTTGTAGTGGGACTAACAGGAACATCAGCAATAAACCAGGGTATGACTGCGGCATCATCAATAAGTGCAGTAGGCCGAAACCCAGATGTTGTATCAAAAGGTATAATCTTTACTGTTATGACAGAAACAATTGCAATATTTGGTCTATTGCTAGGTATCTTGCTTATGGTAGGATTAGGATTTCTAGGTTAATGAAACTATGTCAGCTGAAAAAATCATTGAACAGATACAAAAAGATGCAGAAAAAGAAACCAAAGAAATACAACTATTTGCAGAAAAACAAGCAAAAACAATAATTCTTGAAGCAAAAAAACAAGCAAAAGAAGAAGCAGATAAAATAATTGAAAATGGGAAAAAACAAGCAGAAAACATTCAAAGAATAATTATTTCTAAAGAAAACCAAAACATAAAACGAGAAATAATGAACTCTGAAGAAAAAATAATCGATGAATGTTTTATCAAAGCCCATCAAAAACTATCAACTATAAAAGGAAAACCGTACGAGGATACAGTTTCTAAATACGCTCAAGAAGGATTAAAAAAACTTGGCAAAGATTGCAGCGTTCTAATATCAAGAAGTGAAGACAAAACAATCATAGAAAAACTAGGCTTAAAATCATCAGGAAATATTGAAGCATCTGGGGGAATAAAACTAGTCTCAAAAGATGGTAGAATATTACTTGACTACACATTTGATGGCATACTTAAAAGGGATAAAGACAAAATTAGAAACAAGGTTGGAAAACTGCTTTTCTCAAAATAAAAAAAATATGAGGTATAGATGTTAGAAGAATTGTTTAACCCAGCAGGATATTTCTTCTGGATACTAATAATTGCAATAATAGCTGGGACTATAGCAATTATATCTAGACCTTTTTCCACATATGTAAAATTTGTCTACCCAAATGCTAAATATGAAGCAATGGGAAACCCGCATGTCACTGAAAAAAATCTAAATACTCTTGTCGAAAGTAAAAACCTAGTTGATTTCAAAGAAAATTTAAACTCTAGCAAAGACTATAAAATTGCAGGAGAAACTACGTATGATATTCAAAAATCATTAGATAGCTTGTTTTATCAAACCATTGAAATGATGAAAAAAGACAGCTCCAACAAAATGCATGATTTTTATAACACATATACCGAAAAAATAGATATGTATTTGGTTAAAAAAGAACTTAGAAACAAACTTAAAAACAATAACTTAGATGAAAAAAGCATCCAAAATGCAATTCTTCCTACTACAAAAAAACTACTTTACAATATAAAAGAAACAAATAAAGAAAACCTTTCAAAACTTCTATTGGACTTTGGATTTCATGAAGATATAACAAAAGAACTTGCAAATGAAAAAATTGATTATATGGAAATAGACAACGAAGTTGATAAATATATAATAAACAAGTTTATCAAAGTTAAAGTTCCATATAAATGTGAACAAGGCAAAAACAATTTTATTAAGTCATATCTTGATATTTACAATATTAAATTTTTATTGCGCTGTAAACAACTTGGTTTTGATAAAGAAACATGTATGAAATATTTCAATGGCCAAGGAAAAGAAATAGCAAACTGGAAATACGAACAACTTGCAGAGATGGATGGTGTTGCACAAGTAATATCTGGGCTTGAGGGTACATCCTACTATGAAATATTAAAAAATTCAATTGAAGAATACAATAAAGAAAAAACTGTTCAGATTCTAGAAAACCGTCTTGATAATCTGTTTTTGAAAATCATCAGAAACATTTCAACACAAAACTATATAACAATTGGACCGACACTAAGATTTTTAGTTTCAAAAGAATATGAAATACAAAACCTTAAAGTCATTGCAAAAGGTGTCGCTGAAAATTTATCTAAAGATTTTATTAAAAAATTTTTAATCCTGGAAGGTGCCACATGAAACTTGCAGCTTTATGTGACAAAGATACAGCCGCGGGTCTTAGACTTGCTGGTATAAAAGAACTATTCATACCAGAAAAAAATGAGCTGCCCCTCTGGAATAAGATTAAAGAAAGAGATGATATAGGAATACTTTTTATCACAGAGGAAATAGTAAGAACACTAGGCAATCATCTTAAGGATTACCGTTTAATTCATAATATTCCAATAATCATTGAAATACCTGATAAAAAAGGTAGAACAAAAGATCATACTGATTTTGTAAGTCATCTTATAAAAAAAGCAGTTGGAATAGAAATAGATAAAGAAAAAATCAAATAAAAAAATAAGGTTTGGAGGAAAACAACATATGAAAAAAGAAGCCAAACAAGGTAGAATAATACGAATTTCAGGTCCTGTCATAGAAGCAGATGGTATGCGTGGAACAAAAATGTACGATGTAGTAAGAGTTGGAGATGAAAATTTAATCGGCGAAATAATACGTTTAAATCAAGATAATGCAATAATCCAAGTTTATGAGGATACAAATGGTCTTAAACCAGGTGAAAAAGTAATATCCACAGATGAACCACTCTCTGTAGAACTAGGACCAGGTCTTTTGACAAACATTTACGATGGTATACAAAGACCACTACCTGATATCATGAAAAAAACCGGTGATTTTATTACCCGTGGTGTCGAAGCACCAGCACTTGATAGAACCAAAAAATGGACTTTTAAACCCACTGCAAAACCTGGTGATATCGTTCAGAGTTGTGATGTCATAGGTGAGGTTGAAGAAACATCTATTATTACTCATAAGATAATTGTTCCTCCAAATACAAAAGGTAAAATTTTAAAAATTGAAAAAGAAGGAAAATATACTGTAGAAGACACGATTTGCATTATTTCAACAGATAATGGGGATAAAAAACTTCAGATGATGCAACGTTGGCCAGTTCGTATGCCACGGCCTGTATCTAAAAAATATGACCCTGGTATACCACTAATTACAGGTCAAAGGGTAATTGATACTTTTTTCCCAATTGCAAAAGGTGGAACCGCAGCAATTCCAGGTGGGTTTGGAACAGGAAAAACTGTTTGTCTGCACCAACTAGCAAAATGGAGTGATGCTCAAGTCGTTGTTTATGTTGGATGTGGTGAACGTGGAAACGAAATGACAGATGTTCTTCGTGAATTTCCAGAGCTTGAAGACCCAAAGACTGGTGAACCACTGATGAATCGTACAGTTCTTATTGCAAACACTAGTAACATGCCAGTTGCTGCTCGTGATGCTAGTGTATACACGGGTATTACTATTGCAGAATACTATAGAGATATGGGCTATGATGTAGCACTTATGGCAGATAGTACCAGTCGATTGGCAGAAGCTATGCGTGAAATCTCAGGCCGACTTGAAGAAATGCCTGGTGAAGAAGGATATCCCGCATATCTAGCTAGTCGCCTTGCAGAGTTTTATGAACGAGCAGGACGTGTTAAACTTACATCTACTAAAGAAAAAGAAGGAAGTGTATCTGTAATGGGTGCAGTAAGTCCCCCGGGTGGAGATTTTTCTGAGCCTGTTTCACAAAACACACTTCGTATCGTCAAAGTATTCTGGGCACTTGATGCAGATCTTGCAGACCGTCGTCATTTCCCATCTATTAACTGGCTTAAATCTTATTCACTTTATCTAGATGAAGTGCAAAACTGGTGGAAAAAAGAGGTAGGTGAAGACTGGCTTAAACTACGTACAAAAGCAATGGCACTTTTACAAAAAGAGTCAGAATTACAAGAAATTGTAAAACTAGTAGGACCAGATGCCCTCCCGCCACGTGAAAGAGCAACACTTGAATCAGCACGTATGATTCGTGAAGATTTCTTGCAACAGAGTGCATTTCATCAAGTTGATACATATTGTTCAGGTAAAAAACAATATGAGATGCTTAGACTTATCTTAAAATTTAATGATTTAATAATGGATGCAGTTGGAAAAAATGTTCATATCGATAATATTATTTCTATGAAAAGTCGTGAACATCTTGCTAGAATGAAAAATGTTTTAAACAAACAATTTGAAAAACAATTTAAAGAAACGGAAAACGAACTGGAAAAAGAAATCAAATCCTTAATTAAAGGAGGAAATTAAGATGAGCAATAAAGACATTGAGTATACAACAGTTACCGAAGTTACAGGACCACTTATGATTGTTCAAGGAATAAAAGACGTTGCTTACAACGAAGTTGTAAAAATAAAACTTGCATCTGGTGAAGAAAGAACAGGACAAGTACTTGAAGCATTTTTGGACAAAGCAGTAATTCAGGTTTTTGAAGGTACTAAAGGGCTTGACACAGATAAAACAAGTGCAAGATTCATAGGTGAAACAATGAAACTAGGTGTATCCAAAGATATGCTTGGTAGAATCTTTGGTGGAACAGGAAACCCAATAGATGATGCACCAGCGATTATCCCGGATGACCGTCGCGATATTAATGGTAATCCAATAAATCCTTATGCTAGACAATATCCACAGGAGTTTATACAAACAGGTTTTTCTACAATTGATGGGCTTAACACTCTTGTACGTGGTCAGAAGCTACCGATATTTTCAGGTGCGGGTCTTCCGCATAACGAGATGGCGGCACAAATCGCACGTCAAGCAAAAGTACTTGGAAAAACCGAAAAATTTGCAGTAGTCTTCTGTGCAATGGGAATTACAGCAGAAGAAGCAAATCTTTTCATCAGGGATTTTGAAAACACAGGTGCACTTGAAAGAACTGTTATGTTTTTAAACCTTGCAGATGACCCAACAATTGAACGAGTAATATTACCACGTATGGCACTTACCTGCGCAGAATACCTTGCATTTGACCTTGATATGCATGTACTAGTTATTCTAACGGATCTTACAAACTATGCAGAAGCACTCAGAGAAATAGCAGCAGCCCGTGAAGAAGTCCCGGGAAGGCGTGGATACCCGGGTTATATGTATACCGATCTTTCAATGATTTATGAACGTGCAGGACGTATCAAAGGCAAAAAAGGGTCAATTACTCAAATTCCTATGCTTACAATGCCAGATGATGATATAACCCATCCAATACCTGACTTAACTGGTTATATTACAGAAGGTCAAATTGTTTTAAATCGAGGTCTTAACAAAAAAGGTATTTATCCACCTGTTGCAGTTTTACCCTGTTTATCCCGTCTGATGGATCGCGGTATAGGTGAAGGTAGAACACGTGAGGACCATGCAGATGTATCAAATCAGCTTTATGCAGCATATGCCGAAGGAAATGATTTACGTGATTTAGTAGCAATAGTCGGAGAAGATGCTTTATCTGAAAGAGATCAAAAATTCTTACGTTTTGCAGATGAATTTGAAAAACGATTTGTCGCCCAGGATAAACATGAAGATAGAACAATAGAGCAGACCCTGACCATTGGCTGGGAGTTACTTTCAATCTTGCCAAAAGCAGAACTAAAGAAAATTGATGAAAAATACATAAAAAAATATCACCCTGAAAAAACAAAAAAAGAGTAAAATAATATGGCAGAGCAGATAATGGAGGGCGTAAGCCCAACCAGAATGGATTTACTAGACATACGTAAAAAACTAGTTTTAGCTGAAAAAGGACATAAACTCTTAGAAGAAAAAAGAGATGCTCTTGTTGAAAAATTCTTTGTAGTTATTCATAAAAGAAACGAACTTGTAAAGCAACTCGATGATGATTTTTCGAATGCTTTTTTATCACTTATACAATCACAAATGATACTAGGTGAAAAAAAAGTAGATGAAATATCATATGTAACACCAGAAATCGGTTTAATAGATATAGAAACAGATAATATAATGGGTGTAAAAATACCAAAGATTAACAAGTCGCAGATAAAACAAGAAATTGAACCTAGTTATAGTTTTATAGAAACTTGTTCAAAACTAGATGATGCACAACAAGATTTCAAACAACTTTTAACAAAACTTATTAATCTAGCAGATTTAGAAGGAAGCATTAAATCACTTGCAGTTGAAATAGAAAAAACCAAAAGACGGGTAAATGTGCTTGAAAATAATCTTATTCCAAAGCTTAACTCTACGATTAAATACATTGAAATGCAACTTGAAGAAAGAGAACGAGAAGATTTCTTCAGAAGAAAAAGAATAAAAGCATTAATAGAAGCAAAAAAGAGTAAAAAATGAATAAAATAGAAGAAGATCCTATACTTGGAAAGTTTTTTGATACACCTGAAAAAAAAGCAAAATGGCTTGTTAGAATAAAGATTTTTTATATTCTTTTTATAATTTTTATGATATTTGGTATAATTTTCTTGTTTTTTTGGTATTATTTTAAATAAAAAAAAGAGAAAAAGATTTTTTTAGACGTCTTTTCCTATTTCCCATATGGCTTTTATTGATAGCAAACCTACTGCAGGGGCTATAAACATTGCAAGGGCTAAAGACACGCCGTATAGCAAGTTTGCTAGAAGCTCTGATATTATCAGACTTAGACCTACATTACCAAATGATGCATACATCAAGAGTAATGCTATGCTCGCCAAGAGAAAAGATGGTACTTCTGCTTTGGTTATCGTTCCTTTTCCTAAGAATGCTAATATTCCTACAATAGCACCCAATATACAAAGTATCCAGGCGATTGCACCGTTCCAATTCGATAATATGTTCTGATCTAACAATGCGTATACTAGACCAACTACTACCGCAAGTGCTGCTCCTATAATAAATGACCATAGTGCTAGCTTTCCAATCATATCATCTTTTGACATTTTTTTCTCCCCAAATTTTTTATTATTTTGTTTTCTAAACAATTTTTTAGTTTATAAAATTTATGATTTTTTTTAAAAGAAAACTTGAAATATATTACTTTTATTCAACAGTGTAAAAAAAGATTTCATGTAGTGTGATTTATTGTGAATCATAATAAGTTGTTTGAAAGGGTAGATAAATTGCTTGAAAACCAAGATGATACAGATTCCAAAGATAAAAAGATAAATAAAATAGATATTTTACCTGTTGACGAGTGGATTAAAAAACAGAACTTTAAAACAACTGCTGACCTTAAAGTCCCTGAACTTTTACTAGACCAAGTAATAGGTCAAGATAAAGCAGTAGATATAGTTCGCAAAGCATCAGAGCAGAAACGTCATGTTATGCTAATTGGAGACCCAGGTACTGGTAAATCTATGGTTGCACGTGCAATGACTGCTTTTTTATCAAAAGAAGAACTTGAAGATATTATTGCTTATCCAAATAACGATGATTCCAATACACCTCATATTCGTGTTGTTCCGGGTGGTAAAGCAAATGAGATAGTGAAATCTCAAAGAGAAGAAGCAAAAAAGAAAAAAGAACAACAGGGTAGTTTTATTCTTTCTTTTGCATTTATAATTATAATATTATCATTTTTTGCAGCGATTACACCAGCGTTTACTGAAACGGGTTTTGATTATAATAAAATTCAAACAATGTGGATATTTTTAGGTTTTATGGCTGCATTTTTTATATATATTATTTTTGCACGAGGCGGATCATTAATGCAGCGTAACACTCTTCATAATGTCCCCAAGATTTTAGTTGCTCATGAAAAAAAGGATTTACCACCGTTTATAGATGCAACAGCCGCGCATTCTGGTGCACTGCTTGGTGATGTTCGTCATGATCCATTTCAATCAGCAGGTCTTGAAACGCCACCGCATCAATTAGTAGAAGCAGGCGCTATTCATCGTGCACATAAAGGAGTTCTTTATATTGATGAGATAAATACATTAAGTCTACCATCACAACAACATCTATTGACTGCAATTCAGGAAAAAAAATTCCAGATAACTGGACAATCTGAACGTAGCTTTGGTGCCATGGTTAAAACAGAGCCAGTTCCATGTGATTTTATTCTTGTATCTGCTGGTAACCTTGATGCTTTGAGGGGTATGCATCCTGCACTTCGTAGTCGTATACGAGGTTATGGTTATGAGGTGTATCTAAATAGTAACATGGATGACACTGATGAAAATCGTGAAAAACTTATTCGTTTTGTCGCCCAAGAAGTAAAAAAAGATGAGAGAATAGCTCATTTTGATATAGATGCAGTAGGTGAAATCATCCATGAAGCTCAACGTCGTGCTGGTAGAAAAGGTAAACTTTCACTTCGTCTTCGTGAGCTTGGTGGTCTGATCCGTGCAGCAGGTGATATTGCTTATGAAAAAGGCGATAAAATTGTTACTCAAAATCATGTTTTAGAGGCAAAAAAAATCGCTAAATCATTGGAACAACAAGTAGTTGATCGTGCAATTGAACAGCGTCAGGATTATAGGTCTTTTAAAACATCTGGTGAAGAAATCGGTGTAGTAAATGGTCTTGCAGTTCATACAGCAGATCCTTCTATGAGTGAATTTTCAGGACTGGTATTACCAATTGTTGCAGATTTTACCCCTGCAGGTTCACAATCTGAAGGAAAAGTTATTGCAACGGGTAAACTTGGTGAAATTGCAAAAGAATCAGTTCTAAATATTTCTGCTATCATTAAAAAATATATGTGCCATGATATTTCTAAAAATGATATTCATATACAGTTTATTGGAACATATGAAGGGCTTGAAGGTGATTCAGCAAGTATTGCTGTGACTACTGCCGTTATTTCTGCGATGGAAGGCGTTCCTGTTCGTCAGGATATAGCAATGACTGGTTCTCTTAGCATCCGTGGTACAGTACTGCCAATTGGTGGTGCAACAGCAAAGATTGAAGCAGCAGCAAAAGCAGGTATTAAAAAAGTAATTATTCCAAAATCAAACCTTAATGATGTATTAATTGAGGATAAATATAAAGATAAAATACAAGTAATAACTGTTGAAACATTACCTGAAGTAATAGAACACGCACTTGTTGACGGTAAAGGAAAAGAACAACTTTTAAAGAAACTTAAAACAATGAAACCACTACAAGTATCTGGTAAAATAGAACTTGAATCTGAGAAAAAAATAATAAAAACTCAGACAAAAACCATTGATTCTTCAAAATAAAATTTTTCATTCTTTTTTTTTAATTAATGTTTTAAACAAACAGCAAATATTGTTTTTAGGAAAAAATAATTATGAAAGCATTATTTATCGGTCGTTTTCAACCATTTCACAACGGCCATTTAAAAGCAATAAAATATCTTTCAAATAAATATGATGAACTAATAATAGGTATAGGGTCATCTCAATATAGCAACACTATTGATAACCCGTTTTCATCTGATGAAAGAATGTTGATGATAAAAGAATCATTGAAACAAGAAAACTTAACAAATTATAAAATAATTTTAATTCCAGATATCAATAATCCACCTAAATGGGTTGATCATGTTTTATCAATAACTTCTGATTTTGATGTTGTTGTATCAAACAATGATTTTACAAAAAAACTATTTTTAGAAAAAGGTTTTAAAATAAAGCAAACACCTTTGTTTAATAAAAAAGAATATTCTGGTAGAGTTATACGTAAAAGGATTTCTGAAAACGAAATATGGGATAATCTTGTGCCTAATCATTGTGTTAAAATAATAAAAAAAATAAAAGGGGATAAAAGAATCAAAGAACTAAATTCTTAAATTTTATAATATCTTTTTTTTCTTTAAATAATCTATAACTCCCGCAATCAAAGCAGTTATAGCAGCAATTATTGATAAATAAAAACCTATGCCAACTCCCCACGAGGCTTGAATATATCCAATATTTTTATTAGGCAATACAACCTCTAAAACACCTTCATTTTGAAGACTTCCAAGTGTTAACTCAGTTATTTGAGACATACCAAATAAAAAAGCGCCTACAAAAAGAATCAAAAACAAAGTGCTTCCAACAATTAAAATCAAAGCAAATCGTTTCTTGTAAACTATATTTGGTATAAAACTTAGACTTATTAAAATAAAACCTGAACATAATATTAATACCAATCCATTCAAAAAGTTTGTAAACATTTCAGGTATATTTGCCATATCCAAATAGGTTATATTACTAAACTTAACTTCTTCAATCATTGAGCTAGGCAATAAAAACATTTCAATCTTTTTCTCAATGTTTATCTCAGTGTTTGAAGCATATAACGACCACCATGGTAACATAAGAGATAAAACTATAAGACTAAGAGTAAAAAGTTTCAAAAAAGAATTCAGAGAAATTTTTTTGAAAAACAATAAAACAATAATCTCAAACATAAAAATAATTGATAAAACTGTTACAATAGCAGGAATAATTGAGTTAATATTTGTAACAATCTTTATTTTTTTATCGTTTGATAAAAAAACATTCTTAAAACCAATTACATCTTGGTTTTCATAAACATATATATTATATTCACCTGGAGGAAGAGTAACTTTTTCATCAGGTGAGACATAATTTATTATTTCTATGCTTTCCCTATAAATTGATAGGTATCTTCCATTTTTCTCAACACTGTTTCCTCTTGAATCAAAAAGAGAGGTTTCAAGAGTATAAGTTGCTTCAAATTTAACATTTAATGTTTCTTTATCATAAGGTATTTTAATGGAAAAAACTTGAGAGTAACCACCATATGATAAATGAAGATCATAACATGCTTTTGGTAATTTTTCAAATAAATATTTTCCATCGCCTATTTTCATAGGATATATTTCAACTGGTGAGGACATTCCGTTGCTAATCAAATAAGTTTTAGCATCTACCCCTGGAGCAAAACCGTAAGCATCCTTTATATCGATATTTAAGTCATAAACCTCAAAAGATTCATGAATATTATTTTTTAATATAGGGATTTCACAATCAATAACTTCAAAACCCTTGTAAAAACCTTTCAAGTTATATTTTTCAAAAAATTTGAAAGGAATCGAAAAATTATTTTCATATGTTTTATTTGAAAAAGCAGAACAAATCAAAGTATCATTTAGATATACTAAAAGCTCTACATCCTCAATTTTTTTACTATTTTGATCAGTTATTTTAATTTGTAAATTTCTAGGCCAAGTACAAAAAACATCAACTTTCATATCACTTGAAACATTAACTTTTTCAAACCCTATAAAACATATTTCATTGTTGCTTTTCATTCGCATAATTTTTATAAAATATTCACCTTGTAACAGCTTGGAAAATACAATCTTTGGAGCACCAACAAAAGTTTTTTGAGTGCTACCAGTGGTGATGTATTCGCCATCTTTATATAACTCAGCATAGACTGCTGAGAGATTTATATTGGTTAATTGTGAAAAAAATGGATGAGAAAAGAGTCTTGCAGTAAAACGAGGTGTTACCTTTAATGTATAAATGTTTTGATCAGCATTGCCGTTTGAATCCCATTCTTTTTTATGTCTATATTTTATCAGAGTTTGATATATTTGACTTTCTTTAGCGACTTGAGTGTATCCACCTGTTTCTGTTGTAAAAAACTCTGCATCATATTCAACTGTAAAACCTGCAGGTATTATAAGATCATGTGAACCATGTTGTTCATAAGAGTTACGACCAAAACTTATTGCAGCATAATCAATTTCAGCACCCATAGCATCTAAATACTCTTTTTCTGCAACTTTTAGTTGCATTCCATCTAATTCATCTTCTCCATATTTTATTAAATTATCATTTTGTGAAAAAATAACTCCTTGAGCATGTCCTTCTTCTCCGTCATCATATGAAAACCAGGCATCTTCCCCAATATCACAATCATCGCTATATGGTATTATCCATTCTCGTTCTTTTCCTTGCGGATCAAGGTTCATATTGTATTCTTTTATGTTTCCATCTTCACTAAATACATGTAAAAATGGATATATTCCACCAAAACGCATTTTTTCTATACGTTCACTTTTAGATTGATAAGAAATAATTGCACCGTATCTTCCATCTACATTTATGACTCCTTCTACGATGCATTCATCAAATACTTGATGTTTAACATTAACATTTATCCTTTTGTTTTCAGCAGGACAATAATAATACTTATAGATAACTGAGGTTCTTAGATTTTCATCATCTGATTCACTTATTATTCCAAATTCAATCATTAGATTTCCATCTATGTTTATATGTTTTGAAACAAGTTTTTGATCAGATGATATTTCGTCTTCATCTTTGAATCCTTTATGATATGAAAAACAAAATGAAACAGTGCTGTCGGAATCTATTATCCCAAAGTCTTTTGAACCTGGTTTCATTTTTACAACATTATTTGATAGGCTTCTGTATAATACTTTTCCTTTTTGTCCTACACCAAATACAACATAACCATCCTCTGTTATTTTGTAGTAATCCCCTTCTGCAGAAACACCAGATATTGGTTCAAAATAATAATATGCATCTTCTACGGATACATGATCGGTATAAAAGGCAGCAATTTTTTCGTTATCATCATAGTATACATAATATCGTTCTTTACCATTGATAAAATCAGGTATCAAAAAAACCAGTCCGCATTTTTTTATGATGTCTTTATCTGTTTCAAATGTTATATCATAAACTTGTGAATCAATCTCAGTCCATTGTTTTTCATCCCATACTACTACTCTTATCGAGTTTAGTTCACTATTTTTACCCCAACAAGGATTTTTAAAAGTAATTTCAATATCTATCGGTTGAAATTTCATATATTCATTACCTGCTGAAATAGGTATAACTAATTCTTGTCTATAATCCCAATTTTTATCCCAAACAGGTGGCTCTTCTTGCTGTGCATCAACATTTAAACTAATGTTTGATAAAAAAAGTAGTAATACTATGTATACTAGCATTAGTTTTTTATCCAGCAATAAGGTCCCCCATTATGCAAATGTTTTTCTATAATTATAAGTTATTTTAGTAATATAATAATATTTTGTATGAAAATTTTTATATAATAAAGCTAATTATAATTATTAATTTTTAAAAAAAATGAGGTATATATTGTGAAAAAAAATCTTATATTGCCAACAACTTTAATCATTTTTCTACTGTTGTTCTGTGGTTGCACAGAACAAACAACACTTAAAAACAATTTCGAAGATGTCAAAAATATTGCCCCGACACCTATACTACAATCGCCTGAAAAAGGATACTTTGATGAAAATATAGAATTTGATGCATCAAAATCATATGATATCGATGGAGAGATATTATCGTATTACTGGAATTTTATGGATGGTACCACAAAAGAAGGTCAAATAGTACAACATATTTTCAAAATGGAAAATGAATATAATGCAGAGTACCCTATTATCTATACAATAACACTACAAATAACAGATAATAATCTTACAGCAACAACATACCTTCATCAGATCAAAATTTATCCAAAAAACTATATTTTTTATCTAAATCAAGGAAAACTTGTAAATGAAAAACCAGTAACAGGTAAAGAAACAATAAAATCAAACAACTTATTAACCCTTAAAAATGAAAAATATCTTTTATATGAATTAGATGAAACAGTTACAATATCTAATTTTGTTTGTAATATTACGCTTTTTTTAGAAAAAAACGCTTTGTCAAAAATAAATCAAATTAAAATCGAGCTTATAGATGATGAAAACAATGTTTTAGAAACCTTTGAAGAAAAAACAAATTTGAATTTATGGACAAATAAAAAGATACAAATTAAAAAAGATATTACTCAAGAGATTACCTTGAAATCAATAAAAGTTTCAACTTATAGTCTTTTGGTATTAAACCAAGTAGATATATTATATGGTGATGAAAAACCAAGTAGTATTATATTTGAGTTAAATTATTAACTTTTTATCACTTAAAATTCTATTTTTTTACCAGATGCATCTCTTTTAAAAACACCAAAATCCTTGATTTTTTTAAGGGTTTTTTCATCAAAAATAGGTCCTTCAGTACAAACTCTTAAACCTTCCCCAATGCAGCATTGTCCACATATTCCAAAACCACATTTCATAAAGCGTTCAAGTGATGCATGAAAAGCTATACCTTTTGATATATCCATTAGTTTTTTCATCATAAGTTCAGGCCCACAGGTTAAAACAAGGTCAAATTTGTTTTCTTTGATAATATCTTTAGCAATATCTGTAGTAAAACCTTTGGTTTTATGCGTTCCATCATCTGTTGAAATAAATAATTCTGCACCCGTATCTTTTATTCTTTTTTCAAAAAATAACTCGTTTTTTGTTTTTGCACCAATTATAACAGTTGATTTAATCTTTTTTTTTGTTGCTTCTTCCACTGCTGGTGCAAGCATTGCAATTCCTGTGCCACCACCCACAAAAAGTATTTTTTTGCCATTTAATTTAAATCCATTTCCATATGGCCCACGAATACCTATCTTATCACCTTTTTTAAGATTGAAAAGAGAGTTTGTAGCATCACCGATTTTTCTAAAAGTTATCCCTTTTATATTTTTATCAATATATGATACACTCATAGGTATTTCATCAACACCGGGTATCCATATCATATAGAATTGACCCGGAATTATTTTTTCTTTATGTTCGAATTTAATTGTTTTAACATAATGATTTTCATTTTTTGTTTCTATTATTTTTGTAACAAATGGATAATTCATATGTTTGCGACTCCGATTAATTCATCTATTTTTTTATAACTGTTATTTTTCATCCAGTTTTCTAGTTCTTTGCATATTTTCTCAAACACATTAATTCCTCTAGTGTATATTGCTGATCCTATTTGAACTGCTGAGGCACCGGCCATTATGTATTCTATTGCGTCTTCTCCTGTATTTATACCACCAACCCCTATTATTGGTATATCAACTTTTTTGTAGATTTCATATACACATCTTATTCCAATTGGTTTAATTGCTTTGCCAGAGTATCCACCTATTTTGTTTGATAAAATAGGTCTTTGTGTTTCTATATCTATTTTCATTGCTTTTACAGTATTTATCGCAACTATTGCATCGGCACCACCTTTTTCTGCTGATTGAGCAATTTTAGATATATCAGTAAGATTGGGTGATATTTTTACAAAAACTGGAATTGATACAGATTTTTTAACCATTGAAGTTATTTCTTCTACGATTTTTGGTTCAGATCCTATTTCAAGGCCGTATCCTTTTGCATGCGGGCAACTCATATTAAGTTCCAATGCATCGGCACCTGCATCCTGCATTTTAGTTGCAAGTAATGTAAATTCTTTGCTATTTGAGCCAAAAATGCTTCCTATAACCGGAACTTTTGATTTTTTAAGTTGTATTATTTCATTTTTAAATTCTTCTATACCGGGATTTGGAAGACCCATTGCATTAAGTAACCCACATTCAAGTTCAATAGCAGAGGGATTAGGATAGCCGTCCCTTGGTTTCAAACCAATGGATTT
>Ga0105099_10000260_pt1 | contig 35614 bp, 29 predicted proteins | sample PPLLak3cmMay2015_2_FD_79138 | JGI IMG/M metagenome (GOLD analysis project Ga0105099, IMG submission 79138) | Freshwater sediment microbial communities from Prairie Pothole Lake near Jamestown, North Dakota, USA - PPLs Lake P8 Core (1) Depth... | ecosystem: Environmental > Aquatic > Freshwater >... | reverse complement strand
GATCGCCTTATGAAATTATACTATGGGACTAGCGCTTGTCTAGTGCCACTTGTCAACCTGTTGTGCTCGGACTAAATAAGTCCACAAGATATAGATGTCAAAGAACCTGAATAGTTACCTTTTAACATTATTAAATATTCAAAACATACTTACCCACAAAGGTAAAGTATCCATTTACGAAAATATGTATGATGGGGTGCTGATAGACGGTATGCCAAGTGTCATTATTTTTTATTTAACTTCCATAAAGAAGATTTCAAAAATAGTTCACAAGCTTGGTTCCAATACTGCCGGGGTGGGGGTTTGTTTCTTATCTTATCTGCAGTGGTGTAAAACAATAAACAGGTCCGGACTGAAAATGATTAATTTTTCAAAAGACGAATCCTGGAAATTTGCTTATGAATGGAAGTTGTTTTTACACGCAGGCGAAATCTATTGTGGCCATTTTTGGCTTAAGAAATAGTTTCAATACGTCTGAATGCTTCTGTGTTGATTTGCATGATAACTATAGCCATCTGTTCCTACGCAGTATTATCCTATACTTATGGTAATATACAATGAACACCGGTGCACAGATTAGTGTCTGTAGCTGAATTATCTACGCAATACGAGTAGATATAATCAAAGCGTAGATGAGTCAGCGAACAGACACTTATTCTGTTGTGTTGCGTAAAAGGTTAAAGAACTAAAGTGCCGCAAAGCATATAAATCCACTTCCTTAATTTCCGGCTTTGCCGGCTTAGTTAAATACGAAGTCAAAGACAATTGCCTTTTAGCTGTAACACCATTTGTTTTATTCTTTTTTTAGGGTCTTCCCGTGTTTTTTTTAATGATTTCAATCGGGTAATGGTTTCGGAAAGGTCCTGATTATTCAACGCATAGAGCTCGTAAAAAAGTTTCAGATCAAGAGTATAGGTTATTTCTATGGCGATATATGCATTGTTGATAGCAGCATTTTCAATGCCTTTGTATGACGGGGTGGTAAATATGGCGCTGTAATTTTCTGCGATCGAATCCTTGAACCGGGAGATAATCCTCTGTTTATTCTGCAGTTTTTCCTGCATCGGTATCGCGCTTTTATAGAGCGTATCTAATGTTTGATACAGCGAATGTATCAGTGCCGAGTAAAGACTGTCATCTCTGACCTCTTTTTTACCATTGCGATACTCTTCCGATGAATCGCCATATTTTGACTTGATGAACGCAAGCGCCCCCTCTCTGCCGATAAACGTTGCAAGCTCTTCATTAAATTGAACCTGATTCTTCAAGTACATGGTTGCGTGGGTCTGTTCGTGGATAATCGTATTGGCGAGATGAAAAACACCGTCGTCTTTCATGAATGAATACAACGGATCTGCTATGATGCCAAGAGAACTGAACGCCCGTACCCTGCCGATACTCACGTCATATCCTTTTGATTTAAGCCTCTCCGCCTCTTTTTGCGCGTCAGCTCTCTCGAAAAATCCTTTGTAGGGAAACCTGCCGAAAAACGGATACCGCCACTCATACTGGGTGAAATTATCACTGGCTGCGGCGTATACCACGTCAACCAGATACTTTTTATCGCTGATGACACAGGATGTATAGTTGTCATTTTCCGCAAGCCCTATTTTTTCGGATGCAAACGTGCGGATCTCCTGTACGAGCGCCAGAAACTTTTTCATATCTCCGGGTGTGGCCGGGCTCTTCTGCAGTTTTTCTACCGCCACGGCCTGACGGGTATATTTCAGTATATATCTTCCCTGCTTGAGCAGGTAGCAGCCGCTGCATAGTAGCGCCACGCACAAAAACAAAATGCTGGATTTCAATACGCTTTTCATCGTCTCGTGTATCCTTATACCAGTAACGATTTATTAACATAACTCCTGTTGAAATATAATTATTGATAATGAGGTTGAAGAGTGCTATATTTCAAGAATAAGCAGAATATAGTTTAATGAACGCTTTTTAACGAAAGACAAACAGCATGAACAACAATGAGTTGCTTAAAAAAGCGCTGTCGGTGACAGGGCTCTTGTTGAAAGAAAAAGGATATATCAGCTTCGTTGACGTGTTCATGATACTCGGCTTTCTGGACCAGAAAGATTATGAAGACTGGAGACGACGGCGTGTCCCGTATCTCGAAAAAGTGATAACGGTGAACCTGAAAAAAATAAATCTGGTGATGAAAGCGATCAGGAAGAATTGTCTTAACGGAAATTTAAAACCGAGCTGGACCGGCTATTCCTCCTGGGGAAAAGGCGCCAAAACCCGCCTGTGGTTTTCCAAATCGGGAGAAATGAATATTGAGAACCTGTACGCCACTCACTTCGTGATGCAAAAAGAGAGCGGCGCCGGTAAAAAATCATCATAACAACAATAATCGAGGCAATTATGAAATTCGAACAATCCGTGTATACCTTTTTAAAAGAGCTGGAACAGTTCGATTATACGCTATCCAGTATCGATCATGTCTGGAACATCGTTTTTTTGGATGAAAAAGGCACGTGGAAGCATATTCATATCAACAAATACCGGGAAACGTTCTATATCAGCCATATTGACGGCAACACCTGCGCGCTGGAGGTGTCGCCAAAAAAAAGCGTGAAGGCTGCGGAGTCATTCGGTTTTTCTTCGTACGATGACGGCAGGTACGATCCTGCCGGAGTGTGGGAACCGATGATAGAGGCTGCGCGCCGTTGGCTGAAAACCGTTGAAAAAGACTGGATTGCAGCCAACAGGCGCGTTCATGCCGAGTATCCGCTCAACCGCAGGTTCGGCGTCGTGCCTGCTGCGCTTGTCACCTCATCGCTTGAAGACACCGATCGCTTCGATAAGGCGCTTGGCGCGGCGAAGAGCAGAACATTCATCCGCCTGGTCGAGGAAGGGTGGTTTCACAATGAGGAGAACACCACCGTTGAATCCATGTCCGCCGCAGATTACTTCGAGTATTGCCGCCTCGCCTATATCGCGGCGAAACGCAAAGAGGATCGCCTCGAAGTAAACCAGAGCGGCAGGGAGATGTATCAGCGCCATGCCGACGGCAGGCACGAGGGTCTTCTTGACATAGACGAGAACTCGCCGCAGGAATTCGCCGACTGGATCGACGGCAAGCATTCGAAAAAAACGACCGGCGGGCACCCTTGGGAGATCAAGCGTGGCGGAAATACCACGCACATCGATTTGAGCGTGTATCGCCCGCTCTATTCCAAAAAAGGGTTTAAAATCGAGCTGCGTGGCGCCTCTTGCACCAGGCTGGTCGAAACCGTGCAGATGTTTTTAGCCATTCACGAAGCGAAACGTCCTGTTTCAATCTCCGAGCCGGAGGGCGTTCGCATGCGGCTGCTCGGCCAGGACAATATCGGCATTATCCCGTGTTACGACACCCTGCACAGGGCAAACCAGCACTTCGGCCAGGACCAGCATGTGTACGACGTTATGCATTATGACGATCTGGGCAGGTACAAACGGCGGGTAGCGCCGTTTGTCTCCTGGGAGCCGCTGCCGGTATTACGGTTACGCTCGTTATGAAGTGCACAATACCTGGCATACATATACAATCGTCATCATTCACCGTCTTCATCAGAGGAAATACGTATATATGAAATCAGCAAGCCAGAAAATCGAGCTTAGACCGGCAGGGGAATCCGACCGGAAAAAAATCTATGCGTGGCTTGCGCAATCAGATATTACTTCTTCCATGATGGGGCCCCCCCGGTTTCCCGAGTATCAACCGCCATCCTGGGAAGAGTTTTGCCGCGAATATACCGAATCCTTTTTTAATAATACCGGCGATGGTAAAGGCAGAAATTACATCATCCTTGCCCGCTGCGAAGAGGTTGGAACTGTTGGCTATGATTTGCTGGATAACAAGAACAATAGGGTCGTTCTGGATATATGGATGCGATCGGAAAAATATTGCGGACAGGGGTACGGCAGCGAAGCTTTGTCTGTACTTTGCGCCTATGTATATGAAACATACGGCATTACGAATTTCATTATAAGCCCGTCCGCAAGGAATGCGCGGGCTGTTGCCGTATATAAGAAATCTGGATTTGAAACAATAAAAACTATGAGCAAGGAAGAGCAGAAGAAGGAATTTGGAGTAACTGAATATGAAGATTCCATTCTTATGATAAAAAGAATCAAAACCAGCCAGGTAAAAAGAACGTAATTTTCCCCCCCTGTCACTGGATATCAGCATCGGCAGTACTATAATCATGCCTGAAAGGGTGCATTCATTTTATAATGATTTATTTGCCGTACTGCCTCTGCCAGCTTTTCATCTTCTCGTACAACAAATCTGACCAGAAGATTCGTATCAAGCGCTTTCATACGTAACGCCGCCTGAATCTGTTCCCCAAAGCCTTATCCATATCTTCAATGGATATGCGTTTCATCTTTCCCGCATGGGCAAGAATGCCGAATACATCGTCTACCCTTTTATTAAGCGGAACAAGTGTGGCGGTCTGCGTATCTTCGTTCACCCTGAAATCAATCTTTTCCCCGGCCTCCAAGTGAAGCCTTTCCCTGACATCCTTGGGCAGCGTTACCTGCCCCTTGCTGGTTATTGTGGCTATAGTCATAAAATCTTACCTTTTTATTGAATCCTTACTTCTATGAATCAGAAAAAAAGTCAACGTAATTCCGTAAAACACTTTACTTTATCATACGTTTGCGGCCATTCCGCCCCTCTTCCCTGCAAGCTGGCCGCACGCCCCGCAAATATCCCGCCCCCTGCTTTTTCTCACCGTCACGTACAAACCTGCCTGCGCAAGGGTTTTACCAAAGGTGTTGAGGTCCGTGTCGGGCGGCGGGCTTTGATCGTTTCCGGCTCCTGGATTGAGCGGGATCAGATTTATCTTACAGGGAGTGTTTTTAAGAAGGCGAATCAGCGCGGTTGCAGCTTCCGGCGTGTCGTTCTCGCCATGCACCAGAACGTATTCAAAGGTGACAGGGTCGCGGAATTTTGCATAATGCGCCCGTGCGGCTTCAATAAGCGTCCTGATTGGATATTTCCTGTTAATCGGCATGATCCGGCTTCGCGTTTCGTCGGAATAGGAGTTCAGGGAGATTGCAAGGCCGATCTTGATATTCTCCGAAAGCAGCCGTTCGATATGAGGGATAACGCCCGCGGTTGATACGGTTATTCTTCGCGGCCTGATGCCGAAGCACTCCTCGTGCATGATTATTTCGAGTGCCTGCCTGAAGGTGTCGAAATTGGCGAGCGCTTCTCCCATGCCCATGAAAATGATATTGGTTACCGGCTTATCCGCGTGCGCCTGCAGATAATCGTTTGCCGCGATTATCTGGCCGGTAATTTCCCTTAAATCAAGGTTGCGGATAAATCCCATGCCGCCGGTTGCGCAGAATCTGCACCCCAGCGCGCACCCGAGCTGGCTTGAGACGCAGAGGCTGCGCCTTTTTCCGTCATACAGAATAACGCTTTCGATGATATCGCCGCCACCCGGATCAAACCCGAACTTTACTGCGTCACCTTGTTTGGACTCGAGTAAATAGTTGATAGCGAGCTTGTCGACACAAAAGCGCTGCTTCAATTTCTGCAGCAGTGTTTTTGGGAGGTTATTCATCTCATCAAAGGAGTCTATTCGCTTCTGATAGATCCATTTCAGCACCTGTGCGGCCCGAAAACGGGGCTCGCCCAGCGCCAGAAGCTCTTGAGTAAGACCGGCTATGGTCTGGTTGGTAATAGAGTCCATACGACAGCGCTTTTTCCCGGGTTAATGATTGAAGAAAAATAGCATACGGCCAACACAGAATATGATTTTTTATCGCGCTACAGGGTTTGTGACGTCTTGTATGAATAGGACAATGCTTTCGCCCTGTCTGCAACCATTTCGTTGTATTGTGTTTTCAGCTCTTCGGGAAGCCACGACCGGGAGACAAGGCCAGCGATCCTGGTACTCCGAACTACTATTGTATCGAGTATTCGGTTTACCCGTTGTGGCATGATACCGTTTCGTATGCCGAACTCATAAAAATCGTCCCGTGCATAAAAACCGTTTCGCTTGAACCCCGGAGATGGAGATGCGGGCTGCCTGCTCAAGGCCAATGCGGTTATACTCCGGCCGGGAAAATGGGAGGATATGATCGACTTTGCGCCCGTCAAACAGCCTGAGGGTGCACTGCGAGCAAAAAGTTGCATGGTTCCACCTGAGGCATCCGGGGCATACGCTTATTTTCACGCTGCCTCCCGCACTGTAATTGCGCCGATTGTTTCATGTCCGGCTGTTTTAAGAAGCCTCTCAAAATCATCTCTCTCGTCAATTTTCAGCGTCTTGCATTGAATCTCTTTGTTAACCCCCTCGGCCAGAATTCCGGTGAAAAAGGGGAATAACACCGGCAAGGTATACTCTTTTCTGGTTTTCGGCAAGGAGAGTGAAATGGCCGGTAACCGCGGATTTTGAAAGTATGATTCATCATAGGTAAAAATGTATTCATTGTTCCGATACTGAATTGTTCCGGCCAGAATACCGTTGTTATATACATACCCTTTATCATGCATTTTTTATGCGCTCCTCAGTGGTAATGCTCAGACCGAGCGCGTCCAGTATCTTTTTGATTTGACTGAAATTCGGATTGCTTTTTCCCTTCTCTATCGCCTTTATACTGCGTAATGATACCTGTGCAATCTCTGCAAGATCTTTCTGGGTTACTCGAAGAAAGCGCCGGCGCTGCAGTACTATTTTGCCTATCTCTTCAATATTCATACTTTTATAATATCTTGTCGATGGAATAAAAACAAAATATCACAACACTCAAAGGTGCATCTTTATGCACCATGTCTCTATAAATATATCATTTTATATCTACAAAAACAATTAAATATGTGTTATTATTGAAACGTAAGATCGTTGGTGCATTATATTGCACCCGCCGCATCTGATGCGATTTTTTACTACTTCTTTATACTGCGTATCGTTTAACAGAAAATCCTTCCAATGCTTTAAAAATATTTTGACTTATAACGCTGTTTTTTTATATATTAGAAAATCTGATAATAATAAAAATTTAATATAAGGCAGATTAATGTAATGCAGATCGACACCCTTAAATTCTTCTGCGACGTCGTGCTTCTGGGCAGCTTTTCGCGGGCTGCGGTAAACAATAATGTCACGCAATCCTCGGTGAGCCAGTCTATAAAACATCTCGAAGACGGCCTGGGAGAGGTCCTTATCGACCGCAAGCACCGGCCGTGGAAACTGACGCCGGAAGGGAAGATTTTTTATCAGGGGTGTCAGAAAATTGTAGAGCAGTATTATGCGCTCGAGGCCGAAGTCAAAGGGTTTCACGACCGGGTGACCTCTATTGTCCGCGTGGCATCCATCTATTCGGCCGGCCTGCTGCACATGAAGCAGTTCGTTTCAGAGTTCACCCGGCAGAATCCCGGAGTGAACATACATCTGGAATACCTGCCTCCCAACCGGATATACGAAAGCATCCTGAGCGAGGAGATCGATATCGGCATCCTCTCTTTTCCCAAATCAAACAGGAATATCAACGTTATTCCCTGGCATTTCGAGCCCATGGTTATCGCCGTGCATCCCCAGCACCGGCTTGCGGTAAAAAAACAGATAGCGATATCAGAAATAGCGCATGAGAAATTCATCGGCTTCGATAAAAACCTGGTTATCAGGAAGGAGATCGACCGGTTTTTAAAAAGGAACCGTGTCGAGGTTGACGTCGTGCTTGAATTCGATAATATCGAAGCAATAAAACGGGCGGTGGAGATTGCGTCGGGCATCTCTATCCTGCCGCGCCCTACTCTGGACAAGGAGATCGAGACCGGCACTCTTAAATCCGTGCCGTTTCTGCCGAAAAAACTCGTGCGGCCGCTCGGTATTATTCACCTGAAGGGAAAAACCCTTAATGTCTCTGTGGGTAAATTCATCGCGCTGCTGAAATCAAGAAAACTGTACGGCAAAAAACAGTAATCCCCCCTATCGTGCCTGGCTCTTTCGAACAAGGGCTTCAGCTGTTTTGATCTGCTTTTTGATGCTTGACGGGCCGGTTCCGCCTTCGACGCTCCGCCGTATTAAAGCGTGTTCCCACTGAAAAACCTTTGTAACATCATCGCCAAACAGATTGCAGAATTCCCGCATTTTCTGAACGGTCAGACCGTCGATGCGGCGCCCCTCCTTTATACAGTAGCGCACAATCTCGCCCACGACCGCATGCGCTTTGCGGAAGGGGAGCCCCCGGTCCACCAGATAATCCGCAATATCGGTTGCCAGCAAAAAAGGATCGAGCTTTCGCTCTATTACTTTTCGGTTAACCCTGAGTGTTTGTATCACCCCGCAAAAAACCTCCAGAACCGCAGCCATCTGCTGTATACTGTCAATAACCGGCTCCTTGTCCTCCTGCAGATCCTTATAGTAGGTAAGTCCAAGGCCCTTCAGGGTAACCGCAAACCGGGTGTAGTTGCCGATAAACCTGCCGCATTTCCCCCGTATAAGCTCCAGCGAGTCGGGATTTTTCTTCTGCGGCATCATGCTCGATCCGGTCGACCAGGCCTCGTCGAGCTCGATAAAGCAAAACTCCTGCGACGACCAGATAATACCATCCTCCGCATACCTGCTGAGAAGAGTGCCCAGGGATGCAATTGCCGCAAGCGTTTCAAGCGCGAAGTCGCGCGAACCCACGCCGTCCATGCTGTTTTCCGATATGCGGTCGAAACCGAGCTCCCGCGCCAGCGCCTGCCGGTCAACCGCAAACCCGCTTCCGGCAACAGCGCCGGAGCCCAGCACCAGACTGTCCGCGCTTTGGATCGCATGGATGCAACGCTGTTTCTCCCGCTGCAGGGCAAAGAAAAAAGAGAGCCAGTAGTGCGAAAGAACAACGGGCTGAGCCTGCTGCAGATGGGTATATCCGGGTATAATGACATCCTGTTCCGCTTTCGCCCGCTTAAGCAGGCTCTTCTGCAGGATCAGTATATGATCCGTAATCCCCCGCAGCGAGCGTTTTATATACATTCGAAAATCGGTCGACACCTGGTCGTTGCGCGAACGGCCGGTGTGCAGGCGCGATCCGGCCTCGCCGATTCTTTCAACCAGCATGCGCTCGACCGCCATGTGCACGTCTTCGTCGGCGGGAAGAAACGCCAGCCCCGCCCTGCCGTGGTCCGAAAGAATTCCGCGCAGACCGCGGCATATCGCCGCACACTCTTTTTTAGAAAGTACGCCGGCCTTGTGCAGCGCCCGTGCCCATGCGATGCTTCCTGCTATGTCATCCTGAAGAAGCGCCGCGTCAACCGGCAGCGAGCGGTTAAACGAGTCCATCAGCGCGGCCGACGGTTTTGAAAATCTGCCCTGCCACATTTTCATGTCTCGACCCCTTTTACCTTCATCTGCAGCGTGGTCCTGCCGTTGAACGTGTTTTCGTCAAGCGAAAAAGCCATAGTCATGCTCTGGGCAAACTTGATCTCCTCAAACCGCTGTGCAAAATTAAACGCAATGGCGTCCATGACCAGACCATCGCCCGCAACCGTCATTTTCAGGTGATTTTTGCCGACAATCCGCGGCTCGTGCCGGCTTTTCAGTTCCCTGCAAACCAGCACCGGCCGCATATTGCCGGGGCCGAAGGGCTGCATCTGCTGTATATCCCTGAAAAGCTGCGCGCCAAGCAGCCGGAAAGGAACCTCCGCGTCCGCGTGCACCAGAGGAACCAGATCGTCCATACAGAGCTGCGCGGCTACCGCCGCATTGAATTTTTTGCGGAACAGCGGAATATTCTCGACCTTTATATGAGCGCCTGCCGCGGCTTCGTGGCCGCCGAATCCTTCCAGCAGGTCGCCGCACTCCTTCAGCGCGTTGAGAAGGTGCAGGCCCTTGACGCCTCTTCCGGAGCCTTTTGCAAAACCGTCCGCCGCGCAGGAAAAAAGAAACGTCGGCCGGCAGAATTTATCCACGAGTTTTGATGCGGCAATGCCGATGACGCCGGTGTGCCAGTCTTCCTTGCCCGCGACGATGGCATACTCTTTTTGTAAATCAACATTGTGCTCAACCCACCGCTGTGCCTCTTCCTGAACGTATGTATCCAGCGCACGCCGCTCGCGGTTCATCTCGACCAGCTCCCGCGCAAACAGCGCCGCCTCGCCCTCGTCTTCGGATAAAAGCAGCTTCACCCCGCGTGTGGAGTCGCCCAGCCTGCCGGCAGCGTTGATGCACGGCGCCAGGTAAAAAACGACGTCCGACGTTGAAAGCGATTTTCCCTCGAGGCCCTGCTGCGCGATGAGTTTGCGTATACCGAGGTTTCTGGTCTGCGCAAGCTGCGCGAATCCATGCTTGACAATGATCCTGTTTTCGCCGGTAAGCGGCACGATGTCCGCCGCGGTGCCGATGGAAACCAGGTCGAGGTGCTCAAGCCACAGGGAATCGTCCCTGCCCGTTGCCCGCGCCAGCGCCTGGCAAAGCTTCAGGGCCACGCCGACGCCCGCAAGATTCCTGTCGGGGTACCCGCAGCCGTCAACCTTCGGGTCGAGGACCGCAACCGCGCGGGGCAGGTCGCTCTGCGGCTCGTGGTGGTCGGTTATGATCACGTCGATTCCCAAAGATGCGGCGCGCTCGACCTCCCTGACGGCCGTAATACCGCAGTCAACGGAAACGATCAGCCTTCCGCCAAGCCGGTGTATCTCGTCGATGCCCGCAAGCGACATCCCGTATCCCTCGGTCAGCCGGTTGGGAAGGTAGTAGGCGCATTCCGCCCCGATGTTTCTGAAAACGCTCATCAGGAGCACGGTGGCGCTGACCCCGTCGACGTCATAATCCCCGTAAATGACGATTTTCTCCCGCCGTGCGACAGCCTCCTGTATGCGTTCAACCGCTTTGCCCATATCCGTAAAGAGAAACGGGTCGAAAAAATCCTCGAGCCGGGGCTGCATAAAACGCGTCAGAGCTTCTCTGGAAAGGATATTCCGGCAGGCAAGAATCCGCCCGAAAGGCTCCGACACGCCGAGCTCCTTGACGAGTGTCTCCACAACAGCCGGATCAAACGGCCTTACCCTGATGTGTTCTCTGCGAATACTCTTTGCGGTCATGAAACAGTAGCCCCCGGGGCGACGTCCTGGTCGGGACGCAGCAGCGACATGGTGGCGCCGTCTACAGCGGCCAGGACCATGCCCTCCGATCTCTGTCCCATAAGGGTTGCCGGTTTGAGGTTTGCGACAAAGATAATTCTGCGGCCTATAATATCCTGCGGTTTATACGCCTTTGCTATGCCGGCGATAATCTGCCTGCCCGCGCCGCCGTCGTCAACCGTCAGTTTCAGCAGCTTATCCGACTTTTTGATGGTTTCGGCATTTTTTATGATCCCGACTTTCAGCTCGACCTTCTTGAAATCCTGTATATCCATGCCGGCATCAACAGGTTTTTCGCTTTCCGTGGTCGTGGTAACGCCGAAAAGTTCGTTGAAATCGCTCCGCTCGACAGGTATGACGATCTTTTCCGTTTTTGCAACTGCTCCGCTGCGCAGCGAAAAGGCATAATCGTTCCAGCAAAACGTGGCGCCGAACTGTGTTTCAATCTTTTCCGTTATGGCCGGAACGACCGGTTTGAGAAACACGGCGCACGCCTTGATCAGATTCACGCACGTCACCATGACCTTTGCCGCTGCATCACGGTCGTTTTTTATCAGGTCCCAGGGCTTCGTATCCTGATAATACTTGTTGCCCATGTTTCCCAGCGCCTGAATCTTTTCGATCGCCTCCTTGAATTCAACCAGGTCATAACAACGGGCGATCTGCGCAGCCGCCAGTTCAACCGCCTTTTCGATCTCCGCATCCCACGCAGCGTCGGGGATTTGCCCGCCGAAATACCGCTCGATGAAAATCAGGGTGCGGTGATGCAGGTTGCCGATGGTGTTGACCAGCACCGTGTTCACCTTGGTGCAGAACTCGTCGATATTCAGGTCGATATCGGCGGTATTGTTCGTCAGTTTCGCGCCAAAGTAGAATCGCAGGTACTGGCTTGCGTAGGGGTGTTTCACCTTATCAAGATAATCGCGCGCACGGATGAAGGTACCCCGTGTTTTGGACATCTTTTCGCCGCCGATGGTCAAAAATCCGTGGACAAACACCTTTGACGGAAGCTTCAACCCGGCCGTATGCAGCATGACCGGCCAGAACAGGGTGTGAAAATAGACGATGTCCTTGCCGATGAAATGCACCACCTCGGCGGGCGCTTCTTCGCGCCAGATGGCGTCGACATGCTCGTTGTGCTCCACGCACCATTTCTCGGTCGACGAGATATACCCGATCGGCGCATCGAGCCATACGTAGAAATATTTATTGTCGGTCTGCGGGATTTTGAACCCGAAATAGGGTCCGTCCCGCGATATACACCACTGTTTCAACCCTTCGTCCACCCAGTGCATCACGAAATTGCGCATCTCTTCCTGCAGCACGTTGCTTTCGGTCAGGAATGTTCGCAGGAAGGGCTCCGCCTTGGCAAGCTCGACGAAAAAGTGTTTCGACTTTTTCAAGACAGGCGGAGCGCCGCAGGTCATGCATTTGGGGTTTTTCAGATCTACCGGATCATAGGTGCCCGTGCATACCTCGCACACGTCGCCGTATTGATCCTGCGCTCCGCACTTGGGACAGGTGCCGGAGATGAAACGGTCGGGCAGGAAGCGGTTGCAGGAGCTGCAGTAATACTGCTCGATCTCCTTCTCGACGATAAAGCCTTTCTGCTGCAGCATGGCGAAAATATACTCCGCCCATTTCCGGTTTTCTTCGGAATTGGTCGTATAAAAAATATCGAACCCGATGGAAAACCCCGCATAGTCCCTGACGTGGTTTTCCCACGCCTCGCGGATAAGCGCCTCACAGGTAATGCCGCGCTTGAGCGCGTTCAGCTGCACGGGCGTTCCGTGGGTGTCGTCGGCGCACACATAGATGGTTTTCCTGCCGCACATTTTCTTGTAGCGCACATAGATGTCGGTCTGGACGACCTCAACCAGGTGCCCCAGATGGATGTCGCCGTTTGCGTAGGGCAATGCGCTGGTCACCACCAGCAGTCCATCGGTATTTCGGGCCTGCACGTCACTGCTCATTTTTCTTCTCCTGTCCTTTTGTCAATTCTTCCGGTGTAAACCACGTAAAAACGCCGTCCTCGAACCGCACCTGCGCCTTGTTGTCGTAAACATTGATGAAACACAGCACACCCTTCTTCCCGTCGACGGTAATTTCGGAATTCGGCGCCGGAAACTGTTTCAGGCACTCCAGGTATCTGCTCTCTTCGTATTGCAGGCAGCAGAAAAGCCTGCCGCAGTTGCCTGATATCTTGGTGGGGTTCAGCGAGAGCTGCTGGTCTTTGGCCAGCTGGGTCGTTATCTGCTCAAAATCGTTCAAAAACGCGCTGCAGCACTGCTTTCTCCCGCAGATGCCGACGCCGCCGCAGCGCTTCGCCTCGTCGCGCACGCCGATCTGCCGAAGCTCGATTCTGGTCCGGTACACCGAGGCCAGGTCCTTGACAAGCTCCCTGAAATCAACCCTCTGCGCCGCCGTGAAAAAAAAGGTTATTTTACTGCTGTCAAACTGCACTTCGACGTCGACCAGCTTCATATCGAGATTGAATCTGGTCACCTTGTCCTTGCAGAGCTTGAACGCCTCTTTTTCTTTTGCCTCGTTTTTCGCAAGCGCCTCCATATCTTTCTCTTCGGCCAGGCGGATGACGCTTTTCGTCTCTCCCTTCCCGCGCTTCAGCCGCACCAGGTCGCCGACAAACGAGACCGTTCCCAGGTCCTCCCCGCGGTCCGCTTCAACCACAACCCGGTCGCCTTCGTTGATATCCAGCTCGTTACGGTTACGGTACACCGCACGGCGTTCGCCCTTGAAAACGACCTCAACCAGTTTATTTGTCTTTCCCATGCATGATCTCCAGTATCGATACGACAAAGGTAATTAATATAAGTAATATATTTCCGCGCGCCCGTACCGCGGATATGGCTTTTTCACAGCAGGCGAAAAGCCTGGCCTGCATATCCGCTTCGCCCGCGATAAAAAGCGTTTTTCCGGCAGGGATTGCCGTGCCGGTCTGCTCCTGATCCGGCTGCGCGCCGAAAAACTCCGTTCTTAAACGGTGAAGAAAGGCAAGCAGCAGTTTCTGAGCCGCTTCATAATCATATCCGCCGCCAAGGGTGTTTTCACACACCTCCTCCAGCGCTTGTGCTACGGCTGCGTTGGGCGCCCTGTTTACGCAGAGCGTCCACAGCTTGCCGGCCTCTTCGGCAAACAGATTCAGCGGCTCCCGGATAAGCGCCAAAGCGTTACCCAGGGATCCGTCCGCGCTTTCGATTGCATACGCTATCTGCGGGTCATGCTGGTCCAGCGCGCAGCGTTCGCTCAGCGCCTTGCGCATATCCTCCTGCGCTATGCTGCCGAACCTGAATATCTGGCACCGGGACCGGATCGTCGGCAAAACCGCGTGCGGCCGCTCCGAAAGGAGAAAAATCAGCGTATCCGGCGGCGGCTCTTCGAGCGTTTTCAGCATGGCGTTTGCCGTTATCGCCTGCATGACGTCCACGTCACAGATAATCGATATGTTTTTCTTCCCCTGCACCGGACCGCGGGCGATGGCATGATTGAGCTCCCGTATCCAATCAACCGGTATGTTCAGCAGCCTGGTGTCGGAAACGGTATAGGGATTTTCAATCTTTTTTTTCGTCTCCTCCGCGACATGGCGCCACCCCTCATCGCTCAGTGAACCGCTGTCGCCGGAACTGCGATGCGTTTTTTCCAGTTTGAGCGGAAATACCAGGTGAAAATCGGGGTGTGCATACCCGCGCAGGGAAGCGCACGACCTGCAGGCGTAGCAGGGCGCCTCGCCGTCGCTTTCGCACAGCAGGGCAAACGCAAGCTCCAGGGCAGCCTGAAACTTGCCGGTGCCGGCGCTGCCGCAGAAAAGATACGCATGACCCAGCGTGTTGTTCTCGAAAGCGGAAGCCAGGGCATCCTTTATCCGCTGCTGCCCCACGAACTGCTTCCACACAATCTTTTTCGCCACCGCTACTCCTTTTTTTCCAGCCACTCCCGCGGGTTCAGGGTCTCCGATTCACGGCGTATCTGAAAATGAAGCTTGACTCCGTTTAACGATCCTGTTTCCCCGGTCAGCCCGATTTCATGGCCGAAATCAAGCACCTGATTCTCGGTTACCGTTATGCTTTCAAGGTGGGCGTAGACCGTCAGATACCCGCCGTAATGGTTGATGATGATGAACTTGCCGTACCCGCGCATCCATCCGATATAATCGACCCTGCCCGGCGCCACGCAGAACACCTTTTCTCCCTTTGCCGCACGGATATCCATGCCGTTGCTCATGATGACCGTTTTATACACCGGATGGACGATTCTGCCGTATTCCTGCGCAACCGTTCCGTCAACCGGCCACGGGAGTTTGCCCTTTCGTTTCTCGAACGCGACCTTCTGCCCCATTTCGACTTCGACTTCCACCTCTTTCTTTTTTTTGCGCAGCTTCTGGACGATAAGGTTCAATTCCTGCTGCGCGCGCTCGAGCTCCTTTACCATTGCGGTGTGCGCCTTCTTTTCGGCCGAAACATCGGCCAGCACGGTTTTTCGCTTCTTCTTCTCCTTCTCCAGCTCCCCGATTTCGCTCTCCTTGCTGGTCTTATGCCGCGCATACTCCTGCTGCTGTTTTTCGAGCGTCCGTTTTTTTTCCCCGACAACCGTTCTGGCGCTGTCGATTGCCGCGCAGAGCATGTTGTCGTACCGGCCGAGTTCCTGAAAATACCGGATGCGGCTCAACACATCCGCCATGCTCTGCGACGTGAACAGAATCTCGACCGGCTGCGGCATTCCTGTTTTATAGATGCTGCGCAGCCGCTGCTTCATTGTCTGCTGCCGCCTGGCCAGCGCGTCTCCCACAATGACCAGCGAGTCCTTCACCCGCCCGATGCGCACGCCGATCTCCGCTATCGTCAGATCGAGTCGGAGCAGATACTTTTCCGACGACTCGATGTTTTTCTCCAGCAGCTCGAGCTGCTGGAGGTACGCACCCTCTTTTTTGTCAAGTTCCAGTATCTTCTGCCTGCTGCGGGCAAGCTGGGTTTTTATGGAGTCGATCGCAGAGCTCTTCTCCTGTATTTTCCGGTCAAACTGTTTCACGGCGCTTTTATCACGGCCCTGTGCGAGAAGCGCACACGCCGCACACAGGGCACACGCCGCTATCAGGCAGAGAATTTTCGAACTGCGCTCATGCTTCCAATCCATCCGAACAGCACCCCGGTTGAAATAATTGCCGCGGGTACATACGACCCGCCCCAGTACAGCGAAAAACGAAACAGAAACAGCTTGAGTATCCACAGGGCAATAACGCCGATACCGCTGCCGATAAGGCCCTGTAAAATCCCTTCGAAAATAAAGGGGGTCTTTATGAAAAGATCCGTCGCTCCGACATACTGCATATTGACGATAAGATCCTTGCGCGCATAAATAGTCAGCTTCACCGTGTTGGATATCATGAAATGGAGCGCAAGCAGCAGCAGGGGCGCCAGGATTCCGGATACCCACAGAAATATCCGCCGCATCCTCTGCAACACCTCCACGAACGCATGCGAGTAGCTGACGCCCTCAACGCCCTTTTTCTCCCGCAGTTTGTCCCCGAGGCTTTTTACCGCTTGAGAAAAAACGACGCTTTTTTTCAGGGTGATGTCCACCCGTGCGGGAAGCGGATTCTGGTCGACCGCTTCGAGCATCTCGGAGCCGTACTGCTTTTCAAACTCCTTCCACGCCTCGTCCTTGCCAACCAGATACAGGGAATCAACCTCGCTGAATCCGCGGATTTCCGCCAGCAGTTTATCACAGGCGGCGGAATCTTCGTACGTTGTATCGTCAAGGTATGCGACAATGTTCGCTTTTTTGGACATGGTTCCGAGCCAGAGCCGTATGTTCATAAAACCGACAACCATGCATCCGAGAAAAAAGAGCGTTATCGCTATGGTGACGATAGAAACAAAGGTCATCAGCTTTGCCTGAACAAAGCCCCGGAAAGTCTCTTTAATGAAATAAAACAGTGTTCCCATGAATTTTTTCTGTTTATAATAAACTGCAATCAGGCATCAGTGTATTTCCCTCATGAACCGTCCCTTGTTGCAGGGGTGTTTCGTATAACGACCCTGCATACAACGGTATCAGACCAAACAACTCAGCGCACGGTCGTCCCGCTGTGCAATTGCCATAAAATCATTTCATTTTAAACCAGAGGTTAAAAATAAATTCTACCGGAGAGTACTGTGTTTCGAAAATGAAAGAAACCGGAAAAATATTTAAGCCCGGTTCTGTTGTCACCCGAAAATGCGGCTTCGAGAAGGCTGTTTTCAATCAGCGGGCCAGCGTATGTTTCGGATTCACGTACCAGCTTCTCTTGTAACATACGGAAATATGCCCGGTACATAAACGCAACTCTTTTTGTTCGCATTGAAATAGAATAGTAACAACCGGTATGATAACCTGTTACATGAATATCTGTTCGCTCTTTATCGTTGGCACTTTGACGCTTTTTCGTTATTCTTCGATTGGTGCTATATAGAATATATATATTCATGATGTTCTGCACACCCTGTGGGGGACGGGGTTTTTTTCTTTAAAATATCCAACATCTTTTCATTTAAAAACGGAGGGGCTCGTATGATGCTTTTCAAAAAAGTTTCATGTCTGGTTGTCGTCTTTTTATCCGCTGTTGCAGTATTCGCAAAAACAATCGACCCGCCGGTAATTACGGTCAATCCCAAGGATCTGACTGCCAAGTTCGGCGACACTGCCGTGTTCAGCGTCTCTGCCACGGGTGACAGCATCAGTTTCAGATGGCATACGGACAGCGCGGGAATACTCAAGAGTATTCAGGGGAATTCCGCCCGCGATTCCATCTATCGGCGATTAGTCTATTCCATGGCCGACAATGGGAAAAAATACTGCTGTGTCGCGACCAACAGTGCCGGAAAAGACACGAGCACATCCGCGACATTAACGGTTCTCCCGGCGCCGACAATTGTGAAACAACCGCTCACCGATACCGTCAACCTGGGCGACACTGCGGTATTTGTCATATCCGCAACGAGCATACGCCCACCGCTGAGCTTCCAGTGGCAGCAAAGGGTCTCCGGCGGCGCCTATGCCAATATCACCGGCGCCACGGACACACTGTATAAACGAGGCCCGATCGTAGCCGGGGATGCGATCATCAGCGTCAGGTGCGCGGTCACCGATTCCAACGGAACCGCAAACAGTCAGAACGCATCCATTGTTATAACCAACCTGCCTTTACCGCTTATTACAGCCGACCCGACGGATGTGTCGGGCATCAGAATCGGCGATACCGCGACATTTAAAATTTCAGCCTCGGGCGTTGTTACCAGATATCAATGGCAGCGCGACAGTGGCAACAGCGTTTTTACGAACATATCACAAGGCGGCCCGAATCAACAAGACTCAGCGTATAAAAGAGTAACCGTGGTTTCTGATACCATGGTCAGGAGTTACCGGTGTATAGTGAGCAATACCAGCGGCAGCGATACCAGCGCTGCGGCCAAATTAATAACCAAGAGGCCTGCAAAAATTGTTGTCCAGCCGACGAATGACACGGTCAAAGTCGGCGAAACCGCTTCGTTCAAAGTCTCCGCCACAAGCTTATACCCACCGCTCTCTTTTCAGTGGATGAGAAGAATCGGCAACCAGTACACCGTCATTTCCGGCGCCACCGATTCAGTATATACCTATCCCAACGTTGCGGACTCAAACGCCGGCATGACGGTCCGTTGCGCATTGACCGACTCTGCGGGAACCATCACCAGCAGCTCGGCCAGTATCGTTCTTGGGGCCGATGCTATCCCGTTAATTGTCAAAGACCCGGCGGATGTCAACGCCCTGGTCGGCGACACCGGCATAACGTTCACCGTATCGTCAACCGGGCAATACCGGCAGTTCAGATGGCAGCGCGACAGCGCCGGTGTCATCTTGCCGTCGAGCCAGACCGACTCTATTTACAGAATACGTTATGCGGTTGCGGCGGCGGACAGCGGCAGGAAGTACCGCTGTATCGTATACAACACCGCCGGCAGCGATACCAGCGCCTGGGCCACCCTGCATGTCAAATCTACCGGAATCATAAACGGGTGTGCATCGCCAAACCAGGTGCATTTTACGGCGCGACCGAATGTAGTGCGCGCGAACCGGCCGGTGCATTTCGTGTTCAACACGTCCATACATGGCCCGGTACAATTGACGCTGTCCATCTACACCCCGCTGGGCCGGATAATCTATTCGCAAACGTGGTCGCAAAAAGAGGCGGAAAATGGTTTTATCGAAGGCGCCCGCCCGTGGGACCTGAAAACCGCTTCCGGCAGAACCGTGTCGAACGGGACCTATATCGCAGTACTGACGGCAAAAAGCGACTCTTTGTCCAAACAGGAAAAAACCAGGTTTAAGATTCTCAGGTAACCGATAAAAAAAACTTCGCTATTTCGATGAAAAGCCTCAGTAATTTTTTACTGGGGCTTTTTGTATACTAACCCGGCAAAGCCACGAAGTCCCCTAAATAGACGGAAATATCGTATATAATCATCCCCGACTGATAAAATTCAAAATGTTTTCGAGGACGAGGACGAAGGACGAAAAAAACGCTACCGTAAACGATAAGTAACCCCCGTCTGCTTTTCGGACAATTCCCACAATCGCCGCGCAACATCCTCGTCATACGATTTCCTGCTTGAACGGGTTCGTTTTGGATATCCCCGCAACTGTAAAAAGCCGTTGGGCCCGAAATACTGCCCGCCGCCGACGTCCCACGCTGTAGCGGCATACAGGGCCGGCAGCACCCCCATGGCCGCGGGCTGCGCCACATAGCGGTTGAGAAACGAGAAGAGTCCGCTGTATCGCTGCAGATTTGTATTCGCATAGCCGGGATGCGCGGCAACCGCTATGGTCCGCCGGTTTGCCTGCTTCAATCGCCGGTCGAGTTCGTAGGTAAAAAGCAAATTCGCCAGTTTGCTCTGCCCGTATGCAGGCCATTTCAGATACCCCTTTGTCCAGTTGCTGTCGTCAAACCGGATCGCGCCCATATAATGAGCAAAACTGGACATCGTTACAATTCGTGCTGCCGGGGCTTTAATCAGCATATCCATAAGCAGCCCCGTGAGCAGAAAATGGCCGAAATGGTTCACGCCGATCTGCAGTTCAAAACCATCTTCGGTTAAGCTGTACGGCGGAGCCATCACACCGGCATTGTTGAGAAGCACGTCGCAATGGTCAAACATGTTTTTAATGTTTTCCGCGCAGGATCTGATTGACGCCGAGCTTGCAAGGTTCAGTTGTATAACCGTCAGGTTTGCCGGGGGATGCAGTTGTTTGATACGCTTCGCAGCATCATGCCCGCGGGACAAATCCCTGCACGCCATGACAACGGTCGCATTTTTTTCTGCAAGAATCCGGGACGCCTCAAAGCCCAATCCGCTGTTTGCACCGGTTATGATGATAATTTTACCATGCATGTCCTGGATGGAATCGGGTGTCCATTGTGTTGCTTTCATGATAAAGACCTCATTTTCAACCCGTTACCCCCCTATCGCCTCAAAACCCCAAAGGTCCCCATCCACGTAACCCCCACCGCAATAAAAATCGCAGCCACCCCCGGATGAAACCCGCTGAACGTAACTGCGCCGGAAAAAACGGAAATAACACCCAGTACCATTATCAGCGCGCCAAGAAACGCGTAGAGCCGTTTTCCGAAAGGGTGCTGGTTGTGAAAAACTACGGCGAACGGGAATGCTGCGCCGATAAGCGCAGGTCCGAGAAAAAACAGGGGTTCAAAGCCGAAACCGATGCCGGGTATACAGAGTGCGATACCGCCAAAAACATTTCCGCCGACCAGCACCGCTTCCTGCTTCTCCACTTTTTTTAGCGCCCGTCGCGCAAAGCTGTTGAGCAGCAAAAAGAGGTTGCCGACGCCGCTTGCTACCCAGCTCCAGAGTACGAAAACCATATAGAGCAACACTACTAATGAACCGAGTATCGCCAGGTCTCCCACAAACACGTTGCGCAGCAGCCTCATGGCTACATAGAGCCCGATAATCACGCCGATACGCGCCTTTTGACTCAGTTTGGCCATTTGAAAACAGTAGGCAAGATACCACCGGTATGGCGGGGATTTCGCCTTGAATGTCTCCAGGATACCGCTGCGCGCATACTCCGAGTTGGGATCGATTCGCAGAGCCTCTAAAAAATGGTATTCCGCCTGCTTCAGATCATGACGCTCAAGCGCAACCCAGCCTGCATTCGCCTGAGAAAAGCTGTCGTTGGGATTTTTTGACAGCAGGCTGTTGATCTGGTCCGTGGTTTCGTTGCTTCTGTTCTGATGGCGCAGCGCCAGAGCAAGCATGTTTCCCGCGTTCTGGTTGTCCGGATCGATTCTGAGCGCTTCGCGGAACGCCTTTTCCGCTTCGTTCCATTTTTCCATGCCGAGCAGCGCCCTGCCGCGTGCAGTGTGGCCATACTCATTTTCAGGATCAATGGCAATCGCCTGGTCCGCGTCCGCCAGCGCCTCTTTATGTTTATCACACGCATGATAAATCGACGATCGCAGGGAAAAAAAGAGCGGGTTCATGCTGTCCAGGGACAGCGCACGGTTGATGGTTTCAAGCGCCAGATCTCTCTTTTCGGGAACGTTAATCTGGCACAAAGCAAGCAGGTAGAGCGCAAATCCGTCTTCCGGATCGTCGGCAAGCGCCTGCCGCAGCTGTGCTTCCGCGTCTTCGAACCTGCTCTGGTTGATAAGAATCAATGCGCGCTGAGTATATGCGTCTGAATGGTCTGTGTTCATTTTTTAATCCCCAGATATGCAAGAACATCGTCGTAGAATCCGCCCTGATTCGAAAACAGCGCATAATTCTTGGCTGTCTCAAACCAGGCCCGCGTCGACGGCTTGATCTTTGATGCAGCAACAAGCAGCTCTTTGCTCGAGAGCGGGAACACCCGGTTCTCCTTCATGGCACGGCCAAGCTGCATCTCGGAAGCCATATCGATACACGCGGAAAGATCAGCACCCGAGAAGTTCTCTGTTTTTTGCGCAACCTTTTTAAAATCAATCTCTTCAACCGGTTTGTTGCGGATAAGAATCTGCAGAATAGCCTCCCGCGCTTCCAGGTCCGGCGGCGGCACAAACAGGGTGCGGTCGAACCGCCCCGGACGACGGAATGCTGAATCCAGATGCCACGGAGCATTGGTTGCCGCGATTATCAGAACTCCGTCATTGTCTGTGTCGATACCGTCCATCTCCGCAAGAAGCTGATTGATGAGCGTTCTGCCTGCACTATGCCTCAGCGTGTTGCGGTCTGCTGCCAGCGCATCCACCTCGTCGATAAACAACACCGCAGGCTTCCTCTCACGCGCTATTTTAAAAAGCTCATGCAGGTTTTTTTCACTGTTACCAAACCACATATCAAGAATCTGATGCAGTCCCACCGAAATGAAACTGCCTTTTATTTCTCCGGCTATCGCTTTCGAAATCAATGTTTTACCGCATCCCGGCGGTCCGTACAACAGTATCCCGCCGCCGGTTTTCTTCCCATACGCCTTGAACAGATCCGGATGGTTCAGCGGGTAGAGTATCTTCATTCTGATCTCTTCCTTGACCACACTCATGCCGCCAACCTGCTCGAAGCTGATAGTGCTCCCCGCAGGATTGAACTCCTGCACAATACTGTCAAGCAGCGCGTCTATCTCATCGTGCCCGCCTGTGTGCGTGTCAGGCACAGCCGGACCCACGGCAGGCACCTTTTCCTTTCCCTGCCCCATCCCCGTATCATCCGCACAAGACAACTCTTTTTCAAAACCAATATCCTTCAGGCCCTCATCCATCGAGACCGCCTGGCGGTAACACTCCTTGGCGCATTTTTTTTCGCCGCTTGCCGCCAGGGCCCGGCTGTACAAGAGCATACCGCGCGCCTCCAGCGCCTTTTTTGCCAGCAGCGCCTCCAGCCGCACAATGACTTCCGACGTCTTTCCCATCTTGAAAAGAATCTGCGCCATGCCCAGAAGCGCAGTCCGGTTCTCCGGATCCGTCTTTAAAACCGATTCAAACGCGCGCTTCCCCTCGTCAAAGTTCCACGCCTCAATGCACGCCTGACCGAAAACAAGCAGCAGCGGCACGTTGCCCGGCGAAAGCCGCACTGCCTCCCGCAACGATTCGAGTTGAGATTCTGACATTATGGGTTCCTTGCTATACTTTACTATATTCGGGGTGCGTTTTTTTCATCCAGCCCAAGACGTTTTTCCTTAACTCTATGGTAAAGGTTATTAATTCATCGGCGTCCGCGTTCGTGGCGCCCCCCACATAATCATATTCAACAGCATTTCTTTTTGCCCTGCAGCTATCAAGATACCCGGCATCATCTTCCCTTTCCGGTCCGAGTATTAACGGTAGTGCCTGCAGTGTCCGGTAATGAGCAAGCGTTTTTTCCGGTCTATAACCTTCGGTATATATTAAAATCGTACATAATTTCAATGCTGCATTATAGGCGATGCCAAAGCGCCAATCTGCTGAAACACCTCTCTGTTGCGCATCTCTTAAATCACGATCAACGATTTCAAGCAACTGATTAATAATGCGTTGAACGGAGGGGTTGTACTCAAACCATCCGTTCCTACGCAGTATTATCCTACACTTAGGGTAATTTCCTGTTTACTTGTTTTATAGGCACGGAGCCAACCATTATTCGCCCAATCGCGCAAGCTCATTTTCATTCCCCTTTATCATAAGTTTGGGAGATTCAAGAATTGTGGTGACAAAATGCTCTTTTTCATTTTTTCGCCGGACGAATTCTTCCCGTGTCATTATGTGCGGATTAATTTCACGCCCGATTCTCTGGACTGGCTCTTTTAATAATTTACTCAAAGACCTTAAACTAATGTCGCCAATGATGAAAAGGTCTATATCACTATTATGCTTTTCCGATCCAGCGGCTATTGAACCGAATATAAAAGCTATTTCAATACCGTCTATCGATAGCGATTGCCTGATGATATCAGAAAGACCTGATGTTTTCAGGACCATAGTTTGGATTGTTGTATAGAGAGGATGCTCTTTATTGGCGCTGTAATAGGTACGATTTCCGTCCCTGCGCATCCGAATTAAGCCGATTTTTTCTAATTTATCAGCTTCCTGTTTTATCGTACCGATTGCAAGCCGGGAAAGTCTCTCGATCTCTCGTAAATAATATTCATTCGAGTCTATCCCAAAAAGAATACGAAAAAATTCTGACCGTGCTTTTGATGATACTATCTCATTAAGAATATTCATAGCAATCTCTTTGTATGCTTATAGCATACAATTGTGCGGTTTAAACATACAATATATATTTCCCCCTTTTGCTTTTCAAGGAGACTATCATTATAAAAATAGCACACGATGCGTTGCTGTGGATGAAAACGAAGAGTTTGCTGATTTCCCTCGTGCATAACAAACCACCCCCAAAGCCAGGAAAAATTAGATTCCTATACATATGCCGCCGTACTACATTACCTGTTCCTGATCGATCCCGAAATACCAATACCCCGCCCGAAGATATATTTTTGTCCGATGATTCCTGGTCCGTTTTCGATTATCAAAAAGGGCGTTCCGCGTAAAAACTGTACCTGAATTATCTACGCATCTCATCGCAGGACGTTGCTTTTTTGCGTAGAACTTTTTTCGTCCTTCGTCCTCGTCCCTCCTCCTCGTCCTCGAAAACAGATTGAATTTTAATCGTCGAGGACGACGGACGAGAACGAGGGACGAGGACGATTGTACAGTATCTTATCCTGCAAAGCCTATAATCACCTATTCAAAAGGTTCTGGCTTTGCCGGATTAGGTTTTTGCAAGCAGAAAACAGAATAACAAATTTCATGACCAAAAAACAGGTAACCGTTCACGCCCCCAAAATCCCCCGAAGGGGGACTTGTAAGGTGCTGATATTTATTATATTATTAAATTACCGGATGATTTTTTTATTTGACAGAAGCTATATATACGCCTGTTGTAAGGGTTTTTAAACAATATTTCACAAATGAGCTAATCAATCTACACTTGTTAAAAGTTTTATAACTACAATAAAATTCAGTCATTACAAGTCCCCCTTCGGGGGATTTTGGGGGCGTAAACGGTTACAAAAACAGAAGGACTTACAACTCATTCGATGAAATATTCAGCGAAAATCCGCCTCTCCATAATGATGGTTCTTCAATTTATCGCCGCAGGAGCTATTCTGCCGATATTTAGCCTCTATTTAACTGAAAACCTTCATTTCAACGGATTCCAGACCGGGCTGATAATCGCCATGTCCTCCATCGCGGTATTTATATCCCCGGTTGTCACCTCCCTGATCGCCGACAGAATCATCAGCGCCGAAAAGCTTTATACCATCTGTCAATTCTTCGGCGCGCTGACCATGGGAGCCCTCTCTCTGAGTACCGATTTTTACCCGGTGCTGTTTTTATACCTCCTCTATGCCTTGATAGTCGGCCCCACATTCGCCCTGATAAACGCAATCATTTTTCACAATTCTTCGGAACAGGAGAGCGGCAATTTCGGCTTTTTGCGGGTATGGGGCACCATCGGCTGGATTATCGCAGCCTGGGCCTTCTACTTCTGGCTCAACCGCTATCCGGACAGGATACCCGATGCGTTAAAATTCTCCTGCATAACAACCGGCGTTTTAGCCCTGTTTTCTTTGACCTTTCCTAAAACCGCCATTCGCGCCAAACCGGAAAAAATCTTTCCCCGGGAATCGCTCCGGGTAATGATTCAACCCGGAATGATGTTCCTGTTGCTGTTCGGTTTCTGCATCTTTCTGATTGAAAAATACTATTACTACGGCGCAGCCCCGTTTTTAAAGAGTATCGGTTTTGAAAATAAAATGATAATGCCCGTTATGAGCATCGGCCAGATTTCCGAAATCGCCGCAATGCTTTTCACCGGCGCCTTAATAAAAAAATTCGGCTCCAGAACGGTTATGCTTTTCGGACTCATCATGGAAATTGTGCGATACTACGCCCTGTATTCCGGCCACCCCGTCTTTTTTGTGTTTACCGGCCTGTTTGCTCATGGATTTGCCTATACCTTCTTTTTTGTACCCTATATCGTCACTCTGGACAGCCTTTGCTCCAAAGAAGCAAGAACCGGCGTACACCAACTGTCAACAATCGTCACCTCCGGCTGCGGCAACCTCGCCGGCGCCCTGCTTGCCGGCATTGTCCTGGATGCAGCTACGAAAAACAGCATTGTTGATTATAAGACGTTCTGGCTGGTGCCTATGATTGTGGTTGGTATTGGTTTTTTTGTGCTTTGGGGGTTGAAGAGGTTTGATACTGGCAGGAAATGTTAGACTCTGTAACTGAATTATCTACGTTTCCTGCGTAGATAATTTAGCGTACAGAGTCTTATCCCAAAGCCGTACAATATCTTACAAAAGTTTCAGGCTTTGCCGGATTAGATACTGGAGGAAAACTGTAAACAGCAGCAGCAATTTCATTCGTTCTCATCAATAGGGTGTTGTGTTATTCAAACGCATCAGATTAATGATTGATTTTGTCACAAAACGGCATGCTTTGTCATGCTTTATAATGCTTTGAAATTTCTTTATATCTCAATGAGTTACAATGTGTTACTACTAAAAATACAAATAATTACCAACTTTAGCAGTAAATTCAATCACAGTTATGCCCTACCCTCTGAAAGAATCCATTTGGGTTTTTTGTCAGAACCGCTATTTTTAATTAAATAGATTTAAAAGCGCCACTGTTTATTGTCACAATTTTTTGCTGATTAATATTTTCTTACTGCGAATGTGACAATACGGATTTCTTTTAGGATCAATACATTACAAATAAAATGCTACGAAAGATATTGTCAAAAAAGTTATAAAATGATAGAAAAAACTATAAAATGCTATAAAATTCAAGAAATTTCATTACTACAGCATATCCATCTGGGTGATTTGCGTGATCCCTTATTGATAATTTTACCTTCCCTGGCCAAAACAGAGAGATAATAATGAATACGCCCTTTTTTCTGATTATCAGTTAATATTTCCGGGAGTCTGGCGAGTAATAGTTCATCAATTTCTCGTCGTGTAACCGGACCATGCTTTTGCACCAGTTCATAGATTTGATCCATATCGTATCGGGAGCCGAGTCCCTGATTTCTGATATGTTGTGCGCTTTCGCCGATTGCCTTTGCTACCCTGGCTGAAATAAAAATTCGACGGTTTTATTATATTGGTTTCTCTGCACATCGGGGAAAGCGGCCTTATCCATTGCAGCACGGACATCGGCGGAGGTATAATCGTGTGGTTTTTCGTGGGTTGTGGATATGGGTATCATAGGGTAATAATATGATTTTTATTTCGGGGCGTGTCAACGTAAAAATCGATTTTTGACCGGAGTTCCCGTCATTGAAATTCTGATTGTTTTAAAACCGCGGATGATTGAACCTGTTGAATGTGGTATTTGTGGTGGTTTTTGCGGTTTGTTGTTGCGGGCAATAGGTACCCGTGATGGGGATCCGGTTGCAGGGGAATATAAATATGTAGGGGTTCAAAATTTTGAACCCCTACATATCCCCCGCAGATTTTTAATCCCGTGTGTTCGCGGCCACAACCTCAATGTATAAAATTCGCGCCATCCGTTTTATCATCGTGTTAAATAAAATGAGACGGTTTTGCTGATTTTATTGGCGGTTATGGTGCAGAGGTAGCGGCCTGCCGCATTTTCGTTTTTGCCAACCAACGACTGCAACGGGATTGCATGTTTCCCGGCGCAGTAGCGGCCTGCTGTCTTGTTGACGACCGCGCCGCGTGCGTTATATACCGTAAACAAAACACTGTTTTCGGAATGGCGGGGCATGGTGAACACAAGCTTTCCTTCGACGATCTGCAGGGAGAATGGGGCTGCAGAAGAGGAAACAGAAGACGCAGGCGTGGGCTGGGCGGAAAAGAGCACGCTCAGGTAGGTTACCTGTGCGCTTGATGAGGATCCCGGCGTTATGACAACGTCGGTCTGGTCGCATTTTGTTTCAACCGGCGAAGCGCCGGTATAATCGATGATGGAAAACGAGCCGACCTTTCCCGCACCGCCTTTTGAATCTATAGCAAGAAAGAATTTTGCCTTGGTACCGGTCATTTTATCTAAAAGAGGCGTAACATCAAGGCCGATCTCGAGGGTGGAGCTTAAAGCATTTCCCTCCAGGGGGAAGGCCCCGCCGCTGTAATTAAAGGCGGAGGAAAAGGAGTGCGTTTCCACGGGCGTGGTTGCAGAGGTGTTGTTGGACATGCCTGTCCGTACCCGTATCAGGTTGCGTGTGTCGTGTGTCACTGTTACTTTATACGTCAGCTTCGGCGTATATTCTTTATAGCAATGGATTCCATACACGGTATTGCTGCTCTTGATACCGCCCACGTCATAAAGATTCGCGAGCACCCAGTACATCATATATGCTTTGCCGCTGTTCCCCCAGCTCGAGCCCCAGGAGTTAATCATGATCACGGCGCCGATCTCCCAGTCCCGCGGGTCAACCGTACCGTCGTTGTTGATGTCCTTCGTATTCGTGTATTGGCCGTCGCCGTTGTAATCCCAGCGCACCGAGTCGTCCCAGCCGCCGATCGTCATGGCATGGCCGCCGGAGCTTGTGCCCCACTTGATGACCGCCTTTTTCCCGGCTTGGGGAGTTCCTGAAGGCAGCGCTGAGACCTGCGAGCCTGATGCATAGGAACTGAACGTCACCAAACCACCCTTTGCCTGCTCCCCTGCGTGATCGTAGAGCCACTGTTTGAGGTCGTTGATCCCTTTTTCGGTCGTCACCTTGATCGATATATCGGTAGCCTGCACCCTGTTTTTCATGCCGTTATAATAGGCGGAATAGCCGTTGAGCCATTTGGAGCCGTCGCCGCCTTCCAGCGTCCCGAAGTAGTCCGAAACCGGGGGACAGCCGGTAACCTTGATGATGCTCCAGCCGCTGCTGTAGCTGGACCCGTTACTGGTGCTGCCGCTGTTGAGGAAATTATAGGTGAATCCGTACGGGTATTGATTCTGCGCGACATTCGAGGCAAGGTTCCGCAGGCAATTAATCTCGTAGGTGAACGTGTACGCGATGCCGCTGGCTTGCGCGCAGCTCCCGCCCTTCTGGTTGAACACCGGGCGGAACTCTTTTGCGGTTGAATTGTCCCATTGCTCCGGCAATTGGCGTTTCGCGATGCTGCCGGGAACGACAAGCGGTAAAAACCGGGACTGCTCCTCCTGCGTCATCTCGATATCGCCGCCGGCAATCCAGGATTCGCCTTCCGGATCCGGATTGAGATTGATCAGCACCGCATCCTTTGCGTAACTGGTGGAAAAAGCACTCAAAAAAACAGCAGAAAAAGTAAGCAGGAAAAAGAATCGTTTCATAACCCCCCCGAAAGAAAAATGTTAAAAACCCCCTTGCGCACAAACCATGTATTGTTTTCAGATCACCTGGAGCAGCCTTTGTGCATTATAATAATAACGAATATTCTTTAGGTTTGCTGATTTTTTTCGATAAAAATTCGATTTTTACAAAAAAACCGGGGAGTGTTGAACGAGGTAATAAATACTGGTCTTGGTTTTCATGGTTTGTTGTTGCGGGCAACAGGTATCTAGAAATTCTGATTGTTTTAAATACCCCGGATGATTGAACCTGTTGCATGTGATATTTGTGGTGGTTTTCATGGTTTGTTGATGCGGGCAACAGGTATCTATGATGGGGATCCGGTTGCAGGGGATTAAAATTGCGATGTGTCCCATGTGGGGGGATCAAAAATATGTAGGGGTTCAAAATTTTGAACCCCTACATATTTTTTAATCCCGTGCGTCCCGCGGACGCAACACGATTTCGGATAATAATAATTACAAATACATGATTCGGCATAACGACGAATTGAAATGCATTTTCCCATAGATTTCCCCCCCCGCATCAATTAATTTTTTATGTCTCTTTTATGAAACAGATATAAACGTTATTTAATTATAATTCTTAATAGAAAGGAAAAACAGCAATGGCAACAACAACCAGGCATGCAAAACTTCTCAGCTGGGTGAAAGAAGCGGCGGATATGTGCAAACCGGATTCGGTGTATTGGTGTGACGGGACAAAAAACGAGTATGACCGTCTGATGCAACAGGCCGTGAAAAGCGGCAGCGCTACGCCCCTTAAAAAGCGGCCTAACAGCTTTCTGTTCCGTTCACAGCCCAGCGACGTTGCGCGGGTTGAGAATCGGACCTACATCAGTGTTCCAAACAAGGAAGAGGCCGGACCGACAAACAACTGGATCGATCCGGTGGAGCTGAAAACAATCATGCGTGGCCTGTATAACGGGTGCATGAAGGGCCGCACCATGTATGTCATACCCTTTTCCATGGGGCCGATCGGCTCCCCGATCTCAAAAATCGGCATCGAAATCACGGACAGCCCCTATGTGGTGTGCAACATGATTATCATGACGCGCGTTGGAACAAAAGTGATAGAGGCTCTTGGTACTGACGGCGACTATATACCCTGCCTGCATTCTGTGGGCGCGCCGCTGGAAAAAGGACAGAAGGATGCGCTCTGGCCCTGCGCGCCGATAGAAAAAAAGTATATCAGCCATTTCCCGGATGAAAATCTGATCTGGTCATACGGCTCGGGCTACGGCGGGAACGCGCTTCTGGGCAAGAAGTGTCTGTCGCTGCGCATAGCCTCTGCAATGGCGCGGCGCGAGGGCTGGATGGCGGAGCACATGCTTATTCTGCGGCTGACTAACCCGGAAGGCAGGAAATATCACATTGCAGCGGCATTCCCCTCCGCGTGCGGCAAAACGAACCTTGCCATGATGACGCCAACGGTCAAAGGGTGGAAGTGTGAGACGGTCGGCGACGACATATCGTGGATGAAAATCGGCGGCACCGGCCGCCTGCATGCGATCAATCCGGAATCAGGCTTTTTCGGCGTCGCTCCGGGGACATCGTACGATTCGAATCCCATGGCCATGGAGACTATTAAAACGAACAGTATTTTCACCAACTGCGTGCTTACCGACGATGGTGACATCTGGTGGGAAGGGTTTGGCGGCAAGCCCCCGGCGCACGGCATCGACTGGACCGGCAAAGAGTGGACGCCGGCAAGCACCACGCCGGGCGCGCATCCCAACGCCCGTTTTACCGCTCCTGCAGCCCAGTGCCCGGTTATCTGCCCGGACTGGGAAGACCCGATGGGCGTGCCCATCGACATTTTTGTGTTTGGCGGCAGGCGTGCGAGCGTGGTTCCGCTGGTGCACGAGGCGTTTAACTGGGATCACGGCGTATTTATGGGCGCAACAGCAGCGTCGGAGACAACGGCGGCAAATATCGGCGCCGTGGGCAACCTGCGCCGCGACCCGTTCGCCATGACGCCCTTCTGCGGGTATAACATGGGCGACTATTTTCAGCACTGGTTGAATATGGGCGATAAGCTTGGCGGCAAGGCGCCAAAAATATTCTATGTGAACTGGTTTCGCAAGAACGCGCAGGGCAAATGGCTGTGGCCGGGGTATGGCGAGAACAGCCGCGTGCTCAAATGGATGTGCGATAGGATTGACAATAAGGTAAAAGCGAAGGAGACGCCTATCGGGTATGTGCCTCTTGAGGAGGGCCTCGATCTGAGCGGCCTTTCGGTTCCGCGCGAGAACCTGCAGGAGCTGCTGCGGGTCGATCCCAACGCATGGAAAGGGGAGCTGGCCGATCTGGAAAAGCACTTTGCCCGGTTCGGCAGCCGCTGTCCGGCCCGGATGAAAGAGCAGCTTGAAGGATTGAAAAAGCGTCTCGGTTAATCTCCCCTGATGGGTGGGAGATATACCGTATAGTATCTGTTCAAAATTGACTGTCTCGTAACCTAACCTTACGCCCCCTAAATCCCCCGAAGGGGGACTTATAAGGAGTTGTTTTTATTATAAAATCCTGTTCTATAAAAGTCCCCCTTCGGGGGATTTAGGGGGCGTAAATGTCGATTATGAACAGATACTATATAGTTTCCCTGCGGACGTTATAACCCTGTTTTCAGCAGTGTTTTACCGTACCTGCGGTATTTTAACCGTGGCGTTGCCTTTTGCACTGCTTATATGCAGCAGATAGGCTCCGGGAGCGCAGAAACGGTTATTCATATCCGCGCCGTTCCAGGAAAAAACCCGGGTTTTGGGACTTTTTGCATAGCCCTGTGCAAGCGTCACAACAGATTTTCCTCTGACGTCAAATACCGCGATTGTGTATTCTCCTGCGGGAATAATCGCGCTGAACTGTATGCCGCCGCCCGGTGCATACCAGGCAGTAAGCAGCTTCTCCCTGTTTTGTGATGCGCCGCCGTGTTGATCGATCGCCGTAGGCAGGGGCCTTGGCTCCGCCTCGACAGCATCAATGACCGGCGAAGCGCTGGACCCGGCGTCGATACGCACGAACCGCGCCGATGGAATGCCTGCGGTTTTCAAATCAAAGGACTTGACGCCCGAGCCGTCGCCGATTTTAGTGCCGCCGTCCACGATCTTGTCCGGGTCGTCGCTCACGCTTACCGAATAGGCGGCCGTGTTGGTTGCATAGACCGTCAGGTCGTTGCCGTCGCGGTCGGAAACCGGCGTTTTAGCTCCGAAGTCAAGGATGATAAACCCGTTGTTGATCGTGGCGCCTTTATTATCATGCAGCTCCAGGCAACTGTAAATATCGGACTGGGAGATCTCATTTCCGATGCCGATGACATCCACCGAAAGCCCGGCAAATTTCAGTGTTGTATCAGGTGTAAGGGAGAAATCGGCTGTGGTGAACCCGGTCGCATTCGCCTGTACGCTCTTTGTTTCCGGTTTGTATCCGTTGGCGAAAATCTTTACGTCAAAGGTTCCCGATGGTGCGGGAATATACTTATAGAACGCCCCGGACCGTGGATCGGAACAGGTGGCTGCGCCTTTGCCGGCAACTTGTACCCGGCCATACACCGGGGCTCCGGTTTTCGCGTCTTTGATAGTGCCGCTCACGCCCTTCTGCATCTCCGCTACGACCTTGAAAAATTTATCCATATGAAACGCGGTTATGGTCTCTATCTGGCTCTCCGGAGGATAATGGTCGCACTCTTCCGGCAACAGGTGGATGTTACCGCATTTGCCGTAGGACTGGTCGCAACTGATGCCGCCGCCCCTGGATTCGAGTATATACACCGTTTCCCAGCGCTCCGCCGAAGACATGGCCGGGTAGACCTGCTTGATTTTGGTATACGCATCCGCATCCAATACCCCGCCGGTAACCGACGCGAAGAAGGGCGTCAGAGTCGCCTTCATGCCCGCATGATAATCGATTGACAGGTAGCATGGCGCCTCCACCATGATTCGGAGATAGGTTTTCATTTCGGGCCACTGGCACGGCAGCGACCCGTCGCTGTCCTTGCCTGCCAGTTTCCAGCCGAACGCCCTGTTCGGGTCTTTGCCGTTATTAAGCGTACGCCTGCCCTGGCTGCTGTAGGTGAAACCGTCGACATTCAGTATGGGGAGAATAACCAGTTCGGAGCGGTCGACCAGAGCTTTTATCGTCTGATCGGACGAGTATTTCTGCAGAAGCTCCAGCGCTATTCTCATACAGGTCTCGTTGCCGATCTTTTCGTTGCCGTGGGTAGAGCCGCACATATGAATACGCTGGCGCACGGCTGTCCCGGATGTTCCGGAAATGGTAAACCGCAGAATTGGCTTTTTGCCGATGCTGAAGCCCGCGGTATCGAATTTTGTCAATTGCGGGTAGCTCTTTTTCCACTCGGAGAAGAGTTTCACCACGTCGTCGAAGGTATACAACACCTTGAGCGGAAGCAGCGGCTCGATGACCGTTACCGTAAATCCCGCGTCTTGTATCTTCGCAAGAGCGTTTGAAGAAACAAACCCCTCGGCAACGCCGTTTTTAACGATACCGGTCTCGATAATGAGCCCAAGATCCGCCAGCCGTTGCGCTTCGCCGATGTTTGCGACCTTCACCCGAATGAGCGTTTCGGCAGCGTTCTGATCCGGGACTGCATTGGTTTGTGAGAAAATAAGTGCGGAAAAAACACAAATACACACATAGAACTTATAAAGTTTCATACATCCCCTCCCTTGTAACCCTTTGTTCAGGGTGTGGCCGTAATTACAGGCAGGCATTTCTTGATGAAATCAAGGCTTTTTCGTGCTCGTGCTCGTAATCGATTTTTTTTTACCTGTCGGGTTAAAAAAACGATTCCGATTACCATTGAGTAGACTCCCGCGTTTGACGCGGGAATGAGCAGCACCAAGGAAATTTTTGCCTGAAATTAAGGTTGCACCCTGTATGTATATCTTTAATATACCACGAATAGTCGATTTTTTCCTAAAAATACCGGTAAGCCGCTATGCCACAGGTTTCCTGCTCTTTATCTATATAAGGTAGCTCTTTTTTCGCATGAAAACGGTTTTTTTTATTGTTTCTGTTCACCAGAGTGAACAGGTCGCTTGGGCGGCAGGTCATGAATATGCACTGTGAAAGCATGCTGGTTTGTTTGCCGCACAGTTTGTTTACATTTTTATTGACATTACCAACGAGTTATGATACCCTTTATAAATCGCATTGCATTGTCCGGCGATTCAATCCGTACATAGAGGCGTATAATCAATCATATCTCAATCCGGTTGGTACTATGGAAGAAAAAAGAACCATCGAGCGTATCCGCTGTTACTACTATCTGAAGGTCTATGCAAAGGACACGAAAAAGGATATCGGCTCCGTTATCGATATTTCAACCAAGGGAATGCGGCTGGTGAGCGAAAAGCCGTTTGAGGTGAATGCCGCGTATCAATTTACCGTCAAACTGCCCGAGGGATATATTCTCGGAGACAAGTTCGACATCGACGCCGCGGCCCGGTGGTGCAATAAAACAGAGACGTTTTATGAAACGGGATTTGAATTTGCCAATGCAGAGCGCAAGGGCGTGATCTATGTCAAGTCTCTGATTTCGGACTTCAAGAACAACCAGCTCCTGTAGCCCCCTCGTTTCCGGCTATTTGCCGGCAACCTTTTTTACCTGGTCCACAAATGCTTTCTGGTTGTCGTATAACAGGAAATTGTCCAGTTTCTGTATATTGGTCGATTTCAGCATTTTTGTCACAAACTCGTTGCCCACCACCCGGACAAACCGGGCCGTACCCTTGAATTTGTTGATAAGCCTGACCAGCATGCCGATCTCTGAAGAGGAGACTCCCGAAGAGCCGGTAAAATCAATAACAACGTCCCGGTCGCCCACCGTGGTGCTTAACATGTTTTCCAGTTCGCGTTTATAATCATTGAAATCCTTGTAGTTATCACGCTGGTAATTAACGTAGATAAACTGTTCGGTTGTCCTTTTTTTTAACGCCATAGAGTCTGCCTTGTTTTTAGAGGTTGGTGTGGTTAGAGTCTGTACGCTGAATTATCTGCGTTTTTTGCGTAGATAATTTGACGTACAGTTTCTTATCCCAAAGCCGCTATGTAGGAAGTCAATAGTTTTAACAAAAAAAGTTAAAAAATGCTTCCCTTCTTATTTTATTATCTTTTATAAGCCACAGATTCGATCACAACAATTGACCTTCAATTAT
>Ga0105099_10000259_pt1 | contig 35698 bp, 28 predicted proteins | sample PPLLak3cmMay2015_2_FD_79138 | JGI IMG/M metagenome (GOLD analysis project Ga0105099, IMG submission 79138) | Freshwater sediment microbial communities from Prairie Pothole Lake near Jamestown, North Dakota, USA - PPLs Lake P8 Core (1) Depth... | ecosystem: Environmental > Aquatic > Freshwater >... | reverse complement strand
AGCAGACGAAGTAAAGTGGTTTTACCCGATCCGTTGGGACCGATAATTATGAAAAAATCACTTCTTTGAACCTTGAAAGAAATATCTTTCAGTACAGAGATCTTTCCGTATGAATAATTCAGATTATTTACGGTAATTACCGGCTTCATCGGTCGGACCTTTTGAGCAGATATATGAAAAGCGGCGCGCCGACAAGAGCGGTGATTACTCCGGCCGGCATTTCGCCCTGCGATGGGAGAACCTTTGCCAGAATATCACAAAAAACCATATATGCTCCTCCGCCAAGCAGACAGGCAGGCACAAGAATTCGATGGTCGGAGCCCAGAATGATCCGGAATACGTGCGGTATGACAAGCCCCACAAATCCGATCAGACCGCAATAACTTACAGTGGCGCTTACCATGAATGAAGTGACTACAAGCAGCGTAACTGTTACCATCTTTATATTCACCCCCATGGTTTGAGCCATGTCTCTGCCCATGAGAAGAAGGTTCATCGTATTCGAAAGCCAGAAAAGGAGAATAAAACAGGGCAGCATGACCACCGCGAGGATCACTACCCCGCCTGCATCCGCGGATGAGAGATCTCCCATGAGCCAGAAAATAATGTTGTGCAGCCTTGCGTCACGGGCCATCGATATTAGAAACATGATAACGGCGGAACAAAAGGCATTCACCATAACCCCGGATAAAAGGAGGGAATCCTTTTTAAAAAGAGTTTGCCCGGACGACATCAGAAGAAGCAGGAGCAGTGTGGCAAGGCTGCCGGTAAAAGCCATAATGCTCACCCCGGGGAAATATGAGAACCCCAGAATAATTCCGAAAATGGCGCCTATTGCCGAACCTCCTGAAATTCCCAGTATGTAAGGCTCAGCAAGAGGGTTTCGCAGAAGAGCCTGGAAAACAAGGCCGCCCAAAGAGAGAGCCGCCCCGACCAGGGCCGCAAGCACCACACGCGGCATACGGATCTGGCGTATGATTGCTTCCTGAACGGAACCGGCGCTGTTGTCGGTCATCAAGAGCCGCATTGAATCGCCGAAATTGCAGCCGGTCGATCCGACGGAAATACCAAGGTACATGACTCCCGCCAGCAGAATCGACAGGAGGGATAAAACAAGCATGAGTCGTTTAAGAAAACCTGATCCCATAATTATTTATTATTCCCGAACAGTTCCGGATGAATTAACCTGACAAGCAGCTCAAGGCCTTCAATGAGGCGCGGTGAAGGTCTGTCAAAAAGGTCCGAATCGGCCACGTATATACGCTTATTGCGGACCGCCTCAATCTGCGGCCATTTATTCCATTCCGCCAGAACCTGCTCAAACGCATCGCTTTTTTCCATTGAGGTGATAATGATAATTTCCGGTGAAAAGGCGATCAGCTGTTCACGGCTGAAGCTCGGATAGGGTGTATCTCCCGCCGTTACATTTATGCCCCCTGCGAGCAGAATCAGCTCATGAATATATGTCCGGGTTCCCACAGAGACGACAGGCGCTGTCCCTATCTGGAAGAATACTCTTGGCTTGTGAGGCGTTGCTGCGACCATCTCCGTTAAATGCCTTATGCGCAACCGCATGTTTTTAACCAGAAATTCCGCTCTCTTATCTGCGCCAAGAAGGCCGCCGATCGAGAGAATAGTATTCATCACAGAATCAATGTTTCTCGGATCAACTGCATAAACCGGTATTCCGAAAGATGCCAGCCGGTCAATAACATGTTGCGGATTTCCGTCCTTTATCGCAATGCAGAGATCAGGCTTTAAAGATATGATCTTTTCCAAGTCCAGTCCGACATAGGAGCCGACTCTCGGGAGAAGCTTTGCCCCGGCCGGATAATCGCAATGGAGAGTCGCACCCTTTAAGAGGTTCTCGCGATTCAGGGCAAAAATAATTTCAGTAATGCTGGGCGCCAGAGATATTATACTTCGCGGATTCCGGGGGACATTTACCTTTCGTCCCAGCGGATCAGTAACTATCCCGGCAGATACTTCGGAAAAGCCTGAATGACAAAGCGGAATAACTATCAGGAAAATCATAAGGTGGAAAAATAATTTCATGTTCCGGATATTGATGGAAACCCGCGGTTTTTGGTGAAATTGTTTACGGTGAAAAGGCTCTTTATTGCCCATGGAGAATTTCATTGAGTTTGGCCGAAAGCTTCTTAACATTAAAGGGCTTTTGAATAAAACCGTTACAGCCTTTTTCCATTATTCCGGAAGTCTGGACGTCGAGAGCATATCCGCTTGAGAGTAAAACCTTCACCGTCGGGTTCAACTCCCTTATTCTGTCAAATACTTCGCTTCCGGGAATATCCGGCATTATCATATCAAGAACGACAAGGTCTATTTTATCCCTGTTTTTTGTATAAAGATCTACAGCCTCCTGACCTCCTTTTGCTATAATAACATTGTATCCCAGTTTTTTTAATATCGCCTGCCCCACATCAATTATCATTTGCTCATCATCAACAAACAGAATCGTTCCGGTTCCCGGAATACGGCTCTCGGTTTCTTTCTTTTTCTCTTCCTTAACCTTCCCGAAGGCCGGCAGGTATATATTGAACGTGCTTCCTTTTCCTTTTTCGCTGTATACATTTATGAATCCGTCGTGATTCTTTATTATTCCATAAACAGACGCAAGGCCTAAGCCTGTGCCCCTCCCGATCTCACGGGTGGTAAAAAAAGGATCAAAAACTCTCTGCTTGGTCGCTTCGTCCATTCCAACGCCCGTATCCGTTATTGATATCATGACATATCTGCCGGGCGTTATCGCAAATTTCTTGATATAGTTTTCATCTATCAGGACATTACCTGTTACAATATAAAGATTCCCTCCCGAAGGCATTGCCTGCCACGCGTTTAAATAAATATTCAAAAGCGCCTGCTCTATCTGGCTCTGATCCGCCTTAACGGACCATGCGTTATCCTGAAACTTCGTCTGAATATTTATCTCTTTTCGCGCTCGGCCGAAAAGCTGTGCTGTTCTGCCAACAAGTTCATTCAGGTCTATCTCCTTTATAACGTATTTACCGCCCCGCGCGAATCCGAGTATCTGCCTTGTCAGGCCCGAGGCCTTTTCAACCGAATCCTCAATTTTTTTGAGGTTTTCATAAAACGGATCGGCAGGATCAATCTCCATCATCATAATCGACACGTTGCCCTGAATATTCATCAAAATATTGTTGAAATCATGGGCAATGCCTCCTGCAAGAGTGCCGATAGCCTCCATTTTCTGCGCGTGCCGCATCTGAAGTTCGAATTTTTTGTGTTCCTCCTCGGCCTGTTTGCGTTCCGTAATATCGCGGACTAATCCCCGAAAACCTGCCGGCACATTCTCAGGGTCTTTGACAAGGGCTATTGAAGCCTCCACAAAACGTTTCGAGCCGTCTTTCCTGATTACCTCCCAGTCCAATACCTTCGAAGTTCCGCCTGTTTTGAAAACATTATTGAACGCCTCAAGGAGCTTCTTCCCGTTCTCCTCATCAACACTTTCGCGGTAGCTCTTTCCTGTAACCTCGTCTTTGGAATAACCAAGTATTCTGCAAAGAGATTCATTGCAAAAAACGATTCTGCCTTTCAGATCAACCTCATAGTAACCGTCTTCTATGCTGTTAAGTATATTCTGAAATTTTTCCCTGTTTTCAGACAACTCCCTTTCTTTTTGCTTGTAAAGCCTCAGATCGCGAACAACCAGAAGTATGTAAGGAACTCCTTTATCCTTAACCATGATGGAATTTACTTCAAGAGGAATCGATGCGCCATTCTTGTTTACATATGCGATTTCATATACATTTCGTTTCTCATATCCTGCTTTTCTTCGTTTCTGTCTTTCAAGCATCGGTAAAAGGTATTTCTCCGGAATCACGTCTATAATATTCGCCCTGAGAGCTTCATTCCTGGTGAAACCGGTAAATTTAAGCCCGGCTTCGTTTATAAAAGCTATGTTGCCCTGCAGATCATGATAAAGAACTACATCCGCACAAGCCTCTGCCAGGTCATTGAACTTATCAACATACTCACGAAGCTCAGCTTCGGCATGTTTGCGCTTTTCGACTTCCGCTTGAAACTCTTCATTTGAGAAATATTCAGGCATAGAGCGTTTCCCGAACCCCGATAAATAGGACTCTTTTCAGTACCCCCCTCAAGGGGTGCAGGTGAGTTAACAATATATCTTCTGCCACTCTTTTCAGTACCTTTTTAAGGGATATGAAAACACAGAAAGCAGTTTTCAACTCACAAGAGGCATGGAAAAAATATTATAGTCAATGTCATAAATCTATTCCCAAACAATCTAATCATGCTCTAATCGGAACATTATCTTGACAATCACTATCGTGATAAATCTCTTGAAGCGTTTACCACACAATTAACCGCAAGGTCAAATTAAGGGGACGTACGCGAATAAGTTTAACACATTACAATCGTAACATTATTTTTACAATCACTGTAAAGACTTGTTCAGCAAAATTAAAAACTATTATAATCTTTTGTTTATGTTATCTAAAGATAGAGTTTATTATTTTATTGCTTTCTCTGAGCGCCTCTTTGCAGGAATCTTTGAAAAATTTACCGATGTTTTCACAGTTGTTTCTTCATTCATCTCCCGACAGCCCTCTGCCTCAATAAATGATCCGCCAGCACAATGCTTACCATCGACTCGCAAACAACATTAATCCGCGGTATGGCGGATACATCATGTCTTCCCCTGACGGATATTGTTCTCTCTTTTCCGGAAAGATCGACCGTCTTCTGCTCTTTTTCAATGGAAGGAATCGGCTTGACCGCGACGCGAACCACTATTTCATCTCCGTTTGATATCCCGGCAAGAATTCCTCCTGCGTTATTGGTCAAAAAGCCCCGGCGTGTTATGGGATCATTATTTTCAGAACCTTTCAGGATCGCGGCTTTAAAACCGACTCCGATTTCAACTCCCTTGACTGCGCCTATGCTCATCAGGCCTTTTGCGATATCGGCGTCAAGCTTGTCAAAAACAGGTTCCCCCAGGCCGACCGGAACGCCGTTTGCGGTTATCTCGACTATGCCGCCGACAGAATCGCCGCTCTTTTTGACATCCTTTACCAGTTTTTCCATTTTGAGAGCGGCCTTCGTATCGGGACACATGAAGATGTTTCCGGATACGGCATCCGGATCATGCGTTACGGCTTTTATCCCTCCAAGCTCGACCGTACATGCGGATACGTATATTTTTTCATGTTCCAGGACAGCTTTCGCCACGGCGCCCGCTGCGACTCTCGAAACAGTCTCTCTTGCCGAAGCTCTTCCTCCGCCCCGCCAGTCCCTTATTCCGTATTTCGCCTGGTATGTTATATCACCATGCCCCGGCCTGAACAGATCCGATATCTTTTCGTACGATTCCGGACGGGCATCGCTGTTTTTTATCATTATCATTACAGGAGTCCCGGTCGTCATACCTTTAAAAACGCCCGACATGATGATTGCCCTGTCAGGCTCCTTTCGCGAACTGCTCACGAAAGACCCTCCGGGCCTTCGCCTCTCCAGCATATCCTGGATTACCGATTCATTAAGCGGTATCTCCGGCGGGCATCCGTCAATGACAACGCCAACCGCCTCACCGTGGGATTCTCCCCAGGTTGTTATTCTGAACAATGTTCCGAAAGAGTTTCCGGGCATTATTGTTTTTCCTTTACATTTCCAACCAGATTTATAATATCACTGCATATAGCGCTTATATCGCGATTATCCGTATCAATATAAAAATCCATCGCCTTTTCATAAAAGCGTTTACGGGCGGATAATATTTCGTCAATCTCCCCTATCGCTCCTTTTACGGTAAGAGCCGGCCTGAAATCTTTTGTTCCGTGATCCGTTTTCATTCTTTGGCTTATCGTCGGAGATGTCGCCCTGAGCCAGACTACGATTCCGGTATTCTTCATATATTCAGCATTATCGCCGTCAAGAACCGCCCCTCCTCCTGTTGCGACAACATGCCCTTTAAGAGCGGAAAGTTCCCTGATGATATTCTTCTCGATTCTCCGGAATTCGTCCCATCCTGTTTTTTCAACAATTTCGGAAATAGATTTTCCGGCGCTGTTCACAATCTCAACATCCGCGTCAGTAAATTTCATACCGAGTTTTACGGCAAGAAGTTTCCCGACTATGCTTTTTCCAGTGCACCGGTATCCGATCAGATATATATTCATATTCCAAAATATTTGGTCCAAACAGAAAAAGACTGTCTCTATTAATCTATCCGCCTTCAGCCTGTCTGCCGGCCGAGAGCCTCAAGCACTTTCCAGAAATCCGGGAAAGACTTTTCGACGCATTTTTCATTTTTGATGAATACGCCCGGGACCTTAAGTCCCGCTATTGCGAAACTCATGGCGATTCTGTGGTCGTTATATGTGTCGATTTCGGCGCCCCGGTGAGCTCCCCCTTTTATAAACAGATCCGTTTCCGTGCAACCGGCTTCTATGCCTGTTTTTGACAGTTCATTTACAACGGCCAGGAGGCGATCGCTCTCTTTTTCCTTGAGGTGCCCCACATTCTTTATTACGGTGGTTCCTTTCGCAAAGGAAGCGACAACAGCCAGGGTGGGAACCATGTCGGGCATATCGGCCATATCAGCTTCAATAGCAACAAGGGATCCGCCCCTTACAGAAATGCCGTCTTTTTCGGATATTATTTTACACCCCATCTTCTCAAGCAATCCGGTTAAATTAAGATCCCCCTGCCGTGAGTCTTTCGTAATTCCTCTGACTTTAATTTCAGCCCCTGTAACTGCCGCCGCTGCCCAGAAATACCCTGCCTGTGAACAATCCGGCTCAACATAATGATTTCCCGCCCTGTAACACCCGCCTCCTTTGACACTGAATCTTAAATATCCGTCCCGTTTTACACTGACACCGGATTTTGCCATTATATCAATCGTCATGTCTATATATGGTTTTGATACCGGACCTTCAACAACTTTTATTTCCACACCTTTCTCGGTGTACGGAGCTATTAAAAGAATCGAGGAAAGGAACTGGCTGCTTAAACCGCATTTCAGCCCGATCCTGCCTCCCATTATTTTTCCGCCTTTTATTACCAGGGGAGGACATCCGTTATTATTAAGAGACCGGGCGTCGACTCCAAGGCTTTTTAAACCGTCAAGGAGATCCCCGATCGGACGCTCGGACATGCGGCTGGCCCCGGTCAGTGTATAACAGCCGCTTCCAAGCGCGGCTACTCCCGTAAGCAGGCGCATTGATGTCCCGGAATTTCCGAGAAATACCGGTTCATTGTAGGCTTTAAGATCCCCTTTTGTGCCGCAAACGGTAATTTCACCGGCAGAATCATCGATATCCGCGCCCATTTTCCTCAAAGCTTCAAGAGTAAGAAGAGTATCTTCACTCCTGAGGCAGTTCTTTATCGTGCAGATCCCGTCCGACAGCGCAGAGGCAATCAAAAGCCTATGTGTATAGCTCTTTGATCCCGGGACACTGACTTCGCACCGGTTATTGATTCCCGGAAATATTTCTATCATATGCTTATATATTCTTTATCGTTTAGAGTTCAAGGGGTTGCAGGGCGCTTAAAACCGTCGTTTTCATGATATCAACCGGCGCTTTTATTCCGGTCCATAATTCAAATTGAAAGGCGCCTTGGTGCACAAACATCGAAAGACCGTCAATAGTAACACATCCCGCCTTTTCAGCCTCTGATAGAAAAAGTGTTTTCAGCGGATTATAGACGATATCCATCACAACCATGCCCTTTTCAAGATACCTTCTTTCAATGGGCATTCCTTCCGTATGGGGTGTCATTCCTACAGGAGTCGTATTGATTAAAATATCATGATCCATGCTGCCTGTATCGTTTAGCGGACGATAATCTGAAATAAGATCCTCCGCGAGCCGCTCCCCCTTATCCCTGCTCCGGTTTATGACGGTTATTCTTCCGCCTTCTTTCTTCAGGCAGAACGCAACAGCGCGGGCGGCGCCGCCTGCTCCTATGACGGCAATCTTCTTTCCGTTGATCAAGGTTTTTTCGGACAGGGCTTTTACGGCGCCAAGTCCATCGGAGTTATATCCCTTGAGATATCCTCCGATATTTATTATCGTATTTACCGCGCCGATTTTAACGGCCATATCGTCAATTACATCCAGATGCTTCATCACCTCTATCTTGTGCGGAATGGTGACGCTAGCGCCCTTTATGCCGAGAGTCTTTACCGAGATAAGAGCGTTTTTTATGTTTTTGACTTCAAAGGCAAGATATAAGCCTTTATAGCCTGTAAATTCAAAAGCACTGTTATGCATGACAGGGCTTAAGGAATGGGATACCGGATCACCGAAGAGGGCATAAACCGAACTGTCTGTATCGAATCTCATTTTATAAGCTTTCCTGACTGTTTTGTAACAGATCCGTAAATGCCTTCTCTTGCCAGCGGGTATGATCCGAGGCATTTTAAGAAAAGGCAGAGTTTTTTCATTTTCATTATTGTCTGGGCAACAATCTTGTCTTCAGCATGACCTTCAAGATCAACAAAGAAAAAATAACTCCAGTTTTCATGCTTTGTAGGCCTTGACTCAAGTTTAACCATGTTTATACCCGCTTCGGCAACCGGTTTTAACGCCCTGTATAATGCCCCCGGAACATGAGAAGTCACGAACATCACGGAAGTTTTATCCGATCCTGTTCTTTTAATATCATCTTTTCCGATAACAAGAAACCTCGTTGTGTTCCGCGATATATCTTCAATCTTTGATGCCATTACCTGGAGATTATAGATGTGCGCCGCCTTGCTGCTTGCGATAGCTGCCGATTTCGGATCATCGGCAGCTTTTCGCGCTGCATGAGCGGTGCTGTCGCTTTCTACAAGCACGGCTCCCGGAAGCTTCTTCTCTATCCATTTCCTGCACTGGGCAAAGGCCTGGGGATGTGAATAAATGGTTTTTATTTCCCCCGGAGAGTCGCTCTTTGACAGAAGATCGTGGGATATCGGATGGTATAATTCAGCGCATATTTTTAAATCCGATTCAAAAAAAAGGTCCAGCGTATAGTTAACCGAACCTTCAATGGAGTTCTCAACAGGAACAACCCCGTAATGACAGGCTCCTTTCTCCACTTCGCAGAATATGTCGCGTATTGTCACCTGAGGCGCGTAATTGACAGACTGCCCGAAGTAATTTATGGCGGCTATATGAGTAAAGGTAGCCTCGGGACCAAGATAAGCAACCGAATGATTCTTTTGGATTTCGCGCGATGCCGCGATAATTTCCGCGAACACATGATGAAGGGCGCTTTTACTCAGCGGCCCTTCATTTATGCTGTTAAGCCTTTGTATCAGGGTGCTTTCACGGGCGATATCAAGAACCCTGTTTCCCTCTTTCTCTTTTAATCTGCCTATCTTTTTTGCCAGAAGAAGCCGCCTGTTTATGAGGGAAAGAATTTTTTCATCAATCCGGTCGATGGAATGCCTGATATTCGTAATCCCCTCTTCTGCGGCATTTGATTTTATTTTTTTATTCATGATTATTTTATCCATAATTCTTCGCACTGTACGTTTGTTAAATGATCCGGGGCTTTATATGCGGCAGTCAGATACCCGAATTTCGATATTCGATTTACGGCTTTTCCATCTTCGGCTCTCATGGTTGCTGGTTTCTGGTTACTTGACCTCTTGAACCCTTGACCACTTGAATCCTTGAATCCTTTACTTTTTACCTTTTACAGTCGTTTTGCCTCACGCCTTACGACTTACACCTTTTCCCTTTTACCGCCGCAGGCGGCCCGCCTCACGCCGCCTGGTTTCCGGCTGCTTGAATCCTTTAACACCCGAACCCTGCACCCTGATTCTTATTTTTCCGTTATCGATTCGTCTATCTTATGGCCGAAATGCCTTCCGCTCTCTTCCGCGGCAATGAGGATCTTATCCCCTTTTTTCAAACTGACGACTGAAACGGGAGTTCCGTCCGGACTTGTAAGTCTTATTGTTTCGGCATTTTGCAGAATTGTCGTGATCTGCCTCTCTCCGGCCGCCGCTTTCACAAGCATCAGGGGACGCTTTTCAATTTTCAGCCTCCCGATAATACCGCCGGTCATGTTCCCCCTGTAATCCGTAATAAGAATCCGGTCGCCTGCCGCAAGCTCCGAAAGGTATCTCGTCTTTCCGCCCGGAACCCTCGTATAGGCGTGAACCGCGCCCGCATTGACCCTGAAGGGCCTCGGCGACACGTATGGATTTTCAACAGTTTCAGCGTGAACAAGAAAAAGCGCGCTGCTGCTGTTGCCGACAAGAAGTCCCTGGCCCTGCACCATTGATGTGCATGTGTCAACACATACCCTGTCACCCATTCCCGCGGGAGTGACCTCGACAATCTCGGCCTCCTGAAGTTTTACCTTCTCCGACTCCGAATTGACTATGGACAATGTTTTCTTCAGCTGTGCGATATCATCCGAATAAAAAAGAATATGCCGCACGCCTTTTTCAAGTATGCCGAATACGGTACAGGCTTCCTCATAACTGTGCACCTGGGCGATTACATCAGCTCCCTTTGCTATAAGGTTTTCAAGGGGTATCACCGTCCAGTCGCCGCACTGAAGAATTACTTTCCTGTTCGCGCAAAGTCTTAATATTTCATCCTCGTCTTTGCCGCTTGTCATGGTAAAAAATACTACATCTTCCCCGGTTTTCAAATCCCCGTCTTCCGAAATCGTCAGGATTTTACCGAGTTCTTTTACTCTTTCGGAATATCCCTTCGGAACAACGATTCCGTCCGCTCCGCCTTCAAGAGCGGTGGTAACGATTTCCTTGTCCCATGGATCAGCCCTCACCCATATTCTTCGCATTATCCTATCCTTTATGTAGACCGGAACAGCACATCTTTTTATAAAACGTCATGACTATATCGTCTTCGTAAAATCCCGGCAGCAGCTGAACCTGCCTCACAAACAAAGTGTCTAACCAAGAAGTTCAAGTGCGTCTTCCACGCTCGCGCCGTCGTGAACTATCGCCGATATAGCCTGCACCATCTTCGTCGGGTTTTTATGCTGGAACACGTTGCGGCCTATCGAAGCGCCCGCGCCTCCGGCATCAATTGCACCCTTTACCATTTCAAGTATCTCCCTGTCCGAATCCATCTTCGGGCCGCCTGCAATCACTACCGGAACCGAACACCCGGCCACCACCTCTTTGAATGTTTCAACTGAGCCTGTATAGGATACTTTTACTATATCCGCTCCCATTTCATTTCCGACACGGGCTGCATGTTTGATGACATTTACGTCGTATTCATCTTTAATCTTCTCACCCCTCGGATATATCATGGCAAGAAGCGGCATGCCCCATGTTTTTGCTTCATAACTGACCATACCGAAATCTCTCAGCATCTCCTTTTCACCGCCGTTTCCGAGATTTACATGTATGGAAACGGCATCCGCGCCGATCTTTATAGCCTCTTCGACAGAACATACCAGTGTCTTTGCGTTCGGATAAGGAGAAAGGCTTGTTGATGCCGAAAGGTGAATAATAAGTCCTATATCCTTTCCTTTTCGTCTGTGCCCCGCCCCCACAAGCCCTTTATGTTCAACTATGGCGTTCGCACCGCCGTCGGCAACCATTTGCACCGCACGCTTCATATCCTCAAGGCCGGCAATAGGCCCAACGGAAATGCCATGATCCATCGGAACTATAACAGTCCTGCCCGTGTTGCGGTTGATAATGCGCTCCATCCTGATCTGCTTGCCCATAATTGTCATGTACAACTCCTTTTTTAATGCAAAAAGGCCGTGAAGCTTTTCTCTCCACGGCCTTTAAAACAAAAAAAGCCGTGGGTTCATCCACCCATGGCTTTTTGCGCTTAGTATGTAACTACCTCAACGCACCACAGGCAGACCGGTGCTAAAGTAATAATAATAAAAACCGAAAAAGCTGCCTGTGAATTTATTCATCTGTTTTGTATAGGGCCCTTTTTTATTTGTCCGTTCAATTTTATTTTAGGTCATCTATATTGCCCCTCATCGCATGTCAAGCATTTTTTCAATAGTCGTTAAAAAAAACCTCGCCTTCCCCGGAATAGATTCTACGCTGTTCAATCTCAGCAGGATTCTGATTTCCAAGCTATTTTCCTTCCTGAAGTTTCGGATCTTCAAAGGCAGATATGAAACCTTCGTTATTTGCCGCGTATCATTATAAGCAGCATCTTAAAACGTTCAACCGCGTTAAGCGCGTGAGGGATTCCGGCAGGCATAATAATCATTTCACCGGCCTTAACAGTTTTAGGCTTTCCTCCTATCGTTATTTCAGCTTTTCCACCGAGGATATAAACTACCGCATCAAACGGCGAAGTATGTTCAGTGAGACCCTGCCCCTGATCAAATGAAAAGAGAGTGAGGTTGCCTACGTTTTTCTTCAGCAGTGTTTTGCTTACAACGGAACCGATGGCATATGTGACATCATCAGATAGATTAAAAGGCACACCTTTTGATATTACATCTTTATCATTCATTATTGCAGCCTCCTTCATAAAGGTGTTCGCGCTTTGTATAAGATCGCCTCTCCGTCTATGCGGTAACTCTTTACCGAAGCCGGAACAATAACTGATTTCCCCTGAGACATGTTCAACGGGTCGCCTTCCGAACCTGTAATGACGGCCCTTCCCTCGGTGCATAAAATAATTTCAGCATTTCTTCTTTGAGAACCGGCATATGTTCTGCCGCGGTCGATGGATATTTTAGAAAGAGTAAACTCTCTGGCCGGTGTCTTGTAAATATACTCATCCCTTTTCTTAACCGGCAAAATAACCTTAACCCGGCGATCCCTGAAATTCACAATATTCAAAAGCTCCCGGAGATCGATGTGCTTTTGCGTAAGTCCTCCCCTTATAACATTGTCCGAACCAGCCATCACTTCCAGCGCTACTCCTTCCAGATAGGCATGAAGCAGCCCGGCCGGAAGAAAAATGGCCTGTCCGGGATTCAAGCGGAAAAGATTCAGATAAAGAGGAGACAACGTACCGATATCGGACGGATATTTTTCAATAAACTGCGCAACACGCCCATAGGCCGGTTCATCATAAGTAAATTTTCTGACATTTCCGGCAGCTTCGGAAAGAACTCTTTTTTTCCGGTCTGAACCCATTCTCATCAGATAAGAAAAAAATATTTTAAGTCCGGATGAATCCGGTTTATTTCCAAGAGCGGTTATAGCTTTTGCAAGGCTTTTGGGACAAACTTTTTTAAATAAAACAACAATATCAGATACTTTTCGGAATCCGCACAAAACTTCGAAATCGGTCAGGGCACAAACAAGTTCCGGCTTTTGGTTTTCATCCTTGTAGTTTCTCTTGGAAGAATCAAAAGGTATGCCCTGTCTGTTCTCTCTCATGAAGCCCTCTTTTGCCATCGCCCGGTTCGGGTGAGCCTGTATGGAAAGAGGTTCCGAAGCCGCAATTACCTTAAAAAGGAAAGGAAGTTCCTCTCCATATTTTTTTGCGCAATTCTTACCGAGAATCTTACCCGGATATTTCCTTATGAGGCCGGAGAGGTTTTCCCATCCGACTTCAGTTCTTATCATGGAAGATCCTGAAGGGTGAGCTCCCATCCAGAGTTCGGCCTGAGGTTTATCGTAAGGCGGCTTTATCCCAAGAAGTTTCGGTATTGCAGTATAAGAACCCCAAGAATACTCTTTAATAATGTTTTTTAAAAATCTGATCCTGTTCATTATAATTTCTCTGGCGGTATAGCTCTTTTTTCCCTGTTAAAACCATAAAATATTTATTTGAATTTATTCTAATATTATCTATCCTCGATTGTCAATAACCTGGCAATCTATGCAAATGCCGTTTCTTGCTGTTTGCAATCTGTAACCATGCTGGTATAATAAGAAAAGTCAGGATATGTAGACAGAGAAAGCCGGGGATAACCGCCCTGGTTATCGAAACCTTTGCGTAACATGCTCTTTGGGATCGGCATTTGTAATGGTTTCTGCTGTTTTGGAAGAACTTTTTTATAAACATAACTACGCTCCCTGGTTGTCAATAAATAGACCAGGCAGAGATTCAATAACTGCTTCGTGGGCGAATACCACTGGGGCTGTCAGGGCTTAAAGGGCGGATCTGCTGCCATTGACTGAGTTTGGATATAGTTCTTACTTAACGGCGGAACCCTTTACCTTTGCCTGCCCTTTAATAAGATGTTACGTAAAGCTCTGTCGCTGAATGCTTGCCATTTGATTTTTTACCTCTATAAAGTTTTTCAGAGGAATAAAAGATGCCGCTGATTGTCAATGAAATATTTAACAGCATACAGGGAGAATCCTTGTACACAGGACTCAGGTGCACCTTTATAAGGCTTACAGGATGCAATCTCAGGTGCTCTTACTGTGACACAAAATATGCTTATATGGAGGGTACCAGCCTTACCATCGCAGAAATTATGGAGCGAATTTCAGATTATCAGTGCCCTCTGGTGGAAATAACCGGCGGCGAGCCTTTGATCCAGAGTGAAACACCGCTATTTATAATAAATCTTATTGAAAACGGCTATACTGTACTACTGGAAACTAACGGAACAATAGACATAAGCCATATTGATGAAAGGTGTATTAAAATTGTCGATATCAAATGCCCGGGAAGCGGTGAATCAGGAAAAAACATTCTTGATAACCTGAACAGACTTAACGTCAAAGATCAGGTCAAATTTGTAATAAGCAACCATGAAGATTATGAATATGCAAAAGATATCATAAAACAAATTCCCGTCGGGTTTTTAAGAGAAAATATACTTATCTCTCCTGTACCAGGCAAAATGGATTTTTCAGATCTTGTAAACCGGATATTGGAAGACAAACTGATGGTAAGGTTTCATATTCAATTGCATAAGATTATCTGGCCGGACATCAACAGAGGAGTTTGAAACCTTTGAATAACACCCCCTTTTGCCCGATTACTGTGTCAGGCTCAAATTTTAATCCTCGAAATACTAAATTGTATTCCTGTGGTTAAAATTATCGCCTTCCTTGTACTTGGCCAAAATTGTATGTTCAACAAAGGTCTCAGTATGAAAGGAACAATTCCATAATGAAAAAGAAAGCGGTAATTCTTTCAAGCGGGGGTCTCGATTCAACCACGGCAATGGCTATAGCAAAAAACGAGGGATTTGAACTGTTCAGCCTGAGTTTTTTTTATGGTCAGCGCCATTCATATGAACTGAATGCCGCAAAAAAAGTTGCGGAAGTATTGGGAGTGACAAAGCATCTTGTAATAAATCTGGATCTTGACAAAATTGGCGGGTCGGCTTTAACTGATAACATTGAAGTGCCTAAATCGAGAACTCTTATTTCAATGACCGGAGAGATACCTATAACATATGTCCCGGCCAGAAACACAATCTTTTTGTCCCATGCGCTCGCATGGGCCGAAGTCATTAAATCCTTTGATATATTCATAGGTGTGAATGCAATAGATTTCAGCGGATATCCCGACTGCAGGCCGGAATATATAGCCGCATTCGAGCAGATGGCAAATCTTGCAACAAAAGCAGGTATTGAAAGCAAAACACGTTTAAAGATCAGAACTCCATTGCTCAGCATGACAAAGGCCCGGATTATTAAGACAGGTATAAAATTAGGGGTGGATTATTCGCTTACCCACAGCTGCTATGACCCGGATCATGAAGGAAAGGCCTGCGGCCTTTGCGACAGCTGTTTTTTAAGAATAAAAGGTTTTGAAGAAGCAGGTTTGAAAGATCCTGCAAAATATATCGGTGTACTGTAAAACACAATTTTTCCAACAATTGTGAAGAGATACCATTTGACAAATTCTCTCCGTAAGAATATTAAAGACAATAATTTCATAAAATGTTTTAATTTGCTTGCTAACTGCCTGGCCAACATAAGCACTGGAGTAAGTTGCGATGAATCTCTTTAAAAAAAATCCGATGCTTTTTATGGGAATTGGAATAACTATCCTGTTTTTGGGGTTAGGTTTGATTCGCATGGATTTTCTCGATATCCTTGAACTCAAACTTTATAATGTAATGGTTGGGTTACGAGGTGACCCCGGTTCACAAAGCGATATTATAATCGTTGATATAGATGATGACTCGATTGAAAAAATAGGGCGCTGGCCTTGGCCACGCAACATACTGGCAGATGGTATAAAAAAAATAAATTCGGGAGAACCGAAGGTAATAGGGCTTAACCTGATACTGAGCGAACCCGAAGAAAGCACCGGATTAAAAACGGTTAAGGAGCTGGAAACGCTTTTTACGGCAACTTTTTCGGATAAAGCCGGCGAAAAAGGCATATCATATCTTCAGGCCCTGCAAAACACCATGGAAAGGCTTGATAACGACAAAAAACTTGCTGAAGCAATAAGGGAATCAGGGAAAGTCGTTCTACCGGTTTTTTTTAGGGAAACCATGGCTGGAGGCGGAGAAATACAAAAAGCCGATGCTTCCCTAACTGCCTATTCGATCCAGAAGATAAGAAGTCCAGCCGGTGCCGAGTACTACCGTGCTGATGAAATAGTACTCCCGATACCTTCATTTGTTGAAGCTTCAACCGGTTTAGGCCATATAAATTTCGGCAGTGATATGGACGGTATTGCAAGAAGGGAGCGGCTTGTTTATGAATACCAAGGTCTCTTCTTCCCGTCATACACTTTAAAACTTGCATCTGTTTATCTTAATATTCCAAGGGAAAAAATATCGGCCGAATTAGGTTCAAACGTCAACCTGGGCACGCTGAAAATACCCACCACCTCAACTTCCGAACTGCTGATTAACTTCAAAGGTCCGGGCGGCTCTTTCAAGCGGTTTTCATTCTTCGACATAATCAACGATAAAATCCCACCCAATGTTTTCAAAAACAAGCTTGTTCTCGTAAGCGCTTCGGCATCCGGGCTTATGAACCCAATAAGCACGCCCACTGATTCTGCCATGTCCATCGGCGAGTTTTCCGCACATACCATGTGGGCAATACTCAATAATAAATTCATTCAACAGCCATACTGGAGTCCTGTAGCCGAGCTAATCACGATTCTTATACTCGGTCTTTTAATCACCTTCCTTTTCCCGAAACTTAAAGCTATGTCGGCAGGCGTGACTTTCATTTCGATTCTTATTTTGCTTATAGGAAGTTCCCTTTTCTTTTTTATATCGAACGGAAACTGGATTCGCACAATATACCCTGTCCTTGAACTGACAATCGGTTATATAGGAGTAATAAGCCTTAAATATTTTGTAACCGAAACAAAAAAAGAGAAGATCGAAGGCGAATCAGCAGAAACAAACCGCATGCTGGGGATTTCTTTTCAGGGACAGGGAATGCTCGACATGGCCTTCGATAAATTCCGCCGTGTTCCCGTGGATGACCAGATGAAGGATATTCTTTATAACCTTGCGCTTGATTACGAAAGAAAGAGGCAGTTCAACAAAGCGGCATCGGTATATGAATATGTGGAAGAGCATGACAGCAAATTCAAGGATGTAACCGAAAGAAAAAAGAAGCTAATACAGGCAAGCGATACGATGATCTTCGGAGACGGAACTCTTGGATCCGCTCCGTCGGCAGACGGATTTCTTGCTACTGGCACTGGAACTAAACCCACGCTTGGTAGGTATGAGATACAAAAACAGTTAGGGAAAGGTGCCATGGGAATCGTCTACCTGGGGATGGACCCCAGAATAAACCGAACAACCGCCATTAAAACTTTCCGGTTCAGCGAAGAACAGAGACCTGAAGAAGTGAAGAAAATGAAAGAGAAATTTTTCAGGGAAGCGGAAAGCGCCGGAACTCTTTCCCATCCGAACATAGTAACTATTTACGATGCCGGAGATGATCAAAACCTGGCTTTCATTGCCATGGAATACCTTGAGGGGGAGGATCTTGAAAAATATACCCGAAAGGAAAATCTTCTTCCGATACCAAGAGTCATCGATTATGTTGCAAGCATCGCTGAAGCGTTGGATTACGCACACCAGAAGGGAATCGTGCACAGGGATATTAAACCTGCAAATATAATGCTCTTAAAAAGCGGCGTGGTTAAAATTACCGACTTTGGCATCGCAAGAATCACGGCAACTTCTCAGACACAGACCGGTGTTGTGAAAGGCACACCCTATTACATGTCCCCGGAGCAGTTCTCCGGAGAAAAAGTTGACGGAAGATCCGATATATTTTCCCTGGGAACAATGTTTTTCCAGCTCTTAACCGGGCGGCTTCCCTTCTTCGGGGAAAGCCCTGCAGCGCTCATGAACCAGATAATGAACGTTAAACATCCTGATCCGAAACAGATCAACCCTAAAATCGTAAAGCCCCTTGTAACTATTATCGACAAGGCTCTTGAAAAAAACCGGGGAAAACGTTACCAGAAGGCATCCCAGATGGCGGCAGACCTGAGGGAGGTCGGCAGAAGGATCGAAGCTGCTCTCGCAAAGATGAAATCAGGAAGTAATTAGCACATTCTTCTTTGCGCGAAATGCAAAGCTTTAATATATCGTTTCGACTTTAAATACTTGACCGCAATAAGTTTTTATTATATATTAGAAAAAAATTAATATCGGATCATTTCCTAAGCCATTTCATGCGGTGTTTTAATTCGTCGGTATAGGGAACATAGTTTACATGCTAGTAATCGAATCAACAGGCATCAGTGATGTTGGCAGAAAAAGAAAAGGCAATGAAGATGCCCTGCTCCTTGATGACTCAATGAATCTTTTTGTTGTTGCAGATGGTATGGGTGGACACAAGGCTGGAGAGGTTGCCAGCAATATTGTAGTCAAGACCATCCATGATTACATGAAGCGTTTTAATGATAATAGCAGCGAAGTTGAAGAACTGGAAGATTCTGACAACTCCCTTTCGAAATATGCCAACAGGCTTGTTTCAAGCATACATCTCGCCAACAAAGGAATTTACGGTTTATCCCAAACCAATGAATCATACCAAGGAATGGGTTCTACCGTCTCAGCGGTACTTTTCACGGAAGAGAACCTGATAGCCGCAAATGTGGGGGATAGTCCCATTTATTTGATACATGACGGCAGCATAGAGCTTCTTTCTGTGCCGCATACTGTTCTTGCCGAACAGGCGGCTATTGATCCCGAAGGGGCAAGAAAATTAGGCCCTCATTTCAGGCATATGCTTACCCAGGCAGTCGGTATAGGATTGACCCTCAAGCCTGACGTATGTGAAACTCCTTGCTTCAAGGGAGATATACTGGTATTGAGCTCCGATGGATTATCCGACAAGGTTACCCCTGAAGAGATACTTGAAACGGTGAAAAATGAGAAACTTCAGAAAACATGCCAGGCCCTTGTAGATCTTGCAAATGAGCGGGGAGGCGACGATAATGTGACCGTCATTGTTTTAAAGGTTAAAGACAAAAAAAATAAAAAGGGCGCATTAAGAGGGTTGCTATCAAAAATATGGAATATTGTTTATAACTTTTCTTTCAAATAGGTTAAATTAATGAGGTAATGCAATGCCGACTTTGACACTTAAATTCAAAGATTCTGTTATTTCCGAATATGTTCTTGAGAAGGAAAAATCACTCAATATCGGAAGGCGGGAAGATAACAATATCATTATCGACAATCTCGCCGTATCAGGACACCACGCCAAGGTAGACTCCGTTGGAGACGGCTTTTTGCTGACAGACCTTCAGAGCAAAAATGGTTCCTTTGTGAATGAGCAGTTTGTCTCTTCGCATTGGCTCAAACACGGCGATGTCATAACAATTGGCAAGCATACTCTTGTTTTTAAATACAAGGAAGGGGAGGCCAGAACTGAAGCTGCCGGCCCAGAAGACATGGATCAAACCATGGTCATGGATACAAGCTCGTATAAGTCAATGCTGGCTAAGAGCTCACCCGGTACTGCTTCAGCTTCACCGGCTGCAAAACCCCAGGAGAAAGAGCCTGTTGGGATTTTATCCTTCGTATCCGGCGGTGATGGAGAAAAGGAAATATTAAAAAAGCTTTTCAAGATCGGAAAGGCATCTACCAATGATATAGTAGTAGGCGGATTTATGGTCGGCCAGGTTGCCGCCACAATAAGCAAAAGACCGGGTGGTTATTTCATAAGCTATGAAGGAAGTGGTTCAAAACCCAAAGTTAACGGAAACTCTGTAAGCGAATCCGTTCAGCTTAAGGATTTTGATGTTATAGAAATAGGTTCCGTTAAAATGCACTTTTTTTTAAAATAGTTATCTTTTTAGTGTTCATTATAAATTGAAGCTCTCCTCCTCTATCCGCCTTTGGCGGATGAGGGTGGGTTTGACCTAAGTAAGTAAGAGGTTATTTCCCGTCTTTTTCTGACAGAAAATAATCACATAAGCTTACTTATCCCGTTTATCGGGGTTAAGTAGTAATGTCTGTTTTTCTTTCGCTCGTTGATCTGTTTTTGCCTGTTTCTTTACATCAGGCCCATTCCGATAAATGCAACCGTTTTGTATCTTCCTGATTATATAGGAAATAAATAATGCCATTTTTTCATCATCAGCCGATAAATCCTCCAGTAACAAAACCAAACACCACCTACACTGAAGGTGAAAATCCGGAGAAAGATGCCTGGCATACTGTTTTTTTTATTGAAAACCATCTTGATCACAATTCCTATCCGGAACAGGTTGCAACTCCCGAACAGGTTCGGTTCATGGTATATACCGAAGAGGATGAACGGTTTTATCCGTGTTCGGACAGGATGTTTGAAAGCATAATGAGTAGGAATAACCCGGAATTCGTACAGGCAAAATATGATGATGTGCTCAGGCGAATTCTTAATGTCATTGATACGCAGATAGAAGATGAAAATGAAAATGATTTTCTTAAAGCCCTAGTAAAAATAAAGTTCATGCACGAAACAAGGGATGTGATAATGCTTCCATCACGTCTCGAAAAGAGGCTGCTGCGCGTATTCATTAACCACTCGCATATCCAGTATCCTTTCTTAAGCGAAAAAGCCTTCCGTAACAAGTCGGCGGTGACCTCCATGAAGTCTGAACCTTTCAATAACGCCTTAAACTTGATTGATTCATCGCACCTGAAAGAACCTCCCAAAACGATATCAGAGATCAGGAAACTTACCGACTGTCTTGAAATGAAAAGACTTTTTACCATTTCCGTGGAAAACTCACTGTGGATGTCCGCCAAATCTGCGGGATATTCGGAAGAGGATTTCCTGAATATATTCGCCCGTAATTTCACCGGTAACGGAGCCGATCTTCTCTTTGATCTGTTGTGCATAAGGGGAAATAAAGAATCGCAGGAAGCGCGGAAAAAGATTTTATGGCTTACCGACGAAGCAGGCGAAGTTATGGCAGATATGGCTATAATTAAGTATCTTGTTAAGCTCGGCCATAAGATTATAGTAGTATTCAAGGATGGGCCGCTTTTCACAAAAGTCGATTTTTATGACGCACTGGAAGATGACACGCTGGCAGATGAACTCAAAGGGGCTATGTTCATAAGGGAGAAGAACCTTGGAAAAAACGAGATCATCAGAATCATCCGCAGTGACAACGACATAATAGCCATATCGGACGGAATAAGTGAGAACATAAATCTTCTACTGACATCAACCACCTTTGCCCGTTTTTTTAAGGAAGCAGATTTTGTTGTTTCGAGAGGGCATGACCAGAAAAGAAGATTTTTTGACACCCATTTTCAGTTCACACAGGATATTTTCAACATCTCCGAGGGTGAGAACGATTCTGTAGATATCAGTTACAAGCCGAAACATCCCTCGGTGATCAAGTTTTCCTATGGAGACCTTGAAAAAAAGGCAAGGATAATTATTGATCAGATGGCGGATGCCAAGAAAAAAGGCATGACTGTAATATTTTACAGCGGTATAATAGGTTCGGTTCCCGGTAAAATCAGAACGGCAAAAAAAATCATGTCGGTTTTTATACAGCGTCTCAAGGAGCAGTTTGCGATGACATCCATAATAAATCCGTCCGAGTATTACGAATCGGGAATGGATGCCGACGATCTCATGTATATGTGGGAAATGGTGCAGCGAAGCGGATTGATAGACATATGGAGGTTCCAGACATATAACGACATAGCTGAAGCCTTTCAGATAATGGGGAGAAAGGTTCCTCCTGAATGGGTAGGAAAAGACGCAACCTTCAGCACCGGTTGCACAAAGGAAATGAAAATTGCATGTGAAGTCCTTGAAAAGCACCCTGAAATGCAGGTTATCGGTCCTTCAAGGGAAAAATTCATGAGACGAAACGAATACGGCGTCGGCAAGATGTACGACAGGAGACTGGGCAACATATGTAAACTCTAAACCGGATCCCTTCTACCCGACTCAGGCCTCTGTCTAAGCTTGAAAAAAACGAAAACGCATAAGAGCAACTTAATTAATAGCCGGCGATTATTATCTTGCTTGTACAGTTACTTGATTTTATTCAGCTTTTCTAGAAAACTGCGCGCATTTTCAATATCTTTCTTCGCATTCGGGTGATTAGGATCCAGAATCAGGGTTGTTTCCCACTCCTTTATAGCTTTATCGAGATCCTGATTCATATAATAATTGACACCACTCATATAATGCTCGACAGCACGACCCTTGTTTTTATTAATATTATTAAGAAAACCAGTAATTTGTCGGACATTCTTATAATCGGGATCAACATTGTTGAACACAGCCAAAGCTTCAGCGTACTTTTTCTGGTTTTTCAACATACCTCCCATTTCATAATAAGACGCATTTTTTAAATCTATGGCATCTTTATTGACAGGATCATATTCGAGAATTTTTTCAGATGTGCAGGCGGACTGCTGATATTTTTTTGAACAAAAATAATAACGTGCTTTACGAATCTCCTGTTTTACATTTATGTATTCAGTCGGTTCTTCATAGGAAGGAGTTATTTCAGGCGCGACCTGAATCGCTTTCAGAGAAGGGAGCACAATGGTCATCCCTGGCGCAAGAGTTTCTTTATTAAGGTCATTAAAATAGGCTATTAAAAAATCTTTTGAGGAATCATTGTATACCTTCTGTGCAATTCCCTTTGCAGTATCACCCTTCTTCACTTCATAGACAATATTCTCATCACCGGTCATCCTGTGTTTGACATAGTCCAGCGCTTCTTTATGATCAGGGTTTAAGCTGAGCGCAAGCAGGAACTCTTTTAAGGCAGCCTTCATGGAATTATTCTGATAATACGAAACACCCTTATCATAATGATCAGAAGCAACCTTCTGTATCTGACTCTTAAGATATACTATCTGATTTAATACTGTCTCGTTATTCGGCTTGAAGTCATTCACAATTTTCAGGCTCTGCAAAGCCTTTCGCAAATCACCCATTTTTTCATACTCAACGGCCTTTTCCTCGTGCATAGTGATAAGCGTGTTAAATAATCGATCATTCTCCTGAAAAATTGTATTTGCCTTGGTAATGGTATTTGGCGTGGTAGACGACGTGGTAACCGTCGCACATCCTGTACCAAAAAGGATCAATGAAAAAGCTGTAAGATACAATACGCCCGGCGTATTCGAAAATATAACTTTCATTTAATCGCCCTGTCATCGAACACAGTTAATACCTTTTCAAATTTTTTCAGATCATACTCTCCGTAGATCATGAAGCGGTTGACCATGTAATTGTTTATGAAAAAAGGACTGCTGCCCTGTCTTACGGTAAATGCGCCGCGAAAACCGTTCTTTTTAAGCATAGCAACAACTATGTTGCTTGATTTTCCGTAGGGATAAGCCAGATATCTGCAATCTTTATTGGTATGCTTTTTAATGATATTTGATGATTGTACAATTTCTTTTTCGACCGCATTGAAGTACTCATTGAAAGATTCCTTCTCCTGGGCAACTGAAAGGTCACGATGGGTTATGGTGTGGCACTGGATATCAATCCCGTTGTCGGCTAACTCTTTTACCTGTTCCCACGTCATAGCTTTTCTGGCGCTTTTGATCAGATCGGTATATATAAAAAGCGTTGCTGGATAACCATACTTTTTCAAAACAGGGAATGCAATTTCATAGGCCGATTTCCAGCCATCATCAATCGTTATCACTACTGATTTCGATGGAATCTGTTTTTTGAAGTCGAAAAAATCGAACAACTGATCCAGTGAAAGAACACGATACCCTCTGTCCTTTAATAACTGCATTTGATCTTCAAAGGATGACTTGGTTACGGTCATTTTGTCTGTCTTATCGAGTGAAAAATTATGATATGAGAGTATAGGTACTGTTTGATATCCTCCGTATGTCAACCCTCCCTTTTCATAATGTATAAGGGGTATGATAATCTCCATTCCGGGGGTCACGCAGCTGATGCCATTGAAATCGGCAATAAGCCATTCCATGTTTGAATCATTAAGATATTGCCCAGCAAGGGAAGAAAGAGTATCGCCTTCCTGAGTGATGACAGCCGTATATCCTGGGAATACCTTTACTTTTGCATCAGACGGCCCAAGTACTTTTACATCAGACGGCTCAACAGACCGGCTCACCCTCACTTCGGGTGTAGCACACCCTGAAATCAAAGCGAAAATCATGATAAGCATGCAAAGATAATAACTGCCGCAATTTTGCATTTTATATCTCCTTTTCACAGCACCCTTCTGTACTACAGGCTCGAAATGCCTGTCACCTTAAAAGACTCAACAAGTTCAGATTTTCCTTTTAATTTTTGCGGCGCAATTGGTTCAACGGTAACTATCGCCCGGGTTAATTCATAGACACTTCTGCTTATGATGACTTCTCCGGAGCCGGCCAAACTATTTAAACGTGATGCCACGTTAACACTGTCTCCTATGACCGTGTATTCCATTTTAATATCTGAACCCAGATTGCCGGAAACAATAATACCGGAATTAATTCCTATGCCGATTTCCGTTAAAATCTTATTTCCGTTCTTTCCGGCTGTAATAAATTTATTCTGCATTGCCAAAGCTGCTCTCACCGCCCTTTCGGCATGATCGGCCCGGAAAATAGGAACTCCAAAAACACCCATGACCGCATCGCCAATAAATTTATCAACATATCCTCCGTATTCCAGAATAAATTCGGTGGCGATCCTGAAGTATTCATTTAACGCTTCTACCACCTCTTCAGGCTCCCTGCCCTCTGAATAGGCGGTGAACCCTCTGATATCAGAGAATATTATCGTTGCTTCACTGCGCTGGCCTTTTAGCCATGATTCTTCCGGATGAGCCATAATCATATCTACTACCTCCGGAGAAACGTAACGGCCGAAGGATTTCTGCATAATCGAATTCTTCCAAAGTTCCTGTGTCATAAAATTGAACGCATTTGAAAGGTCGCCGAATTCATCTCTACTTGTCATCTCAAGCCGGTACTGTAAATTACCCTTACCAATTTCCTTTGTCGCCATAACCAGTTTGGATATCGGACGGGCGAATTGGACACCTATCAAAACAGCGCTCACGATTCCGAGCACGACCATAAACAAACTCAAAACTAAAATAAACACGCTCTCTTTGCGGATTTGCTTTTCAATAAAATCCAGCGATATGCCTACATGCACAATACCGAGTTCCACATTTTTGAAAGCTACGGGCCGCGATAAATTAATGACTTTCGAACCTGCGCTATTAGTGTAATTGAAATACGTTACGTCATCCTCTGTGCTATAATTATCTATTTTTTCAAGTAACTGGTAAGGTTTGCCTACCATGGCAATATCGGTATGCGCCTTTATGACACCTTTCCGATCGACTATTAGTGCATAGAGAATACCCTCTACTGAGGCAGCTTCATTTATCAGGGTATTCAATTCAAGGATGCTTTCTTTTACCAATGGGTGGCGTGCGTTATTCACGAAATAGTTAAGGCTGGTCTTGCCCGTTTTTACTGTATGCTGATAAAGACTTTCCTTCTGCTTTGTCAGAACAATGTAACTTAAAATTATTATGGTCAACAGGATGATAAGTGTAATGGCAATGGCAAGTTTAACACGAATCGGCATATGAGAATATGACAGTCTATCTTTAAACGGCAGCTTCTTTTGAAGAATATGCGATTCCTTCAGTTCTGGTGACATAACATATGTTGTCGCTTTTTATTTTTCGGAACTTTTGAAGAACGTTCAATTTTGACCAGATAAAGGGAGCGTTATTAAATGCCTAGCTTCACATAGTTAAATAAATCCGGCGCCACAATTTTTATTTTTGCCACACAAGTATCTTATTAGGCGATTTATTTCTACTATGTCAAGAAATTAAAGGGTAAGATCTGATATGGATGCCGTTTAATAGCAATCAGGAAAATCTTAAATGGCCGGAAAGCCCCGCGATCTTCGGTGACGGTTCATTATTTTGTTTTTATTTAAACCCTCCACCTTTGGTGGAGTGACCTTTGAGGTTCTAACGATCCAGGTAAAATAATATAGGCTCACCATCCGGAAAGGTCTCGAAAGGGCAGATCGGAAGATGAAACTACGCATGATTGGGGAAGTTTATCGCATGTTCGATGGGACTGCAAATACCATGCTGATCATCAACAAAGAGAACTTGATTTGAAATAAATTATATACTGCTCCAACTGAGCTTTCCCGCTGCTCCCCCATGAGGGGCTACCTGAGGCTACCCGCTCTGCGGGTGATGTATCACTACAATGAGGTCATACTTATTTTTGTCAAGAGAAAATGTAGCGCATATCTTCTGTTTGAAAAAATTCCCATCCCTGCCCTCCTTCAGTACCGGTTGCACAAAGGAAATGAAAATCGCAGGTTATCGGCCATTCAAGGGAAAAATACATGAGACGAAACGAATACGGCGCCAGCAAGATGTAAGACCGGAGACTAGGCGATGCATGCAAACTGTAAACCTGTGCTCGTTCCCACACCGGCAGGATTCTATTTAGTGTCCATCCGGAAACCAAGCTCGGACACAGTTAAGTTTCCAATTCGGAAATAGGCAATTTTGGGCAAGCTCAAGGAAATCAAGGGATTGCGCGGAGACATACGCATAGTATATCGCACAAGAAATCCCACAGATTGACATAGAGATCGCTCAAAAGGGCCATTTCCGGATGGAAACTATTTAAATAATATCATTCCGAACGTTCGGGCATGTGGATCTTTCTCTGACCGTTTCTCAGACGCTTCTTTATCTTCATACGCTTAATTCGTCTGTTGAACATTTAAAGGAAGGGCTGCGGCAACCATATGGCGCGGCAGTGTGATAACAAATCGCGCTCCATGTCCGGGTTTGGATTCCACTGTAACGCATCCCCCGTGCTGTCGGATTACCTTGCGGGTGACAAAAAGTCCTATGCCTGTGCCTTTAGTCCCTTTGGAAGAATAGAAAAGCTGAAAAATACGGTGGATCTGGTCATCGTCCATGCCCGGACCGTTGTCTGAAATCTCTAATACTACCTGATCTGCATCACCGTGGGCGCAAAACCTTATACGGTGCTCAATGGATCGCTGGTCTTCGATGCACGCCTCCATGGCATTTTCCAGTATGTTAATCAGGGCCGGCCGCAGGATATCGTTGTCAACACGGAATTTTCCGATTTTTTTTGAAAAATCGGTTTCGAAGGCAATGTTGGCAGCCCTGATCCGTGCCTCCATGGATTCGGCCAGATCCTTGGCAAAGCGCCACACTTCAAGGTTCTCCAGCTTTAACTCCCTCTCCTTTGAGTAATAGAGAATATCCAGTACGAGCTTGCGGATCCGGTCAATCATAAGTTTGGTGACATCGATACCTTCCTCGATACGTGCCGGTTTGTTGCGGTAAAAGCCGGTTTCGATGAGGTAGAGACTGGCATCCAGGCCGGTTAGACAGCCCTTGAGACTGTGGGAGATAGTCCCGATCATCAGGCCCAGGGCCGACAGGTTGCCTTGCATGCGCCGTAATTCGGAAATATCCATGAAATAGCCCAGAACTGCGCGCCTGCCATCGTGGGCCACCGGAGTAACGGTTTCCAGCACCCAGTGTGTCTGTCCGTTTTTATCCCTCACACAAAACACGTATGGTGTGTCGCTGTAACCCTTGAGCATTGACACTGCGTTTTGACGTACGTAGTCGCGGTAGTCTTCGTGTACTAAATCCATAGGATCGGTGCCCATCAGTTCGTTTTCACTGAAGCCTGTGATGCGGACAAACTCCGGGTTGACGTATCGGAATTTTCCATCCTGTACAATGTAGCTTCCTATCAAGGCCTTTTCCCGGCTTTGGATCAGTTGTGTGTCGGCAATCCGCATTTCGGTGTTGTCACGAATGACCCCTTCAAGTGACAGGGGCTGGCCGTCTTTGCGGTCGCGCAGGACAATCCAGCGGTCCTGGAGCCAGCGAATTGTCCCATCTGGATAGGCCACGCGGTACTGCACCTCGCCCTTACTCAGACCAACTTCTATCGATTGACAAATGGCATTAAGAACTGTGTCGCGATCATCAGGGTGAATGTTCGGCATCACCTTTTCGGCGGAAACCCGGCGTCCAGCCTTTGCTGGCAGGCGGAATATTTCCCTGAAGGCCTTGTTCAGAAAAAGAAAATTCCGGGATTCCAGATCGTAGTGGTAAATGGCATCCTGGAAACGGTCGGCCAGGCGCTCAATGTCTCTAAAAATGTCGGCACGGGCCTTTTTAGCCGGTCGCCAGTTGGTTTTGATTTTTTCAGCCATTATGGTTCACGAAAGATTGATGAATATGAATTTGCTATTTACGATTTGCAGCATGCATTGCATTAATCGGCTTGTATGTCAAGATTAACAAGGCATTTCATGCTGTGGTCGATGTTTTGGAAAGGCCGAACAATACTTCTGCCGCTCCTGCAGCGTTTCTTCGAGCGTTTTAACCGTTGACACACTTTAACCTATGGTTATAGGTTATTGCTAACCAGAGATATCTTGATACATAAAATAACCCGTTAAGATCCATTGGTGCACCCGCAGCGCCTTATGACTATCTATAGTCTTAACCCATTTAATACAGGGATACTTTCAATAAGCTTGAAGTACTTCTGAACTCCTGTAACAGTCTCTCCACGCTGCTCAATCTCTGCCTCGCTTATGGGACCGATTTTCCCGGAAGCATATTTCAGATAGCGGATTTTATTTGGTTCTATGCCCATGATTCTGGTGCAGGTGGCATCAACAGCCGGAGAGTTAAGTCCCATAATAATTACATTCGAACGGATGGGGTCACCCATGATCGGGCCGTCGCCTTCCATGCCGACAATTCCATCAACAATAGCGAGCTGTGGCTTGAAAGTGGCATTGATGTCATATATGCACTCATTGATGCCGGCCCAGTGCAGCAAATTCTTTGGCCAGCCATAAACGATACCCGGCATGACGCCGAACATGTTTTTCATGGACAGTGTCACTCCTGCCCAGTGGTGGGTTTTCATTTTGGGCATTGATACAACAATGTCCGCTTTGTAAATCTCTTCAGGGAAATAAAAATATTCCAATTGAGATGTTTGACCCTGATTTCTGGCTTTAACAACTGAACTCTCGTTCAAATCCACAAAAGGAATTCTGTCTTCATATAATATATCTGCAAGCCCGGATTCTTCGAGATCAATAAATGAATCACGTCCATGTCCGGAGGCCTCGGCAACAAAAACTTCAGCCGCTCCCATGCTCAAAAACGCTTCAACTGCCCCGCGAATGACTAATGGGTGAGTATAGATGTGCTCAAGATGCTTTTGAGGCTTAACCAAGTTAGGCTTCAAGAGAATTCTTTTACCCTTTATCACCTCCGTGCGTATCCCGAGTTCCCTGAATCCGGAAAGAATTACCTTGCGAATATTCTGATCATAGCCGGATACCGAAGCGATAAAAACTGAAGCTCTGAGTTCTCTGTTTCCTGTAAAATACCCCGGTATGATACCTTCTGCAGCAGCACCAGCAGCTATCACAGCACCGGATACTGCTGTTGCACCAGCCACTTTCAGAAACTTGCGTCTTGTCCAAATTTCAGGTGAATTTTCTATCACCCGATACTCATCGTCCATTTCCAGTACTTTCGAAATTTTGAGATCTCCGGCAAATTACGGCTGCATTATAAACCACGAAAGATTACCTTCCGTATTATACGCAATTACCAACTGCGATAGCAGCAAAGTATCATAATGGCCGTATCTTCGCTGTAATGATAAAGAATTCAAAATGCGCTCGCATTTACCTCTGATTTTAACTGACCATGCCCCGAGACCAAAAATCCCCCAACAGAGCGAAAGAGGCGTTTGCAGAATTGATAATTCTTTATTTAGGTAATCTATGCTTTTCGCAATTTCATAGTAGTGAACAAAATCCGACAATGCGCTGAGCGCCAGACCTGTATGTTCCGGCGTTGGTGAAAGTTCCCGGTTGAATACCGTAGGATTACCATAGTTCCATCCGCCAGCGGGGAGCTTTCTGTCCAGAATCATTCGAACCGCTTCCTGAACGCGGTCATGACCTGCGTTGCCAGTTGCCTTCAATGCAAGGATCGCCATTGATGTCGGCTCAATCCATGAATGGGTGTTTTCAATCCAGGACCATCCCCGTATTGAAGTATCATGTCCGTAAGGAGAATTTTTCTCCCTGGGAAAGTGAAGGCCCGATGTTTTGATCAGAAATTTGGCTGCACGTTTAATTTCATTTTCGTACCCCCCGGTTCTTTTCCATGCCAGAACGGCCAACGCGGTGGGCCAATAAGCATTCTCTAAATCTTCAGCTACTGGTATGCTGCCATCAATAAGCTGACTCGCAGCAAGACGATTGCACGCATTTCCAATTAAATTCCGGTAAATATTTCCTGTAGACAGAGCGAGGATGCTCCATGCAGTCACGTCAGGCCGGAACTTGCCATTTTGCCGCTGGGCAAACCCTCCTCCTTTCAACGACCGACTTATAATTATATCAATGCATTTTGGAATTAGTCTATCCGAATCCATATTTATTCCTAACAGACGCTAATATTTATGTATTTTTCTGTCAATATAAATATTCTTGGAAATACACCGATATCGGATATATGTCATTGACACATAAAGCTATTCATTTTATGCTTATTAGTAACAGAAATTTGGAACCTGACATCATGAAAAATAAAATTACATATCAAAAGTTTTTTTTAACTGCTGCCTCTTTTTTTCTTGTATGTTTTCTTCTCCAGTGCTCTTTTCAAAAAGTGGCTTTATGGGACAGCGGTGAAAAAGAATCAGGTCTTTATTATTATGAACTTGAAGCCCTCGCCTCACGTGTGGAAACAACTTCGAAAAAAGCCTCCCCTCCCGACGGGACACTTCTTATAACTTATCCTTACAACGGTTCTATCTTTCCTCCGGAGATTGCTTCCCCGACGGTCACGTGGAAAGATGAGGATCCACGGTCCCGGTTCTGGCTCGTTTCCATTAAGTTTGAGGATGGGCGAAAACCCATTTTCATTCTGACGAATCAACGGTCATGGATGCCCGAAAGGAGAACCTGGGAAACCATTAAAGATCATTCAAAGGAAAAGATGGCGATCCTTTCCGTTTACAGCCTCACGGACAGAGAATCGGGAATCATTCTATCCGAACACGCTATTTCAATAGGAACATCCAAGGACTCTGTAGGCGATTCCGTTTTCTTCCGTCAGATTCCCATCCCTTTTGCTGTTGCAAGCAAGAGCTTTGAGAAGACCCGGTGGCGTCTCGGCGACATTTCCTCTTACGAAAAACCGGCTACAGTTATGACAGGTATATCCGTCTGTGCCAGTTGCCATGTATTTTCTTCCGATGGGAAATGGCTAAGCATGGAATATAATTACGGTAACGACAATGGCGCCCAGTTTATTACGCCAGTCCGTAAAGAAATCATTCTTAAGAAAGAGGATTTTTTTACATGGAGCGATTTTCCGAGGAGAGGTGTCATACCTCCTACGCGGGGACTTTTTGGCCGTATGTCTCCTTCTGGCCGATATGCCGCCGCGTCTGTGAACGAGATTTCTTACGCTGCAGTGATGAATGACGCAGCATATTCGCAGCTTTTTTTCCCAACTTTCGGTGTTATTGCAATATATGACTCAGTCAGCGGTTCGATACAACTTCTACCTGGTGCCAGCGATTACAGCTATGTACAGGCAAACCCGGTCTGGAGCCCGGACGAGAAGCACCTTCTCTTCTGCCAGGCAAAGACGAAAAACGAGTTGCACAGTAACATCCGGAACGTTACGACAGTGTTCGAGAACAGAAATATTCACCAGTTGAATGAACTTTACAACATCCGGTTCGATCTTTACAGAATTCCATTTAATAATGGGTGTGGCGGCACCGCCGAACCCATTAAAGGAGCATCCGGAAATAGCATGAGCAATTACTTTCCCCGCTATTCTCCGGATGGGAAATGGGTCGTTTATACCAAGAGCCGTTCGGGGATAATGCTCCAGCCGGACAGCAATCTCTGGATCGTTCCCGCCGGAGGAGGTGAGGCAAGGCAGATGCAGTGTAACCGGAATTTTTTCAATTCCTGGCACAGTTGGTCGTCTAACGGCCGATGGCTTCTGTTCAGTTCCAAGGTTAACGGGCCCTATACAGAAATTTTTCTTACCCATGTTGATGAGGAAGGAAAAGACACACAGCCAGTCCTCCTCTCACGTTTCAACGATCAGGGTTATGCGGCAAATGTTCCTGAATTTGTTCCAGTCCATTCCGACGCAATTCGAAGTATCAAGGTTTTAGATCCCTGAACCGAAAGAGCTGGCATATTCCCCGCCAGCCTGATGCGGGATCTGCGAATAACTGACATCCGCCGTGTTGTGTTATGGCCATTGATCAGATATATTTCAACAGAATAAAATTATTCTTTTACGAGCTCATCAGATTTTACTTTAAATTACAGTCGAGTCTTTCTGGAGCCACATCAACGACCTCTATCTTTCCGCTGCCAATTTTTTTCCCGTCGAGAACTTCCGCAAGCTCCTCGCTTGTCCCTTTGTAAAGGAGATCGAGCACAAGAACGCCGCCGGTTTTATTCCATCCTTCTTTTTTACTGCTCGCAACTTTTTCCATTTTTTCAATGGTTGTAATAACCATTTTTGAGTCCTGGAAAGATTTTACTCCTGTTATATGCAGCTTAAGAGGAGATCCGTTATTGAGGAAACCCTGGAAGGAATTTGTTATCGCATCAACTATGTATTCATCCACAGCTTTTTGAACAGTCATCTGTATGGCATTTGTAGCTCCGGTAAGAGGGCTCATATGAGCTGAAACACCGTTTTTCACAACAGAACCCAGAATAAGTCCCGTCTGTGTCTGGATAACCTTTAACTGGAGACTTGCCTGTATTGATTTCAACCCCGAGTCGGGATAGGCTTCTCCCGCATCCTGGGCAACCACCTTTCCTACAATAACATACTGAGCCCCGAACTTTAGCCCGAGAGCCTTGGCTGCGTTTGCATTCCCCGCCAGTGCCTGTCTTCCCTGGTTATTATGCATGACAGCATCGACCTGAGACTTATCCACAAGCTCAAAACCTTTTGCTCCAAGCATTGAGGACATTTCGGTTGAAGCAATGCCCATTCCGAGATTGTCCATGCTCTTATAATCCTCTTCGACAAGAACCATGAGTTTCGGGCGTTCCATGCTATCAAGGAGAATCTTCATCGCAATAAGGTCATCTTTGATTTTATCAAGTGAAACGGTTGCATTTATGACTATCCTGAAAAGGTCCCCTTCTTTTTTTTCCTTTAAAACCGAAAATCTTTTTATATAGCCCTGTGTTTTGGAAAATATCTTGTCTTTTTTCAGTTCAAAATTTTCAACCTCTGTCTGCGAATTGATAAAGACACCAACTGCCTGCTCGACTGCCGAACGCTGGGCTTGGCGTATAGCATCGTCCCTCGATATGGAACTTGTACCTTCTGTCTCGATTAACTTGTCTTCAGCAAAAGCCCATCCGCAAAAGATCAGCAATCCAGCAAATACAGATATAAGTAAGGTTAGTCTTTTCATCAGTTTAAACCTTTCACATTATCAACCTGCGTTTTATATGCAGAGTCAAGTTCAATACATTTTGAAAACAATCTTCTTGCATCCTTCTTATCACCCCGGTCCAGTGCATCAAGTCCTTTCGAAAAATAAAGGGCGGCATTTATATCCCCTTCACTCTTTACCGAGGGAGGGTTAAAAGTCACTTTCATTGATCTAGCTATCTTTCCGGCGAGCTCCATGGCTAAATTAATAATACCGCCGCTATCTCCCGCAATAGATTCCGCCATTACTACCTCGCTTGTTTCAACTTTTATGATCCTTACATCCATTCGCACCTGATTTCCAAGCACCATGAAAGAACCGAAAACAATCGATTGCGCGCCTAGTATTTTGCCGGCTCTTACCGCAGTTGATTGGTCCACGCTTCCGCTCTGGCTCAGCGCAATTTCTTTCAACAGGGCCTGGATCTTATCCCTTTCGATAAGCTGAAGCGATGTGCTGCTGTTTTTAAGATCTGTAATAAGCATGGCCGAAAGGCCCTTGCTTAAAGGGGCATGCCGATCCGGATCAGTCACCGAATTGTTTTCAAAAGGCAGAACCGCCATTGTTTTAGGAACCTGATTCACAACGGCTGCAAGCTCATCTTTGACTTTAATATCCTCCTTCTTTACTCCGGCGCATCCGACAAAAAGGATAATAACAAAAAGAATGGTTATAATGGCAAGCATACAAAGTCTATTCATTAAAGCTTCCTTCGTATTATATTGTTAGGCAATATATTCATCATTGAGCGCTTATGCTTCACTACATTGCATTTGAATCTTTGAATCCCAATAAAAATCAACAATTCTTTTTGAGATTATCCTTATTTTTTCCGGCTTTCATTAACCATGGAATTATTCCATTAATGGCCTCCGCCTCCGCCTCCACCTCCGCCTTTGCCTGCGTCCGCAGCTTCTTTATCGGAAGCTGCTTGAGAAGTCTCGGCTACGCTTAATCCTGCTTCAGAAACCGCTGAAAATTGAGCAGCCGACATGCCTGATATTGCGCCCACACCCGGAGAACCTGATCCGGGACATGAATCGGCTCCCTTCTGTGCAAGGATGAAAAGAGGATCTTCCTTCAGAGACATGGCGAAAAAGTCTTTTGCTTCTTTCCAATTTCCCGAATCAAGGGCATCAAGAGCATTACCATAATAAATCAGAGCCTTATATGCTTTTGTATGCGGAACGCCGATTTCTTTGCTTTCATAATCGGATAAAGTCATCCCAAGGATTTTTGCTGTATCCCTTACAATGATCATCGGAAGCTCGAAAAATTTATCCTTATCAACAGAAACGGAAGCTGATCCTTTAATATTTCCTTTTCCTGAGGAAGCCAGTGTAGTTACAGCTCTTATACTTCCGGAAGAGAGGTTTCCGACTATCATGTTTTCAGCCCCAAGAAGCTTGCCTACTCTTGGAGCAGTTTTCGGATCCACAATACCAGTCTGCCCGAGTTTCATCTCTTCTAACAATGCCTGTAACCTGACCCTTTCAATGACTTTGATGGATTTAATCTTTGACAGATCAGTTATTACCATAGATGCAAGCCCTTTCTGGAAAGCACGAAGGCTCTTATCCGGTGAAAGATCCTGGTAATAACAAACAGCAACTGTATTTGAATCCGGTTTCAACGCCGACAGTTTTTTTTCTTCAGCCAGAACCTTGGCAGCCACCTTGTGGCTATGAGCAATCTGAAGCAATGTAAGCTGCCGCCTGATTTCTCCTTCAATAAGGGGCTGGACTCTGTTTCTGTAACTCTGCCATACCTCTATTGCTTTTTCATAATT
>Ga0105099_10000257_pt1 | contig 35836 bp, 31 predicted proteins | sample PPLLak3cmMay2015_2_FD_79138 | JGI IMG/M metagenome (GOLD analysis project Ga0105099, IMG submission 79138) | Freshwater sediment microbial communities from Prairie Pothole Lake near Jamestown, North Dakota, USA - PPLs Lake P8 Core (1) Depth... | ecosystem: Environmental > Aquatic > Freshwater >... | reverse complement strand
TGCTCCGGTCGGAACAGGCGATGTGGAGGCAGGAGTAGAAAATATGGCTGCGGATGTGCTTGTCCACCTCCCGGAACGTGAATTCAACACGCCTAAACAGCTCCTCGGCGCCATGAGTTTTCAGGATATTCAACCCTTCCATAAAGGTGCTTTTTAACAGATCCCTGTCATACCATGCTTTTATCAATTCGTTTTTTTCGGAAAGAGAAATCATAGAGTTGAATTCATCCTCGTTGTATATTCCATCCGCATTGATTATGGCTGTCCAGCAATAGATTGCGCCTTTGCCGATTTTTCTGGCAAGGTTTTTGTCTTTGATGGGGGGTGCCTGGTCCATGGAAATTCCTTGTTAATGGTACAACAGCAGCAGTGAATGTAAAAAGAGCAGCGTGTGGCTTATGTAATTTATTGTACGATAAACAGTTGTTTTAGTCAATTCTCTGATGCGGATTAATTATGGATATGGAAGGGGAAAGCATTCCACCCGCAAGGGGTACTAAAGCCCTGGTCTCCAATCCCGCCAATGAGAGCGTACAATGAAAGAGGGCGGGATTTCCGACACACCCCTTCACAGGTGGGCCTCCTGGCACGGGGGCACATTAAGGATGGCGAATACTATAGCACTTGTTTAAGACGCCACAGTGACCATAACAAAAGTCATGGAGTTCAACATTTCGCTGATAAACTCCTGGTAATACTGACATCAAAGTTCGCTCTTCGGTGACCAGATTCAGGCATATCGTGCGGGGTAACTGGATTAAAATGTACAACAAAAACGGGTATACGCCACATGAATGCGGCTATAGAAATGTCTACAAAGCCGGCAAAGCCGCAACGTCCCCCCGGCTCCGCTTCGCTTTGCGGTTTTAATCCTTTAGCCTTTTAGGCAAAACAGCAGAATAAGAGCCTGTACGCGCTGAATTTGGGCGTAGAGGTTAATTTTTAACAGATACTATGCTTTTCCCAAGACGTTGCTTGGAAAGAGAGGCGCGTTGGGGCTGTTGCCTTTGGCTCGTTAATTTATAAATCACCGTTTATAGTCCATTGCTCCCTTCCACCGTAATCGGGGGAAGGGCCGGGGATAGGGGCGTATTATCATTATTCACAATATTTTGTCGATAATTTCGCCTTTAGTGCCTGTTAACGCCGGTTTTATTCGAATTCGCCGATCAACCGGTTGATATCGTCACATTCAGGTTTTGCGGGGTTTGCACAGAAGCTCGCGACAAAGGACTCGAGGGATTTCATCATTCGGGCTCTGTTTTCGACACTGGGCACCTTGAGGTAGATCTCCGTTTTGGACCTGGCAAGATAATAGTTCGCATAATAGTGCAGGTTTTTATAAAACGAGCGGGTTGTCAGCGACTTCATGAAACTGGCGGTCGCTGCATCGTAATCCTTCGCAGTGTAGGCGATTTTTCCTTTGAGGTAGTGATAGTAGCCGTCATGAACGGTTCTGGAATGTATGATTTGAGAAACCTTGCCAAAGTTACCGGTCGCTTCCAGCGACCCCAGATAACAGAGAAACAGGGTGTCGGACAGGTCGTTTTTATCCGATAACAGGTGTATGCATTGTGCAAAATCAGTACGCATAAAAGCGGTGTATGCGGGTTCAAACGGAGTTTTTCCTGCCGTTTTAGCTGCTCCCGGGACCGGCTTTTTATCGGCGGGCGCCGGGGGCCGGACAACCGGTATAGCATCTTTTTTGTCCGGTGCGGCCACCGGTGATTCGCCGGATTCGGTTTGTGCCGGGGCAAAGGAGATCGCGGGCGGGGCTGCCGCGGAATCCGTCCGGCTGTTTTTTTCTCTTTTTAGGAGAAAGAGTATTCCGAAGGATGTCGCAATGGTAATGATGACTAAAAGCGGGATCAGCCGGATGAATTTTTTGGGATGATCGTTTTTGTTAGTCAACTGTTCGAACAGTATATAAAAATGCTTCGGATTCTGCATGTATTGCCTGATAACCCGTTCGGGGTTTTCAATAGAGAGGTCCCGCAGAATGGCTTCGATGGCTTTCAATACCTCTTCAATGGTTTTATACCGTTCGTTTTTATTGGAATAGAGGGATTTGACAATCAGCTGTTTTACCTTTTCGGGGCAGTTTTTCAGGGGTTTGGCTGAATAGGAATTCTTCACCTTTGCCATGACGATATCCGAGATATTGTTATGGTCAAAGGCTTTTATCGACGTAATCATCTCGTAGATCACGCATCCCAGGCTGTAGATGTCGGTTGAAAAATCCAGATCCTCTTTTTTTAACTGTTCCGGCGACAGGTAATAGATGCTCCCAACGACCTGAACCTCGGACGTATGTATTGAAAGATCCTTTGGTTTTGCGATGCCGAAATCGGCGAGCTTTACGGTACCCTCGTTGGAAATGATAATATTGGACGGCTTTATGTCCCGGTGCACAACCCCGGATCTTTTGACGTTATAGAGGGTATAGGAACAGTTGTGCAGAGCTGCAAGCGCCTTGCACACAAAGTAAATTATGGACATGACGACTTCTACAGGTATCCTGCCGTGTTTATGGATCAGGTGATAGAGGTTTATGCCATTCACATATTCCATTTCGATATACGGTATGACGTCTTTATATTTACCGAAGTTGTAGCATTGTACGATGTTGGGGTGATTGAGATTGGCATGTATTTTGGCCTCGGTAAGGAACCGTTCCGAATCAATGTCCGAGCCGGGCTTCAGCAGTTTGATGACGCGGAATACTTCAAGCAGCTCGTTTTTTACTTTATAGATATGCGCCATGCCGCCTTCGGCAATGGGATTGATAATTATATTGTCCCCGATATGGATGCCGGGTTTAAGGATAAAGCTTGTAGGCGAGGGTGTGCTGTTCATACTGGTTTATGTGTATAAATTTTATGATACCTTTGTAACCGGGAAAGCATATATAATGATACAATGAATAATAACAACAGAACAGAAAATATAAACGCCGTATAGAATTGTCTCCGTGTATGCGTTACAAGAAAATACTATATTTGAGTCGGTTCCTTATAAACAGGCAGACCGGAGTCCGCAGAGCAAAATAAATTCTTGGCGATTATAAAAAAAATAAATCAGCATTTATATTTTTCAAAGAGTAACCGTCTAACTGAATATGGACACAAACCAACTTATCGTTGAAGCAAAAAGAGGCAACCGGGGTGCGCTGACAACCCTGCTTCTGGATAACAAAGGTATTGTAGCCTCGGTGGTTAAACGGTTATTATTCGAACAGGAGCAGCACGAGGATATCATTCAGACCATATTCACCAAGGTCATTACGGCCATCAAACAGTTCAATGGCGCGTGCAGGTTTTCAACGTGGCTCTATAGAATCGCGGTAAACGAATGCATCGAATATATACGAGGCAGGGTCAGGGCAAAAGAATATTTTACCGAATTGCCGGATGATTACCGGGTGTTCCCCGACTGCAACACGCCTGACGCTGCTGCGCGGGTATCCGATAATGAGCTTCGAACCGGGATTCAACAGGCGATAACCCGGCTCCCGCTTGACCAGAAAACCGCTTTTTCCCTCTACTATTTCGGCAATTATACCGGCAAAGAGGCGGCAGAGGCGCTGAACATCACCGAAGCGAATTTTTTCATGAAGCTGAAAGCGGCACGCGATGCGGTGAAAACGAGACTGATAGAACAGGGGTGGCGCCGGTGAGTAACAACAACCATCAACGTATAGACACGGAGAAGTTTCTTCAGGGCCGCATGCCCGATGAAGAGCGCCTCGCGTTTCTCTGTGGGCTGCAGAGCGATCCGGCGCTCCGGCAGGAGCTGTATGACGAGTCCAGCTTCGAGGCAGCTTTCTATTCCCGGCAGTGGCTTGAGCGCGATTCAATAACCGAAGATCTTACACGCACTTTTTTTGCCGCAGGACCTGTTGCACCATCGGGGAAAGAACAACAGAACCGGCAGGACGCGCCAGACGAGTTGATGCTCAGCAGCGACGCCTGGCAGCGTATGGTCGACAGAGCTTTTTCCGACGCGCACAAAAAGGTCAGGCCGCTATTTTTAATGTCGTACCTGTATACCAACCTAAAAGTTGTTTCAGCTGCTGTCTGCATTTTACTTGTCGCTTCAGCAGCACTCTTTTATGCTTTGAAAAAGCCTGCGGATATGCGGTATGTTCAAGAGAAGAGAGGTATGGTCGGCACGAGCGGCAGGTCTGAAACTGTCATAACATCGCCTGAGGGGGATACCGGGGTGATTCCTGAACAGGCGGCGGTTTCAGCCTATGATACCATCAAAGAGATACGTATCGCGGGAAAGGCGCCGCACAAGTTTCTGCTGCCATCAACCGGTAAAAGCGTTTTCTATCTTTCTGAAGGCAGCGGTTTTTTCGCTGAGCATACTACCGATATCGCCGTTATGATACACACCGACACTATTGTTTCTATATCGATGAAACAGGGGTCGGCGGTGTTTCATGTCAAAAAAGCGGCATATAAACGGTTTTCGGTTATCACCCCCCATTTTGAGGCGCGGGTGACCGGAACGGTTTTTGAAGTTGCGGTTTCTTCGCAAAAGAGTGCCATAACCGTGCTTGAGGGAGAGGTGGTTGTGACAACCATGCAGGGCACGCAGGAGGTTGTAACATCTTCCCGCGGCGTCACCGCCTGCACATCGCAGGACTCCCTGATAAAAGATATACTTCAAAACAGCAGCATGCTGAAACAGCGGAACACCCTTCTGAAAAGCTATCTGCAGTATATGCATAAGTCAAATCCGGAGCATTTACCCGTTGATGACGTGTATGATACGCTGGCGCTCAAAGAGAGACAGATACTGGACTCGCTCTGCAGCCTTTCGGACGATATGATCAATGCCCGGCTCATGCACTATAAGGCTGCTCACAACAGCGAAAAAGAGCGTCGCTATGAAAAGGCCGGGAACCACTTTTTACAGATTTTTACCGAAGATCCGGATGATGTTGTCGCCCGGCTCGCACTGATGCGCCTGTGCATACTGAGTACGCATGACATCTCCATTGGAACATCGCGGTCCTGGTGCGAGAAATACCTCGAGACGTATTCCGGCGGTTTTGGCCGGCAGGAGGGTATGGTTTTATACATACGGGAGGCTCTTGCGCAACATGATTTTCAGAGGGCGCTGCCGTATATGCTGCGGTTTGTCGATCAGTTTCCCGCATCTTCTTTTGCGGACGACATAGCATTTAATGCGGCGCAGATAGCGCGGCTGGAGCTGCTGGATATTTCAAAGGCGCTGAGCTGCTACGAGTTTGTCGCGGGCAACTTCCCGGGCAGTCAATACGCCGAAGATGCGCTTTACTGGGCCGGCTGGTGTGTCGTACAGCAGCAGACGAATAAAAACGACAATACATTTATCAGGCAATATAGGGAAAACTATCCGGATGGTACCTGGCATAGCGCTATTTCAGAAAAATAGTGTTGCTGTGCGCTGAATAGTGTAACGTATTTTAAAAACCTTAAAAAGGAGGTTTCTGTATGAAAAAGTATACAGGTCTGATTATGATTATGATTGTTTTTAATCTGTTTGCCGGTTCCCCGGTAAAAAACCTGTATGTCCTACCGAAATATGATAACGTGTGCGTGTATGAAAATCCGGTGCGGCTGTTGAATGAAAATTCAGCCTTCAGAGTGAATCTGGAGGCGCGGCTGCTGATTCTGGAAATCACGGATGATTGTTACAGGGTGCAGGACGGCTCCGGCAGGACCGGCTGGATTGAAAAGCGGCTTGTTGCTCTTTCAAAGGATGTAAGCTCATTGGAATTCGATCCGAAGGATGTTACGGGTTATGATGATGATAAGCCGACGGTTATTATTCATGACTATGATGGGGAAGAAGATACCCGCATAAAGCTTGACCGCTCGTTTGCGGATAATCTTAAATGCAATGTTGACCGGGAAACGTTGCACCGGCAGGTTAAATAAGATATTTGATGATTGACAAAAAAAACTGCTCCGCTCTTGAAAAACAGCGGGGCAGTTTTTTGTGATGATACTTTTGTGTGCGTCGTCCGGCTTTGTATTATTTCTTTTTTGCGGAAGGCAGAGATGTTTTAGTCGTTTTAACCTGGTTTCTACCGTTGTCTTTTGCTTTGTAAAGAGCCTTGTCCGCCGCATGTATCACGTCCATGATGTTCTGCGATACCGTCTCCCGGTGGGATATGCCGCTTGAAACGGTTACCGAAAGCCTTTTCCGCGCTATCGGGATTCTGCTGCCTTCAATAACGCCGCGTATGTTCTCGACGACGGGAAATATCTGTTTTGTCGTTTTATTCGGGAAAAAGACGATGATCTCCTCGCCGCCGTACCTGCATGCAATACCGTCCGGCACGACCTCCCGCTGAATGATCTGGGCGATATGGTGCAGTACTTTGTCCCCGGCCTGGTGGCCGTAGGTATCATTCACTTTTTTAAAGTGATCGATATCTATCATGGCAATTGCCAGGGGCGGCGTGGTTTTAACGCTGGACTGTTCTTCGATGATTTTGCTGCAGAAATTCCGGTTGTATATCTGGAGCAGGGGATCGTAGGCTATACGGTGTTCGATTCGAAAAAACCAGTGGGTAATGATGCCTATGATTAGGTACACATTAACAAGCGTAAAGAGTATAGTTTCCGCGCCGATGGCGCTAGACCGTGGAAAAACCGCGGGCAGGAGCCACGCCGCAAAACAGAGCAGGCCGGACCCGGCAAATATCCCGCCAAGGTGGAATTCGTTTTTCAGCCTGAAAATAGAGAGTATCAAAACAGCGGCAAACCATAGAAAGGCAACAATGACGGGCGCGTGAAAAAGGCTGCTTCTGTCGATATGCAGCGCCCAGGCGACGGCCGGTCGATAAAAACGCGCGAGCAGTATCAGAATACACTGCGCGGCCAGCAGGGTATAGGTAATACGCCGGGTTATCCGGTATTTGACGTACGAGGGTATGAGAATATACAGCAGGGTGTTTATGAACATCAGGATGAGAAGCGCGGTAATGGCCTCTGCATGACGGCCGGGTTTTGTAAACAGAAGAAAATAGGCGGCGCCGGTCATGCCGCTCAAATACCCGGCAAGGTATACCTTCAGGTTGTGCACCCGGGGATAGGAGAAATGGCCCATAAAAACAGCGCCCAGGGCAAAAAGTATTCCCAGGTATGGTATGATACGATGGTATAATTTTATATATACATGCGGCGGGTATTCCAACACGCAGTAGGCGGTGAAACCGCAAAACAGTATCGAAGAAACGCCAATCGTTACGCCCCATCCGTTTTTATTTCTGACCATGCTTTTAAAATATATTATCTTACAAAGTTATACCTTATACTGGATGCCGGATAAAGAATAAGAAGCAGGAAGCATGATGAACCTAAAATGATCGGTTACATCGTGCTCGTACTCGTGCGCGTAATCGTAATCGAAAGATTTTAGTGTCTGTAGCTGAATTATCTACGCAATACGAGTAGATAAAACCAAAGCGTAGATGAGTCAGCGTACAGACACTTATCCAGCTCAGCTGGATTAGTTGCTTTAAAATGGAATAAACATTCCCATAACACGCTACCCTTCGATAGAAAGATGTTATTTACGTATAACTCGATTACGAGTCCCAAAGAGGAATCTAGGATGAATAAAGAATGGATAGATACAGGGTACGAATAGCGAATGACGAGATGCGAGTAACGGGATACGAACGACGAATTTATACATTTTTCCGTATATACTCAAACACCTCTTCCAGGCTCTCATACCGCAAAGAAGCATGACCATCAAACGGGGTCGGCTGGTTGTTGACGATAACAATCTCGCCGTTGTTCTGAAGCGTGTACATCGGCAGGGAGGCTGCCGGGTATACTACCAGTGTGGTGCCCAGTATCAGGAGAAGGTCTGCGCTGGATGCTTCATGCACAGCGTTCTTGATTGCCCGTGCAGGCAGAGGCTCGCCGAAAAAAGTTACGTCCGGCTTGATCAGGCCGTTGCACGAGTCGCAACTGGGGACATCGCAGGTTTTAAGCATTTCGCTGATATGCCCGTAGGGAAACGATTTACCGCAATCAAGGCATGAGTGGGTGTGGGGAGACCCGTGCACCTCGATAACGTCTTTTGACCCTGCTTTCTGGTGAAGCATGTCGATGTTTTGCGTTATGACCCGCTTAACAATGCCCATCTGCTGGAGCCGCGCGCACTCTGAGTGCACGATATTCGGCTCTTTTTCGTGCAGGTTGTAGAAAAAAGTTCTGGCGATTGTATAAAACTCCGAGGGGTTATGCATGAAATTGTCGATAGAGAAAACTTTTTCCGCGTCATATTCAGTATATATGCCGTTCTTTCCCCTGAAATCCCTGATGCCGGAAAGCGTGGATGCTCCGGCGCCGGTAAAAACAACGCAGTGTTTTGCCTGCTTGAGTTTTGTGATAAGTTTATGCATAAAAAAGCTCTTTTAGGATGTATGGCCAAAACCCGAAACTTTATATCGAAAACAATTTCTGATAATCAGTACAATTTAGCTGCAATACCATCCGCAAATAACATTCCTTTATCAGTCAGCTTCCACCAAGGTGCTGTATATTCAAGATGTTTCGAATCAATCATCTCCGCAAGTATTTTCACTCTTTTTGGATTATTGAACGTGGTCCCGGTTAACTCATAAAAACGGTTTTCATCCAGCCCTTCTCTTGTGCGCAGGCGAAGAAAGATCATTTCATGCTCGATCTTTTGCGTATCGATGATTTCGGTGAATTCTACCGGCAGGTTTCCCTGCGAAAGGCTGTTTATATACCCATCGATATCTTTGATGTTCGAAAACCGTTGCGGGTGTATATACGAGTGAGCCGAAGGGCCAATCCCTATATACGGCAGGTGGCTCCAATAGGCTTTGTTATGCCTGCATTCGAATCCAGGCTTTGCGTAATTTGAAACCTCATACTGCTCAAAACCAAGTTTCCGTGCATGACGCAAAATGCTTCCGGTCATTTCAAAGACAAGGTCTTCGGACGGTAACGGCAGAATATTTTTATGCCGGCCAAAAGGAGTATACTCTGCGATAGTTAATTCATACGCTGATATATGATTAATACCATCGAATGAGAGAACCAGCTCCAGTGTTTGCTCAAGCGATGCAAGACTTTGCCCCGGCACTCCATACATTATATCAACGCCAACGGATTTGAATTTTTTTAATACCTGATTGCCCAAAACTCCAAGCGCCCGATCCGCATCGTGCGCCCGCCCCATACATCCCAGTTCACGATTGTTCAACGACTGAACGCCAACCGTCAGGCGATTGACCCCGCTTGTAAGCCATGCCTCCGCTTTCTCTTCGGTGAATGATTCGGGGTTGCATTCGATTGTCCACTCAACATCAGCCGCTATATTCATCGTGCTGATTATCTGCGAGTGGAATACTTGCCATTGTTGCGATGATAAAATAGACGGCGTGCCGCCGCCGTAAAAAATGGTTTTGATAACCGTATCGTCAAGTGCATATTTTTGCCTGATACGCTCCCATTCACGGTATACTGCTTTTATAAAATCATCGACCAGAGAAGAATCGTAGGGGACGGAATAGAAATCGCAGTAACGGCATTTTTTGATGCAGAAGGGGAAATGGATGTAGAGGGAAAGAGAGGATGTTTGTTTATTAATTGTTTGGGATTCAAAGAGCATGATCTTTTATTATTTAATGATGAAATGGGCAGGTATTTCAGGTTATAAACACTTTTTTTGTAGAAGCTTTGATACGTTTGACTATATCAAGACATTGCAAACATATTTCGCGATCAGGCTCATATTCAGGTAAGATACATCCCAGTGGGTATTTTGAAGGCAAATAAATTGAATCAAGTAAATCGCAATCCTCCGCTTTGATGCTAATTTGAATGCCCAACGATTTTATTTTATTTATCAGCTCATTAATACTATGGGTTTTAAATAATGTGATAGATTTCTCAATAAGTACGGATTTCAGGTATTTTTCTGCGGCCTGTTGTGCATTTTGCAAACAAGGATTGAATAAAGCTTCTTCGAGAAGCAGTTCCGCCGATTTTAAATTCTCATCAGCGTATTTGAGCCAAAGCATCGTCTCATTTTTCATAAACCACTTCTCCGTTTTTTATATCAAACAATAAACTCTCATTATTTATAGAGGCGGTTACTGGAATAATATCCAGAGGTATTTTTTTTGAAAGAGATCTTGTTTTTTTTCTGTATTTCAATGCAAGAGGTAAATAGGGGAGATCACTGTTTTGGTAAATAAGAATGTCAATGTCGTTTGGATTGTCAGAGGTGTTGAAAGATCCGAAAATAACTATTTTCTCTATTTCTTTTTCCCGGTAAAGACACGATACCAGTCTGTTTTTTAAAGCTTTTTTTTCATTTTCTGATAATTTCATTAGAAGATCCGCTGTTAATATTAAAAACCCCTTATTGTCGCATGCTTTTTTTATTCATGAATTAGTAAAATACATTATCACACCAGTAACTTTAATATCATAACCAAATCCGCGTAATAATGCGTTGAGTGGACGGATTGTAATCAAGCCATCCACTCTTACGCAGTATTATCCCGGAGCCTGTCGTTGGGATAATCGACGAATCAAGGGAAGATTATATTTTTCCGAAAGTTTTACTCATAGAAATTCAAAGACCCTGGACGGTTGAGGCTGCTTTATTATGTGCTGCTGATCTACATACCTGATGATATCTTAAGCCTTTCTGTCATTTCGTCCAATCTTCTACGATCAACCCTTTAACCCTGCCATATTCGCGTGTATTATTGGTGATGACAATCAAGCCTCTTTGCAATGCCTGAGCTGCGATTATCAAATCATTGCCGCCGATAATTCTGCCGTTTGCTTCCAATTCAGCCCTTAGTTCTCCATATTTCCAGGCGTCTTTCGAATCATACTCTATCACGGTAAAAGGGGAGAGGATTTTCAGAATGGATTCAAGGTTCCTGCTTTTTTGTTTGCTCTTATATGCACCGTATATCAACTCTCCGACCGTAACCGTGGATACACAAAAATCATGTACCGGGTGTTTTTTAAACCGTTGTTCGAGTTTTTCCGACTTTGCATTACACAGGAAAATCAGGATATTGGTATCGACGACATATTTCATTTGATGGATTGCCTTTTAGATAAACGCAGCTTTTTTATGGTTTTCGGAAAGTCTGTTCCGATCTCGCGTATTCCCTGGGAAAACAGGTTCCACGGGTCATCCTTTTGAATGATAATCAATACATTTCCGATACGATTAATAGCCACTTCGTCGGTATCAAGCCGGTATTCCTTCGGCAACCTGACCGCCTGGCTGTTGCCGCTTTTAAAAACTTTCGATATAAGCATTGTCATTTCTCCTGTATATACATAAATATATACAATATTCGGAAAAAAGTAAATAAAACAGTTCTCTCCCGTAATAATAAAAATCGCGCTGTTTTCTGCCGGAAAACAATTTCAGCAATTGTATGCTGCATTTTCTGTGCCGGCATTAAAAGAAATGATTAATTTATCAGTGTACTCAATCAAATGCACACAACCGTCTTTTTGCAAATATTATTTATTATTAAACGTAGTCATGATTTAAAATGTCAAAAAAAATTTATTCACCACAAAGACACAAAGGAAAAAACAGCACCAGAAAAAAATCAGATTGCATGAAATGACGCAAAAATAAAAAAGATAAAAAATATTGCATCGTTGAATTGTGAGAATTATTATATTGGTAATCAGTCGTTTAAAAGGAATATATTTACACAAAGGAGAAATTATTCTCTGGAAGGATTCGATAACCCGGCATCATCATATACGTCCAGCATAATCCTTCCTGCTATAGTAACCAATAATTCGAGATACAACATTTTGTAAACAAACCGTCCCATTTTTGGGACTGTAGTCTCAAAAATGGGACGGTTGAAATAAAATGAACCATGTTTAATCGATTAAAAATCAATATTTTGTGTGGCACATAAATTGCATTATTAATAGTAGTCGGCTGGATTTAGAGTTTTTTGAAAAAGATTAAAAAAAAGAAGAGCTGAACAACCTGCTAAAATTGATACAGCTCTTCCTAAAGCTGAAACCATAGGAATGCTATGATTGCTTGTGTTTTGATTATAACATTTTGCGGGAGTAATTGCAAATGATAAAATGGTTTAAAATAAGGATTTGATTAAATTTAAAGAACCTTTCGAAATTTATAATATTGTAAATATTTGTTTAAACACACATTACAGTTTAGAAAAGGAGGATAAATGAAAACGAGTTTGAAGGTATTGCTATATTGTTTTATTGGAGTTTTTGTTGTTGTAAAGGCTGTTATCTCTGAAATGCCTATGAAAGGTGTGTATTTATGGTGGGCAATGCAGTATAGTCAAGATGCTTCGAAGTGTGGAAGCTTGGCTGCGCTGCAACTGTATAAGAAAATGGGGTATAATACCGTATTTGAAGAAATTATCCTTCAAGCGGATGCAAACCTTTGGAACAAAACATTTTCTTCATCAACAAACCCACCCTACAGGTGGAAAATGAAAACCACGACATCTATCACAACAGACAGAGATAGAGATAGTATAATCAAGTATATCAGGCTTCAAAAGGAACGTATTAACGCTCTAGGCATGGAATATTGTCCTTCCTCGCAAGGCTGGTCGAATTATCCTACCTATGATCTTGATAAAAGAGGGCAGGCTGCGATTTATAGAGAAGTTGATTATATAAAAAATTACTATGGAACGGCGTTATACAGTTCTTTAATAAATATGATATACGGTGGTTATGTTTCGCCCTGGCCTGGTGGTTCGCAAACGTGGTCAACAGGAACGGTTAAAACATCCTGTACTTTTACCGGTGCAAACAATGGTTCTGCCAGAATCACCATGCCTATTGTTGCCGACAATGCTGTAAGGAATAAACTGATTTATAATCAATGCTACAAATTCCAGGTAAAGGTTAATCTTACCGGAAAAACCTTTCAAAAGGGTGATAATATTGCATTAATGTTTTTTCGGGAGTTTGTACCTGGAGAAAAGCCAAATCCCGCTTACATACCACTTGGTAAATGGGTGAACCAAGATCCCAATAATAACTCACAATACATAGCAAAGAAACTGTACGACATTATAGATGTTAAAAATGTCTCCGGCAGCACCTTGTATACGGTAAAAGATCGGTTTTCTCCCACAACATTTACCGATGTTACATCTTTTACTGATGAACAGATATTCTGGATGGAAAAAAAATATTGGCTTGGAACAGGCAATTATAACTTTACAGACAATATAACCTGGGATATGTATTTTGAATTATCGGGTGGAAGAACCGGAAGCATCAAATTTGACAATTTTTCAGTTTCACCCGTTGATCCCAGAACACAACTGGCTTACCCTGATTGGGAAAAATCGTCAAGCTACACTACCTATACAGTAAAATATCCTTTAGAATTATATATGACAACAAAAGCCACATTTTACGGGGTTGGAGAAAAAAATTATTATGCGTATATTAAATCAAATCCAAGCGCTATTCCAACAAGAATCAGAGGAAATTTTTTCCCGCTTAACATGGTCGACTTCAATCCCAATATGCATTCTGACGATCCATTGTCCCCTGTTTTTGATCTTTATACAAAAGAGGCTCTTTCAATAATTAAGGAGGGTTTGGGTGGGAAAGAACCAAAATATGTTCAATATGCAGCTTCGGAGGTTTATAACTATAAAAGAGACGCTGTGTCCATTAGAAACGGACCGGCCAATACTATTTATAATCAGGCGTCAAATATGGAATACTGGGGGCAAATGCTCGAAAAATATATAGAAAACTACAAACTTATATTTAAAGGTTCTCCGACAGCACCCACATCGGCAAAATTTGTATGCTGGGCAGATATGATAATGCCGTGGGGTTATGGATATACAGTCTATGCTGAAAAAAATCAGGATTCACGCGCTCTGGAGTATATTAAAAACAGTTGGATAGGTACTAATAATATTATTATTTCTTTGTGGATTTACCCGCAGAGTATTATTCCAGGCAGTAATCCACCTCAAATTCTTCTCCAGAGTGCAGCTGAGATGCAGACCAATATTAATATGATAAAAAATCAAGGTTTGTCGTTTAGCGTACTCTATGCAACAGATTGCACGAATAAGGCCCTTGAATGGGTAACCAATGGAAATGTTAATACACCACAAGAACATATTCAACACGAAATAGATATGACACGTTCCTGGTTTGATATCATTAAATCTAATGACAACGAGTCGAAATGTGAAGGGGTTGCAATGACTGCCTGGCCGGTACCTCAGCCGTGGGATGCTTTGAGTGTAAACTCCTGGAACGGTCTTTATTATTTAGCCTATTTCGGGTGGTGCAATCCGAGTGCAAGAGATTTACCAGTTGAATGGAAATTGTGGCAAAATGGTGCTGATGGAGAACCTGTGCTTAATTTTTTAACAACTAAATCATGGCCTCCGGCTGATATTGTACCAAGTATTCAACTTCTTTTAGAGTAATTTTTCAGGTGTATTTGATTGTTAAATTGAAATTTTATTTAGGAAAGAAACTATTGTATTACGTAATAAATTATTTGAGATTGGTTGGTAATATTAAATGTGATGTAAAAAAGTGCGATAGACTTTACGTAGGAAGGGGGATCGTTGGCAAAGAACCATATTGTTTTCAATAGCTATTTGTAGGAAAAAAATCGAACAGATGAAATTTAATAAAATTCAAACAAACCAAGTTTAACACCTTTTAAAGGAGACATTCTATGTTAAAACTAAATTCTTTACTACTGGTCGTATTTGTATGTTTATTTAGTGTAAAAGCAGGCTATACTCAAACTCCATACTGGGGATATGCTCAAGTAGTTGGAATTTTAAGTCAAGGTGGAGGGGATTCAATAAAGATTTGCATTAAAGCTGGAGATTTTTATAATAATAATAATCAGGTAAAATCTACTTATTGGAGCAATAATGCCAATAACTTTCTGCTAGTAGTAAAAAATTCAAGATGGACAGCTACTGGGGTTAATCGAATTCTTGCTTTAGCATTGACAGCATATACTAATGGTAGCCAAATGGTATTACAATTTATGTCGAATCCTAATGATCAAATTAATACAAATACCGGTAACTCATCAGGTGAGATATTAGATATTAGACTAGGAAAATAGACAATAAAGATAGTGGCGATGACCGCCCGGTTGGCACATCGGCCTTGGGATGACTTAATGTAATTAGTTTTAATCATATTAAATTTTTATCATTGGAGGAATCATTAAATGCGTTTAAATAGAGTATTCAAAGTATCGTTAGCTTTATCATCTATAATGATAGCTAGCGTGTTTGGTGCTAATGTCGGTTATACTACAGTATATACCAGTACAAATACCAGTACAAGCAGGCGCGCACACCAGTTTACGATGCCGGAAGATGCTAAAATCACAAGTATTTCTATGTACCATAACACAGCTTCAAGCAGTTATAAAACGCAATTTGGCATATATGCTAATGGTACCAATAATCTTCCGGGAAATAAATTAGCAGCAACCGCAAAAACCGCTATGAAAACTGCTGCTGGCTGGCAAACAATCAATTTAACAACTCCGATTGATGTCACTGCTGGAACGAAGTTTTGGATTGCTTGGATGTATCAAAGTACTAATGGGCTAAGAAGAATAGGGACAGTTTCTGGTTCTCCAGGCTATGTGACAGGCAGCGGCACCTGGAGCACTTCAGGAGATAACATGCCCTCGACTTTCGGTACAGCGACAACAACATCCGGGTATAATTTTTCTGTATATGCGACCTATTCAGTGAGAGATAATTGGGGGGTTGGCCCCGCCACACCGGCAGACTCAGTTGCTATTCAACCTACACCCTCATTGTGCGATATAAGGGCTGAATATTGTTCTGTAAGTTTACCCGGCAATGTCGATTTGCGTGAAAGATATCCTTTTTTTTTACATGTTAAAAGCCAGAATTCATGTGGTTCTTGTCATACAAACGCAATTACTGGTGCTATGGAATATTTAACAGCAAGATCTCTGTTTGAACAAAATGCATTACGATACAAAAATCCATTAATAAATTTATCCGTAGCCCAAGCATTAGGGTGCTTGAGTTTAGGTTGTGCTGGGAATCAACCATATAAGGTAATGAAACAATTAGTGCAGAATAGCACCAATATTGTTGACAGTTTAGTCAATAATACAAAACAGGAGGCAGGCGCAGCTTTTAGTTGCAATACTACTAATAATGCATATGTTGAACTTAAAAATTATTGTCATTGCAACACTGTAATATGGACACCTACCCTACCTCCTATTCCTATAGTTACTAAAACACCCGACCCAGATAAAATAAAGAAGGCATTAGCAAATGGTTTTCCGGTTGTTGTTAATATGCATTATGATCAAACGTATGCCAGTTTAAATGAAATTTCCTCGACATCTGGTGAAATTAATCACGCGGTGCTTATAATCGGCTATATAGGAAACAGTTATTGGATTGTACAAAATTCTCATGGAATTGGAAGGCATGGAGGGGATGGTATTTTCAACCTTTCTATGAACTCAAAACTTGAACTAGCGTTTGCTGTAACTGAAGTTTCTATCAGTGATCCTTATAAACAATTTTCTGTTAGACATAAATCTGGCGCTGATGTCAATTTGTTGCTGTTAGGTGATTAATCTGCATGGTAATAATGACGATATTTTTTAATGTGGTTTTTGTTATTATTTAAGAAATGGATTAATAAATTAGAAAGGAGGTTTGTTAGCAGAGAATAGTAGAATCTTTTTCCCAAACAGATATACTTTTTGCATATTGGTTTGGGGTATAAAAATTTCTATACAGCACAGCTGGATTTAATAAAGCTGTTTTAAATAGTAGATTACAGAACAAAGAAAAGTAATGTGTATTTTTTTAAAAAAACAAAATCAAACAAAACAAATTTAAACTTTTTATTGGAGGATTTATGAAAAAACTGTTAATTGCTACGGCACTGTTACTTGCTATTGTTGGTGGGAATGTGTTTGGACAGACGGGCCCATATTATTACACTGGAACGGTTACTTCAATAGAACAAAGAGCGACAGCCCATACAAATAATGCAGGGTCATGTGTTATTAGTTTTCAGACTATGCCAACTAATACAGGTTTTACAGTTGGGGCCGTTTATATTTTAGTAAGTGACGCCTCTTACAAGAGCTTATTAGCTAGTTTATTAAGTGCAAAAACATCCAATTTGCCTATTACAATAACTTATGTTAGAGGCACCTTTTGGGGATCTAATAACACATATGATGCTAACGTAACCGCCATTAGATTCTAGCTATTAGAATGTAGAATATAGTTCATAAAAAGATAGTCAACAGGCTACGGCGGACTCGTTTTCTATCGGATAGAATGTCAGGGTAGCCTGTAGATTAGCTTATATAATTATTTTCACTAACCCGCCGAATATATCGGCGGGTTACGATTTTCTACAAATAATAGCTGACGATATATAAAGAAAAGGTATGTGTTAGCCAAATAAGTGTATTGGCTGCATTAATAATCGCTTAATTCGAAACTTTTATAATGGATGTTGTATGGTTTACTATGTTTAGGAAGCGATAAGAACAAAAGTATTGCACAAAAATTAAACAAATATGCATACGTAGCGGAAGAAAGGTGATTTATGAAACAAGTATGCCTGCTGATTATGGTGTTTTGCGCAATTACTTTATGAACAAATACTCTGATGGTAGTATACGTGTGATGTATGTGGCTGGTTTCCCTTGGTTCGAGTTGCACGACAAATTAGTAGCGGACGGATGGCAATGCGTGGTGACATCGCCGCATACTGTTACGCAGGAAAAATGCAATAAAATGAAGAATGATCGGGTAGATAGTCGGCTGTTGGCGAAAAACAACGAGAACGGCGATTGCCACTCATGACGAGTTCCATCGCGATAAGAGCGAGAGGATCGACAAGTGTCGCGGCTATGCAACCAGGTACAAAAAGATATTATGCGGATAAGTAACCGGATACGTCGAGCGATTCAGTATCATGGTCTTGAAAAACATTTTCCTCTAAAAGATAACTGGGGGCATTGAGACTATCGAGAAGCAGAAGAGATAGTAATAAAATAAGAAGGGAAGCATTTATTAACTTAATTTGTTTAAAATTGAATTCCTATATGGCGGCTTTGGGAAAAGACTCTGTCCACTAAATTGACTAGGCAAATAATATAGATTAACTTGGTATTGAGTTTAAGTTTAAAAGAATAAAATTGTTTTATTGTTATGCCAATTTCAAGTCGAAAAATCATTTTAGATAAAAATCCCCCTATAGGAATACTTGATATATGCAAAATTAACCGGACACTATTGGTTTTGTGTAAGAATATTCCAATGTGTTATTCTTATGATCGAATCGATATTTATTCAAAGGAGGAGAGATGGGTTACAAATTAATTTCAATCATATCTCTGGTATGTTTTACAGCAGTTGCAGGTGGGTATAACCTTATGCAATATAATACACTACGATGCGCAACAATCCTGAATGGTGAAGCGCTTTCAGGTTTCTATCCAAATAATGATGTCGGCCCTTTTTTAGAAAGGGCAAAAAATTCAAAGTATAATTATATTCTTGCTGGATTTTCTGTAGATGTTGGGAGAAATACGTCTCTGCTTACAAAAAAAGAGGATTTCAAACGGGCCTTTAAAAAAGTTGATGAATATGGATTGCGTATGATTCCGATGATTGGAATGGGTGGCCAATGGGCCACCCATTGGTTGTATGCAAAGCAAAATTGGAATTCAAAAATACAGATGGTGTGGGTTGAGGCTACAGAAAAGATTGCTGGCGGGACAATTGTTGAATCGGAGTGGGCTTGCCCATCATACAAAGAGGATGCGGAAGGTTTTGATAAAACTTTTATTGAATTTCTTCAAATGATTTGCGATGCTCATCGCGAAGCAGGGGTGAGCTATCCATTGGAATTTATTCATCTTGGACATGACGAGCCTGCACTATATTGTCAGCGTTTGTTGATAGGCTCGTGCAAGACAGGTGTTTTTGGAAAGACGAACCAATTTAATGTTACACGTGTTTTAACCGAGGTGTCAGCTGATAAAAGTTATATTCTTTCCTTTTCTACAACCCAAAGAGGTGTAGCTGTTTCTAAGCTAATTGTCAGTGAACTATATCGCCGCACACAACAGGTAAAAACATATTTAGGCTCTAATGTAAGAATTTTAATATATGGAGATTACTGGGACCCACAAATGAATGGCACTACACGACCTCAGGAACTGTGGACTGGCCAGATTATTAATCCGCTTAATCCCAGTAACCTTAGTAACTCAATAGGAACGTTACCAGGTCTTACCGATCTGCAAAAAGCCGAATTTCGTGATAAAGTAATTATCTGCCCCTGGAATTATAAAATCGATTATGATCCTGATGGAGACAAAGACAGCCAGGGAATTGGATACCATACGGATAAAACATTTCAGTATTTAAGCAACAACAAGCTGAAATTTATCTACGTACATGAAATCACTCCGGGCAATGTACTCCCGTATGATCCGCTTCGTACCGCACAAGCACAAGCATTTTACAATACTTCAAAAAATTTTAAACAGTATTGCCTTGGATACAACGCAGCGGCTTTTTGGGGTTGGGAATATCCCGAACCTTCGGGTAGTACACCTTTTAAATGTTTTGAATCGATAGAATATTTATATGGTCTTAATCAAAATGATTTGCCATCTTGTGATTTTGATTGTAAGTCTTTGGTCCCGATTATTAATATGTTGTTGGAATAAACAATGGTTTTCACCCCGGGCGGGTGGCCTGTGTGAATAAATCCCCAACAAACAGTGTGGCACTGTCACCCCTGACAGTGCTGCCAGTTCAAACAATAACCTGTTTGCGCAGGCCGCCGGCAATAAATGTCCGCACCTTGATTTTCCAGGATTAAAGGCTTTAGTCCCGATGTTTATTATCGGGAATGTTCAGGCCGGGAAATCGAAGAGGTGGAGGGGTATGAAAGGGTGTTTTTTATCCTCTCCTCCTGATTTTGACAGTGATGATGTCTTTGCAGTTGCTGTATAGCAGCACAATGCTCTTTGAAATAACGAATTGGGAAATCGGACGCTGATTTGATAAAAATTGTTGTTCTGCTTGTATAAAGAGTGATATAATTTTCTATCGAATCAACTTTTATACGGGAGACATGCTATGAAATCGGTAAAAGAGGAAGCGCTTCGAGCGATATCGTTGCTTCCGGGCGATGCGCCTATTGATGAGAACATGTACCGGTTGTAGGTGATAGATAAAGTGGCGCACGGGCAGGCGGCTGTAAGGGATGGGCATATCATTTCAACCGAGGAACTTTTGAAGGAAATCGAATCTTGGTAACCTGGACCTTACCTGCCAGAGACGACTTGAAGGCAAGCCATAATTACATAGCGCTGGATTCAAAATTTTATGCAAAAAATACGGTAAGGAATATTGTCCAGGGAGCTTTGAAACTTTCAGAAATCCCTGAAATCGGAAGAATAGTTCCTGAACGTAATGAGCCTGATATTCGCGAAGTCTTTATTTACTCCTACCGGAGTATTTATCAAATCTTATCGGATGGCATAATGCTCTTTGACATTTAACACAAAGTACTTCAGCACCTTATGCCTTGTGGTTGTTGAAAATATATTTGTGAGGATGGTTGTGGGCTTTTAATTTATCGCATCGGCAAATCGTTTCAAATCAAATATCATTAAGCGGGTTTTTTCGGCAGAATCTTTTTCTCCGAGATATTCAAAATCATTTTTCTGATAAAATGAGGTAACAACCGGTTTATTGATTGCATCGACCAATAAAAATCTGCACCCTGTTTTATTTCGAAAAACGAATGAATATTTGATATTGTCAAGTATTTGTGTACCTAATCCACATTTATGGAAGCTCTCATGAACTCCCAGTCTTCCGATTTTAACTGCCGGCAAGGAATTATGGTGCCGTTTGGGGTGTGGAATTGATTTTTTCAGTAGTCTTTTCCACTGAGATTTGCTCTGTAATGCTTCATTATAGGTTACCAGGTCGTTTGAAACGCAGAAATATGCTGCTGTAATTCCATTACATTCAAAGAGGTATGTTACAGCCATTAATTGGCTTAAATAATCCTTTGCATCATCAAGCAGGAAAGCGGTAATATCTTCTTCTCCGGAATCAAAGGGCAGAATAGTGTATTCAGGCGTGAGCCTTTTCGGGGTACAATCCGATATATCCATGATTTAAAAAAGCCAATCGGGATGTTTTTTTTCCATTTTTTTAAAAGTTTTTTCTGCTCTTTTGAAAATCAATTTTGTAACCGGTTTTTTCTGCCATTTTTTAATGCGGGTTGATAAGCTTTCAGCTTCTTTTCCGAAAAGTGTACGTGTTGGTTTTATTGCTGTGGCCATACTGGATTCTCCATATCGTTAAAATAGTTATTATCAAAAATATATCTTTAATGAAAAAATGACCACACAAAAGTTGTGTTCATGCTTTTTGTTCAAAAATCGCTAAAGCTTTTTTTAAATCGAGCCAGCGGTAGGGGCGAAATCTTTTATCGGCTGCAATCGTATCATACAGATTAAATCCGTCGATAAAAAAGGAAACGCGGGCCATTATGATGTCCGGTCGGAAATAAAAAAACCCGGCAGATACGCAGTCCACCGGGGCCCAGGTATTAAGTCACCCGGGGTTGATATATATAATATAACAAAAAAGGGGGGAAAATTCAGTATAAATTTTATGAAGGGAATATTAAACTTGCAATAACTTGCTCGTGCAGACCACCTGAAAGGAACGAGCAACGAGAGTTTGTTGTGGGTTTTTGCGCCATTTTTTAATGCGGCTGGTGGCCTGTATGAATAATCGCTCAACAAACGGTGTGGCACTGTCACCCCTGACAGTGCTGCCTGTTAAAACAGCAAACTGTTTGTACTGGCCGCCGGTAAAAAAATGGCTGAACCTTGATTTTCAGGGTAGAAGGGTGAACAGGATCGGGAAGTCGCTCAATTCTATTCTTCGAAAGCGGAATCGATTTTTGCGAGCAGTCCCGGTGCCACAATCGGAATGTTTTTGTAGCATGCCAGGACAAGCAAATTCTTGTCACCAGTAACAATGTAATCCACTCCTGCTTGTGCCGCATCAGCCAGCAGGGGATCATCCTTGGGATCACGAGAGACCTTTTCGGGCACGCCCTCATGCGCGACTATTTTGCACGAGAAATGAAGGGAATTGATGATTCGAGCAACGTCCTCTTTCGGCACGCAGAATTTATTGATGAGGGTTTTTTCCAGTTCTTTCAGGATGTAAGGAGAGATAAAAATCGTATGACGTTCCAGGCAAACCCGAAACAGGCGGCGACAGGTGCCGGGTGTGGCGTAAGCGGAAGCAATGACATTCGTGTCGAAAAAGAGTCGGATCAGACGACCTTGAAAACGTCTTCGTCTGTGCGAAAACCTTTTTTGCGCGCGCGGGGCTCGACGAGTTTCTGCATTTCTTCAAATTCCTGGAGCGCGAGAAATCGATCAAGTGCGGTTTGGACGACTTTTGCTTTCCTGGCGTGGGTACGTTTAATGTACCGTTCTAATCGAATTTCGGTCTTAGCCGGAATAGGGATTGAAAGCGTGGTCATAGGCGTTATTACCTTTATATTGTGCAGGTTCGAAAATTGACTTATATCAGTGTCGTGACACAATAAAAATAAATAAGGGAGGCGCATAATGCATCAAAAAACTTGGAAGAGCCGATTGTTTACAAAATAACCTGCAAACCAATGATGGCAACAATAAATTATTGGTGCAGGCCCTTAATTATCTGGTTGCGTATGAATTGCCGGTAGGATTGGTGATATATTTTGGCGCAACACGTTCAAACGGCTGTTTCGCAAGGAGAATTCTGTTCATCCATAAATCCTGGGTATGCTTCGACAGAGCTCAGCACAGGTCCTGATTCTGACAATGGGGTGGAGCTTTGCACGTGTAGTGCAGATTTTCAGCGCTTTTTTATGGATTCAAAGGGTACTTTGCCGGTGACGATCTCATACAGGTACTCAGGGTCGAGATCAAAACCGCAATCCCAGGTGAGAGTAGGCCATGCATCAAGGTGAAATTTTGCGAATGCGGCGGGATCTCTCAGTGGGGCGGCAATGGGAAATTTATAAATAATATCCTTCAGATCAGCCTCGCCCGATTCGCCGGTGTTGAATTGTATCCACACGCGGTAATCGTGAAGGTATCGCGCGCGGGAGATAGTTATGCAATCCATTTTTCCCTCCATATCAAACGAGAGGTGCAATCCGATGAAATTCCTTGGTTTCCCACATGCTTAAAAGTTCGTCCTGATGGGATTCTGCCCATTCCTCAACAAGACCACGAACTCTTGCAGGCAAAGATCCCGCAGAAATATTCAAAGTTCTAACGTCTAGTGTAGCCCTGAAGTCATTGTATTGAACATGAAAATGAGGCGGATTATGTTCGTCAAAATACATCGATATTATTATTCCAAGAAATCTTGATATTTCCGGCATGTCCGTCTCCGTTTTTTGGCAACTATGCTCCCATTCACTAAAGATAAAATATATAAAGAATATTCTTAAGATTGAATATTTTTTATAATGTTCTAGCGTATGGCATTAGCTCTATTTCGGTGCAGCTCAATGCATCGCCCAGACAGCGGACGGGTGGCCTGTGTGAAAAAATACTATTCAAACAGTGTGGCACGGTCACCATTTCGACCAAGCTCATTTCGACAAGGCTCAATGCAGGCAATGCAAAGTCCTGACAGTGCCATCATAAAAACGTCAGAATCAGGATGTTCATGATGAAAGGATTGTTAGGATAGAAAGTACACCCCTATCCCCGGCCCTTCCCCCGATAACGGTGGAAGGGAGTAAAAGGCAAAGCCGTTGCTTTCTTACGGATTTTCTCCCCTCTCCATTCATGGAGAGGGGCTGGGGGTGAGGCGATCCTGTTGATCCATAAATCCTGGTTCGGACAATGTGAGGTTTTGCGCAGTTTACTGAAAATTAAATTAGTATCTTAATGAATCACCTCTTTCACCTTCCGTTTAACGGACGTGCGTACCTTATCCAGTGCGCCGTACACCAGCGGCACCAGATACAGGGTCAGTATCGTCGAAGTCGTCAGGCCGCCGATGATGGTCAGGGCGAGGGGCGCCTGCATTTCCGAGCCTTCGGCACGGCTGATGGCCATGGGAAGCGTGCCGACAACGGTTGTTCCGGCGGTGATCAGGATCGGCCGGATCCGTGACCGGGCCGCTTCGAGCAAGGCGTCGCGCAGGGGCTTGCCTTCACTCCGGAGCTGGTTGACAAAATCGATAAGCACGATGCCGTTGTTGACCACGATGCCGGCAAGAATGATGCAGCCGACAAACACGACTACCGAGAACGTGCTGCCGGTAAGCAGCATGATCCAGACCACGCCTATAACCGCAAGCGGCATGGTGAACATGATGATAAACGGGTGTACCAGGCTTTCGAACTGGGACGCCATGACCATGTAGACCAGCACTATTGCGAGCATCAAACCGAGAAACAGTTGTCCGAAGCTCTCCTGCATGTCTTCAAACTGGCCTTTGAATTCGATGGTATACCCGCTGGGCAGGGATTTCTGCAGCGGCGCGAGCTTGGTTTTCACCTCTTTTACGGCAACGCCCAGCGGTATGTCGGACAGGTTGGCGTCAACCGTACCCGCCCTGAATTTATTGTCGCGGCTGATGATGGTCGGGCCCTCTTTCAGTGAAGCGGTGACAACCTGACTGAGCGGAATAGTAGCGCCAAGAGGCGTTTTCAGCGGGGTGTCCAGGAGCTGGTCGATACGCGAACGGTGCTGTGTATCCAGAATGACCCTGATCTCCACCTCGTCGTCGCCGGTGCGAAGGCGCGTTGCGACTTTTCCGAGGTTGGCGATCTCAAGAACGCTCTGTATCTGCGCCGGGGCCAATCCGTACATGAGCGCTTTCTGCCGGTCTATGGTGATATGGTATTCCGGCCTGCCTTTTGAAAACGAGCTTTCGACGTCCTTGAGCCCGTTGACGCTCCTCATCACCGTTGCGACCTTGTCGCATATCTCGGAAAGGGTGGCAAGGTCCTTGCCGTACACGTTTACCTTCACCGGTTTACCACTCCCTCCCATCATGTTCATGCCCATAAACCGGATTCTCGCGTCGCGCAGCTTCGGCATGCGGTCGCGGATAACGTCCTGTATCTGCAGGGTGCTCCGTTTGCGGTCGGCGACGTCGCAGAGTTTGACAAAGTACTGAATCGAGTGCGGCCCGGCGATGGAGGCCTGATCGCCCCCGCGATCCGATTCGTCGCGGCCGACAAACTCGCCGATGCTGATGATTTCGGGAAACTCCTTGAACAGGTCGCTGATCCGGGATGCGACGCGTTTGGATTCGGGAAGAGGCGTGCCGACCGGCAGATCAACATACAGAACAAACATGCTGTTGTCCGCTTCGGGCATGAATTCGGTGCCCACGAAACGCGCTGCGCCGATGGTCAGGGCGAATACGAGCGCCAGGGCGAAAACGGTTTTCCAGGGGTTGTCAAGCACCCACGAGAGACTCTTTACATAGGCTTCGCGCACCGGGGTAAACCAGTCTTTTTTGCCGGCATTCTCTTTTTTGACAAAGAAAACCGAGGCGAGCATGGGCACCATGGTGAGCGAAACCAGGAGGCTGGCGAACAGGGAGAACATGATGGTCAGGCTCATGCCCCGCGTAAGCTGGCCCGTGATCCCTTCGGAAAAAACGATCGGCAGGAACACCACAATAGTCGTAAAGGTTGAGGCGGTGATTGCCATCGCAACCTGGGATGCGCCGTTTTTGGCCGCATCGTTCCGGGACTCTCCTGATTCAAGGCGGCGGTAGATATTTTCGATGACGACAACCGAGTTATCCACCAGCATGCCCACGCCAAGCGCCAGACCGCCAAGGGTCATCAGGTTGAGCGTATACCCCGCAAGTTTAAGCGCAATGAACGTGGTAACGATTGAAAGCGGTATGGCGACGGCGATAATCAGGGTGGGTCTGATACTCATCAAAAAAACCCACATGAAAAGTATCGCCAGCACGCCGCCGATAAGCGCGTTTAGCGAGGCTGATTTTGAAACCCGTTCCACGGGCTTGCCCTGATCGAATATTGAAGTAAAAGAGATTTGCGGGTAGATATTTTTGAGAGCGCCAAGCTCCTTGTTTATGCGTTTCGATACCTGCAGGGTATTAGCGCCGCTGCGTTTGTTGATGATCAGAAACACGCTTTCGGCGCGGTCCATCTGCGTCGAGTTCCGCTTTTCCCTGAAGGTTTCCCGCACTTCGGCGACGTCCTGCACCCGGACGGGCGTCCCGTCGGCCGTGGCGCCGACCATGGCGTTGCGTATATCGTCGATTGATTTGAATTCGCCGAGGGAGCGGAGCAGATAATCCGTTTGTTTGCTGACATGATAACCGGCGGGCATATTCATGTTCTGCGCCGGCAGGATACGCAGCACCTCGTCCGGCGACACGTTTTTCAGGCGGAGCCGCGCCGGATCAAGCAGCACGTGGATTTCCTTCTCCTCGCCGCCGAAAACCGCGGCCTGCGCCACGCCGTCGAGGCGCTGGAGCCGCTCGACAACGTTATCGAGAAGAAACTCGCGCAGTTCGTAGGTGTTTTTCATGCCCTGAACGCCCATGAATATAATCGGTATCTGCGACAGGTTGAACTTGAACACCACGGGTTCCTTCACGTCGGTCGGCAGGAAGTCGCGGACAAAATCGATGTTGTCCTTGATGTCCTGCGCTCCATAGTCGAGGTTGGTGCCCCATTCGAATTCGACGTTTATGGCAGACACGCCTTCGGCGGAATTGGACGTCATTTTTTTGACGCCGTTCACGCCCGCGATGACTCCTTCGAGCGGCTCGGTGACGAACTGTTCGACCTCTTCGGGCGCGACGCCCGGATACTGGGTCACCACGCTCACCATCGGAAACGTGATGTCGGGAAACATGTCCAGACCCAGCCGGGAGAATGAGATATACCCGAACACCATCACGATCAGGATGAGCATGGTGATGGTAACCCTTTTGTCAACGGAAAAATTGACCAGTCCCAGTGTTTTACGCATATTACTTCGCCTCGATGATTACTTCTGAACTGTCCGGAAGCGCCTTGTTTCCGGCGACAACGACCAATTCGTTTTCTGCGATGCCGGAGAGTATCTCGACATACTCCGCTGTTTCCCAGCCGCGGGACACCACGCGCGCAATCGCCCGTTTGGTATTGTCGATGACAAATATCCGGTCGCCGATAAGGGCGTTGACCGGTACGGCCAGCACCTCTTTTTTCGACTCTGCAATAACCGCCATTTTTACGAAATACCCGGCGCGCAACAGGCCGTTGCGATTGGGCACGGTAATCCTGACCTCGAAGGTTCTGCTCATCGGATCCGCTGCAGGGTTGACCCACTGCACCGTGCCGGCAACGGTTGTATCCGTTTCGCTCAGCGCATCAATCGTCAACGCGACCTTCATGCCTTTTTTAACGTGCCTGATCGTTTTTTCGTCCACCTTGAAATCCACTTTGAGCGGATCCAACTGCACAAGCTGAATAAGTCCTTTGGGGCCGCCCATACCAGGCATCGTGGAGTAAATTTCGCCCTCTTCGACCGCTTTTGCCGTTATGACGCCGGAAAAGGGCGCTGTAATGGTGGTGTTCTCTTCGATCTGGGTGAGCTGGCGTTTTGTGGCCAGGTATTGCGCTTCAACGCCTTCAAACTGCGCTTTCGACAGGGCGTTGCTTTCGTACAGTCGCTTCGAGCGCTCGTATTGTGCCTTGAGCGGCTCGAACTGGGCGCGGGTGGAGACGAGCGTCACGTCGTCCATACTGGCGAGCACCTGGCCCGCCTTGACGTATTGTCCAATCTGCACCGGTATGCTGCGCACCAGTCCGGGCATGGCAGGCGCCAGATCCGCTTTCTTGAGCGGCTCTAAAACGCCGGTGAACAGCTCTTTTTTCTCAAGCGTCCGGATTGCCGCTGGTTCTGCTTGTACGGTCAGTTTGATGGGCTCGGCTTTCTGCTCCACTGCCTGTTTTTTCGTGAATAAATCCTTGCATCCAGTCACCATGATAAGCGCCGAAAAGGCGACACACTGCATAATCCATGTTTTTTTCATAGTTGGTCCTTATATATATAATGAATAGTTATTTACCAAACGCCCCCTAAATCCCCCGCAGGGAGACTTATAAGGACTTGACTTTATTATAAATTAATAGTTTTTAAAATCCTCCCGGATCGGGCGTTGTAAGTTATAGACTTTGTCATAAAATCCTGTTCGATACAAGTCCCCCTTCGGGGGATTTAGGGGGCGTATTGCTTTGCTGTTTACCGCCCCGTCGCAACGGCATATTGCGCCGCTGCAAGCTCCCTGCCGGTTTTGGCCATGATCATATTCGCCTGTGCGGAGGTCAGCTCCTTGCGCGCCTCATGCAGTTCGACATGGGTGATGGCGCCTTCCTGGTATTGAAGCTCCGCTATTTCCAGCGCGCGTTTTGCGTTTGAGACCCCTTCCTGAGCAAGGCTGAATTGTTCGATACTCTCGGCGTATTTCCGGTGGGCCTGCAGAATATCGGCGCGCACGCGCTCCTGCGAGGCTTTCAGACCAAGCTCGAGCTGGGCGATCTGGCAGTCTGTTTTCTGGACGTCGCGATAATTCTTTCCCCAGTCGAAAATCGGGACGTTCATGATCACCGAGGCGGTCCAGCCCGGATCGAGCTTGTCTATGTGTTCGTAGTTATCGTTTGCAAACCTGTAATTGAATGCGCCGAACAGGCTGGGAAGATAGGCGCCCAACTGCACGGTGCGCAGCAGCTTCAGCATATCCAGCTTCAGCGACATGGCCCTGATATCCTCCCGTTTCAGCACCAGCGTATCCAGCAGGGATTGGGGCAGCTCGCCTGCTGCTGCAGGCACGACCGCACCAGCAGCATTAGTATCAACCTGGACCGTCATGTTCAGGGGCATATTAAGAAACAGCAGCAGCGCTTCCCGCAGGTAATCCGCTGCATGGCCTGCTTGAATCTGGGCGAGCTTGGCTTGGGTGAGGCCGGCTTTTGTTTTCAGCACTACATGTTCGATGATCAGCCCGCTCTCATACAGCGCCTGCTGATTGGCGATCAGGTTTTCAAACCAGCTTCTGGTTTCTGCCGTAACTCCGGCTCCTTCGAGTGCGGAAACATAACCCCAGAACAATTGCAGTGCAGTGAGCCGTGCCTCGTCGAGGAGCCGCTGGTGGCTGAGTTGTTCGCTTTCCAGGGCTTTTTCGCTCATGCGATACCCGTTTAATGCTCTGAAACCGAGGAAGAGCGGTTGATTGACCGAAACGCTCATATTCCACATGTTCAGCGGCGGATCGCCGATCTTCAGGTTGCCGAAAAAATTAAACAATTTTATATATACAGAATCCGTCCAATCTATGCCTGTCATGTCACCGGTAAACGAAGGCATGCTCGGGCTCTCATCAAGCCGGGAATACTGGACATTACCGTTGACCATAGGCAGAAACGCGGTAAACGCCTGTTTCTTCGAGTATTTGGAGCTTTTAACCGTGTAGCTGGAGTTTTTTATCATGATGCTCTGTTTCTGCGCAAGTTCAACAACACTCTGTGGTGAAAGAACAAGAGTTTCAGCAAAAACGGCATTGTTGGCCAGAGACAGCATAATCAATGCAAGAAACGTCATAAGTTGATTGAAATGCCTGCATAATTTGTTACAAAACATATTTAAATCCGTTCCTGTATAACTATGGGTTTCTGTTTAACAGTCTCCTGGTATAGGACAAATTTTATTTATACTTCAGGTACATTAACACTTCTGTCGATTTTTTCCAATATTTCCTTAAGAAACGCGATTTCATCGTTTGAAAGACATTCAAGGAATCTCATGGTACCTTCAATCGCGTGTCTCTCCATCTCCGCAGACAATTCCCGTGCTTTGGGTGTGAGATCGACAATCCACTGGCGCCGGTCATCGTCGGATACCCATCGCGTTGCAAGGCCTTTTTTAACGAGCCGGTCAATGATCGAGGTTGCTGTGCTGACAGCCACATTCAGCATCCGTGCGATAGTGCTCATATTGATAGCTTTGCTGCCGCGTAATATGAAAAGAGCTTTGGCCTCGACCATTGTAAGACTCTCAACGCCTTCAGAAAGCTGCTTTTTATTCGCAGTATCAATTTTACCCGATATTGTAACGAGCATCTCGTGTATATGGACTGCGTCTTGTTCCTGCATAATCATAACTCCTGATAAAGTGGCTGGCGAGTCGGAGCTGATTCGGTTTTTTTGTTCCAGGGTAATATTTTTCAGCTTAAGAATATTACGACAGTCAAAATGTTCCTGTGCAATAATATATACTAAATAAATATTTCTGTCAATAGAAATAATTTATTTAAGATTTAAGATGTGAGATTTAAGAGTTTTTATATAGAAGGGGAATGTTTATTTGGTTTCTTTAACCGATTACGGTGGAGGAAACTTTTTTGCGCGGCAACCTTGTTGAAATAGACCCTTACCCCGAAGCCGGCCTGTCTGGATTGGGAAATAGTGAAGCACAAGATCTCTTTTCTTCCGTACTACATTCTACATTGGATATTCAATTTTTGTTGTTTTGTCCGATAAGCAGCCGTACCGGCAAAGCGCCGTTCATTAAATGAACGTATTTTTCTTCCGGAAGCCCGAAAAGATGTATCGGAGCCTCCTGGGGGACCAGCAGGGCGTAGCGCCAGCCTGAAAAACGCTGGTGGATTGTTTTACCGACATCCCGGTATAACGTTTCGATTGCCGCAGGTTTTATACGCTCACCATACGGCAGATTGGCAATAAGTAAGCCTTGCGGAGCCGGGGCCTGCCACTCCTGAAAGGGGCGAGCCGCGAACTGGAGATATTTTTCGACACGGGCGCGTAGAGCGGATTTACGGGCAATCTCGACATACTTTTCGTTTATATCCGCAGCATAAATCGGCGCTGGCAGGCTGGATTTTTTTGCTGCGCGCAGTTGATCCGATACCCTGCGCCATAAAGCACGGTCAAAACCTGCCAGATGCTCCAGCGCAAAATCGTCCTTGCCCCGGTGAATAAGCGGCGCTTTGTTCAAAGCAATATACGCCGCCTCAATCGCGATCGTGCCAGACCCGCACAGGGGGTCAAGAAGCACGTCCCTGCCGTCGTACCCTGCCAGCAGTAAGAGCGATGCTGCCAAAGTCTCTTTCAAAACCGCCGGGTGCCCGTTCACGCGCCAGCCGCGTTTATGAAGCGCGCGGCCTGCCGAATCTATGCCGATCACACAGGAGCCGTTTCTGATAAAAACAATAATGGAGATGGATTTGTCTGATGCGGGGTCATACCGGGGGGCGCCTTTTTCAAATGCGCCGCCCTGCACGGATTGAACCACGGAATTAATGACCGCTTCTTGTCCCAAGGCCAGCGCCTGCGGATCGGTCAGCGCCGGCTCAACAAGAAACGGCTTGTGCGATCGCAGAAATTCCGGCCATAAGACCGTCTTCAGAGTGTTTTGTAATTCTACTAAAGTAGATATAGTGAATTCACCAACGACACGCTGGATGCGGCTTGCGGTACGCAGTAATAAATGGGCGCGGTAGGCTGTTTCCAGATCCGTTTCAAAAATAATGCCGCGATGCAGTTGCTTCTGGGCCGGTATGCCAAGAGCAGACAGCTCGGCAGAGAGTAGGGCAACAGTTTCGTGGGGACAAGTGGCAATCCAGCGCATAATCAGAAAAAACCTCGTTGATATATTTCAAATAAACAGGAGTATATTGAAAACGGTACGATTAAAAAGTTCGTAATGATACCGCGATCTGTTATGCTGTTTTTGAATAGCATTCCTGTGGTATAAGAAAGTAATATATGCCGTACTTCGGCCGTGAGAAAGGGATTGTTCGATAAGAACCGCGAATTTTCCGGAGATTCAACATATTCTCTTTAAAAAGGCGTATCCGTTTACCGCTTCGGGCAGGGTAGAGATTATTTGTATTGAATCAAAGCGTCTTGAAAATATTTTATTTACACACTTTCATAAATTTGACATAGCAGGCTGTTAGATAAGTATTTTTCAAGACAGACACATTTTTATCATTATAAATAAGTCAGAGCAGGGCTTCAGATGAAAATTGTTGAAATCATTTGGATCGATTCTATTGTGGAAAAACTTTGGAGAAAGCACACTGTCTCTATCTTTGAAGTAGAATATGTTCTTAAAGGGAAACATCAATGCCGGTTAGTAGAAAAAGGCAATGTTAAAGGTGAGCATGTTTATTCCGCTGCCGGTAGAACAGCAGATGGAAGATTTTTAATTGTGTTTTATATAGTGAAGAGGGGCGGCAAGGCGCTTCCAATAAGCGCTCGTGATATGGATAAATCAGAGAGGAGAATATATGGTCGCGCGTAAAAAAGATGAAATTCCGGAAAGATTTGAATCTGTTGCAGAGGCTGGCGATTTTTGGGATACACATTCTTTGGCGGATTATGAGGATCAGACAAAAAAGGTTGAAATGGATTTTCAAATCACCAGGCGAACAAGGTATATCACCGTGCCGGAAAAAATTTACCAAAAACTCGTTCAACGAGCCAATCGCAAACACAGGACATTGCGCGAAATGCTGCTTGAGATTGCAAAATAGCAGGTGCCTGAAAATATCTTCCGTGTCTCCACACGGCAGAGGGATCAGGGATACGTTTCATGTAAAAAAAGCTCGACGCCTGAAAAAACCGGCAAATAGGTGGTACGTCGAATAGTATTATACATTATACGATACACGTAACGAACGACGAGATCCAACACTATAACGTTGAACTTACCCCTGATCCGCCTTATACTTCCACTCTTTCACCATCTTGATAATATCCCGCATTTTTTGCGGGTTTTTGATGCCGGGACCAACTTCCACGCCTTCACACAGATCAACCGCATACGGTTCGACCTCTGCAAGCGCCTCTTTAATATTCACAATCCCGAGTCCTCCGCAGAGGATGATATTTTTTTTGAGGCGCGCAGCCTTTTGCACGATATCCCAGTTATAGGTTTTGCCGGGGGTGCCGACTTTTTTCATTTTTGTCCAGTTATCGAGAAGAAACGCGGATACTTTATATCCGTTGAGTGTGGCGAGATCGAAGCCGGGTTGAATGAGGAATGTTTTTATGACCGGCATGCCTATTTTAGAGGCGATTTCCGGGGTTTCTGCGCCGTTGAGCTGTATGGTGTCGATGCAGGTATAAAGGGCGGTATCGATAATAGTCTGCGGGGTTTCATTGCAGAATACGCCGACCTTTGAGATAAAGGGGGGCAGTTTTTTTATTATCTCTTTTACCCGGTACGGTTCGATAAAACGGGGATTGCTTTTCTCAAAGCAGAACCCGATCGCGTCCGCGCCAAGGTTGGTGGCTGTGCGCGCGTCTTCATATCGGGTAATACCGCAGATTTTGATTTTTATTTGCATGGGGTTCCTCCGCAGGATATTTGATGTTTCTTATCTTCTGCTTAATCGTTCTCGTCCCTATCTCGTCCTCGCCTCTTTCTTTTCTTCCTCTTCAATTCTTCGAATCATATTTTTCGAGGACGAAGAGGGAGGACGATCTTTCAATTCTCCGTTAATTCCGCAAGGCTCTTTTTCAGCTTCTCCAGATTATTCAGTATCCCGGTGAACTTCTCTTTCTCTTTAGTAATGACAGCCTCCGGCGCTTTGTTCGCGAATTGGGGGTTTTCAAGCCGCTGTTTTGTCGCTTCTGCGAGCCTGGTGACCCGGTCGAGCTCCCTGGTGAGGCGCTCGATTTCAACCTCGCGGTTGATAAGACCCGCAAGCTCCAGAAAAACCTGATTTCCCTTGATAACGCTCTGCCCGGCGAACGACGGCTTTTTGCCGGAGATGTCGACAACGGTTTTTTCGAGCCGTGCGAACTGGTTGATAAGCGGGATCTGGGTCTGGAGCCATGACGCGAATGCCGGATCGGACGGGATGATCAGTGCGCTGCCCTTTTTGTCGGGCGGAACATTGTTTTCCGAGCGGATGGTGCGCAGGCCGGTAATCAGCTCCTGAAGCATACTGAATCTGGCGTCCAGCGCTTCATCCATGAGTGAAGCGTCGGCAGCGGGGTATGCGGCTTTGATCAGCAACGGGCTGTCGATGATGCCGTCATACGAAACGAGCTGTATGAGATTGTCCCATATCTCCTCGGTGATATAGGGCATGACCGGATGCAGCAGCTTTAAAATGTGCGCAAGTATATACGAGCAGAGATTGAGCGCCCGTTCTTTGGCCGCCGGGTCGGTATCCTGATACAGGTCCGTTTTCTTCGCCTCCACATACCAGTCGCAGAAGTCGTGCCAGGTGAAATCGTAGATGGTATGGCACGCCTCGTTGAGCCGGTACGATTCTATTGCCGCGCGCATGGCGCAAATGGTTTTGCGGAGGCGGTTGATAATCCAGCGGTCCTCTTCTTTGCACGATGAAATATCGGGCAGGCCGTTAAAATGTTTGTGTTCCGGTATGTTCCCCAAAAGGAAGCGTGAGGCGTTCCAGAGTTTGTTGGCGAAGTTGCGGCCAATGTCGAATGTCTCCTTTTCCAGAAAGATGTCTGCGCCCTGGGCAGTGATCATGACCATGGAGAGCCGCAGCGCGTCCGCGCCGTACTGCTGGATGATCTCCAGCGGGTCGATGGAGTTGCCCAGCGATTTGCTCATTTTTGCGCCGGACTTGTCACGCACCGTGCCGTGGAGCACGATGTCGGTGAACGGGAGTTTGCCGGTGCAGTAGAGTCCCGCCATGATCATGCGCGCAACCCAGAAAAAGAGAATTTCCGGGGCGGTAGCAAGCACATCCGTCGGATAGAATTTTTTATAAAGCGCTGTTTGTTCCGGCCAGCCCATGGTAGAAAATGGCCAGAGCCATGATGAAAACCAGGTGTCAAGAACATCCTCGTCCTGCCGCAGGTTTGCGGATTCGCATTTTGTGCAGTGCGAAGGCGTCTCTTCGGCAACGATGATTTCGCTGCAGTCGTTGCAGTACCAGACCGGGATACGGTGTCCCCACCAGATCTGGCGGGAGATGCACCAGTTGCGGATATTTTCCATCCAGTCGATATAGGTCTTTTTCCAGCGTGCGGGGTAGAAATGGATGGCGTCATCATACGCCGCCTGAAGCGCTTTTTGCGCAAGGGGTTTCATGGTAACAAACCATTGATCCGAATAGTACGGCTCGACAACCGTGCTGCAGCGGTAGCAGTGGCCGACCGCGTGCTGGTGCTCTTCGGTTTTTTCGAGCAGACCGAGTTGTTCCATATCTTCAACGATCAATTTTCTCGCTTTAAACCGGTCCAGGCCGATATATTTCTGCGGAATCGGGCCGCACATGTTGCCGTCTTCGTCGATAACCACGACCGGTGTCATGGCGTGGCGCTGTCCCATGAGAAAATCGTTGGGGTCGTGGGCCGGCGTTACTTTTACCGCGCCGGTGCCGAAGCTTTTATCCACGAAATCGTCGGCGATAACGGGAATGGGCCGGTTTGCCAGGGGCAGAAGTACCTGCCTGCCGACAAGCGCGGCATAACGCCCGTCGGAGGGATTGACTGCCACGGCTGTGTCCCCGAGCATGGTCTCCGGCCTGGTGGTTGCGACGGTAACGGCGCCGGTGCTGTCCGCAAAGGGGTATTTGAAATGCCAGAGCTTGCCTTTGACCTCTTTGTGGGGCGCCTCTTCGTCGGCAAGGGCGGTTCTGCACCGCGGGCACCAGTTG
>Ga0105099_10000256_pt1 | contig 35874 bp, 22 predicted proteins | sample PPLLak3cmMay2015_2_FD_79138 | JGI IMG/M metagenome (GOLD analysis project Ga0105099, IMG submission 79138) | Freshwater sediment microbial communities from Prairie Pothole Lake near Jamestown, North Dakota, USA - PPLs Lake P8 Core (1) Depth... | ecosystem: Environmental > Aquatic > Freshwater >... | reverse complement strand
TTCTTGTCGGCCAGTTCCTTGAACCGGGCGAAAGCCCGGTCAAGCTCGGTCGCGGTCAGCGCATGGCCCAGTCGCCGGAGGCGGTCTTCGAAGGCATGGCGGCCGGAGTGCTTTCCGAGCACGAGGCGGTTTTCGGACAAGCCGATGGATTCCGGGGTCATGATCTCATAGGTCCGGCGCTCGGCCAGGACGCCGTGCTGATGGATGCCGGCCTCGTGGGCGAAAGCGTTGGCCCCGACCACTGCCTTGTTGGGAGGAAGAAGGGAACCGGTCAGAGCGCTGACGAGCCGGCTTGTGCGGATGATTTCCCTCGTCTCGGCCCGGAACGTCGCCTTGAATTGATCCGGACGCGTCCGGATCGCCATGAGGATTTCTTCCAAAGCGGCGTTTCCGGCCCGTTCTCCAATCCCGTTGATCGTGCCCTCGACCTGACCCGCTCCGGCCCGGACGGCAGCCAGGGAGTTAGCCACGGCCAGACCGAGGTCGTTATGGCAATGAACCGAGACCATGGCCCGATCCAAGACGGGAACGCGTTCCCGCAGATTCGTAACGAGGTCCCCGAATTCTTCGGGAGTCGCGTAGCCTACGGTATCGGGGATGTTGATGATCGCCGCTCCGGCCTTGACCGCCGTCTCGACCACCCGGGCTAAAAAGCCGAAATCGCTGCGCGTCGCATCCTCGGCGCTGAATTCAACTTCCGGGCAGAGGTTCCTGGCCAGAGCGACCGCCTCCCGAGCCGTCTCCAGGACATCGGCAGGCGTCATTTTCAGCTTATGCTGCATGTGGATCGGTGAGGTGGCGATGAAAGTGTGGAGGCGGGGGCGGGCCGCGCCCCGAAGAGCCTCGGCCGCCGCTTCGATGTCCCCGCGTTTGGCCCGGGCCAGGGAGGCGACGCCGCAGGTCCGGATTTCGGCGGCGATCGCCCGCACGGCCTCGAAATCGCCCGGGGAAGCGGCGGCGAATCCCGCTTCAAGGCAATCGACGCCCAGGCGCTCCAGGCGCCGGGCGATCTCGAGCTTCTCCGCCGCGGCCAGGCTGCAGCCGGGCGATTGCTCTCCGTCCCGGAGCGTCGTGTCGAAAATCGCCACGTTCCGCATCTCGTCGTCGTTTCGGGTCATCTTAAAACCTCCGTAAAAATATAAAACGCCGGACAGAAATCCACTCTGGGTTGCCCCCGCCCCGCCTATGAGTTCGGTTAACTCACAAACAGGGCGAGATCAGATAATAAGGACGAGGAGAAAAGAGAGTGAGGAGAGAGAAGAAAGTTGAGAGGGGGTGAGAGCGGCGAACGCGGACGGACTCCGGCGGCTGAGGCCTTGCGGCTCTCCGACCGTGCGCGATTCCGTCATGAACGTTCGATTTCCTTTTCCGGCGTTGAATCGGAGAGAGAATAAACGAAGAGAAAATGAGATGTCAAGGGTTTTTTTTAAAAAAAATCCTTCTTTCGTGAAAAACGCCTGATTAAGCCGGTAAATTTTTTACCGCCTCGACGATCCGCCGGGCGCTGATCCCGAACCGGTCGAGGAGCTCGTCGGGCTTGCCGGAGCGGGGAATCTCCCGGACGCAGAGGTGGACGATGTCCGCTTTTCCGGCCAGGGCCGCGGCCACGGCATCTCCGAGCCCGCCGCCCTCGTAATGATCTTCGACGACGATGACCCGGTTTTTCGCCCCGGCCGCAGCCGCGGCCAGCCCGTGCTTGTCGATGGGTTGGACGGAATAGGCGTCGACGACGCGGATCATGATCCCGTCGGCTTTGAGAGTCTCATAGGCCTTCAGCGCTTCGTGGAGGGTGATCCCCGCGGCGACGACGACCGCCACGTCCTCTCCGTCCCGGCGGAGCGTCTTGCTCCCGCCGATGGGAAACTCCTCGTCGGTTGGATAGAGGATCGGCGTGGCCGGCCGGGTCGTCCGGATGTAGAAAATTCCCTTGGTCCGAGCGGCCGCCGCGACACAGGCCTCGGCGCAGACGGCATCGCCCGGGTAGAGCACCGTCGCTCCGGGAATCGACCGGAACAGGGCGATATCCTCCAATCCCATCTGGGAGCCGCCGTCCTCGCCGATGCTCACACCGACGTGGGAGCCGCAGACCTTGATGTTTCCGAAGCTGTGGGCGGCCATCCGAATCTGGTCGTGAGCCCGGGAGAGGAAGGCGGCAAACGTCGCCGCGAACGGCACATAACCCTTGGTCGAAAAACCCAGGGCCATGCCGATCATGTTCTGCTCGGCGATATACGATTGGAAGGAGCGCTCGGGGAACGCTTCGAAGAACTTATCGGCGTAAGTCGAATTCCGGACGTCGCCGTCGATACAAACGATCGACTCATCGGCCCGGCCCGCGGCCCGGAGGCCGAAGCCATAGGCCAGGCGGGTGGCGGTCTTTTCCGTATATTTCGTCCGCTCGATCGCTCCCCCGATTTTCAGCTTCGGCCGGGCGGTTTTCCTGGCCGGCCGGAGGAGCTTCTTCGCGTCGATGTCGGGCAGCGGCCCGAGCTCGGCCAGGGCTTTTTCCAGCTCGTCGGCTTTGAGGGGCTTGCCGTGCCAGCCGTTGAGGTCTTCGAGGAAAGAGATCCCCTTCCCCTTGATTGTCTTGGCCACGATCGCCGTCGGGAGGCCCTTGGAGCCGGCCGCTTTCAAGGCCGCCAAAACCGCCTCCGTCTTGTGGCCGTCGATGACGACGGCATCCCAGCCGAAGGCCTTGAACTTTCGGGCGATGGCCGCCGCGTCGCGCTGATGCATCGTCGGGCCGGCCTGGCCGAGACGATTGACATCGACGAGGGCGCAGAGGTTTCTAAGTTTGAGGTCCACCCCGGAATTGGCCGCTTCCCAGACGGAACCCTCGGCGCATTCGCCGTCGCCGCACAGGACAAAAACCCGGGCCGGCGACTTGCCCAGCCGCATCGCCGCGGCCATCCCCACGCCGATCGAAAGCCCCTGGCCCAGGGAACCGGAGGCGACCTTGATCCAGGGCATCCGCGGCGTCGGATGGCCTTCCAGGTCGCTCCCGATCTTCCGGAAATCGAGGAGCGCTTCGGCCGGAAGAATCCCCGCTTCGGCGTAGGCCGCCCAAAGGATCGGAGCGGCGTGGCCCTTCGACAGGACGAGCTCGTCGTTGCCCCAATCCTGGGGGTCGTTCGGGTTGAACCGCATTTCACCGAACAGCAGGGCGGTCACGAGCTCCGCCGCCGAAAGGCAGGTCGTCGGATGGCCGGAGGCCGAGGCCGTGGTCATCTTCATGGAGTGGGCGCGGAGGCGCTTGGCGATCAAGTTCAGGGCATCAATGCGGTTCATGGGGCTCTCCCTCCTCAAGCAGGAATGCGGCGTTTTTGAGAGCGGATTATATCAAAACGGAAGGGCTGGGAAAAACTCAGCGAATGCCGCGGGGGACTGTCTTGGAAAAATAGATCCGGCGGCACTGAACCAGGGGAAAATATTCCCCCGATTCGAAAACGAGCGATTTGGTCTCGGACGAAAAAGCCGACAGGCGGCCGGAATGGATGTCGCCGTTTTTAAGGAAAACGTAATGGTCGTTGGTCTCGAGGACGTTCCGCTCCTGGGGATAATTCCATTCGGCGGACTCGAAGTTGATCATCCAGATATCGCGAAGGGGGATCGTCTTCCCGTCCTCCAGCTTGAAATCCAGCTGGGGCAGGACGACGTCGACGATTTTTCCGGCCAGGGATTCCCCGTCCTTGAGAAAAATCGCCTGAGTGCCCTGGGGAAGGCGCTGGAAGGCCGAGGCGAAGGTGGCGGCCAGGAACAAAACGACGGCGGGCCAAAGGCTCTTTTTCATCCCGTTCTCCCGGAGATTATCTTAGCCCAAGCTCCTGAGGGATGCAAACCAAGCGGTTAGCGTTGCTACTCGTACTTAAGGGATTCGACGGGATTTTTCCGGGCCGCGCTCCAGGTCTTGCTCAAGATGGTCAGCCCCACGATAGCCAGCGAGGCCAAGGACATCAGAAGATAGGCCGCCACCGGGATCTTCGAGCTGTACGCGTACAGGTCGAATATCCTCGCCCAGGCGAAACAAGCCGCGATGACGCCGACAATGTCGGCGACCAGGACCAGGGAGCCGAACTCCGTCAGGAGTTTTCCAAGGAGCCTCGGAGCCGAAGCACCCAGGATTTTCCGGATACCGATCTCCTTGGTCCTGGCATGGAGGACAAAGGAGACCAGGCCGAGCATCCCCAGGCAGGAGAAAGCGATTGTGAGAAGGCCGATCGCGCCAAACATCAGGCTGACGTTTCTCATATCGCCGTAAGCTTCCTCGAAAATCATATCAAGCGGCCGGGCTTCAAAGGGAAGATGAGGGGCAAGAGCGTCCCACTGTCGCTCGATGAGGTCCCGGGCGGCGGCGGCCGAAAGGGACGCGGCGTGCTTGACGAACAGGTAGCGGTTTGACTCCGGCTCCAAGACGATGACCGACGGGGCGATACGGAAGATCAAGTTTTTAAAATGAAAGTCGCGGACGACGCCGATAACCGTCCCGGTCTGGTCGTTGACGGTCAACCTCCGGCCAAGGGGACTCCCTCCCCCCAGCATCCGGGCCGCCGTTTCGTTGAGGATCCAACGGTTCGCCCCGGCGTCGGCATGATCCCGGGAAAACATCCGGCCGGCCTCAAGCTGAATACCCATCGTCTCCAGAAATCCGTTGTCCACGGCGTACGCATCCACCAATCTGGTCTCGCCGGCCTCGGCCCCTTCGGGAAGGAGGCGAGCCTGGCCGCCGGCCTTGACCGGGCGGAAGGAGGCGCCGCTCACATGCGTGATCCCCGTTTGACGAAGGAGGGCATTTCGAAGCGGTTCGATGGCGTCGCGGGCCTCAGGGCCGACGGGAACGACCAGGACATTTTGCCGATCGAATCCCAGGTCCTTTTCCAGCAGGAAGACGGACTGTCGTCTAACGGCGATCGAGGACAGGACCAGGAAGATCGCAATCACGAACTGGACGGTCATCAAGGCCTTGCGGACGCGGCTTCCCTTCTTCCCGCTCGACAAATCCCCCTTGAGAATCCGGGCCGGCCGGACCGCCGCCAAAAGGGCGGCGGGATAAAGCCCGGAGACGACCCCGACAATAATGGTCACGGCCGCACCGAAAAGAACAATCCACGGGTGGCCGGGGAGGGAGAGGGACGCGCCGGCCGCTTCCCCGAAAAGGGAGGCGTAAGCGTGCCGCATGATCTCATACACCGGCCAGGACAGAGCCCAGGCAAGGAAAGCAAAAAATACGGATTCCGCAACGAATTGGCCGAACAGCTGCCTCCGCCCCGAGCCCACGACCTGACGAATGCCGGCCTCTTTGATCCGATCCAGGGAGCCGGCGATGGACAGGCTTGTGTAATTGAAGACGACGAGAAGAAGGAAAATGATCCCGAAGGCGAGAGCGATATAGAGCTCGACCGGAGAATTCCCATTCAAATGGGAGAGTATGTCCGGCGACCGGTGGAAGAAGCCTGTCAATGGGAGGAGAAAGAGGCTTTTGGGGGATTCCGGTCTCCCGGCCATATTCGTTTCGACCAGCCCGGAAAATTTTGCTTCCAGGCCGGCCGGGGCCAGACCGCGCTTCAGACGGACGAACGTCGAAACGGAGTCATCCCGCCAGGAATTTAACGCGAATTCCGGGCCGGGGGGCAGAGGAATCAGGAAATCAAACTGGATGCTGGAGTCGAAAGGGACATCCGGCAAAACGCCGGAGACAGCGCGATTCCGCCCGTCCGGGAAGATCAGGATTCTCCCGACCGCGTCGGCCTCGCCGAAATACCGGACGGCGGTTGTTTCCGTCAAGACGACGGAAGCGGGATCGGCCAGGGCCGTGGCCTTGTCGCCCGACTTCCAGCCAAAGGAAAAAAACGACAGGAAGCCGGGGTCGGCGTAGAGGATGCGGTCTTCGTTGAATCTCTTGGCTTCGTACCGGACGATCTGCCGGGAGGCCGGAACGAACCGCACCGACTCCTCGACTTCTGGAAACTCCTGGAGGAGGGCCGAGGCCAAGGGACCGGGAGTCACGGCCGAAAGTCGTTGGCCCTGGGCTCCGGCAGGCAGGATTTGAACCAGCCCATAGATCCGGTCGGAGTTTTCGTGAAAGGCATCATAATGAAATCCGACGTGGGCCGTAAGCGCCCCCAGGGAGAAAGCGGCCAAGCCCATGGCAAGGCCTACAATTTTGAACGAGGAATGCAGCTTCTGCCGCCGGAAATGCCTGAGAGCCGGTTTCGCGAAGTTCCAAACGATCGACGGCATGATGTTAACCTCTCTTTCTCTCATCGAGGCGAGAATCTACATAATACATAGCAAAATACATGCCAGCGAATAATCGGAGAATCAAGGGGGGAGATTCCCTCGAGCCCGGAATATCGTTCAATTGCGCGAGACGATTGTTCGATAACGAACAAGAGATTTTCCGAGCCGGACAAGTCCGTTTAAAAATAATTCAATAAGTAAAACTAAATAAACAAATTATCATCTGAATCGGTTGGCACAAAACTTGTATATATAGAAGTGCTATACATAAAGAAAGGTGAAACGAAATGATTTCTAAAGCTCTGGTGGGTGCGTCGACAAAACCCATCATCCTCTCCATCCTCCTTCGCGGGGAAAACTATGGCTACCAGATCATCCACAAAGTGAGGGATTTGAGCGGCGGCGAATTGGATTGGTCGTTCGGGATGCTCTACCCCGTCCTTCATAAATTGGAAGAAGAGGGCCTCATCCGTTCCCAGTGGAAGCTCTCGGAAAACGGGAAAATGCGGAAATACTACCTGATCACGGACGCCGGCCGGACCGACCTCGAGTCCGAGAAGCGCCAGTGGTCGAGCGTCCAAGCGGCTCTCGGGAAGCTTTGGCTGCCCGCCGTCGAGGGCGCCGAGTAAGAGGTGAGCCGTGAGCGCCGCTTTTAACCTGAGAAAAGCCATTCAAAGCTGGTCCAAGCAGCTGGCCCGAAAAGGCGCCCTGGACGAGGGGAAAATCGCCGAAATCGAGAGCCACCTTCGCGATGAGATCGAGGATGGGCTCGCCGAAGGGCTTCCCGAGACCGAAGCGTTCCGGCGCGCCGCCGAGCGGATGGGAGAACCCGGGATGATCGTCGGCGCTTTCGGGCGGGCTCGTCTGCGCGGCGTCGCCCGCTCGCACTGGACCGCCCCGCGGTTCATTCCCGCCCTGGCCGCAAATAATCTCCGCTTGGCTCTCCGCCGGTTCAAGCGCCGAAAAGGCTACTCCCTGATCAATGTCCTTCCTCTGGCCGGCGGCCTGGCCGCCGCCGGGTTGATCCTCCTTTTCGTCCGCTTCGAAGCGGGAATGGACTCCCAGTTCAAGGATGTCGACCGGATCTACCGCGTCGGTCTCTACGGCCGGTCAGCCACCGGGGAAGCGGTCACCGGCGGAAACTACTCGCCGCTGGCGGCCGCGCTCCGCGAGCAGTTCGCCCAGGTGGAAATCGCGGCCGAAGTCATGGACGGTCGGGGATTCGAGCCCGTTCCGGTGAAGTACGAAGACAAGGCCTTCAAGGAAGACAATCTCCTGACGGCGGGCCCGGACTTGTTTTCCATTCTTGACATCCGCTTTCTCCGGGGCGACCCGGCCTCGGCCCTCGACCGGAGCGGGACCTGCGTCATATCCAGCCGGATGGCCGCCAAATACTTCGGCGACTCCGACCCCATCGGAAAGCGGCTCAGCATCAATAACCAGGACTTCGAGGTGACCGGAATCACCGCCGATCCGCCGCGCGACAGCCAGCTCCAATACGACTTCGTCTCCTCCTGGAAAACCTTCCTGGAGAACGCGCGGTTCCAGGGTTGGCATGTCGGACTGGCCGCGGTCATGACCCTGGTCAAGTTGAAACCGGGAATCGACCCGGCCGCCTTTGAAAAAGCCATCGCTGATCTGCCCCATCGATATGCCGGCGAGGAGCTGAAGTCGATGGACACCGTCCAGCGGCTTGTCCTCCAGCCGCTTCGGAAAATCTACCTGTACGACTTCCTGCCCGAAGGCCCGAAACCAAACTCCCGGCTGATTTATCTTTATATCTTGGGACTCATCGCCGCCTTGATCCTGGTCCTGGCCGGCTTTAATTTCGTGAACCTGGCCACGGCCCGTTCCATCCAGAGGGCCGGCGAAGTCGGCGTCCGCAAGGTCATCGGGGCCTCGCGCCGGCAGCTCATCGGCCAATTTCTGGGAGAATCCCTGCTCATCGCCGGAATCGCCCTGGTTTTGGCCTGGACGGCGATGGCCGCTCTCCTCCCTCTTTTCAACAGCCTGACGCTCCGGGCCTTCGAGGTTTCCGACCTCGCCCATCCGGTCCTCCTGGCAGCGTTCGTCGGATTGACGCTGCTTTTGGGTCTGGCCGCCGGAATCTATCCTTCCCTGGTCCTGTCTTCCTTCCGCCCGGGCATCGTCCTCAAAAGCCGGATGCGGTCGGGGCTGAGAAGGGCGGGACTGCGCCGGGTTTTGGTCATCGGACAATTCTCGATTTCCATCATCCTGATCATCGGCACGATGTTCGTCAGCCGCCAGGTCGATTTCATGCGCCGCCAGCCCCTCGGCTTCGACAAGGAGCAAAAGATCGTCATCCCGCTCCGCGATTGGCGGATGATCACCGACCGCTATGAGTCGGTCAAGAACGAATTCGGCCGGATCCCAGGCGTCCTCGCGGCTTCGGCCGGTTCCGGAGTTCCCGGCAAAGGGATCAACCAGACGTTCGTCTTCCCGTCCGGAGAACAAGCGTTCAACGGCCACGGGTTCCGAAGCCTGCGCTGCGATGCCGATTTCTTCCGGGTTTTCGACCTCGGCTTCGCCGCCGGACGCCCCTTCCAAAAAGAAATCGCCACCGATGTCTACGGCGCTTACATCATCAATGAAGAGGGCGTCAAGGCCTTCGGCTGGGCTACGCCGGAAGAGGCCGTCGGAAAAACTCTCGGCGAGGACCGCATCCCCATCGTCGGCGTGGTCAAGAATTTCCACTGGTGGGGCCTCCAGCAGGCCATCGAGCCGATGATCATCCGTCTGTCTCCCGACCTCTTCCGCTACGTCATCCTGAAGATCGACGTCGCCCGCTTTTCCGAGCTCAGGCTCCGGATCGAGGACGTCTACCATCGCCTTTTCCCCGGGGAGATCTTCGAAACGTTTTTCGTCGATGAAGCCTTCGATCTCCAGTACGAGACGGAGAAGAGGATCGGCCGCCTTTTCGGCGCGTTTATGGCCGTGGCCCTTTTCATCGGCTGCCTGGGGCTCTTCGGCCTGGCCGCTTTTATCGCCGAGCAGCGGACAAAGGAAATCGGCGTGCGCAAAGTCGCGGGGGCCTCCGTCGGCCGGATCATCGGCCTGCTGACAAAGGAATTCGGCCTCTGGGTTCTTCTGGCCAATCTCATCGCCTGGCCCGCTGCCTTCCTGGCCGGGCGGGCCTGGCTCCGCGGTTTTCCCCTGGCCATGGCCATGCCCTGGGACATTTTCTTTCTCGCCGGCGGCCTGGCCTTGGCTCTGGCCCTGGCCACGGTCGGCTTCCAAGCTTATCGGGCGGCTTCGGCCGCTCCGGTCGAGTCCCTGAGATACGAATAAATCAACGAAAGGAAATCTCGTGAAAAATCTTGCTCTCATTATCCCCGTTCTGTTGATCCTCATCCTTGCCCCGCCGGCCGGCGCCGTGGCCGCCGAAATTCATGACGCGGCGGCCAGGGGCGACCTGGCCGCGGTCAAGGCTTTGATCGAAGCCGATCCTTCGCTCCTGAACGCCAAAGACGCCGACGGCCGGACGCCCCTTCACTGGGCTTGCCGCGGCGTCCATTTCGAGGTCCTGTCGTATCTGGCTGAAAAAGGCGCCGACGTCAATGCGTTGGACAACAATAAAATCGCATCGCTCCACAGCCTTGCCAGCCGCGATCACGAAGAAGGCATCCGCCTCCTCCTGGCCAAAGGCGCCGACGTCGACATCCTCAACGCCCAGAAATACTCCCCCCTGGCCATGGCCGCCGAGCGGAATTTGTTGAAAGCCGCCGCGGTCTTGTTGAAAGGCGGAGCCGGAACGGAAATCAAGAACGATGTTGGCCGAACACCCCTGATCTGCTGCGCCCGCGAGACGGGAAGCGCGGACATGGCCCGGCTGCTCCTTAAAGCCGGGGCCGACATCAACGCCGGCGACCGCTGGGGATCGAAAGCCCTCGACCTGGCCGTCTGGAGAGGCAAGAAGGAAATGGTCGATGTCTTGCTTCAGGCGGGAGCGACCGTGCCGACCTCCGGGCCGGAAGCGAAAGAGAATCTCGTTTCCGCCTGCCGTCACGGATTGGATGGGTTGTTTCTCCGCATGGACGAAAAAGGGGCCGATGTCTCCTTGAATTTCTCAACCGGCGGCAGCCTCCTCCACCTGGCCGCCGAGGGCGGCTCAGTGGTTATCATCACGCGGCTGCTCGAGCGCAAGCTCCCCATCGATAAAAAAGACCGGAACGGCTGGACGCCCCTCCATTTCGCCGCGATGAACGGCTGGAAAGACGCCGTCGCCCTGCTCCTCGACAAGGGCGCGGAGATGAACACCCGGAACATCATGGGGCAGACGCCATTCAACGTCGCCGACGAAAACCGCAAAGGCGAGGTCAAGCCCTATCTGGCCGGCCGCGGCGCAGACCAAAGCCCGCTGAAATTCCCGGTCCTCGAAGGCGACTTCCTGGGCCAGACTCCTCCGGGAGACAAGCCCGTGGTCTTCGCTCCCGGGATCATCTCCTCGATCTGGAGTCTTCATTCGACGGCGGCCTTCTCGCCGGACGGCAACGAAGTGTCCTGGGCCCCGATGATCTGGGTTCCCGGACAGATCTACAGCGACGGCCGTCTCCTTCGGATGCGGCGGATTACTGGTCGCTGGACGCCGCCCGAATTCGTCCCCTTCGATACGGACGGCGACGTTCCGTTATATTCATTCGACGGGAAACGATTGTATTACATGACCGGCCGTCCCCTCCCCGGAATCCCCAATTCGGAAAAAGAACGGATCTGGTACATGGAAAAATCGGGCGCCGATTGGGCGAACCCGAAACCGATCGATACGGCCGTCAACGATTTTCCCATGCATTGGCAGTTCTCCATGGACCGGCAAGGAAATCTCTACTTTCCCGGCAACGCCGCCGAAGGGCTGGGAATGGACGATATTTATTGCGCCCGCTTCGTCGACGGCAAGTTCCTGCGGCCGGAGAATCTCGGCCCGGCCGTGAACTCGGGAAAAGGCGAAGGGACGCCGTTCATCGCCCCGGACGGGAGCTACCTCTTGTTCAATCGGGATCAGGTCCTGATGGTCAGCTTCCGGAACGAGGACGGGACCTGGGGCAAACCCAAGTCCCTGGGCGCCGCATATCACGGCATCTGCCCGATGGTCAGTCCCGACGGCCGCTATCTCTTTTTCACCAGATCGGTCGGCGAGATCAATGAAGTCTGCTGGGTGCGGGCGGACATCATCGACCGCCTGAAATAGGACGGGTCAGGCGGCGGCGGATTTTCCTTACGATCAGCCAGAGAAGGATCAAGACAAGGAGGCCCAGTACGAGGACGGCGATCGTCGGGCCGTGGATTCCGGCCAGAAGCTTGACCGGATTCCAGGAGGGCTCGTCGACCAGCCGCCCGGCCGAGACCGCATATGAGGCCGGAATATTGGAAACCCCGTTTCCATCCGTGTCGGGGAACGTTTTAAGATAAGCGGCCAGGGCTGCCCATTCCTTGATCTCCTGAACGCCCGGCGCCGAAGGATCGCCGTCGATGATGAGATTCTCCAAATCCGTCCGGGGCTTCCCCTCCGCATCCTTGGGCTCGAGCTTTAAAATGCCGTAGGAGGCCTTCGACACATATCCGATCATCCGGGCCATGTAGAGGTTGGCCACGACCCGGTACAGGCGGTCGGGCTCGACCGGCTTCAGCGTCCCGTCTCCCTCGGCGATTTCGAGGCCGGTCACCCGGTCGAACGGAATCCGCCGCGGATTATAGCGAACCTTCGCTCCGGCGACTTGGAGGTGGGCATCCTCGTTTCCGGGCGCGACCGTCGTTTCGACCTCGAACAGCCGCCGGATCTCCCGGCCGGTCAGCCAGACCGAAACGAGCGGATAGCCCGGTTTTCCATCCGGACCGACGCCGAGCGAAAGGACCGAAAAAACATCGTTACCGGTGATCGGCCCGGGCAGGAGGGCATCCCGAAGCTGGCCCCACGGGTGGATCACGATCGCCGGGACTTTTTCCTTCCATCCGCCGGGCTCCGAAGCGGCGACCGCCGCCCGGTGTGCATCGACGACGAGGTCGCCCAGCCCGATTTCCCAGCTTGTTCCGAGCGAGGGTTTACGCTCGTCGAGCAAGGCGAAGGCCGTTTCGGCGACGACGTCTTCCGGATTGAAGCCGAACGCTTCGGTCACGGAGGAATCGACCTGGGCCCGAAAGGCGGCGACTTCCGCAGCAACCGCCGGGTCCTCCGGGATATCGGCCGTCACCGGCCGCAGGGCATAAGACTCGGCCGCAAACCGGCCATCCGCGCCCCGCCGAAGCCGGAGATAGCCGAGCTCTTCGCCGCGGTCCCCCACCCCGACGATCAGCGTCGAGCCGACAACGACCGGGAAGCGGATCGGGACGTGCGGGTGGCCGCTGACGATGACGTCGATCCCCGGGACTTCCCGGGCCAGTTTCTCGTCCTCCGATTTTTTGGGATTGGATGAAATCCCGGAATGGGACAGGGCGATGACCAAGTCGACTTTCTCCGTGTCCCGGAGCTTGGCCGTCAATTCCCTGGCCCGAACGATCTGCTTGGAAAAAGTGACCGGGGCCGCATCGGGTGCATCGTCGGCCGCGGTCTCTCCCAAGATCCCGAACAGCCCGACCTTCAGGCCGTTTTTCTCCAGGACCAGGTACTCCCGGACGGGATAGTCGGCGAAAACCGCCTCGAGGAGGTTGTCTCGGTCATCCCGAGAGTCGAAGAAAGTATTGGAGGCGACGAGGGGGATCGCCGCGTTTTTTACTTTCGCCGTTGTCAGGGCTCGGGCGAGGGCCGCCGGGCCGAAGTCGAACTCATGATTGCCGATCGTCGCCACCTCGATCCCGGCCGCATGCATCAGCCGGAGCTCGGCCGCCTCGGATTGGAACAGGACCTGGAACAACGATCCGGCGACCATGTCGCCGGCGTCCACGGCCAGGACCCGGTCGCCTTCCTTTTCCCTCTCGGCCTTGATCATCGAGGCGATCCGGGCGAATCCGCCCAGGACTTCGATCCGTCCGCCTTCGGTGACGACCCGATGGGGAAGGACGGCCGAATGGAGGTCGCCGGTAAAAAGCAGGACCAGGTCGCTTTGGCCCTGGGCTGCCGCCGGTGCCCCGGCGGATGGAAATCCCGGGCTGAGGACAAGAGCCAGGGCCAAGACAATCGCGGTTCTCGGTATCGATGCGGACATGCTATTCCCTCACCTCAATATCCGTTCACGTTCCAAGCCGACCCGTTATTCAGGTCCGCCAAGACTTCGGGAAGAACAGTTGTTCATAAAGCGACATTGCGTACCGGTCGGTCATCCCGGCGATGATGTCCCCCACCCGGACCTGGATCGAATCTCCGGCCGGGAAATCTTTCACGAAGCCGTCGGGGTGTTCGACGAAATACCCGAACAGGTCGCGGATGATCTTCTCGGTCTTGCGGAGCTCTTCTTTCGCTTCGGGATGATGGTAAACCCGCTCATAGAGGAAATCGCGGAGCTCGACGACGGACTTCATGGTCTCCTCGCTCATGGCGATCCGCTCCAGCCCGGGCTTCAAGCTGGATTCAATCACGTCCACGACCATCTTGTCGATCCGTTTGGCGTGGTACTTGCCCAGGACGGCCACAAGAGGACGGGGGACGTCGGCTTCCTTGAGGAGGCCGGCCCGCATGGCATCGTCGAGGTCGTGGTTGACGTAGGCGATGACATCGGAGACGCGGACGACCTGGCCCTCGAGCGTGGCCGGCAGGTCTTCTTTTTTTCGATCCAGGATCTTGCCCCGTCCTTTGGAGTGGCGGGCGATCCCGTCGCGGACCTCAAAGCTGAGGTTGAGGCCCTTGCCGTCGTATTCGAGCTTCTCGACCACCCGGAGGCTCTGGTCATAGTGGGTGAATCCCCCCGGCAGAAGCCGGGCCAGCGTCTCCTCGCCCGCGTGGCCGAACGGCGTATGGCCGAGGTCGTGGCCGAGGGCGATGGCCTCCGTCAGGTCCTCGTTGAGACGGAGGGCCCGGGAGATCGTCCGGGCGATGGCCGATACCTCCAGAGTGTGGGTCAGCCGCGTCCGGTAATGGTCGCCGAACGGGGCCAGGAAGACTTGCGTTTTATGTTTGAGCCGGCGGAAAGACTTGGAATGGAGAATCCGGTCGCGGTCGCGCTGGAAGGCCGTCCGAAAGTCGTGGGGCGCCTCGGGCCGGGCCCGGCCCTTGGAATCGCGCGACAGGCAGGCCTTGGGCGAGAGAATCTGAACTTCGACGGCCTCCAACTCTTCCCGGATATTCATGCGGAGATTATAACAAATTTGCTACAATACCCGCATGGGTATCATCGCCGACAACATCAGGGCCGTTCTGGCCGAGCTCCCGCCCGGCGTGGAACTGGTCGCCGCGGCCAAAACGAAGTCCCCGGCCGAAGTCCTCGAGGCCATTGAAGCCGGGGTGAAGATCATCGGGGAGAATTATGTCAAGGAGGCCCAGGAGGCCTTCGCCGCTGTCGGTCGCAAGGCGCGCTGGCACTACATCGGCCATCTCCAGTCCAACAAGGTCAAGAAGGCGGTGGAGATTTTCGACATGATCGAAACCGTCGACTCGGTCGATATCGCCCGGGACATCGGCCGGCGCTCCGCGGCGATTGGGAAGACCATGCCCGTTCTCATCGAGATCAACAGCGGCGAGGAGGACCAGAAGGCCGGCGTCCGGCCGGCCGAAGCCGAAGCCCTCGTCCGGGCGATCGCCGAAATCCCGAACATCGCCCTCCAGGGCTTGATGACCATGGGCCCGTACGAAGGCGAGCCGGATGATTTCCGGCCTTATTTCAAGACGACCCGGGAAATCTTCGAGGCGATCGGCAAGCGGGGCCTGCCGAACGTGGAGATGAAGATTCTCTCAATGGGGATGACCCATTCCTACAAGGTCGCGATCGAGGAAGGGGCCAATCAGATCCGCCTCGGAACGAAGATCTTCGGGGCGCGCGGCTGAGCGTTCTTTTTATTGTCGCCGGCGAAAACGTATGCGTTCAGATGAGGATCCCGTCCGTCCAGCCGAGCTTGATCAAATCGATGTCCTCGGGCTTGCTCTTCCCCAGTCCGTGCTTTGTGTCGGCCAGCTCGATATGGTGGGCCGAAGTCTCCAGCGGCTTGTCCTCGCCGAAGACTTCCAGGCGCTTGGCCCGGATGATCGAGTAGCCGGTCGCGTCGGCGGCGACGGGATCCTGGCTGACGATCAGGCCCTTGTACGGCCAGAGGTACTGCTCGCTGAAGCCGCGCGGCCCGATGTTGTGGTACTGCGGGGTCAGCATCGAGAGGACGTTGAGACGGGTCCGGCCCTTGACCTCCGGCAGGCTCCAGAGTCCGGCCAGATCGGCGCAGGCGTCGTTGTGCCACTCGCTCGGTTTGGGGACAAACATGATGTAGTTCTTGATGCAGCTGCCCATCCCCGACCAGTAATGGACGCGGGCCGGGCGGACGTTGACCAGGACGGTGGCCGCCTGGAAAACGGGATCGTTGAGGACGCCCCGGTCCTTGATCGAGATCTTGTCGGCGGGAACGCCGGCCCCAATGAGGCGCTCGCGGATCGCCCCTTCCAGCTCCGGCCCGGTCGGCAGGTAATTCCAAACGTTGGTCTTGACCCCGACGGTGTCGGACGGCCCGACGATGTGTTTCCAGGCGGCGAGGGGATCCTTTTCGCCGAAAAGCGTGGTCATCGCATCGTCGAGCATCTTCTGAACGACGGCTGCGTCGATTTTCCGTCCTTCGCCCACGGCCGCGGCGTCGCGAACGAGGACGACCCGCGATTTGCGGGACATCTGGGTTATCCGGGCGACCCCGGCGCCGCCAGGCCCCGCGGGAACGGGTTTCGGGCAGGAAAGACAGGTGCACCCCACGGCCGAAGCGACGGGCGCGACGGCGGTTGCCTTTAAAAAGTCACGGCGGGTCCATTTTTTTGCAGACATCTTATTCCCTCCTTGCTTGGATTATTCATAAAAATTCTCAAAATTCTTATTTTTCTTTTGTATTCACTAAGATACAAAATCTGAGTTTTTACCCTTCGGGCGATGCTTTGCTCACCCCGTGAGCCGAAGCAAGTCCCACATGAGCTTTGCGAATCGGGGCGAGCCGATATGGCCGCATCTACTTCGTTGCGAAGGGTTCGCAGTGCGACTAGCACGGGCTTTGCAGTCCTCAGGCTCGTTCTTAACGAGGTGAGGGCAGTCTCACCCTCCGCGCCTCGCATCTGCAGCCATCTCGACTCGTGCATAATCCAAGCCAGTTACTCGGGACGTGTCTCCGACGAAATTCCCTTCAAAGCCAGCTGCAGGGCCGACCGCGCTCTTTCGGCCGTCGGCTCGCCGAAAATTGCCAGAACGAAGCTCCCGGCCCGGCCGGCCGCGGCGAACCGGCCTTCTTTCATCCGGATCAGGCCGGCGTCGCGCTCGGCCGCCGACTCCGCGGTTCGGGTTTCCGGAAGATAAGCCCGGAGGAAAGCGCCCAGGGCCGAAGCGGCGGCGGCTTCGGCCTTGTAGCGGACGACGAGGCAAGAACGTTTCTCCGCCTTTGCACCGATCGTCGCCAAGACCCCTTCGGCCTCGGGGCCGAGAAGCAGGACGTTTTCCGAGCTGACATGAAAATGGTAGTTAAGGATCTGGTGGTTGTGGAACCAGCGGACCTGGCCGGCCCGGTATTCGGCCGGGAGGAAATCGAGGAGCGCGGGCTTCGGGGCGTCCGGGCCGAGGCCGGCGGCGACCGCTTTCCCCAGCTCGGCCAGGACGGCCTTCGTTTCCGGGTTCTCGGATTCGGCGAAGATCGCGGCGAAATACCGGCCACGCCAGAACTGAAGGAGGCCGCCTTTGTATAGACTTTCCTGGCCGGTGTTCCAGCTCTCGCCGTCGAGGTCGTGGGCGAAAACGCCGAAAGCATCGGCGGGAGCGCCTATATCGAACAGGTCGACGATGACGTCGGCCTGGCCGGTTTTACTGAAACGGCGGCTGGCCAGGAGCTGCATGTTGAAGGCCCGATAGACTTCGCCCGAGCCGTCGATGTAGTCGAAAATCGTTTCTCGGTCGAAGACCTGATCGGCGCCGGCCGATATCCAACCGCCGGCTTCCCGGGGAATGAGGGCGAACAGCCGCGAGGCTTCGGCCGTCTGGGGTTCGGTCATGAACGGGCCTCCTCCGCCGACCGTCAGGGCGATCACCGCGGCCGCAAGGAGATGCATCGAGCGGATTTTACCACTTATGGAAGATGAAGAATACCGCTCCCATAATCATGGCGAACCCGACGATGTAATTCCACTTCAGCCCTTCTTTGAGATACGTGATGGAAAAGACCGTGAAGACGACGAGGGTGATGACTTCCTGAATGGTCTTGAGCTGGGCGGCCGAAAACTGGCCGTGGCCGATCCGGTTGGCCGGAACCTGAAAGCAATATTCGAAGAAGGCGATACCCCAACTGATGAGGATGACCTTCCAGAGAGCGGCGTTCTTAAATTTGAGATGGCCGTACCAGGCGAACGTCATGAAGACGTTGGATATGGCGAGCAGGATGATGGTTTTCATGTTCGTAAAGGCGGGGATTTTAGGCTTTTCTATCTAAAAAATCAAATCCGATAGAGCCGGGGGAGGGTCGGCGGCCACCCCCGAAATTATTCGGCTTTAAGCTCATTCCAGAGCATCATCGCCCGGCAGCCGGAGAATGCCGTGGCCAGAGCGGCGGCTTCTTCGAGCTCCGCTTCGCCGATGCCCATCTCCCGGGCCTTCCGGAGATGGATGCGGGCGCAGGAGACGCAATTAACGGCCAAGGCGAGGGCGACGGCGATCAGCTCTTTGGTCACGACGTCGACCGCTCCGGGCCGCAGGGCCGTGCCCATGAAATCCTGAAAAAGATCCATGGATTTATCCGATGTCTCGGATCCTTCGGCGCAACAGGCGTCGGCGTGGATTTCTTTTTTTTCGGACATCTTGGTCTCCTGGCCGGCGGTCGCCGGACTTTCACCCTTCGGCGGGGAGGAAATGACGCTAAGGGAGAAATCACCGGGGCGCTTGGCGATGATATGAATTCCGCCCTTGGAAGGGCCGACGATGCGTCCGACGGCCGTTGCCCGGGCAATGCCCGCCCGGCGCATTTCGGCAAGGGCCGGCTCGGCTTTGTCCGGCGGGAAGGCGATCAGCAGGCCGCCCGACGTTTGGGCGTCAAAGACGACGGCTTTCCGCTCTTCGCCGATCCCGTCTTCAAAATCCGTGATGGCCGCGCTGAACTCCGCATTCCGCTCATTGGCCCCCGAATACATGCCTTGTCGGGCATAATCGAGGACGCCGGGAAAAAGCGGCAGCTCGTCCAGCCAGATCTCGGCCGTGACCCGGCTCTGGATGGCCAGTTGGGCCAGATGGCCTATCAGCCCGAAGCCGGTGACGTCCGTGCAGGCGGTCGCTCCGTTTCTGACCATGACTTCGGCCGCCGCCCGGTTCAGGAAGGTCATGGAAGCCAGTATCGCCTCGACGGATTCGGCCGAGGCCCGGCCGATCTGGGCGGCCAGGGAGACGATCCCGGTGCCGAGGGGCTTGGTCAGGACGAGGACATCTCCCGGCCTTGCCCCGGCGTTGGTCACCAGCTCATCGTTCCGGATCAGGCCGGTGACGGCGAATCCGAATTTAATCTCTTCGTCATTGATGCTGTGTCCGCCGAGGAGGATCGTTCCGGCCTCGGTCAGGCCGGTCAAGCCCCCGCGGATGATTTCGGTCATGACCTCGTGGGGAAGGCGCTCGATGGGAAAGCCGATGATGGACAGGGCCGTGACCGGCCGGCCACCCATGGCGTAGACGTCGCTCAAGGAATTGGCCGCGGCGATGCGGCCGAACGTGAAGGGGTCGTCCACCCCCGGGGTGAAGACATCCACCGTTTGAACGACCGTCGTCTCGGGCGTCAGGCGGAATACGCCGGCGTCGTCGGCGGTAGCCGTGCCGACGAGAAGCCGCGGATCGGCGACCGGCGGGAGGCTTTTCAGGACCTCGTGGAGATCCTTCTGGCTGACCTTGCTCGCGCACCCTGCATTCCGGACATATTCGGTCAGGCGGACCGCGGTTTTCGGTTCATCAAGCGGAACACGCTCCCCGGCGCACGTGCAGACGTTCTTTTCCTTAAACAGGGGGCAAGGGCAAGGATTGCGGGGATCGCAGACGCAGTGCCCCAGCTTGATCGAGCGGGCCATGACCCGCTTGCGTTTTTCCAGAGAGTCGATAGGAGGGCTCCTTTTGAATTCAGGTTTTCGACTTATAAAAAAGCCGGCAAAAGCAATTCCCCTCGGCCGCGATCTCTTCGTCGATTTCCCGGCAGGGGCAGAGCGTATCCTTGGACGCGTCCAAGGGATGGGATTGCTTGCAGGGACAGAAGTAATCGCCGAAATTCTTGAAATTGCGGGTCATCAGTCCGACGACCTTATTCACCCGCTCGAGGTCGGGGTTGAAGACCAATCCTTTTTGTCCGGCAATATCCTCCAGGCGGCGGAAATTCGCCTGATAGGTCTCGTCTTCCTCGAATTGAGGCATTCGACCTCCTTTTCCACCCGGGACCGGGAGCCTTCTCCCGCCGAGAACGGGAGAGAAATATATCGCTTTTCGCCCCGATTGACAATTCGGTATAATCCCTCCTTATGTATATGGGCCGCGAAATTCTCCTGATGTCCCCGCTCATTCTCTATACGGGCGTACGGATCGGGATGTTCATCCGCGGCACCGGGAAGCGGATTCTCTGGGCTCTCGCCTTTCTCCTCATTTGCGCCGGCTATCCCGCGGCCGAAGCCCTCGAGAACCGGGTCGGCTCGGGGTTGGCGATGGGTTTGTCGGTCGCCGGCTATATCGCCCTCCCCTTCCTCCTCTACCTGGTCATGACCGTCGTGGCTACGGACATCCTGTTCGGCCTTGCCCGTCTGACCGGAATTTTAAAAAAAGACACCGTCAAGAAGCCGGGATATCGCCGGATCCGCCTGGCCCTGGCGCTGCTCCTGCCGGCCGCGGTCGTCGCCTTCGGCGCCTGGAACTTCAACCGGATGGGCGTCCGCGAATACACGGTTGAAGTCCCGCGAAAATCCTCCAAGGTCGGCGAGCTGAGAATCGTTTTCGCCTCGGATTTCCATCTCCAGGCCCGCACGCCCGAATGGATCATGGAAAAGTTCGCCGACAAGGTCAACGCCCTTGAGGCCGACCTGGTCCTTATCGGCGGCGATATCGTCGAAGGGGGGAATACCCCCGACGAAAAAATGGCCCACGAGGCGGCCCAATTCCAACGGATCAAGTCGACCTACGGCGTTTTCGGCGTGCTGGGAAACCACGATTCTTTCGGCGGGGACCGGGCTTCCTTCTTCGATAAAGCCGGGATCCGGATGCTCCGGGACGAATACGTCCGGATCGACGCCGCCGTTTACCTGGCCGGCCGCCTGGACGGCCGGGGGCGGCGAGGCGGCCCGCCGCGCAAATCCATCGACGAGCTCCTCGCGCCGGTTCCCGAGGACTTGCCGATCATCCTCGTCGATCACCGCCCGACCGACCTGGAGAACCTGGGCCGCAGCCGGGCCGACATCCAAATCTCAGGCCACACCCACAACGCCCAAATTTTCCCCCTGAATTTCGTCGCCCGGAAGGAATACGAGCTCGCCTGGGGCTACAAGAAAAAGGGCAACGCCCATCTTATCGTCTCGACCGGGGTACAGGGTTGGGGCCCGCCGGTCCGCACCGCCGGAGCCTCCGAAATCGTTCTGGTCCGGATTTTATTCAAATGACCTCGCGCTCGACTTGGGTCGGCATTCTGGCGATGGTCGCCACCGCCTTTCTTTGGAGCATCGCCGGCCTGTTCATCAAAGTCATCGACTGGCATCCTCTGACAATCGCCGGATTCCGCAGCCTGATCGCCTCGGCCGTTGTCTTTTTATATATCAAGCGGCCTCATCTCCACTGGTCGTTCCCCCAGGTCGCGGCCGCGATCATGAACGCGACGACCATGATCCTGTTCGTCGCAGCCAATAAAACCACGACTTCGGCCAACGCCATCATCCTCCAGTATATCGCCCCGGTCTGCACGGCCTTCATCGGGGTCTGGCTGCTCAAGGAAAAGACGCGGCTGGAGCATTGGGTCGCGATCGCCCTGGTCACGGCCGGCATCGTCGTGATGTTCATGGACGAACTCGGCGGCGGCCGGATGCTCGGCAACATCTTTTCGCTTCTCTCCGGCGTGGCCTTCAGCTTCTATTTCGTCTTCATGCGGATGCAAAAGGACGGCTCACCGCTCGAGTCGATTCTCCTCTCCCACTGGCTCACGGCCGCCGTCGGCCTCACCGCGACCCTGTTCGTCCCCGCTCCCCACGTCACTCTCAAGTCCGTGGGGGCGATCGTCGTCCTGGGATCCGTTCAAGTCGGCGTCGCCGCGATTCTCTTCGCCGCGGCCATCAAGCGCATCTCGGCCGTCACGGCCAACCTGATCGCGGTGATCGAGCCGGTCTTCAATCCGGTCTGGGTTTTCCTGGCCCTGGGCGAGGTTCCGGGGGCCAAGGCCATAGTCGGCGGCGTCGTCATCATCGCCGCCGTCACCGGCGCGTCGATCGCGAGCGCCCGCCGAGCGGCCCGTTCGGACGTTTGACAACGCCGCCCGTCAAAGCTACACTCCGGGCGTGATCACCCTGCGGACAGCCCCGCCGGTTCACGCCTCTCCCCTGCTCGCCCAACGGATTTCCCCATGACGCTTCGAGAGTTCAAGGACTTCATCGCCGAGCGGATCGACGATCCCGCCCTCAAGGGACAATTCGACCTGGAAAGCCGGGAACTCAGCTTGAGGATGCTCCGGCTGACCTGCCTGATCGGGACGATCCTGTTTCCTTTATTCGGCATTCTGGACGTGATCGTCTTCCCCAGCCTCCTGGTCGAATTCTGGGGTTTGCGCCTGTTTGAGATCGCCGTCTGCCTGGCGATCTACTTTGCGGCGAAATCGAAGCTCATTCGGGAGCATTCCCTGACGGCCGGGATGATCCTGATGATCATCAGCTGTCTCGTCATTGTGGCGATGTGCTGGATGACCGGAGGCCCGACCAGCCCGTATTATGCCGGCATCAACCTGACCATTCTCGTCGTGATCTTTGTCATGATCCTGGACGCCCGGCGGGTGATGATCGCCTGTCTCGCCGTTTATGCCGCCTTCATGCTGCCTTCGTTTTTCGTCCCATCCGATGCCTCCGCGGTCGTCTCCAACAATTTCTTTTTGCTGACCACGATGGCCCTGGCCATCCTCTGGACCCTGCTCAAGAACCGGACCCGCCTGGAAGCGCTCCGGAGCCGCCGCCGGCTCGCCCTGGCCAACGAGGAATTGAAGCGGCTGGATGCGATGAAGTCGCAATTTTTCGCCAACGTGAGCCACGAGGTCCGCACGCCCCTGACCTCGATCATCAGCCCCATCGAAAGCTTCTACCTGGGCGACGCCGGGCCGCTCTCCACCGACCAGCAGATCCTGATCGAATCCATGTACCGCAATTCCCTGAAGCTTCTCGACCTGATCAACCAGATGCTGGATTTCGCCAAAATCGAAGCCGGGAAAATGCCCCTGCGCCTCGCCCGGACAGACCTGGCCGAAGCCTTGGAGGAAATCGTCTCGACTCTCAACCCGATCGCCAAACGGAAAGGCCTCCAGCTGGAATTTCGGAAGGAGGGGGACGTCCCGCCGGTTCACATCGATGAAGAAAAGTTCGAGCGCATCGTAACCAACCTGGTCCGCAACGCCCTCAAGTTCACCGAAAAAGGGTCGATCGTCCTGACTCTGAAGCTCGACCGGCCCTGGGTAGTCCTGACGGTGGAAGACACCGGGATCGGCATCCCCTCCGAGCATCTGGCCGCGATCTTCGACCGGTTCCGCCAGGTCGATTCATCCTCCACCCGCCGGTACGAAGGAACCGGAATCGGCCTGAGCCTGGTCAAGGAATACGTCGAGCTGATGATGGGAAAAATCTCCGTGTCCAGTGAGCCGGGCTGCGGTTCGCGGTTCCAAGTCGAGCTCCCGGTCAACCTGGAGGAGCTAGCCCCAGGGGCGCTCGTCGAACGGCGCATCATCGGCGTCGACCGGCATTCCCTTCGGCCGACGGCGGGCGGGATGCGGCGCCCGATGATGCGCCGCCGGGACGACCTGGGCCGGATCACCCTGGATGACCTGACCAGGATCGAGCAGCCGTCGCTGACGGCCCCGGCCGGAGTCGACGGGGACGAAACCTCCGGAAAATCGGAAGACCGGATTCTTCTCGTCGAGGACAACGCCGACCTGAAGGTTTTCATCCAGGCCATGCTGATCAAGCTGGGACACGACGTCGACACCGCCTCCGACGGCTTCGAAGCCTGGGAATCGATCGACAAGAATCCTCCCGACGCGATCGTTTCCGACATCATGATGCCTCGCCTGGACGGATACGAGCTCCTCCGCAAGGTCAAGGAGGCGCCCCACACGCGTCAGATTCCCTTGATCCTGATCACGGCCAAGCCGGAGCTGGAGGCTCGATTAAAAGGGTATGAGCGCGGGGCGGACGCCTATTTGAACAAGCCGGTGAACGTCCGCGAGCTCGACGCCCGGATCCGGAACCTCGTGGCCCAGCGACGCCTCCAGCGGGCGGCCATCCGGATGAAAGACATGGAAGCGCGAGAAGACGAGCGCCGACGCGGATACGATCGGCTGCGCCAGGCCATGCAATCCATCGTCCGGTCATTTGCCTCGGTGGTCGAGATGAAAGACCCCTATACGGCCGGCCACCAGCGGCGAATGGCCGACCTGGCCCGGGCGATCGGAATCGAGATGGGTTTCGCCGAGGACCGGCTCGAGGGGCTCCAGACAGCGGCAATGATCCACGACATTGGAAAAATCCGAATCCCCGGCGAGATCGCGAGCAAGCCGTCTATGTTATCTTCCCTGGAATACGATCTGGTCAAAACCCATGCCGCGGCCGGGGCCGAGCTTCTCAAAGACATCGATTTTCCCTGGCCGATCGCCCGCATCATCCTCGAGCATCACGAGCGGATCGACGGCTCGGGATATCCGAGAGGCCTCCGCGGCAGCGATCTCCTTCCGGAATCGAAGATCATCGCCGTCGCCGACGTCGTCGAGGCCATGTCTTCCCATCGGCCCTGGCGGCCGGCCCTGGGGTTGGACGCCGCGCTCGAAGAGATCATCGCCGCCAGGAGCGTTCTTTACGACCCGGATACGGTCGACGCCTGCGTCAGGCTCTTCCGCGAAAAGAAGTACGTCTTCCCGGCCTGAAGATCGGCCGTTTACTTTTTCGTCTGCTCCTGGGCGTGCTTTTTCAGCTTGTCGTTGGCCATGATGGCCACATCCACCCGCCGGTTGGCCTGGCGTCCCTCGACGGTCTCGTTGGTGGTGATCGGCTGTGTCTCGCCATAGCCCTGGGACGTGAACCGGGACGAGCTCACCTGGAGGCCGGACATGTACACGTTGACCGAAAGCGCCCGGTCCAGAGACAGCCGCATATTGTAGTCGTCCGCCCCGGTCGAATCGGTGTGGCCTTCGATCAGGATATTCGTATCGGGATATTTGTTGAGGATCGCGGCCAGTTTGGCCAGGTTGTCCTTGCTCGCCTGGCGGAGATCCGATTTGTCAATGTCGAAGAGAAGGCCGCTGTCGAACGTGATCTTGATGCCCTCCCCGATCCGTTCGACCTTGGCGCCCTCGATGTCTTTCCGGATTTCGGCCGCCTGCTTGTCCATGTAGCTGCCGATGAATGCCCCGGCTGCTCCGCCGACGGCGGCCCCGATGATGGCCCCGACCAGGGTGTTGCCGGCTGCCCGGCCGATGACGCCTCCCAAGACCGCGCCTCCTGCCGCCCCGATGATCGCGCCCTGTTCGGCCTTGTTCATCGTCGCGCAGCCGGTCACGCCCAGCAGAAGGGCGACCAGGCAAAAGCCCGAAACGATTTTTTTCATGGCATTCTCTCCCCTGTTTTTAATATACACCTTGAGGGGGAGAATTCAAATAAATCGGGCTACTTTTTGTCCGCCGGCGGCTCGTTCTTCTTTAAAAACGGCACGCCCTCGGTCATCCATTTCGGCGCCGGGGCGCCCTTCAGATAATGGTCGAAAAACTCGAAGAACCGGGTCGTCAGGTCCTTCCGATTCGCCAGGCCCCTCAGCCCGTGCCCTTCATTGGGATAGGCCAGCAGCACGGCTTTCTTGCCGTTGAACCGCAGAGCGTTATAGAAGGCGAGGCCGTTGATGAATCCGACGGTCGGGTCGGACGTCCCGTGCATGATCAGCACCGGGGCGGTTACCTTCGGCGCGTGGGTCAGGGCCGACTCGTTGCGGTACCGGTCGGGCCGGTCCCAGGGCGAAAAGCCCCAGCGGCCCTGGCTGTAGAAGTAGTAGTCGAAGGCGGTTTCGCCGCTGCCGCCGCCGTACCCGTACCCCCAGCCCCAGTTCATGCTGAAGTCGTTGTAAAGGTCGACGACCCCTGCTCCCATCCCGACAGCCGCAAACATCTTGGACATCGTCGCGATGTAGGCCGCACCCTCGCCGCTGTAGCTGTGGCCGGAAACCGCGATTTTCTTGGGGTCGACATAGCCCATCTCGATGACTTTCATAGTCGCCGCCTCGACGCACTCCAGCATATCGCTATGCGACGAGCCCGTCCGGAAATGGATGTCCGGCAGCATCGCCAGGTATCCGTTGCTGACCGCCTGGACCGGCATCCGGCCCATGCTCGGAAGCCAGGCCGGCGCGCTGTACCGATGGAGCGTCTGCGAATTCTTCTCGTAGAACATGACGATCATCGGCCGCTTCTCGCCCGGCTTGAAGTCGTCGGGGATGGCCAGCACGCCCTGGAGGCGCTTGCCGTCCTTGTTCTTGAAGTCGAACAAGATTTGCTTGCCCCAGGCGTATTCTTTCTGCTGAGGATTGGCGTCGGAGATTTTTTTCGCATCCTTGAAGCCCCAGCCGGCGATCCGCAGGTCCGGAAATTCGACATACGTCTGGCGGGTGAAGAGGTACATGTCGGCCTTCGTCGCTCGGACCGGCGGTCCGTAGGACGCGTCCTCGTACACCAGCTCCTTCATCTGCCCGCCGGCGAGCTCATAATAACCGGATTTCTTGGTCCATTCGCCGTAAGCCGAAAGCAGGACCGGCTTGGCCAGGTCGACGGTTCCGCGAGGGCCTTCGGCCCGGCGGAGAGTCATGTCCGTCGGCTCGGACCGGAGGAGACGGAATTGGATCTCGCCTTTCGATCCGAGCCCATTGGTCAGGTTCTTGGGCGCCGATCCGTCCAGCGGAACCAGCCACAGGTCGTAGCGATGGTTGGCAAGGACCGCCTTCCCATCGTTAGTGTACCCGGCAATGCCGTAGGCCGGCCGCACACCGGGGTAATCCCATTCCATATCGACAAAGCTCACCTTACCCGCGCCGAGGGCCTTCGAGGTTCCCGCGGCCAAGTCGTAGGCATTGATTTTCGCGTCCTTCCAATACAGGAAGTGCGTCCCGTGCGGATTAATCCCGAAGGCAAACCGCTCGACGCGCATATTCTTGGCGATCAGCGTCCGTTCGCCGGTGGCCGTATCGACCCGATAGACATCGGCGGCCGCCGGCTTGTAGTCGTGGATGTAGCCGCGGGTGTCCATCCCGATCGCCCATTTGCCGTCGGGAGCGACTTCCAGTTCCCGCATCGTTTCGTCGGCCAATTTGACATATTTTTTGGCGGCGACGTCGAAGGCCTGGCGATAAGTGAAGTTCCGATCCTGGTCGGCCCGGATCATCTGGGCCGACTGCACCCGTTCATCTCCCGTATTCCAGACGTCGACGTCGGGGGCTTCGTCGGTCGACTTGCGCTGGCCGGTCTCGGCCGCCGGGCCCTGGTCCTTCATGCCGAAGAAGACCCGTTTTCCATCCTCGCTCCAGGAAAGGCCGGCCCGCTCGCTCGCGACAAAGCCCTTCGGGAAGCTTTCGTCCTTGGCCGGATCGAACATAACCGGCGCTGGGGCCGGGGCGCCTTCTTTCAGGGCCGCCGGGACATCGGGGAAGGCGATCAGCACGTTGGCCTTCTCCCGCATCTTCTCGACATCGCTCGTTTTGAGCACGGCGATCGCCGTCCCCTCGTCGTTCCAGGCGAAGCGGTTGTAGGTTTTAGCGTCATTGTCGAATGTCGTCGTGCGACCGTTCCGGGTGTCGAAGACGAAAAGGCCGTTTCCGTCCTTCACTGTCGATTCGACCGTGTAAGCCAGGAGCTCGCCGATGCGGTTGAAGACGATGTCGCCCACGCTGCCGAGGAGCTGATGCTTGCCGGTCCGAAGGTCGAGGAGCACGACGTCCAGGCCGCGCGTGACGGCCGAGCCGCCACCCCCGAAGCGCCCGCCGCCCATGCCGGGCATCGGACCCGTCGGAGCGCCGCCGCTCCGCGCGCCCGCGGCTTCGGTTTCGGCCGGCCGGCGCCGGAGAACGAGATGCGTGGATAACGGCGAAAAGGTGAACGACTGGATATCCTGGAAAGACCGGATCTCTCCGGTCGCAAGATTTCGGAGCTCGACGCGGCGCGGCGGGATCGCCGAAGACGCGCCTCCCCTTCCGGCCTGGGCGCCCGGAGCCGCGGCCTGGCCGGGCGCGGGTTGTGTCGAGGGCGGCGTCGTCGGAGGCGTAGTCGGCGGAGTGGCCGGGGCGGGGTTCGACGGCGCCGATGCCGCAGCCCCTCCCGAGCCGCCTCTCCCAGCCTTAGCCCGCTGAGCCGCGCCGGGATCCACCTGGTAGGCGATCCACTTCGAATCCGGCGAGAAAACGCCGTCGCTGGCGTCGTTCACCATCACGTCGGCATCGGTCGCAAGATTGCGAAGATACAGGACCGGTTTGGACTCGGCTTGAGTCGTATTGGTGAGGGCGAGGGTATAGGCGACCCATTTTCCGTCGCTCGAGATCGCTTGCCCACCGATGCTTTTCCATTTCGGATAATCATCGACAGCCAGCGGCTTTTTCGCCGCCGGCGTTTGGGCCTGTTGAGGCAAGGCGTAAGCGGCGGCGATAGCCGCGACCAGGACGAAAGCGAGGGTGCCGATCCGAAAGCCGACCGACCGGGAATTTGAGGCGGATTTTCGCATAAGGGCTCCTTCGACGTGATTATTCCGAGCGACATCAGGAGGGATGTTCAAGGAGCCATCATAATTTGGCCCGGGAAAGAATGTCAATCGGCTCCAGGCATTACGTTACGCCGTCCCGGTCGTGGTTGGCCTGCTTGACCCGATATAAGAAAGCGCCTTCGATCTCTTAAACCGACTTCAACTCCCCGTCTTGAAGGCAAACGTCCGGGATTTCGTCTGGCCCCGGAAACCATCCTTGGCGACGATCTCCCAATAGTATGTCGTATTGGCCCGGAGAGGTCCGGCCACCGTGAAGGTCGCCTGATCGAGATCGGAAGCGGTTAATTGGATCTTCGGATTGACGATCAGGTCGTCCGCGGCCGAGAGATAGACGTCGTATTTCAAATCATCCCCGTCCGCATCCCGGCAGCTCCACTTGAGCACGACATTCGTCTTCCCCGTCCGGCTGTTCAATCCCGGAGAGAGGACGGCCGGTTCCGGCGGCGGCGTGTTTGCTTTCGTCCGAAAAGTCATGACCGGGCTTAGGCCCGGCGCTCCCACTTGGCCGCCGGCCAAATTATCGGAGATGATCCGCCACCAATATTGCCGGCCCCTCTCCAATGCTTGACTCGGGGCATACGTGAACGCATAGAGCTTGTCCGTCAGTTCGGGGCCGTAGAGATGAATCATCGGTGGAAACAGTTGTGGGGGTGTGCAGGTGCCCATTCCCGGGTAGTCGGGGCCATTCCACGGCTCATTGGTTGTATTCAGCTGGATCGAACAAATGAGAAAATCGCCGTCAGGATCTCCCCCCGTCCATTTAAAAACCGTATTCATAAATGGCACATCGACAGCCCCGTCGGCCGGCTGGATATCGACCGGAGGCAAAGCCGGCCGATTTGTTGAGAGCCCTTCGGTGGTGAACTTATAGACGGGGCTCTCGCACTTGCCGTCCTTTTGATCCCTGGCTTTCAAGGACCAGTAATAGGTTTTATCCGGTTCCAGCCCGCCGACGGTGTACCGGGGAGTGCCGCCGGGTTGGATGTAATTCGGATGCAGGAGCGGCGGGGGCGACGTCGTCCCAAAATAGAGGTCATAGGTCACGGGATCGCCGTTGGGATCGACAAATTCCCAGGCCAAATTCATTTTTCGCTTTTCCCCCGTCGCGCCGTCCTTGGGGAGCATGAAGCTGAACGCGGGCGGCAAGTTCACATTCCCGGTGGAGAAGCTCCAAAGGGGCCCCTCGGTCCGCATTTTCCCATTATCCAGGACGAGAATTTTCCAATAATAAGTCGTGTTGGGTTTGAGGCGGCCCGAGAGCACGGCCTTGGGAAAATGGTCGAATTTGCCCCGGCTCGGTAGCGGAAAACTCTCTCCAAAATAAAGCTGATATTGAAGCGAAGCGCCCTCCGGGTCGGCGCAGGTCCAGCCGAGAGTCGGAATGGTCGGGGCTTGGTTCGATCCGGCGATGTCGATAATCGCGCCGTTGGCCGGACTGGGGTCGGCCGGGGCGGTGGGCGGATAATCGGTGAGGTTTTCAAAATTCACCGTCACACCCTGCAGCTTGAATCCCCTTCCCTGCATAGGGTCCTCGTTTGCGCTGTCCGAAATATGGGGCTGGTGATGCCAGAAATCCATTTCACACACGCCCGAGGCAATGGCCGTGGAGACGGCCGAGACCGTTCCGTGAAGATAGACATAGACGGTATAGCGTCGGCCGGCCTGGAGAAGAACGTTTTTAAAGACAACCCGGTTTTTTTGTTTGACGCATTCGTCGGCCGAGATGACGTCCCCCCCGGTTTGGACGGTACTCAGGACGACCGTCGTGAGACCGTCTAAAATCACGCTCCCGATCCATTTAGCCGGAGTGGCAGCTCCGATCCCGAGGGAAAACGCGCCTCCGACAACGGCCCAGGCCGCTTCTGTGAGGAAATCCGCCAGGAGGCTGTTATGCCGTTCCCAAACCCTCTGGACGAGCCCCGGAGCGGAGGCGACGGAGCGGACATCGTTGGTGTCGGCGAATCCCGCCGCAAACTCGACCCCGTATTTCGTCGCCGATCCTCCAACCGGCAGGGTATAGCTCACCCGGTCCACAATGCCTTTGGACTCGACATCAAGCGTGATATCCGCGCGGTACCAGGCCCCGGGGGTTCCCGTCACTTCCAGGACACGATAGTCCATCACTTTAATGGAAGCCTGGTCGGAGAAGATCCAGCTGGGATCCTTGAACTGCTCCACGATATCGGCATAGGCCGACGCCCAGACTTTGACCAATCCCGAGGATCCGTCGTATTCCCAAGCCGCCTTCCCGTTCTTGGAAATCTCGCGGGTTCCGCTTTCGGACTCGGTAAAACCCGGCATGACTTTCGCCGCCGTTCCGCCCAGTCCGAGATCGCGATCCTGGCAATCGAGCTTAGTGGCCGTATAGGAACCGGTCAGAATGGTGATGGGCGGGCTTAATGGCGTCGCGGATTGAAAAAATCCTCCGCCGCCCGGCATGGTCACGAATTTCACTTGCTTGGGCGGCTCGAAAAACGGCTGGGCGACCAGTCCTCCGCCCTGTCCGACACTGCCGTCCAAGGCGATCCGGCCCAGCATCAGGTCGAATCGGGACGGCTGGGGCTTGACATACCAGGGCAGCGGCTTCGAAAAAGATTCCGAAGCCCCGGCAAAAAAGACGTCCCCCGCCGGCCCCCAGGTCGCCGCGTTGGCATAATCGTCGACCTGCTCTTCGTTGCTATAAGTCCGTTTGACCAGCCCCAGGGAGCGGATCCAGCCAAAATCACCCCCGCCGGTCAACTTGAGCAAGAAGGCATTGGAATTCATGATGCGCGAGAGGGGCTGAAATTCGGTGCTTTGGCCCGCCAGCAAGATGTCGTCGTCGGACCCGTACTCCCGGACGGGAAGCACGGCCCTGATCTCATTGAATCCGTCCACGGCACTGCCGTGGATCAGGCGCGACCAGACATGTTCCCCGCTTCCCTTGAGGCGGGAGACAAGAACGGCCTCGCCCTTGTCATGGGTGATCGGCCAGACTTTTTGCCCGAGACAAACGATCAAATCATAGGTCGGCAGGCCGATATCGAGAATGGATGCGCGCGGGTTCCGGATCACGCCGAGCGCCTGGAACTCCATAATGCCGCCGAGCCCGTTCCGGTCGTACTTCTTTTCGCCTGTCCGCCCCGTATCGAGCGACCGGCACCAGCCCACGATGCCGTCCGTTTCGATCCGGGCGACGAGGCCCTGGATCTCTTTCGTCATCCTTTTCGGATTTTTCGGATTGGGAACCTCGCGGACCATCCGGGTGCCGAGATAGAGGCACTCATCCATGTCCAACGAAGAACCGGCCGGGCTTTTCTGAATCGCGTAAATGAAGCCGGGATGACGCTCACCCTTGAAATCCGGATACTCCTTCACCCACTTCACGGTCTGGCCGTCCGAGGAGATCCGCATAATGAGGACATGGTCGTCGTCGTAGGTTCCCGGGCTTTGCGTGTTGACCCCGCAAAGGACGAAATCGCCTTCTCCCAGTTCGAACACGCTGGAAAAGATCGTCGTTTTCAGGTTGTTGGGGAAATACTGCCGCGTCCAGCGCGGGGAGCCGTCGGCGTTAAGCCGGATGAGGGCGGAATCCACGACAACGGCGGCGCCGCCGTCTTTCAGGGCGGCCAGACCCACCCAGCTGAATTCGCCGTCCGGATTCCTCTCGACGGAGTGGATGCGATAGTGGTTCGAAAACGGCAGAGTTCTGTCCCGCTTCGCAGCGTAGGCGAAGCGCCATTCGATATCGCCGTCCCCGTTCATTTTCATGACGAAGACATCGGTCTCGCCTCCGCCCAGAAAGCCGCCGACAAAATACTTGTTGATGCCGCAGGGGACGATCGACGTTCCGTACATAGGATAGGAAGATCCGCAGATTTTGATCATGGCCAAGGCGGGGGAAGACGAAACCCATAATATCGCGGCTATCCCGAGGCCGAATTCCAAGGCGCGGAAGAGACGAGAGAGAAAAGATGCCGGGAAAAACCAATGATGATCTTTCATGGAGATACCTTCCGTTGCCCCCAATATATTCCCGCTCAAAAACAGATGTCAATTAAAGCGCGCCCGGCAAGATTCGAACTTGCGACCAATGGATTCGAAGTCCATTGCTCTATCCACTGAGCTACGGGCGCGTCTTCTCGGGAAGATACGGATTATATCCTTTCGGCTCCCACTTCCCAAACGCGCTTTTTCCACCCTACGCCGTCATCGTCTGGACATCACGCTCGATCTTTCCGGAAAGCGCATCCGCCGCAACATCCAAGTCATAATCCATCTGGAGACCCAGCCAAAACCGGGCTGAGTTGCCGAAATATTTGGCCAGGCGAAGAGCCGTATCGGCCGTCAGACGGCGTTTATGAAGGACGATTTCATTAATCCTCCGGGCCGGGACGCGGATCTGTATCGCCAGATGATTCTGGCTCAGACCCATCGGCTTCAGAAATTCCTCCATCAGAACGTCGCCGGGATGGACGGGCTTGAGCTTCCGGGCCATATTGAATCTCCTAATGATAATCGATGATTTCCACGTCATAGGCATTGTCATCGCGCCATTCAAAATCAAATCCGCCATCTCTCATTGATACGAATGCTATAGAACCCGGAGAGATCGCCTTTTAGCTTCTCGAGGTGATTGGCCGGCGGCACCCGCAAGTCGACGATGCTCGCCGCATTGTGAAGCATGCGCAATTTCCTCAAAGCCGTTTGCTGATTCGACTCGGGTAGCCTCAAAGACAGAAGACGATTAAAAATTCTTTCAGCTTCCCTGTCTTTGAATGATCGAATCATTGTTAATTTATAACGCTACACGTTAAATGTCAAGCGTTATAGGCCCTCTCTCCGCTCTTTTTCTCGAGAAATCTTTCCTCTCTCTATAGACGACCAATAACGGAAATATTCTCGCCCGCACAAACGGCGCAGGATGAATATCTGAGGGATAAATAATAAGATGGATTCGAGCTTTCCGGCCGTCAGACGGCGCTTTTCTATTTCCGCAACGATTCCTGGATGAGATTAGCCAGCTGGAGCCGGTTTTTCACCCCGGCTTTTTGGAAGACATTGTAAAGATGGGCTTTCACCGTCCGCTCGGAGATGAATAGCTGCCGCTCGATCTCCTTGTTCGTTTTTCCCTTTAAGACAAGGACGATGACCTCCCGCTCGCGCTTGGTGATTCCGTAACGTTCGCAAAACGGCTCGATCCCGTCCTGGACGTCCGTCCGAAGATGGCGCAGCCATTTTCTCTTCCGGCGCCGATACACAATCCCCAAACCCGCAGTGGCGAGCAGGAGCAGGACGGCCCAAAAAACCCGGCTCTCGGCAAACGGTGTCACGACCGCGATGATGAGCCGCGCCGGCCTGGGACTCGGCAAGCCGTCGGCATTGACCGCCAGGACCGTCACGTCATATCGACCCGCCCCCGCTCCTTCGAGGGCCCACTCCGGCAAGTCGCTTTCGCCGGAGGCAACGACGAGGCCTTTTTGTTTCGCCTCGAAGCGGAAGACCCGCTTCCCCGAGGCGGCGAAGCTCAAATCCGCGGCCTCGATCCGGAGAGGCATATCGCCGCGGCGCAAGCGGACGGCGCGCGGGCTTTCATCGAACACCGGGACGGGCGCCGGATGGGGCCGGGCCTGGTAGGCGGCGAACGCAACCGCCGGCGCGATGCGGTCCGCCGGCGCATCGCGGGGGAAAAAGCGAATGAATCCGCCCTGTCCCCCGAAAAACAGCTCCCCGGCGCCGCTCTTGAATCCGATACCCGGTTTGAACGATCCGGCGCTCAAGCCGTCTCCGGCATCGTAGCTCCTGACTCTCGTCGACTCCGGGTCAAACACGTGGAGCGCGTCGGGAGTGGTGAACCAAAGCCGCCCTTCGGCATCGGCGAGCAAGGCATAGATCCTGGCTTCGGGAAGATTGCGGAAGGTCGACGTCCATGAGCGGGCGCGGCGGTCGAAACGAGAGAGGCCGGAGGCCGTTCCCGCCCAGATATCCCCTTTTCCGTCTTCGACCAGAGCGGAGATCGTATTGTGGGCCGGGCCGGTCGAGCCGTCCTCGGCGCTGCGATGGTGGGTCCAGCTTCCGGAGGCCGGATCAAACTCGTCCACGCCATGCCATTCGGTCCCTGTCCAGACAACGCCGTCGCGGTCGACTATAAGGGCGTTGATCGCGTAATTGCCGGCGATCCCGGGCGAGGAGGACGCGTCGGAGAGATATCCCTGCGATTTGCCGCTTTTCGGATCGAAGGCAAACAATCCGTGCCGGCTCGTGCCGCCCCAGATCCGGGAATCCCTTCCCCAAGCAAGACAGGTGATCTGGTTGCTCGGCAGGATGTCGGGGCGCAGATTCGTTTTTCTGTGGAAAACGGCGCGGCGCCGGGCGATGTCATATTGGACCAAGCCGCTCTCGTCCGTTCCCAGCCAGAGGGTGCCGTTTTCTCCCGGAAGGATCGCGGTCACGCGGGGCGCGTTTCGCCGTCCGTTTTCTCCGGGCCGAAGAGCAATTCTATCCCCTCGGCCTTCCCGGCCCGTCCGGACAGTCAAATCCCCGGACGATGTCCCGATAAACGTGCGCCCTCGTCCATCGTCATAAAGGCAGAGGACCTCCCCGGCATCCTCTCCTCCGGGACTTTCGGCCTTCAGCAGGACCGCGGGGAAGCGGCCCCGGGTATCGTTTAAAAGCGACAACCCGTTGTCCGTCCCGAACCACAAAACGCCGGATCGGTCGCGAAACATCGAGGTGATCGAATCGAAGCCGTAGTGAACGAGCCGGTCCCCGGACGAGTCGCAGCGAAAAACCCCGGCGTCCGCCGTCCCGATCCAGACCTCGTTTTCATTCGTGCAGTCGAGGGCCAGAATCGTCGGATCGGCGGGCTTCGCCTCCGCTTCGGGCATTAGATGAATGCGGCTGAATCGCCGCGTGCCGGGATCGAATCGGCAGAGCCCTCCCCGGTTGGTGCCCAGCCAGAGCTTTCCGGCCGGATCCTCCCGGATCACCCAGATGTTCTCGTCGGACAAACCCTGCGGATCCTCCGGCCGGGCGGGATAATGCTCCCACGTCCCGGATTTAGGATCGAAGGAATCGAGGCCGGCGCCGTGCGTGCCGAACCACATTCGGCCGTCGCGGCCTCGGCAGACGGCCCAGATGGAATCGTGCCCGGGGGAATTCGAATTTCGGGGATCATGGGCGAACGTTTTGAAGCGGCCGGTCTCGGGATCAAGGCAGCCGAGGCCGGCTGACTTCGTCCCAACCCAGATTCCGTCCCCGGCATCTTCGCCAATCGCCCGGATATGATCGCTCGGCAGAGAGCCCGGGTCGGCCGGGTCATGGACGTACCGGACGAATGTCCCCGTGCTCCGGTCGAACCTATTGAGCCCAGCATCCGAGGTCACCCAGAGAATTCCCCGGCTGTCTTCAAAAACGGAAAACAGAAAATCCGCGCTCAGCGAGTCCGGGCGGGCCGGATCGTGCCTGAACGAAATGAAATTCCGGCCGTCGTACCGGACGAGGCCGCTGTCGGTCGTCAGCCAGATGAATCCCTGCTTGTCCTGAGCCAGGGAGTGGACCCGAGGCATGAC
>Ga0105099_10000255_pt1 | contig 35950 bp, 34 predicted proteins | sample PPLLak3cmMay2015_2_FD_79138 | JGI IMG/M metagenome (GOLD analysis project Ga0105099, IMG submission 79138) | Freshwater sediment microbial communities from Prairie Pothole Lake near Jamestown, North Dakota, USA - PPLs Lake P8 Core (1) Depth... | ecosystem: Environmental > Aquatic > Freshwater >... | reverse complement strand
TACAATTACAATATGGCCTTAAGAAAACAAAATTTTGCTCCTGAAGAATATTATCATTTATATAATCGTGGTACTGAAAAAAGAATTATCTTTGTAGATAAGCAAGATTACGAATATTTTTTATTCCTTATGTATATATGCAATACAATAAAAAGTATTGAATTGAGAAAAATTGGCAAAAATTTTGATCGTACTGAAACTTTAGTTGACATAGGAGCTTATTGTTTAATGCCCAACCATTTTCATATTCTTGTTCGTGAAAAAAAAGAAGGAGGAATATCAAAGTACATGTTAAAATTAATGACTGCGTATTCTATGTATTTCAACAAAAAATATAAAAGGACTGGAAAATTATATGAGAGTGTATTCAAATCAACTTATGTAGGAGAAGATAATTATCTAAAATATTTATATTCATACATACATTTAAATCCTGCAAAGCTTATAGATAAAAATTGGAAAGAGAATCCTAAAAGAAAAATTTCTGATTTATTAAAATATGTTTTTAATTATTCATATTCAAGTTTAAAAGAGTATACAGAAGAAAAATTTAGAATATTAAATCCATTTTCATTTCCCGATTATTTTAACAAACCAATTGATCACAAAAAAGAACTCTTTAGTTGGTTAAAACAGGATGAGTAAAGTTAGGGCGGAGGCGTTGCCTCCGCCCTTCTATTTTTATATTTTGACATGAGTGGTATAATTAATATAGTTGTGATAAGTAAATCACAATGTATTATTAAGTATTATTATTTAATCAAATTAAAAAATTTATGAATCCCGTTAGAAATTTACAAAACGGGATAAAATCATAAAAAATTAATAAAATCTTCTATCTTTATATATAAAAATATATGTACGGATAGTATGATTTCTAAACGGGATGAAAAAATATTTAGGATTGTTTATTGTAATAGCAATGGCTTTTATGGTAAACATAAGCCAAGTAAAAGCAACAGAAAATAAAGAGGTAGAAGATAATGAAATTGTAAACCAAGAAACAGGGACAGGAGAAGCAGTTATTAACTATGAGGGAGCAGAAAGAAAAATAGATAATAGAGAAAACGAAATAAAATTATTTAAAGTTGAAAAAGAAAAAATTAAAGAAGAAATAAAACAACTAAGAGAAGAAGCAAAAGAGAAAATGGAGGCTTTGAAAGAAAAAATAAAAGAAGAAAAAAATAAAACTAAAGCAAAAATAAAAATAGAAAGAATACAAGGAAGAGAGCAAGCCTTAGAAAGATTTGATGAGGCAGTAAAAAGAGTTGATGACTTAAAAGCTAAAGTTATTGATCAAGTAGTAAGAATGGAAGCAAAAAATACCGTTATTCCAAAAGAAGTAAAAGACTTATCAACACTAGCTGAATCAAAATTAACTACAGCAAAAACAAAAATAGTTGAAATAAATACATTACTTGCAAGCTCAGTAAATGAACTTTCAAAAGAAAATAAAGCAAAAATAGTAACTCTTTCGCAAGAAATACAAACTCTCATAAAGGAAGCTCATCAAATATTAAATGATGAAATCCAAGGATTAAGACAAATATTAAAAATAAAAATAGAAGCACTAAAAATAGAAAATAACGATTAATTATCAACCTACCCCGCAAAAGCGTGGGCTAAAAATAAAAATCATATGGAACCAGAAAAAAAATCACATGGTGCGCTCATTGGATCAATAATAATTATTGTTATTCTTATAATTGGAGGTATCTACATCTGGCAATCAAGAGTCAAAGATATACAAATGAAAAAACAACTTCAAGCAGAAGCTATAAATGCTTTAACTGCAGATGAGTTGAGTAAGCTAGAAACAGACTTAAAAAATACTGATCCAAATCTAAATATAGATATAAACACTCTACAATAAATTCCAAAATAAAAACCTCACGGTTGTGAGGTTTTTATTTTTGACAAAAATACTTAAAAAATATAAACTGAAAAATGCTTGCTCTAATTGGGATGAATCCCGTTAGAAGCCGCGGTCACGGTTTAAAATACAATTATTAGAATAATTAAAAAATTAATTTAGCAGATAGTGGTTATTTAACAAAAAGATGACCGCGACCTGCTTCTAACGGGATGAAAATAAATATAAAAAAATTACCAAAAAGCGAGGTTGAGATCGAAGGAATATTGGATGCTGATGTTTTTGAGTCTTATTTTAAAAAGGCCTTAAAGAAACTCGGGGAAAACGTAGAAATAGCAGGATTTAGAAAAGGTAAAGTTCCAGAAAATATATTAATCTCAAATATTCCAGAAATAAAAATTCTAGAAGAAATGGCAGAGATGGCACTAGGAGAACACTACCAAAAGATAATAGAAGATGAAAAAATAGATGCTATAGGTAGACCAGAAATAAATATCACAAAACTCGCAAGGAAGAATCCACTCGAATTCAAAATAAAGACTGCAATTTTGCCAGAAACAAAATTACCTGATTATAAAAAATCAGCACAAAAAGTACTTTCTGAAGTCAAAAAAGATGAAAAAGAAATCTCTGTATCTGATGAAGAGATTGAAAAGACAATCATGGATATCAGAAAATCTCGCGCTCCAAAAAAACACATGAAAGAAGTAGCTGAAGAAGAACACGTACATGGTGAAAATTGTAATCATGAACATGAAGTAGAAGGATCTGAGCCAAAAGAAGAAGAACTACCTGAATTCAACGACGACTTCGTCCAAGCAATCGGTCCATTTAAAAATGTAGAAGATTTCAAAGATAAATTAAAGGAAAATATAAAACTAGAAAAAGAAAATCAATTAAAAGAAAAAACTAGATTAAAAATCTTAGAAAAAATAATTGAGGAATCAGAAATTGATATACCAGAAATTTTAGTTGAAATAGAGTTAGATAAAATATTATATAGAATGGAATCTGATATTGTTCAAATGGGTCTAAAATTTGAAGATTATCTAAAACATTTAAACAAAACAAGCGAAGACCTAAGAAAAGAATTCAGAGGTGATGGAGAAAAGAAAGCAAAACTGGCTCTTGTTCTAAATAAAATTTCTGAAATAGAAAAAATTATCGCTGATGAAAAGGAAGTTGAAAAAGAAGTTGATAACATATTGAGCCATTACAAAGATGCTGACCCAGAAAGAGCCAAGATTTATGCTCATAATATTCTAACCAACGAAAAAATCTTCCAATTCTTAGAAACTCAATAAATAATATACAAGTTTCTAGTTACTAGAAAAAATACATAAAAAATGTTAATATAAATTTATTATCATTAATTTACTAGCCACTAGAACCTAGTCACTAGTAACTAATTCCTATGTTAATCCCAACAGTTATAGAAAAATCACAATTTGGAGAAAGAGCTTATGATATTTACTCACGTCTTTTGCGTGAACGTATCATATTTTTAGCTGGACCCATCGATGACCACACAGCAAATATAATAATTGCTCAACTTCTTTTCTTAGAATCAGAAGACGCGAAGAAAGATATTTCTCTTTATGTTAATTCTCCTGGGGGTTCAGTTACTTCCACTATGGCAATAGTAGACACAATGAATCACATTCGCCCAGATGTATCTACTTTTTGTGTAGGACTCGCAGCCTCTGGTGCAGCTATAGTCCTTTCAGCTGGTAAAAAAGGCAAAAGATTCATCTTGCCAAATGCAGAGATAATGATACATCAGCCACTCGGTGGAGTAGAAGGACAAGCCACAGACATAGCGATAACAGCAAAACACATATTAAAAACAAGAGATAGCTTAAATAAACTACTTGCAAAAAATACTGGTAAACCACTCTCCCAAATAGAAAAAGATGTTGAACGTGACTTCTTTATGGATGCTGAAGAAGCTAAAAAATACGGAATCATAGATGAAATAGTCACTAAGTCTAAAAACGTAAAATAAACTAAAAAAACCAGACAATACTGTCTGGTTTTTTTAGTTTAAGCTTCAAAATTAGCGGAAGAAATTGTACAGCCAAAATTTTTAAAATTTTGACTATGCTTTTAAATACCAGAAGAGAAACGCCAGAGGAGAGAGATTTGATTAAAAAGATTTGAGATCTTCAAAATCGAGCATGACTCTCCTTTTATTTATCCCAATTTTTAATAATAATTATTAGGACCATTCTTCCGCTAACCCTAAAGCCTATTCCCTATCAATCCACAAAATATTTTTATGAACTGAATAAGGATGAGGAATTTTCGAAAGAAAATTCCTCACACCAAACTAGATTACAACCCAAACACTAAAACACATAACAGTATAAAAACTGTTATGTTGTAAATAAAATACTTTTTAGAAAAAATTATTTTATCTACAATGCTTATCTCCTCACAACCTAAAAAATAACTCCTTTTGTAAAGAAGATCAAAAATAATCCCTAAAAATATACCTGCAGAAACTCCTGCTAGAATAGAAAACCCCATAAAAAAGGGATTGCTTTTGTTTTCTACCATTTTACACGATATAATTATTGCTATCATAAAAATAGCAATTACAAGAAAAATAGTGACGGGTGTTTCTACTTTTTCAATTATCCTGCGATTATATAAGATAAATGAAATATTAATCATAGCTATGGAAAAAATAGCTATAAAAAAAATAATTGTACAAAATTTTTCCATTTTATTTGCCCTTTCGGGACTTTTTAGGTTAAACATAACTCGCAATGAATTCACAAAAAGTACTTTAATTTATGAACTCAATAACGAGGCCAAGTAATTAAAATTACTTGGCCAAATTTTTAACCCTAACCCGTTATGAGACAGTTTTTCACTTAGCTTCTGTTTCTGTCTCTTACTTAATCCCCTTGTAGCTCAGGGGGGTTTTTATTCCACCCAATTTACCTTTTCAGGTAAATTGGGTTTTATTTTATCTTTTTTTTCAAAGATAATGGTATAGTAAAATACACTATTATCTTCAATAAAGTCTGTTAGTATTATTTTCCCCGGAATTTCCGGGTTAATTTCTCTCGTCGTAGACACGAGATAAATTAACCCAAAGTCTTGCAGTCGTTTATTACTGACTGCAAAAATGAATTCCTTCTTTGAGGGACGTGGGTTTATAAACCCACTATCAGATACCCAAATTGTGCGAACGCACAATCCGAGCCTACATCTAAAACCCTCACGGTCAGCGAACATGATTTCACTACCGCGTTTATAACGGAAAAAATCCGTTAAATTTTTTGATAACACAGACACTTCCATTTTTATACTATTTATAAATGCAAAATATTTTTTTGGTGAGCTGTATAAGCTTCACCAATACTTTCTATTTTCTTAATTATCACTTCCCGAGAATCTTTTTGGGAAAGAAATAGAGAAGGTATTTTAGCAAATTTCTGCATATGATCTTTTTGACCACGTACAGAAGTTTTAATCTGGAGAGGAATTTCAATACATTGATTCCTATAATCTCTAAGTGAGAAAAAGAAATCAATACCATTAATATCATCACCAGTAAAACTTTTCCGAAAAGAAAGAATTTTCTTTTTTTCTTTCATTTCCGATAAAATTTGCCTAATGAGCTCTTCGGAAGAAAACCCAGCCATTAAAGTTTGGGTTTTAGAAAAAATCACTTCCTTAATAATAGAAATAATTTCTTCTGGGTTCTCATCTTTGTTTATATTTATTTCAGCCAACTGGCTATTAGCATCGCCACAACATGTGACAAATTGAAACAAATATAAATTTAGAGAAAATTTAATTGATAATCTATGTATTTCAATCGAAATACATTTTTCATCAACATAAATTTTTTTTAACTTTGCAGAGTTTATATCTTTCTGCAAAATTAACTGAATACAAGCTTTTTGAGCCAAAGAAATAATTCTTTGGTATTCATTGGCTTGATCTTCAGTAACACCAACTATCTCACTGGAATCTAATTCCAGTAAAGGCAAAACAGTTCTTATTTTCATAAAGTCGCTGCTTTAAAAATACTAAGAACGTCTTCTGGACACCTTGACGACCTACTCGTCGCCCATGTCCATACTTTTTTCCATGATTCCTCACCTTGTGAAGAAATAATTTCTTTAACCTGAAGATACATAGTATCTAAATTAAATTCATCTTCTTCTTCTGGAGAAGATAGTTGATGATTATCAAAATAATCAGATTTACTGATGGCATTTTTGCCATCACCATGGAAAAACAATCTTTGTATTGAAAGATCTATCCCAACGAATGAGATAGAAAAAAGGGATTTATCGTCCTTTACTTCTCCCGCTCTCTTGATAACATATAAAATCGCATCCTGAATGATGTCATTTTTATATTCATTAAAGAGGGGATATCTTGCAATACCCTTTTGTCTTACTTTAATCCAAAAGGCTGTTCTAACAACCCTTTGAATCTTTTCTATATTTTCTTCCACCCAAACGGGTGAAAGATTTTCTGGAGTTACCAACCAGTTTCTCCAGAAATAACCTTTCTGAAGGACATAGTGTGCATGTCCTCTTGAAAAATTATATTTTTTTCCTAGGGCTGCAGGCCCCAGTTTTAAGTCCTCTGAACTTAAAACTATCTTTTCTTTTTTCATCTTTTTTAAGTTTTGGTTTTCTAGAAAAAGAAAAATCCGTTCCTAGAAAACCAAAACTCTTAAAAGAAAATATTTTACTTCACAAAAAAATTTATGAAGCATATCTAAATACCATTCTTGTTTTACAAACCCTTGTAAAACAAAATCGCATTCAGAATTATTTTATTTTCAAAGTTCACCTTTTCGTCTCCGATCTACTATCGGAGCTCCTGATATATTATTTGTTTTAGTTTTCACTTAAACAATCCATATATCAGATTCCTTCGCGAAAAGGAATGTGGAGGTATAAAAACATAAGTGTCAATTCTTTAGTTTTCATCTCTCCTCCACGTTTCTTTTCACCAAATTTTTTCTTTATTACTCTCTCCTCTGATTTCATAAAGACATTTCAGATCACAAGAGAGGGTTAGCCTCTTATGGTCTGCCTATGTCCTCTCAAGCTTTTTTATCCCGTTAAAATTTTTCAAATTTGGTTCGGGACGCTTAAGACTAAACAGGTTGTGAATGTATTGTGTTTTTAGTTTCGGTTTGCGGCTTCCACTAAATTCACTATTCACGGTGCAAACAGATTTCAAAAGATTGTCTCTCAGCTCACTCTCTCCTCTTTCCTAGCTTACAGGTCTAGGTACCATCCCATTCATTTCTATGTCAGTAGTTTTATGAACGGTTCAGAGGTGGGCATCAATCTATTGCTATCTCCTTTACCCAGCACTAAACTTTATCTAAAATCTTGTTTATTTGTTTTCTTTAAATTTCTAATAAAGTTTAGTGCTGGATGTAATGAACTTTATCTGAACATAGTATAACATAATAGAATTGTTTTGTCAATAAAACATAAAACAATATTTGTAAATAGAAAAGAATCCTTAAAAAATAAGAGTAAAATAGTTATCCACATTGTCATATTTGCATGACAAAAGCAAATAATATATAATTTTTATATGCAAGAAGAAAACATTTTAATTCAAGCAGGGCTTTCAGAAGAACAAGCACAAGCCTATCAAGCTTTATTAGATAAAGGACCTCAGCGTGCTAGTGACCTTTCAAAGTGGACAGGTATAAAACGTGGACTTATTTATAAAGTTCTTGAACAGCTTGAATCTATGAGTTTAATTTCAAAAAAAGGTGGACCAGGAACCGTAGCAACATTTTCCCCTTCTCATCCGAGTCTTTTGCTATCAAACGTAGAACGTAAAGAAAAAGAAATTGCCCTAACAAAAGAAATACTCTCAAGTTCTATAGGTACATTGTCTTCAAAATTTAATTTAATTACTGGCAAACCAAATGTTCAATTTTTTGAAGGAAAGGAAGGGGTTGAGAAAGTTTTAGAAGATACTTTAAATTCAAAGGATGAAGTTTTAACTTATCTTGATATTGAAATAGTAGAAAAATATTTTAAAGATATAAATGATGAATATGTAAAAAAAAGAGAAAAAAGAGGTCTGAAAAAAAGAATATTAGCAATAGAGAATGACTTTTCAATAGAATTATTCAAAAAATGGAGCAAGAATGATTCAGATTTCTTTAAAGTTACAAATCTAAAAATGGTCAAAACTCCTATAGAAAACATAGAAGGAGCTATACAAATATACGAAAATAAGATAGGAATAATTACAATATCAAATGAAAATTTGATAAGCATTATTATAGAAGACATTAGAATAAATAAACTATTTAGAAGTATGTTTGAAGCGCTTTATTTAGTATCCCCTATATTTGTACCATAATCTTCTGGAACAACCTCATAAACGGCATACCATTCCTCATTATTTTTATCCAAAAAACATCTTACTAAAGACTTTCCATTTGAAATTCCTTTATGTAGATCAAGAAGATTTTTTGACTTTTTGATTTCAAATTTATCAAAAGACTTATTATTAAACATATGGATTAGTTCATCCCGTGTTTTTTGTTTTGATAAAATATCTTTATTTTTTTTCTCATTCCAAACTAAATCAAATTCTTCAGTTTCATTAGTCTTTTTAAACCCTTTAGAAATAAAACCTTTTTCAAAATATCTCATATTGCTTGGATTGTCTTTTCGACAAGACGCATGTAAAATATTTTCCTTAGCTTCTCGTACTAAAGCTTCATCCATCATAGCTTCTCCAAGTCCAAAATTTTTACTTGCCTCATCTACATTTAATGCACTTGCATAAAGACTTGTATCTTTTTGTTTTTCAAATCTAACAAAAGCACGAATATGCCTATCTTTACCATTGATTTGTAAATCTTTTTCAAAGGTATAAAAATAATTTTTTTGTTTATTATCTTCTGGAACAAATGCTGTCTTAAAATAAGATTTTAACGATTCAACAAAAATACGATCTGAATAATTTTCCCAATTTGATTCATATAACTCAAGCATTTCATTTTGTTGTTCTTTTGATATTTCTGTTGCTTCTTTTTTTGAAAAAATAGAACCTTCAATACTTTCTATTGGAATTTTTTCACCATTTTTAATAGCTTGTTTGAATATCGCAAATGTGGTTATTGTATCAGCATTTATACGATCAAGTTGTTTTTCCAAAGCAATAAAATCAATAGCTTTTTGAGCTCTAAAATCATCATGAGTTTGAGAAAGCAATTGTTTACCCTTTAAATACAATGTTTCTTCAACCTTTTTAATAAGCTCTGGATTAGTCTCAATCTCTTTATTAAAATTACTCTTAGTAAATTCTGTAATTTTTTCTATATTATCTATAATTTCACTATATTTTACAAAAAGTTTTTCAGCCAATTCTTTTGGTAAATTTTCCCCAAGCTCTAATATTTTATCTCCCATTTCTTTTCCACCTTGTTCAACAGAAAGGAACGTACGAAGACCGTTTTTACCAAAATTTTTACCTAATTGTATGATTTTATCTTTCTGTCCGACACCCGTTAAAGCATCTGCTAATATTAATTGTTCTTTCCAAAGATAATTATTTGCAGCTAGTCCTGTTTCTGACATAAAGGAACGAAATTTACCCAAAACATAAGATGTGTCAGATAGTTGTGATATTTTTTCTGTATAATCCTCATTTGATTCATTTGTGTTTTTTTGTATGTAATTTGTAATTTTATATGGAGTAATTTTACTAGAAAGTTCTTTACCTCCAACAACAATGTAATCATTGTAACTTCTATCTGTTGGTTTATTTTCTAGAATTCTTTTTTCTAAAACTTCACTTTTCTTTTTTTCATATTGTTCCTTATTTAAAAGTGAGAAAGTATATAAAATTACCTTTTTGCCATTAATAGTATCTGTTATGGCAGCTGTGTTGTTGTCGAGCAAAGAAACCCGTACTGTTTCATAATTAATTTTTTTATCCGTCCCTGTAAATTTATCTTTTCCCAAATAATATCTAGCTGTGCCATCATTGTTTGATAAAAACACGTAAGGTTTTTTACGTGAAAACTTTCTTTCATGTGGTCCATTTATTTCATAAGCTTCCGTACCCATTATATGCCTTTCAAAATCTTCCTCTCTAAAAAAACCCATTTTAAATAATTGTGGAGAAAAAGACTCTAGGGATATAACATTATTTTGTTTTTTTATATCTCTAAAGGTAAAACTTTTATGTTTACTTAAAAAATCTGTTGGGTAAAATTTAATAAATTCTTTTTTGTTTTTATCAAACATCATTAAATCATCATTGTCATCACGAAACATTTTTAATTCAATTATCTTATCAAGAAGTATCGCATCACCAAAAGAAATATATTTCCCATTTACAAGTTTAAATTTTTTTTTATCAATTAAATCTTTGTCATTAAACTTACAAATATTATAGATATTTATTATCTCTTTAATAATTTCTTGTTCTTCTTTATTACCAAAAACAGTTTCAATAGAATTTATGTTTACTGAAGTTATTTCATTCAAAAATTTTAAAACTTCCATATGCTTTTCTTCTTTTTGTTTTTCCTTACTTGTAAAATCAGGATTATCAACTGTTCTATAACCTCTTTTTTTCATTAAACTAGCACCACTAATAGTTATCCCATATTTTTCTCCTAAATCTTTAAGTGGAATATTTTTTTCTTCATCAGAAAGATATACTTTAATAGTTGACTCTACATTCGGTTCTGAGATTTTCATATTTTTATTAAGCATAAAAATAAAATCAGACAAGGAATTACTTTTCTCTACTTGTTCTTGTGCTTTGATTTGCTCTATTTGATTCTCTGTTGATGGTCTAATATCAAATTTCATACCTCTATTCTATCAAAGAATGCAAAAATGGACAAAAGTAGCAACATTTGTTATATTGTTAATGTTGACTTTTAAAAATTATTTCAATCTTAGTTTATAAGAATACTCCATCTATGAATTGTTTTAAGGGAAATTTTCACATCTTTTGTTATAGAACGAAAATGGAACCACAAATATAGTGGCTTATTCTTGTAAGCTGACAAAAAAAGCTTATGAGTAATACATTAATAGTAATCTTGTTAGGAGTCGGGGTACTCCTTTTAGGTGTTGGTATCGGATATTATTTGCGTTTAATTATCGCTCTTGGGAAGAGACGATCCATCGAAATAGACATCAAGCAAATGATGGTCGGTGCAAAAGAAGAAGCACAGAAAATAACAGAAGAAGCTAAAAGAAAATCAGAAGAGAAATTAAAAGAAGAAAAAGAAGAAGAAAAAAAGAGAGAACAAGAATTTAAAGATACAGAAAAAAGACTTATCAAAAAAGATGAGCTTTTAGACGCAAGACAAGCTGATATAAATAAAGAAGTAGAAAATATTAAATCAAAAGTAGAAGAAATAAAGAAAATTCAAGAAAAAGTATCTCTAATAGAAACAGAAAAAAAAGTAGAACTTGAAAAGATAGCAAAACTAACTGAAAATGAAGCAAAAGAAGAACTTCTAAAAGATATTGAAAAAAAATATAGCGAAGACATATTAATCAAAATCCAAAAACTTGAAAATAGCAATGAAGAAAAATTAGATTTACGAGCAAAAGACATATTGGCTACTTCTATCCAACGTCTTGCTGTAAGTACTGCTTCAGATTTCATGACTACGACTGTAGCTATACCAAACAATGAGATAAAGGGGAAAATAATAGGAAAAGAAGGAAGGAATATCAGAGCATTTGAAAGAGTAGCAGGAGTTGAGCTCATCGTAGATGATACACCCGGATCAATAGTCATCTCTTCTTTTGACCCCGTCAGAAGACAAGTAGCAAGACTAGCTTTAGAAAATCTAATACTCGACGGACGTATTCAACCAGCAAAAATAGAAGAATTAGTTGAAAAAGCAAAAGAAGAAATAAATAAAATAATAAAAGAAAAAGGTGAACAAGCAGTATATGAATGTGGAATATTTAACTTTGATCCTAGAGTAGTAGCCATCTTAGGAAGATTATATTTCAGAACAAGTTATGGACAAAATGTTCTTCAACACTCTGTAGAAATGGCACACATCGCAGGAATGTTGGCAGAAGAACTCGGTGCTGATGTAGCAATAGCAAAAGCCGGAGCACTCGTTCACGACATAGGAAAAGCGCTTGATCATGAAGTTCAAGGTACTCATATCGAAATAGGTATGAGAATATTACAGAAATTTGGTGCAGATGAGCGTGTTATTACTGCAATGAAATCACACCATGAAGATTATCCTTATGAAACGATAGAATCTATAATAGTCCAAACTGCTGATGCAATATCAGGTGGACGTCCAGGAGCAAGACGAGATTCAGTTGAAAATTATTTGAAACGATTACAAGATTTGGAAGCTTTAGTAAACACTTTCCCTGCTGTTGAAAAATCATATGCCCTTCAAGCGGGACGAGAAATACGAATATTCGTAACTCCTGAAAAAATATCAGATGCTGAAACAAAACTTATGGCACGAGATATAGCAATAAAAATAGAACAAGAGCTAAAATACCCAGGTGAAATAAAGGTTACGATGATTCGCGAAACTAGAATCATAGAATACGCTAGGTAAAAAAATAAATTTTAAAAAAGAAAACCGTACCACAATTTATTTTGTGATACGGTTTTTTGATTAAGCTAAGTTATTTTTAGCTAAGAGTTCTTGAAACTTTGCAGTAATTTTAGAAATAGTGATTGGTGATTCTAAAAATACAACATTCGTTTCTCTAATTAATTCAGAAAAGTCCTGAAAATGCTTTTCTTTAAACACAGACTCACTAGAGTCACAAACAAAAATAATTAAATTGTTTTTGTTTCTAGAGAGTAACAATGAACTTGATAATCCGTGTGATGGTATCTCCATCTTATAGAAAAGTAGCTCCTCGTACTTATCATGGATAATATATAATTCCATCTCAGGAGGAAGACTCTCATTTCTACAAGCTTCTGAAATAAGTGCTCTGGTTAAACCAGACGGATCATCCCAATAAATCTTTACATTCATTATTCCTGAAGTTTAAGTTCATTTTTTGTGAATAATAATAAGCTGTCAAAAGCCCTGATCAATTTAATAGCCCCGTCTAGGGCTCTAAAAGAAGTGACATTCTCTCTAAGCATAAGTTCCTCAAACTTATCTCCATACTTAGCTTTAAGAGATGCCGTATCCGAAAGACTTGAAAAAATAACGAGGTTTTTGGGATCTAAAGATATCTCTAAGGCGATATCCAACCCAAAAACAAAGTCTTTTTTGGCATTTAAGCCACTATATCCTTCACACACAAAGAATATCGCCCAATTATCTCTAGGAAAAATCTCTAGTTGTTTTTTTAAAATTACTTCTAAGTAATTTTCAAAATACTTATTGGAAACACTCTCTCCAATTAACGCTGTAATTTTCATAATCCTTAAGTTTTAGAGTTATTTTTGTTTAGTTTCAATGAATTTTCCATAATCAGAATAACAGAAAGATACGATTTTGTCAATGTTTTAAAGCCTTGTTCTTAAAAAACCCTTGATATATAATAGGAGTGTAGTATTTATAAAGAAAATGCTTATCGCCTAGAGCGGAGCAAGGTCGAAATATTAATCACATTAGTAAGCTAGGTTCTAGCTACTGGGTTCTAGTAAAAAAATACTAGTCCCTAGAAACTAGAAACTAAAACCTAATTTATATGAATAAACAAGCATTAGCTGAATTAGTACATGGAAAGCTTGGTGGTACAAAAGTACAAGCTGAAGAGATCGTAGATGGATTGTTTGATGCTATCATCGGAACTTTGAAAAAAGGAGGTGAAGTTTCAATCGCTGGATTCGGAATCTTTTCTGTAAAAGGACGTGCTGCTAGAATGGCTCGTAATCCAAAAACTGGAGAACAAGTCAAAGTAGCTGCAAAGAAAGTTCCAAAATTCCGAGCTGCAAAAGCCCTAAAGGATGCAGTTGCATAATTCCTTTCGCGCGAAAAGAATTGACTAATTAAAAAACCCGCCACTCGGCGGGTTTTTTAATTAAGAATACAACTTATAATTTTCTGCTTCCGAGGGTCCCACCTCGTACTCGAGGAAGGGCGCAGGAACAAAAAATTATAAGTTGTATTCTTAATTATTAACCTTCGGCCTATATTGTATAGCCTCTAGTATATGATTAGAGCTAATTTCTTCTGAATTTTCTAGGTCAGCTATAGTACGAGCAATTTTTAAAACACGATGATATGCCCTAGCAGAAAGAGCAAGCTGTGTGGCACTTTCATCAAGCAAATTTCTAACTCTTTCATTGAGTTTCACTACATTAGACAAATCTTTCACATTCATTTCACTGTTTGTTTTTATATTCCTACCAATTTTTTCAAATCTTTTTTTTTGTATTTCACGAGCATTTAAAATTCTCTTTTTTATTGATTCACTTTTCTCACCATTCCCTTCTTCTCCTAATTTCTTATAATCAATATTCCCGACTGAAACCCATAGATCAATACGATCTACAATGGGACCAGAAAGTTTTCTTTTATATCTATCCAAATCAGAAGGCTTACAAATACAAGCTTTCTGTTTAGAACCAGCATTTCCACAAGGACAAGGATTCATAGCAGCAACAAGTATAAAATTTGAAGGAAAAATTGCCGAACTTTTCGCTCTTGAAATAGAAATAATATTATCTTCAAGTGGCTGTCGTAGTGATTCTATGACTCTCTTCTCAAATTCTGGAAATTCATCAAGGAAAAGAACTCCTCTATGTGCTAAAGTCACTTCCCCAGGTTTTGGATAAGTTCCACCACCAATCAAAGATACATAAGAAGATGTATGATGTGGCGCTCTGAAAGGGGGATAAAAAACAAGCTCACCTCTCGTAGCTCCAGCTGCAGAATGGATTCCTGTTATTTCAAGAACTTCTTCTGTGCTTAGATCAGGTAATAATCCAGAGAAAGCTCTAGCAAGCATTGTCTTTCCAGTCCCAGGTGGTCCATACATGGCTATATTGTGTCCACCAGCAGCCGCAATCTCAAGTCCACGCTTTGCTCCTTCTTGTCCTCTAACATCAGAGAAATCAGAAGATTTCACTTCTTTAATAAAATTTATTTCTGTTTTTGGTTGAAGCATAATAAGACCTTCGGCTTCGATAAAACTAGAAGATTTTTGAGTGGTCTGGCTGACCCCCTTCCGAGGACCCGAGAAAATCTTACTAGTTTTATCGAAGCCTAGATGTTTCACAACTTCCGCTAAATTATTTGCACCAAATATTTTAATACCGTCCACAAGGGCTGCTTCAACTGCATTTTCTTTTGGTAAATAAATTTCTTCAAACCCCATCTTTTTTGCTTCTTGAACAAGTGGCAACGAACCTCTTATTCTTCTCAATGTTCCATCAAGTCCAAGCTCTCCAAGGAAAATTTTCTTTTCTGGATTAAATTTTAAATCACCAGATGCAAGCATATAAGATAATGCTATAGCAAGATCAAAAAATGGCCCTTCTTTTTTAAGATCAGCCGGTGAAAGAGAAACAATAGTTTTTTGATTTTTTGCTTTTGGTGATTGAAAACCAGAATTTTTGATAGCAGAGCTAACTCTGTCTTTTGATTCATCTACAGCTTTATCTGGTAATCCAACAACAGAAAAAGAATTGAGCCCACGCGACAAATCTACTTCAATCGTTACGATTTGTCCAAAAAGAAGATTAACTTGTGCTGAATAAACTCTTGCAAAGCTCATACTTATTTATTTAAAAACTAAAACAAAGAATTTAAGCGTCGTGGGTCCCCTCTACTTCTCTCTCCGAGGACGAAGGCGCAAAAATTCTTTGTTTTATTAACCAACATTAACTTTCTAAATGCTTCTTACAGGTTTTTGCTGATGCATTAGCTTCTAGTCTGGAAACTTCAATATTTTTTTTACAAACTTTACACTTGCCAAATGATTCTCTATTTATATTTTTTAATGCAGATAAAACAGTTTGAAGTCTTGGTTCTAAAACTTTTATCATAGAACTTTTTGATTCAAAGTCTTCAAATCTATCTGCCATATCATTTTGATCAGTTTCTACAAAATCCATCTCAAGTGGAGTTGCTTCCCATTCATTGGTTTCTGGATTTAATTTACCCATATCACGCATCTGTTCAACTAAAATATCTCGTTCTTTTTCTAATTTCTCTTTTATTTTTTTCTTATCTAACATAGCAGTAAAATTTTATTTACTAATAATAAGTACGACTTATTTTGATTTAGAAAAATCAAAATAAAATTTAAATAAAAAACAGCTACCAAAATCTTAACATTTTTAAAATTAAAGGTAAATACTAAAAATATCTATTTATTTTCTAATAATACCTGAAGAAATCCTCAACATAATCTCACGGACAGAAGCTTCGTTGTTTGTGACAATAAATGAAGTATCATTGATAAATATATACATCATCACTATTTTGCCGTCATTGTCTCGTAGAATACGAGCATTTTTATTTTGAATAAAACCATCCTCAAAGTCTTTTGTCAGTAAATAACTTGTTTCCGAATCAATATTCACTCCGAAAAAGCCGTGCAAGTCATTAAACATTTTATTCTCCCAAGAACGCATTGTGTCAAAGACATCAGCGATTGAGCGCATTTTTAGTAAGATAAATAAATTCTTATTTCCTATGTTTGTCGCACCGATAAGAAAGTTATCACTTACAAAACCTATCTTATTTTTATCCAAGCTTGAAGTGATAAGATTTAAAAATTGTCTCAATCCTACTATTTTTTTAGAAGAGGTCAGATATACACCGACTACTCCTCCATCTTTTATTTCTGTTACAGAAACCTCTTTCAAGATACTTTCAGATATTTGATCCTTCGTTAATTCATCAACTTCTTTAAATGTCGTTCCGTCTAAATATATTATCGGCACAAATTGCGCTCCTATATCCACAGTGGACATCTCTTTCCTAAAGAAAAATAAAAATACGAGAGCACCGATAGCACAACCTATCAATAAAATACTAAAAATGACGAAGGCAATTCTTTTTCTATTTTCTGAAGAAGAATTCAAACCTTCTTTTTCATTCCTTTCTTGCTCTTCTATTATCTTTCTAATAAAAGAACCCTCACTACCATCAATAGCTTTTGCCATATCTTCAGCATATGTCTCCACTTTTTTATTTTTTATTTTTTCATCATTTTCCATATTTTTAATATATCTCTTGATTATAGCATTGTTCACAATAAACAATCTCAGGTCGCTCTGGTGCATAAGAAGTTTCAAACTCTACAGTACATTTTCCTTTATGATTATGGTTGTCTTTATCACACATACATTGTCTATGCCAAAGTTTTAAAGGATTACGTTGTTTTAGTCTTTGATAATGTCTGCAGTTAGGACAGAGTCTAGGTAGTGGTAAATTCATTCTTTGGTAGAATTGTAATTCTTGTGGAATAATTTTGAAGGCTTCTGTACACCCCGACGCATTCTGGTCGGGGCTCCGACCCCTTAGGGCGTCGGGGTTGTTTCTACATTCTATAACTTTGTTTATGATTGATTCATCTACGTCATTTATACTATCTGGTATATCTTCATTCTTAATATCTATATTGTAGTTTCTTTCTTCTCTTTCTTTCCATTTATATCCTTGCTTTAAAGCTTCTTCTTTTGTTAGTGGAAAGTATTCTTGAGCTGTAGTTTCATTATAGGCAAATGGACTTAATTCAGATGGAAAGAACTCTCCATACCCATAGGACCGTCCTATGTGGTCAACATATGGCATATCATTCATATGCTTTATTATCTTTGGTACTAGTTCTTCGTATTCTTCTTTGGTGTATTGTTTGTTTAGGATGCAGTATTGTTTATTTTTCAAACTAACACAACCAAAGATATTTGAACAATTAACACATAAATGAATCAAGTCAGAATTTTTATTTCCCTTACAATGAGAAAAAAATTTTGTAAAATATCCATCATCAGCAGCTAAAGAACTTTCATAAACAAGCTCATTTTTTAATCCTCCACTTATGTCATAACTATCTTTTATACCATTAAATACTCTCCAACTATATTTAGTATTTTCACCTTCTACCATAAAACAATCCTTTAAATTTTTTGAATTAATAATATTATCCCCACTTACATTTACACTATTTACTATATTGGCAAATTTATGAATATTATTTTTAATCAAACTTTCAAATTCAATTTTGTATTTTTCTAAATATTTAAAAGAGTTAAGTTTAAATCTTTCTAACTCTTTTAAATAATCTTCCCTTGAATATTTTTTATTTCTTATGTAAAAACACTTATTTCTCAAACTTGAGCACATGAAACAATTTTGACAATTTCTGCAATCAAAAAGAAAAAAAGAGTCAATACAATCACTACAATTATTTAAAAAAGAACAATTATAAACTTTTCTAGTTATAAAATTTTCATAACAAAATTCAGAATTTGAAACATAATAACAATCAACAAGATTCTTACTTTTATCAACAAGTCTTGAATAATATATATCTTCACAATTTACTGCATTGGAAAGATAAATATTTTTTGAATAACCTGTATAATTTGCATACTCTGAATTTATATTATTTAAACCCCATAAGTTTATATTTGGAGTTATATCCATTAATTCTTTCCATTGAGTAAAAAAATCTTTACTAAAATCATAATTTTTACCATATTTAAAAGCATCCCAACCATCACCATACCAACAATCATGACAATATATAGAAAATTTATTAAATGGAGAATTGTTCGTTATAATTCCCTTTTTACAAAAACCACATTTTTGTTTATAAAGTATTCCTTCATTCCTCCATGTTAATCTGCGTGTCAATCTACATTCTGGACAAAAAGTTGGTGGAGGAACTTTTATTTTTTCGTAAAAATTAAAATCTTCTGGCTCTATAGTAAATAGAACCTTACAGTTTTGGCATATTTTAGTTTGAGCTTCCATAAATTTTAAGTCTTAAAGGTCTTGCCTTTGGGCTCCTTTTAAGGCAAGACCTTTTCTCGTAAATTAAAGTTTCTTAAAAAAATCCTTATCAGCTTCTTTGATGGATAGGCTTATTTTGCCTCTTTCTGAATCAATCTTTATAACTTTCACTGGCACGATTATACCTTCCTTTATTATATCGCTAACTCGCTCTACGCGAAATGGGGCTATCTCAGAGATGTGTACCATTCCATCAGTAAAATCATTAAGTCGGACAAAAGCTCCGAAATCAGCAATTTTTACAATTTCACCTTTTAGTGTTTCCCCAACTTTAAATTCATGAGTCATTTCTTCCACAATTTGTTTTGCTTTTTCTGCAGCCTCACCTTTACCTGTAAAATATACACTTCCATCATCTTCAATAGTTATTTCCGCTCCGCTTCTTTCTTTTATTTCTTTAATAGTTTTTCCGCCGCCGCCTATCACCATGCCAATCTTATCTGGATTTATTTTGATAATTATTATTTTTGGTGCATTAGGAGAAATATCTGGTCTTGATTTTGGAATTTCTTTTTCGATTCTTTCTAGGATAGAAACTCTAGCTTTTTTAGATTGTCTCATTGCTTCACCTAATATTTTTACTGGCACTCCATCTACTTTTACATCAAGTTGTATAGCAGTAATTCCGTCTCTAGTACCTGCAACTTTGAAATCCATATCTCCATGATGATCTTCTGGTCCTTGAATGTCAGTTAATATTTTATATTTATCATCACTCTCATACATCAAACCCATCGCTATTCCTGCTACTGGTGCTTTTATTGGCACACCTCCATCCATCAAAGCAAGTGTACTTGCACAGATAGAAGCCTGCGAAGTAGAACCATTTGAAGCCATTGATTCAGAAACGATTCTCATGGTATAAGGAAATTCTTCTTTTGAAGGTAGTACCATAGCAACTGCCTTTTCAGCAAGAGCACCGTGCCCTACTTCTCTACGATTTGTCATCCCAGTACGTCCGACTTCACCAGCAGAATATGGAGGAAAATTATAATGATGCATAAATCTTTTTTCAATTTTTATTTGCATACTATCAATCAAATTTCTTTCTTCTGGTCCCCCTAAGGTAAGTACTGACAGAACGTGTGTCCCTCCCCTATAGAAAATTCCAGAACCATGTAGTCTGCTTGAAAGACCCCCGGCTTGTGCAAACAAATCGCGAAGCTCATCCATCTTTCTTCCATCGGCTCTCTTATCTTCTTCAATAGCTTTTTTATGAATTAAACTATTTTCAGTCTCATCAAATAAATCATCCTCAGCAAAAAAATCTTTTCTATCTAGATAAGCTTCTTTTACCATTTTATTCCAAATATTGTGCAATTCATCAATCTTCTTTTTCCCAGGACCAGAGAAAATAGCTTCTTCCATTTTTGGTAAAATATTTTCTTCAAACAATTTTACTGACTCTGATGATATTTCTTCTTTATGAATAACTCTTTTTTCTTTTCCTATTTCTTTTGCAATATTTTTCTGGAATTCTTCCATCCTTGTTATTTCTTTTATTGCTTCATTTAATGCATCTTCCAATTCTTCTTCTTTTACTTGATGAGCTGAAGCTTCTATCATATTTACATTTCCATCTTTTCCACATACAGTAAGATCAAATTTATATTGATCATCATTCTGACGTAATTTTACAGAAGGATTTACTGTTAAATTGCTTGCCCCGAGTGAATTCGAGGGGTCATTATATTTCCCAATACTTACACAACCGACAGGTCCATTCCAAGGAATATTTGAAACCAGTATCGCAAGTGATGCAGCATTTACTGCAAGTATCACAGGGTCATTATCATCATCCACAGAAAGAACTGTTATGATGACTTGTACAGCATGACGGATTGATTGTTCAAATAAAGGACGTAAAGTTCTGTCTATTACACGACAAGCAAGTACTGCTTCTTCAGAAGGTTTACCTTCTCTTCTCATAAATCTTGACCCTAAGATTTTTCCAGCAGCATAGAATTTTTCCATGTACTCTACTGTCAAATTAAAAAATCCAAGACCTTCTTGTCTGTCTTTTGACATACAAGCTGTTGCTAAAACTATTGTCTCACCATATTTCAAAAGGACAGAGCCATGAGCTTGGTCTGTTAAATCTGAAAAAATAGCGGTCATTTTCCTGCCACCGATTTCCAACGAATACTCTTTTTGTTGCATATTATTTTTTTACCCTGAGTGTAGTCGAAGGGGTTACCCCAACTAAACTAAAGGAATTTAGTTCCTCTCCAGACTGTAATATTGTATCAACCTTAAATTTATAGCTTGTAAAACAAGATTAACAAATAAGGTGAACACTACTATCTGTCTGAAGATGAACCGATTAACTAATAAATTAGCCTTTAAACAGGCTCTAAATTATGTTAGCATTTTCACCCAAAAATGCAAAAATCTACAAAACTAGTATTTTAAACCCTTGGAAGTCGCGACGGCGACGGACAGAGAAAATTTTCAGCAGAAAATTTTTGTGGTGAAAAAATATTAGTTTTGTAGATTTTTGCAAGAATATTCTATGGCTTATTTCGCTCCAAACAAATATTTCCTTGGATTTTCTGAAAGATCAACAAAGTCATCTGCAGCTTCACGTAGTTTTGAAGAAGTTGATTTGCCAAAAGAGATTACCTCTACTTGAGTCATCGTTTGTAAGTATTGCACAAGTGGCACAAAATCCCCGTCTCCAGAAACTATTACTATAGTATCAAGCCGTGGAGCTGTCTTAATAGCATCCACTGCAAGCCCCACATCCCAATCCCCTTTCTTTGTTCCTGTGTGAAACACTTGTAAATCTTTTGTCTTTGTTTCAATACCAAGTTTTGTAAGTGCTTCAAAAAAATGTTTCTCTTCCCCTCCCTCTGTGGTTATCACATAAGCCACAGCATGAACAAGTTTTCTACCTGCTACTGCATCTTTTAAAACTGCCCCAAAATTAACTCTTGCTTTATATAAATTTCGAGCGGAGTGATACAAATTTTGTGTATCTATAAAAACTCCAACTCTTTGTTCTTTATGTTTTATAACTGTCATGTATAAATTAGGTTCTAGTTGCTAGGTTCTAGAAAAAACTAGCTAAATAGAATATTTAATAATAATGTTTAAAAAAAATCGACCTATTTTATTATAGCATTTTAAAAAACAAAAAATTCCACTGATGTGGAATTTTTTGTTTAAATTTAATTTAGATCCATTTTTTTTACGAGTGCAGCGTATCTTGTCTTATCTTTACGTTCTAAATATTTCAAATGTGTACGTCTGTCTGCCACCATCTTGATCAATCCTCTTCGAGAGTGATTATCTTTCTTGTGTTTCTTTAAATGTTTTGCTAATTCACAGATTTGTGTAGACAAAATAGCTACCTGCACTTCTGGTGAACCAGTATCTTTCTCGTGGGTTTGATTTTTCTTTATAACTAACTGTTTTTTCTTTGTTGCTAACATGTTCATCATACTAACATAAACCTCAAAAAATTGCAATTGACACAATGGCGAATTCAACTCTGAAGTGCAACACTAAAAATTTCTAATGGAGTCTTAAACCCAAGCCTTTTTCTAGGTCTGGTATTTAGACTATATTCGACTTTTAATATTGTTTCTTCAGATATGGTACTAAAATCAGTCTTCTTTGGAAAGTAATCACGTAGAAGCCCATTAGTATTTTCATTTGATCCTCTCTCCCAAGAATGATATGGATGAGCAAAGTAACTTTTAATTGAAGTAGTTTCCTCAAACAATTTCCAGTCTCGATTTTCTGGTCCATTATCAAAAGTCATGGTTCTTTTTAGTTTTTCTGGAATTTGTTTTAATTTTTGTTGTATTGCAAATACTGTAGCTAAGCTAGTTTTGTTTTTCAATTTAGTAATGAAATATATCCCACTTTTTCTTTCCAGAAGCGTATTAACTCCAGGCTTGTGATTAATTGATTCAACTGAATCACTTTCCCAATCTCCGATTCTTTTCCTTTCTTCGACGATTTTAGGCCTCTCGTCGATGGAAACACCATATGGTTTAAATATCCTTTGACATTTTCTAGTTCCTTTCTTTTGTCTTCTATTTTGTTTTCTTCTAAGATACATACGAAGATCTTCATGATGTAACTTAAGATATCCGTATCCATCACGATGAATTTGTTTGTAAATGAATTGATATATTGCTTCATGGGAAATGTTTTGTTTTAAATCTATTTTAATTCTTCCTGATATTTGTTCTGGAGACCATCTTTCTTTTAGGTGTTTAATTACATATCTTCTGATTTCTTTTGTTTTTAATCTATCAATTCTGCCACGAGAGGTACGTTTAAAAAGAGCTCGTTCGTTGGCTAAGCGAGGAGTATATATCTTTCGTTCATCTGGAAAGTTTCTATTAAATTCTCTTGATATTGATGATGGAGATCGATTTAAAACATTGGCTATATATCTAATTGATTTCTTTTGCCAAAACAATTCTTGAATTTTTTCGCGTTCCTCAATCCTTAGATGCTTATATTTCATATACTTCTATTTTACTAGAAGTGTTGCACTTACTTGTTGAACTCACTAAATAAGATATTTTTATAACATATTTATGAACACAAATAGTAAACTTGTAGAAACTTTAAGTCATATACAAGACTTAATTTAAACTACAAGAACTATATTAATTTAAAAAACTTTTTTGCTTATGAAAAAGGTAAGTTCTTCAATCGTAGTGACCTTGATGTCAAAAAACTCAACAAACAACAACTAAACAAGCAACCTAATAACAAAGGGGTCATCGTAAATGAGACCCCTTAAATTTTTTATCTAAAGCCTATACAAAAATAAAAGTAACTTCTTATGGAAGCCACTTATTAATAAATAATTTTAAGACTATCAAACTTACTACCTCTCACAACTTGGTATATATTGCAAAAATATATCTGACATATATCTGTTTTTAAGCAGATTCACCCCTTGGGTAAATTTTTCATAATCAGTCAAGTTTTACTTATGTGAGAATAAATTTCTTTTTTAGATAGCATTTGGCGACCGTGTTTTATTAATTAGCAAATATGCCAATTAATAGTATAAAACCGGGGGCAAGTTGTTTTGTTTGATCCGCCTCATCCCTTGTCTTAAAATAAAATTATTTTGTTAATCTAGGTTAACTTAAGCACATTGCTTAAGTTCTAATCTTATTTTATCTTCAATCTCTTGAAAATTAATACTTCTTATAATATTTGTTCCATCAAGTAAAAAAACTTGAAGAACTTTCCAAGGCTTAGGTTTTTTACCTGTATTTATACAGAGAATCCAAGCCCTTTTTGGAACATCAACATCTGTTTGAAAAACAGCTTGATTGATTCCTTTATAAATACTTCCAATTGTTTTAATTGACCAGTGATTACTAAATCTTAATGTACCAACTGGACAATCCCAATCTTCTTGACCCGCTAATTGTCTTTCTTTGGAAGGTTTTTTATAAAAGGAACTTCCTTTCGTTGGTTGCTTACTCATATTTAATCTACGAGCAATAATTGCAACATATCTTGGAACATCAAGCCACTTTGATCGGCTCTTTATATTATTTTTCACTGTTTTTAAGATTTATTGGTTATCTAAAAAGATAATGAAATATATCTACTTAGAAAACCAATAAATCAAAATTTTAAAGAACAAATCTAAATACTTATACATTTTAACATATAATAACTAAAAAGTCAATCATACATTGTGCGACACTGAGAAGATGGTAGAATAGAAGTGTGACTACAGAATTAGAAAAACTCAAAAGACAGTTTTTGGAACATTTAGAAATTGAAAAAGGTTCGAGTTTTCGAACAATCGAAAATTATGATAGATATTTAACTCGTTTTCTAAAATTTGCAAAAGAAGAAAAACAAGCAGAAAATCCAAATGAAATCACTGACACTTTAATACGAGAATTTCGACTATATCTAAACCGTCAGTCCACAGGCAACAACAGAGCCACTGGAGAAACTTTAAAAAGGAAAACCCAAAATTATTATCTTATCGGACTACGTTGCTTCTTAAAATATTTGGCTAAACAAAAAATAGAAAGCCTCCCTGCAGAACGTATAGAACTTGCAAAAGTCCCAGAACGCTCCCTTGATCTCATATCATCTGAGGAATTAAAAAGATTACTCTCTGCCCCAGAAGGTAATAGTATAAAATCACTTCGAGATAGAGCAATATTACAATTACTTTTTTCAACAGGACTTCGTGTATCTGAACTATGTTCCCTCACTAGAGATATTAATTTCTCCTCTGGAGAATTTTCAATTCGTGGGAAAGGAAGCAAAATAAGAGTCGTCTTTATTTCCGATGAAGCAAAAAATGCTGTAAGTGAATATTTAAAAAACAGGAAAGACATGGACGATGCTTTGTTTGTAAAGATTGATGATGAAAAAGAAAAAGAACAAAAAGAAGGATTAGCTCGTAGATCTATAGAACGAATAGTAAAATACTATGCTATAAAAGCAGGAATCTCAAAAAGAGTCACTCCACACATAATAAGACACTGCTTTGCTACTGACCTACTACAAAATGGAGCAGACATAAGAAGTGTGCAGATGATGCTTGGACACTCAAATATCGCAACCACCCAAATCTATACGCATATAACAGATAGACAATTAAAAGATGTACATAAAAGATTCCATAGCAAGGAATAAAACTGTGCAAGATGTTGTTTTAAAAAGCATTGCGCAGGCTGGCGAGCCGAGCATAGCAAAAATTCAGCAGAATTTTATGTGCGGTTTTTAAAATAATATCTTGCACAGTTTTATATGTTATTATTATTAAGATGAAAATAATTTCTTGGAATACAAATGGGTTAAGGGCAACTGCTAAACAAGGTTTTTTCGTTCCCCTATTTGAAACATACAAACCAGACATTTTGTGTTTACAAGAAACAAAAGTAGAACCAGACCAACTACCAGAAGAAGTAAAAAATATCCCAAATTATTATTCATATTTTTCATATTCAAAACTTAGAAAAGGCTATAGTGGAGTAGCAATCTATACAAAAGAAAAACCAAAAGAAGTTTTTTATGGCATGAATATTAAGAAATTTGATGATGAAGGTAGAATAGTAGGTGTAAAATTAAAAAATTTCACAGTAATAACTGGTTATTTTCCAAACGGTGGCGCAGGACCTCATCGCTTAAAGTATAAACTAGAATTTTATACTGCTTTCTTAAAATTCATTTTAAAATTAAGAAAAAATGGTGAAAATGTAATTTTTTGCGGAGATGTTAATACTGCACACGAAGCTATAGACCTCGCTCGTCCAAAAGCAAATGAAGAAAATACTGGATTCCTGCCTATTGAAAGGGCATGGATTAGCAAAGTAATAAAAAATGATTTTATAGATGTATTTAGAAAATTTTATCCAGAAAAAATTGGAATGTATACTTACTGGGATCAAAAAACTCGTGCCAGAGATAGAAATGTCGGCTGGCGTTTAGATTATTTTTTTGCTGATTCAAAGTTAAAAATAAAATCTACAGGAATGCTTTCTGACTATTATGGCTCAGATCATTGCCCTATTTGGCTAGAAATCTAAAAACAGGGAAATTATTGTTTTAAAAAGCATTGCGCAGGCTGACGAGCCGAGCATAGCAAATTTTCAGCAGAAAATTATGTGCGGTTTTTAAAATAATAACTTCCCTGTTTTTTACAACTAGAGCTTAATTAGCTCTGGTTTAGTGTTTTTGCCAAACCATTTAGCAGTAAGCTTGGAAACGGTTTGCGTCATATCAGTAACTAAAATTTTTGCAGTTTTTTCTTTGGAAAGTTTTTGAGAAATTTCTGGATGTCTTTCAAAATAATTTTTTAATTTCTTTGGAATAATTTCATCTTGAGAAATAATTTTTATATTTTTTGGTAACAATTTTTTAATTTCCTTTTTAAATATTGGATAATGTGTACATCCTAAAACCAAAGCTTCCACTTTTTTATTTACAAGTGGTTTTAAATATTTTTGCAAAAATGGTTTTACCAAAAGATTTTCTCCCTCTTCTGCAAAAGGAACGAGCATCGGCGCAGAATTTTGAAAAACTTTTGTTTTATTATTTATTTTTTGTATTTCAATCATAAAAGTATTTGATGCAATAGTCCCAGATGTACCTATCACCCCAATCTTGTTAAATTTGGCAGCTTCTTCTGCTGTAGGAATTAAAACACCAATAACTTTTCTATCAGGAAAATTATTTGGTAAATAATTTTCCTGTATCTGTCTGAGAGCTCTAGCAGAGGCAGTATTACAAGCGACTATCACAATCGCACAATCCTCTTTTTTAAATAAATAATCCACAGCTTCCTTCGTAAATTCAAACACAGCATCATGTGAACGATTACCATAAGGCACTCGCTTCGTGTCTCCTAAATATACATAATCATATTCTGGCATAGCTTTTCTTATCGCTTTAGCAATAATAAGCCCCCCCAATCCTGAATCAAAAATTCCTATCTTCATATAATTTTATCTTAGCATATTTAATAAAAAGTGATATGATTTATATACTTGTCTCGTACTAAATTTTTGATTACGGGACACAAAGATAAAAAATTATTATTTAAAATTTTAGTACTGAGATGCAAAAAATATGCAAAACATGCGATAAAGAGTTCGAAATACGAGATGAAGATCTTATTTTTTATGAACAAATGAAAACCGTTCCTCCTTTGTTCTGCCCAGACTGTCGTATGGCAAGAAGGTTAGCTTTCAGGAATGAAAGAACTTTATATAAAAGACCATGTGACCTTTGCAAAAAAGACATAATAACTGTTTATTCGCTAGAGTCTGATTTTAAGGTCTATTGCCATGATTGTTGGTGGAGCGATAATTGGGACCCAAGAAGTTTTGCAATAGATTATGATTTAAATAAACCCTTTTTTGAACAATATAAAGAATTACAAAAAAAAGTTCCCAGACAAAGCATGGCAGCGGTAAACAATGTAAGAAGTGATTATACAAACGGCTCAGCTGAAAACAAAGATTGTTATTTAATTTTTGCTGCTGACTACAATGAAGACTGTATGTACGGGAGACTCCTTCAAAGAGATAAATTTTGTGTTGATTGTGCTTTCTTACATGAATCAGAACTTTGTTACGAATGCATAGACTGCAGAAATTGTTTTAAATGTATGTTTTGTGAACAATGTCAGTCATCTAGTGATTTACTCTTTTGTTACAACATGCGTGATTCAAGTAACTGTATCTTTTGTACAAATGGTAGACATTTATCAAATGCAATTTTAAATATTAAATATACCAAAGAAGAATATGAAAAGAAAAAAGCAGAAATTCTTTCTAATTATGAAACTATAGAAAAAGCAAAAAAAGAGTTTGATAATTTAAAGAAAAAAATTATTGTAAAATACGCATCGCAAACTAAGTGTAATAATGTCACTGGTGATTATTTACATAATTGTCATCAAGGAGTATTCCTTTATGATACTTATGACGCAAAGAATTGTTCTTATATGACAGACACAGAAAGCCCTACAGATAGTCAAGACTGTAATAATTACTATTACAAACCACAATTTGGATATAATGTTATGGGTGCATTAGAGGGTAGTAAATTAAAAAACAGTGCTTTTGTTTTTTATTGTAATGAAGTTGAGTATTGTGAAAACTGTCATCATTTGATGAACGGGATAGGATGTAGCGCTATCCGCAAAGGTGAATACATGATATTAAATAAAAAATATTCAAAAGAAGAATATCTCAAACTAAAAGAAAAAATTGATAAACAATTAAAAGAAGAAGGTTCTTATGGACAATTTTTCCCATCAGAGCTTGCCCCTTTTGGATATAATGAAACATTAGCTCATGATATTTTCCCTTTAAACAAAGAAGAAGCAATAAAAAGAGGATTCTATTGGCAAGAAAAAACAACTGGAACTTATGGAAAAGAAACCATAAAAAAAGGAGGAATACCAAATTCAATTGAGGAAGTAGATGACAAAATTATTGATGAAATTTTAGTTTGTGAAAGTTGTGACAAAAATTTTAGAATTACAAAAACAGAATTAGATTTCTATAAAAGAATGAATATACCTTTACCACATAAAGATTTTGAATGCCGTCATAAAGAAAGAATGTCAAAAAGAAATCCACGTAAACTTTGGCACAGAAAATGCATGAAGGAAAATTGCCAAAATGAATTTGAGACTGCATACACACCAAGTAGTCCTGAAATAGTTTATTGTGAAAGTTGTTATAATAAAGAAATTTATTAATTTATTTCAAACTTTTCAAAAGACTTTTTTGTTGTTCTTCAGATAATATTTCACTAAAAAGATTCGTAAAAACTTTAGTGCGTATTCCAAGTGGTAAAAAATTCCATGGTCCTGAAATTGGTTTTTTTGCATCTTTCCATTTATTTATTGCTTCCTGTAAAACTCCTTTATCTATTTCAATGTAAACAATATCATCTACTTCCACCCCTCTTTCTTTTGCTTTATTTATTTGATCTGTTTTATGTTCAAATTTAGTAACATTTGTTGTAAATTGTATACCAATAGATTTTTCTTCAAAAATTACTTCTTCTCTATTTACACCGACTCCTCTTTTCTTTTTTTTAGTAACAAGAATAAAGTCTATTTTGTTTTCAACATCTTGAAATGCATTAGCTTCCAACACACTGAACCCAAGGTCTGATCTATCAATTGCAAGTCCTTCAAGGACACCTATAATAATTTTCTCTGCAGCCACTCCAAATTGTCTACTTTCAATTTCTGATCTTTCAGCAATCTGTTCATATGCTTTAGATTTTAAAACATCTTGGTGTTTTGTTTTTTGTGCTAAATTTTGTGCTAATTCTTTATTTAATTTTTTAAATAAAAAACTTTTTTGCTCATTTTCTAATATTATTTTACAAACCTTTTTCCCACTTCCCGATTGTTTTAATTCTTCGTTAAGAGCAACGTCAATTCCCCATCGCCTAGCTCCAACAACACTACCCATACTTACATTTTTTTCTTTACCAACATCAAATGTATTGTGATACTTATCATAATTAATATTTTTACTGTTTTCTATAACATTATTTTTTTCTAATTCAAACTGTTTTTCTGATTCTTCAATAATTTTTGAAAAATTTTCTTGATCTATTATTTCTATTTCCTCTCCAAGAAAAGAATGCGCAAATTGAGTTAATTTTTCTTTTAATGAAATGGCTTCTATTTGTGGTTTTTCAAAACAATTTGATTCCATCATATATTTTATATTACCATTTTTATTTATTTACCCCATGTCTCTTATGAAGTTTCTCAACTTCTTTCTCCTCAAGTTCTTCCTTTTTTTCTTTTCCTCTCTCACCCAATGTCCTTAATTCATTATCTCCAAGCATATTCAAGGACTTTGCCAAATCAACTAAATGTCCTTTATCGTTTTTTGATGAGTCATCAAGCACTTCTTCTAAAAGAGCATTCAAAATCCAGCCCATTCTTGGTCCTGGTTTAATTCCTACATCTTTTATTAAATCCCCCCCATCTATTTTTAGCTGTCCGACAGATATAGGATCATGAAGTGCTTCTTCTATCATAGCGAAATATTTTCGTAAACGATATGGTGCTTCTTTCTTTTTCATCCCTACTCTATCACACTCACGGACATTCATAAGAGCCCAAATATTTTCAACTCCAACCTTTGCAATAATTCTTCGTACTGCGGAAAGTGTAATTAACTCTGTATCAGAAAAGAACATATGATTGCGTACTAAGTTATCCACAAGTTCAATTTCTTTATTTGAAAATTTTAATCTCTCTAAAATTTTCTTCGTCATTCTTGCACCGACAACTTCATGACCATAAAAAGTAAATTTTTTCTTTCCTGCTTTCCCTGACAAAAATTCTACGCGTCGTGGGTTCCCTGTCTTCTCGTCTCCGAGGGCGAAGGCGCCAGAATTTTTTGTCAGGGGAAGCGAAGCCAAACGTCTAGATTTAGGCTTTCCAATATCATGAAAAAGCGCAGAAAGCCTTATTTCTAAAGGCCAATTTTTATCTGCAGAATGTTGCAACGCATGCAATAAATGATTCCAAACATCATAAATATGTTCACCAGACTGTTCACATCCGATTCCCTCTTCTAATTCTGGAATAATATTTTTTAATAATCCAAATTTTTGCAACATCACAATTCCTGCACTTGGATTTTTTGACATAATTATTTTTACAAATTCATCACGAATTCTTTCAGAAGAAATTTTCTTTATTAAATCCGCATTTTTAAAAATACTATCTGCTGTTTCTGAGGAGATAGAAAAATCTAATTGCACTGCAAATCTAACAGCTCTCAACATTCTAAGTGCATCTTCATTAAAACGATCATCTGGATTTCCTACCGTTCTCAAAACTTTATCTTCAATGTCCTTTAGCCCATTAAATATGTCCTTTATGCCAAAATTACCTTCTTTGTTTCTAAAGGCCATAGCATTTACAGTAAAGTCACGTCTCTTAAGATCATCTTCTAAATTGTCACTGAACTTTACCTCATCTGGGTGTCTAAAATCACTATATTTTGCTTCAGTTCTATAAGGAGTAACCTCAATAATGATATATTCTGGTGTTTCACATGTAACTTCCCCTTCTCTTGTTCCATGTGAAACATCTCTTACAGATGTTTCATGAATAACATCAGCATTAATAGGTATACAAACCCCAACAGTACCAAATGTATTTTCATATACAGTTTTATCAAACAATTCAATTATCTGCTCTGGTTTAGCATTTGTTGTTATATCCCAATCTTTTGGAATCCTATCCATTAGAAGATCTCGGACACATCCACCCACGAGATATGCCTCAAAACCAGCACTTTCTAATTTGCTTGTTACTTGTGAAACTTCTTTAGGAATTTTAGATATTAAATTTTTTTGTGTATTCATTAAATTTTATTGTGCCCCTGGAGGGAATCGAACCCCCATCACTGGTTCCGAAGACCAGTACTCTATCCATTAAGCTACAAGGGCATTAATTTTTAATACTATACATTATACACCTTTTTTATGTTTTACAAAACGAACTACCGTGTTATACTAATGTAGATATGAGACAGGATAAAAATTTAATCTTCAAATTAAGAGAACAAGGAAAAACCTACAGTGAAATAAAAAAAATATTCAATATATCACAAAGCACGCTATCTAATTGGTTTACCAATCAAAAGTGGTCCAAAGATATAAAAAAATCAAACACTATAAAAAACATAAAAAATGGAACCGATCATTTATTAAAAATGAATGAAAAAAGACGCATAATCAATAATGAAAGATACGAGGAAACCGAAAAAGAAGCAATAAAAGAATTTGAAATTTATAAAAATAACCCTTTGTTTATGGCTGGATTGATGTTATACGCAGGAGAAGGAGATAAAACTAATAAATACAATATAAAATTAACTAATTCAGAATTTTATTTACATGTAATATTCATTGCATTTTTAGAAAAATTTTTAAATATAAAACGAGATAAAATAAAGATATGGTTACTATTATACCCAGATCATGATATAGAAAAAAGTATTAAAATATGGTCCGAAAAATTAATTATCAATAAATCTAATTTTCACAAATCACAAGTAATCATAGGTAAAGAAAAAACAAAAAAATTGCAATATGGAGTCGGTAATAGTATAATATCCAGTGTTATTTTAAAGAAAAAATTATTAAAGTGGCTTGAACTTTGCAAAGATAATTTTAAATAAAAAAAGCGGCTATGGTTTAATGGTAGAACAGGTCCTTGCCAAGGATCAGATTCGGGTCCGATTCCCGGTAGCCGCACAATTTTTATTCTGTCCTTTACCCAGACTTACTAGTAAAACAAACCTTTATTTAATAAGGATTTTATCACAAAATGTGGATAACTATGTTAGTAATGTTTATAAAGGACAGAAATTTCCTTTATCGTCAAATGACCTTTTTGTCGAAAATAGCTTGTAAAATAAGAGTTTTTTGTTAAAAGACACAAAAAACATACAATTTGTTTCACGTGAAACGTGTTACATATGAAACATCATTAAATGCCCAAAGTATTTACCTCAAAAACCCAAAAAATTGGTGAAATAGGCGAAAATATAGCAGTAAGGTTTCTCGTGAAACACGGTTTTTTAATCAAAGATAGAAACTATACGAAAAAATGGGGCGAGATAGACGTCATCACAGAGAAAGAAAATAAATTATATTTCTTTGAAGTTAAGTCTGTTTCTAGAGATTTAAATTGTGTTACTTATGACATGTCTGCCGATGAGGCAGAAACAGACACTTGGCGAGCTGAAGACAATATGCACCCATGGAAATTAAAAAGAATGTCTAGGACAATCCAAACTTATCTATTATCTAAAAAAATTCCAGACGAAAAAGAATGGGAGGTAAGTCTTTTAATCGTGTATTTAGATTTAGAAAATAAAAAAGCAAAAATAAAAGTGGTAAATAATATTATTATATGATATAGTTAAAAACTAGAATATCAAAAATTTTCTGGCGGACAAAACGAAGCCAGTGCCCGCAGGCGAAAACTTTTATATTCTAGTTTTTGGTTTTCGGGCTGTAGTATACCGGTAGTACACGTGCTTTGGGAGCATGTAGACTGGGTTCAATTCCCAGCAGCCCGACAATGTCGGAATGAGTAAGCAAATTTATTTGCTTATGTCTGGGTATTGAAAGGCTTTTCGTTATTAAACAAAGTGAAATCGAAAAGCACCTGGCTATGTAATAGCCAATTCCCAGCAGCCCGACCAGTTTTCGTGTTGATTTTACTGAGTTGTTTGATATATTTATAAAATTGCGGGATTAGTTTAATGGTAAAATAACAGTTTTCCAAACTGTGGTTGGGAGTTCGATTCTCCCATCCCGCACATGATAACAACATATTTATATGCATTTACTAGTGTAATAATAGTCAGCCTAGTATCTTTGATTGGAGCCTTTACACTCTCAATCAAAGGAGAACTTCTAAAGAAATACATTTTTGTTTTTATTTCTCTGGCCGTCGGTGCTCTTTTGGGAGATGCGTTTATTCATTTAATTCCAGAAGCGTTTGAAAGTTCTACAAATTCTACACTTATAAGTATCTTAATAATCGTAGGAATTTTAATATTTTTTGTATTGGAAAAATTTCTCCATTGGCATCATCATGGCGAAGATTCCGAAGAAACAACTATTCATCCAGCGGGAAAATTAATACTTTTGTCAGATGGAGTTCACAATTTTATAGATGGTATCATCATCGGAGTAAGTTTCCTCGTAAGTGTACCAGTAGGTATTGCCACTACAATAGCGGTAATTTTACATGAAATACCACAGGAAATAGGGGATTTTGCTGTTTTGCTTCATTCTGGATATACCAAATCACGCGCACTTTGGCTAAATTTTCTATCAGCTCTTTTCGCAATACTGGGAACAATTTTTGCTTTTGTTTTAGGAGAAACTGGAGAAACATTCATTTTGTGGATCATACCCATAGCAGCTGGAGGGTTTATCTATGTTGCTGTCGCAGACCTTATACCAGAACTACATAAAACAAAAGAAGTGGGCTATTCTGCTTTGCAGATAATAACCGTTATCCTTGGAGTTCTCTCTATGGTTGCCCTTACTTTATTAGAATAAAAATATTTTATCTTGCCCAAGAATTATCAGCCCCTGGATTTTTAGCATTGTAAACTTCAAAATGTAAGTGAGCACCATTGCCACCCTTGGCTGCTCTGACGCGCCCTGTATTTCCCACATACCCTATAATTTCACCTTGATTGACACTATCACCAGTGGAGCTTGAAAGTTTAGATAAATGACTATATAGAGTCTTTGTACCATTTGGATGTTGAATAATAACCATATTTCCATAAGCACCATTCCATCCCATACGAGCGAGAATTACTGTACCAGAAGCTGCTGCACGAATTGGTGTACCTATGGGTGCAGCCAAATCAACAGCATTTTTCCCGTGTAATCCTTGTGTTTTTATCGCTCCTGAAACAGGATTTATAAAATATCCAGCAATATTCTTTAATGAAGTCTTTGGTGTGGTTGTATTCTTCTTTGTACTAGTATTTATTGGTCCATCTACAGACATTTCTCCATCGGGAATTATGAGTTCTTCTCCGACCTCTAATTTAGTATCTGTCGTTATTCCATTAAAACTTACTATATCTAAAACATCAGCATTGTATTTTTGAGCAATACTTTTCAAGGTTTGTCCTTTAGTTACAACGTGTTTTACTCCTGAAATCGGCAATATAAAGAGAGTATCACCCTCTTTGAGCTTATCACCCTTCTTCATGTCATTTCCCCAAAGAATAGTATTTACTGAAACATCATACATTTCAGCTATTTGAGAAATAGAATCTCCTTTTCTTACCACATAGACACTTACTTGGTCAGAAATAGGATCTCCATTATCTTCAATACCAGGAGTATTACTGATAGGATTTGATGCAGGAGATAAAGCTCCAGAAACAATCTTTATTGTCTCATTTGTATCAACAACATCAGCCTCTTTATCATTTTTATTTTTTTTATCTAAAATGAATGAACTTGAAGAAACATTTGCTTGCAAGGAAAGACTGGTACTCTGGGAATTTTTATCATTATTGTCTTGTTCTACGCTTGCGGAAACAGCAGTGGCAAAGAAATCAGAGATAATATTGGCTTTCGCTTGGAAAGGAACAAAAACCAACCCTAACAATAGGGAAGAAGAGGTAAAATAGCTGAGTATGTTTAGTTTAGTTTTTATAAAACAATTTTTTTATCACAAGAGTTTTCTTTCTATCCTTATAAAATAAGGACAAAATCACAGTATGACCAAAACAGAACTGTAAAACAAAGGTTCTTGCGAAGGTTACGATCTTACAGGATTTGGTATAAATTCACCCGTTTTAGGTACGGACAAACTCAAAACCAATGACTTCTATACGGTATCTATTAATGGTAGCCCATGGGAAACCCATAGTCAACCCATATGTGGATAACTAAAGTAGTGCTCTTCCTCACAAAAATACTGGAAACAGCGTATTCTAACCAATAGCTTGGACGGAATTATTAATAAATTGATTAGGCGTTTTTAAATTTAAACCAAGATGTAATCGTTCGTAATTGTAGTATCTCAAATATCTTTTAAGTTCGCAATTTAT
>Ga0105099_10000253_pt1 | contig 36106 bp, 36 predicted proteins | sample PPLLak3cmMay2015_2_FD_79138 | JGI IMG/M metagenome (GOLD analysis project Ga0105099, IMG submission 79138) | Freshwater sediment microbial communities from Prairie Pothole Lake near Jamestown, North Dakota, USA - PPLs Lake P8 Core (1) Depth... | ecosystem: Environmental > Aquatic > Freshwater >... | reverse complement strand
CTGCTATGAGATCTTCGGAAAGATCTTTCGGATGGGAGGTTGTAAAGCGGATTCTGGATAGGCCTTCGATTTCATTTACAAGTTTAAGGAGTTCAGGAAAAGAACAAAGCCCTTCTTTTATCCCGTAGCTGTTTACGTTCTGGCCCAGCAGGGTGACCTCCTGCACTCCTGCCCTGACAAGCTTCCTTATCTCCTCTATAACAATCTCCGGCTGCCTGCTTATCTCGGGCCCCCTTACATGGGGGACTACGCAATATGTACAGTAATTTTCGCAGCCTCTCATGATCGTTACAAATTTTGATATTTCATCAGAGGCCACAGGAACTCCTGAAGATGAAAACTCCATGATCTCCCGAGTCATCTCAACATCCGCTATTCTGCATCTTTTTAATGAGATATTCCGTATATGTTCAGGCAATCTGTTTAAGGCATGTGTACCGAAAACAAGATCCACATAAGGAATCCGCCCGAGAATCATCCGGCCTTCCTGCTGGGCCACGCAACCACCCACACATATTATAAGATCCGGGTTTTTTCTTTTCAGGCCGGGAAGGCGACCTAAAAAGCTGTAAGCTTTATGTTCGGCTTTTTCCCTTATGGCGCATGTGTTAACAATAATAAGATCAGATGCATCGAGTGACGGGGATATCTCATATCCCAGGGGCTTTAATACCCTTATCATCTGCTCTGAATCATATACATTCATCTGGCAGCCGATAGTATTAATATATAGATTCTTTTTCTTCATATATCCATAACTTCCGGAAGACATTCTTCAATCATCATCTTTTTTCCAAGATCACTCAGAATCATATCAACATCATTTTCACATCCGGGAGGAATCCGGAACATAATAATTCCTTTGGGACGGTCAACCGTAGTAATAACAGCAATCCCGTCATATGCTTCAAATATAAATTTCAGAAAAGATATATTCCTACGTTCAACCCGGTAATATTTCTTTGTAATTTCCAAATGTCATCCTATATAATCTTTCTGCCCCCTAAACCCTGACCCCTAACCCCTGGCCCCTGACTAAAGATGGTATCACCATGTTAAACAGCTTTTCAATACAAAAACATGACTGCTTCAGCGTTAGAAAATTTCTCTTGCTTTTATGTATCCCAAAAGATACAATTAACTCAAATTATTAGGAGATTATCATGGCAAAGACAAAAACCCGACCATGGGATGTTGCAGAACATTTGGAAACCGCAGAGGATATGGCCGCTTATCTGGAAGCCGCTCTTGAAGAAGGCGACCCTGCACTGGTGGCAGCCGCTATGGGGGATATAGCACGCGCGAAGGGAATAACGCAAATCGCTCGCGAAACAGGTCTCGGACGCGAGAGCCTCTACAAGGCGTTATCACCCGAAGGCAATCCGGAGTTCGCCACGGTACTTAAGGTCGTGCGGGCGCTCGGATTACGGCTTCACGCAACCACGGCCCAGTCATAGACTATGCCGCAATCGGCTTCCCCGGCCCAGAACTTCAACATATCACATAGGATTGTCGCTTTCCGAGAGCACTCCAGCCACGTCAATCACCGAAAACCAACACTCTCTTTTGTACCAACTACGACGAATCGTATTTTCCCTGTCAGCCTTTATCCTGTTTCAAATATACTTTGACAAAAAACAATTAAAATACAGACTGTTGTGCATGATATATATTTTCATGTGTAAACAGCTTTATTCACGCCTGTCAGAAATAATTACCAGAAATTCTCCGCTGCGGAAGCTTCCGGTTCCAGGCTGATTTTATGATTGAACTGTCAAAAAGGGATTGGGATTCTTTAAGGTGCCAATTTGGCACCTTAAAAAGATCCGGGAATATGGGAAGAAACGATTAGTTTGAGAAACAGAGAACCATTCCCGGCAAGCTCTGGATGACGGGCTCACCCGCCATGCACACCCAGCAAGAACTTCCTCATAGCTCGCCCATCCCCATAGCTCGCCTTGACAAGCCAAGGACGCTAATCGAAGGAAACGACGTTGAAAAACCGAAAGACGAGCCAACCTTCGGTTCACCGATTTGTTAGCGGGCATTTTCGTACGCGGATCTGATCTCGGCAACAACTTTCCCGACGCGATCTTTGATATCAGACAATTTGTCAACAATCTCCGCAAACGGAAGAAACTGTCGGGGAGCCAGATGGACGATCCCAGCCGGATTAAACCGCAAGTCAATGTTGTGCAAAGCAGTCCAGTAGTCTGACGTAATCTGCTCAATCACCGTTAGGCTAAGGCCCCACCTTTTTAATTGATGACTCATGTGTTTGGTGTTGTAAATGCGCCCCTGTTTTTCGAGGGCCAAGATACTTGTACCCATCCCATCCCCATCCGGATGTGGTACTTTAAGCATCACTGCCGCCGCTTTAAATTCCGGTTCCAAGTTAAATGAGTCAATAAGATCGCTGTAGAACTGGTAAATTTGGTCGCGGCATTGGCGGCCAGCAGACTGCTCAATAGCGTCAAGGAAATCATCTTCGTTCAGGTTTACGCGGGGCGGCTTGGGGCCATCGCGGTCCGTCACGACGACTGGTGTGACGGTTAGCTGTCTTTCAAGTTCGTTCGCAAGATCGACGCGCACATACGCGCGCTGAACTGGTTCCACATCGTGGATGATTCTCGGTACAACGATAATTCCATCGCGATCCTGATTCTCGAACTGGTAGCATGCCAATTCGACCAACGCAAGGGAATACCGCAAATGGGAAGAATCCCTACAAAGGTGAGCAACCAATTCTTGAAGGCGTGTTTCGATGCCGTCGCCCACGATGATCGCGACGACATCTCCGCGCGAAAGGGCGCGGTTAACACGGTCTACGATAAATTGTTCGTCAATCTCATCATCGGAAAGGTCATTGAGACGACTGGGTAAGTCCCCTGTTTGGTTGTCATGCTGCTGGCTGAAAAGCTTCCACTGTTGCGCGAACCATTCAAAATCTTTTTGGACTACTTCCTTGATGTAGTCGAGTGTTTGGGACAAGACCTCACGACGAGCCTGAGGATTGCGCCACAATTTTGTTTCAACGATTACAGGGTAGCCCTGCGTGGACAAATACAGATTGTCGATGGCTCCGCTCGACACGGCAACTTCGCGCCCGATGCAGAGCAACGAACCAACATCGTCGCGGATATCGCGAACGGGAAGAAGTTCCGGATGATCCGCCAAAAGATCCTGAAGAAAGCGTTCGTCGAACTTCGTGTGGACACGGGGTAAGCGCTGCAGCGTGTCGACCGACACACCTGGAACGACGAATGCAGGATTTACGGTCCGAATGCTCATTTCAATTATTGCCCGCTAACAATTATAAATATACCTAATATGTATTTCCAATAATAATTATATATGTTTCGTTTTAAAAAACGATAGATTTATCTAAAGTAATTGTCAATTAATTCCTTTCTATCACATCTTTTATTCATAATATCAAGATATTTTAGATACATACATTATCGGTAATTATACAAGCGCCGCGGGATTAACATTTGAACTTTGGTCTCTGCCTGTGATACCGAATCCATAGAACACTATCACCTTTCTCTATTCTGTATGACGACAGCGTCCGAATCATTTTTATGGACGTTCTTTATTTTCAGTTTTGCTCGGTTGATCAAAATTGTTTCCTCAAGAGGCGCGCCCATGCTCCAGTACTGATAATCAACAACATCAAAATAGGTGTATTCTCTTCCAGTGAATTTTTCAATGTATCCATGCCGCCTTATATGCACGACAAACTTATTAAACGCCTCGCTTAAGTCAGGTGTCCATGAACTCAAAGTGTATTGATGTGATCCATCTACACTGGTTCGCCAAAAAACCTTCGAAATATATGTGTTAATTTCTTCGTCTGTCATAAAAACTTATTCGATCACTGCCACTAATGGATTATGGTCACTCATTTGTTTTATCTGGTCATTGACGACAATCTGACAACTCCTTACCCTGTTCTCCAAATCTTTTGTAACAAAAATATAGTCGATACATATTAACGAATTTGGATTACGGTTGGGTCTGAAGGTTTGGCCTATTCCCGTATTAAATTTCCTGTAACAGTCAATGATATTATAGTCTGTAATAATTTTGTTGAGAATGTCTGCACATTCGGTATTTCCATTTTTGTCAAAGCACTCACCAAAATTCAAATCACCACAGATAATGGTATTTCCTTTTAGAATATGTTTTCTAGTAATTTGAAACATTTTCTCAAGATTAAACCTTGAATATTGACCCGTGATAGGTGTGTGAAAATTTATCAAGGTCATTTCGCCAAAAGTGAGCGTGATGACTTTTGAAACCAATATTCTACCCTTAAATTCATGATCAAATGAAATTTCTGAAATAGTCTCGTTTTTGCTTAGGATAAAATTACCCCAGCCATTAGTTGTCGGTTCCCATGAATATTTAGCACTGCATTTGTTGAATTCTTGTTTTGTAAAATATGTCAATGGATGAAAGCACTCTTGAAGGAAAATTAAATAAGCTTTTTCTTGCTCAATTGCATATTGAAGTGAATGGTTGTTACTTCGATGATTGATATTCCAAGTGAGAATTTTCATGCTTCACATATAATCAGAGTAATCAAAACATTTACTCCATTTTGCATTAATTTAATTAATGAGATGTTAAACAGCATCAAGTAAAAAATCCCCGATAACTATTGAATGATCACTCGATGCGCTGACTGATTCTTTGTAGGGGTAGCTAACATGCTGAACATCCCATTCTTTGGAGCAATAAATGAAATCATACCGCCTATGGCTCCCGCCGTTCACATGGGATGTAGCCAAAGGATTGGTCCGTATAGGGAGTTTCGATTTTTGAATATGAATTTTGTAAGCGTCACGCAATGCATGAACTTTATTTTTGCCGAATATCAGGCTTGCATTATATCCTTTGTCTCGATTATCCGCAAATTCGACTTCGTCATCGTCAAGTGCATCGGTCTTTGGTTCATTGGCATCACAGGTAAAAAAATCTAGTTTTTGCCCTTTTTCTGCAATAAAGTCTGCGATAGATGCGAAGTTGCTGGACTTTGCTTTTTTATAGTCCACGCCGGTAAGTGAATGAAAATTGAGTACTGATATTTTTCTTTTTTTAAATTGAATCGTAGAAAACAAAGTCCTCTCTGGGAAAACGCTGCGATAAATCAGGTCGTAATGTGCAATTTTTCCTCCGAACACGAAAGTAGCAACCCCCATTGTTCGATTCTTACCTTCATATCTGCCGGGTCTGCGCAGATCAATACTGTATGCTTTATCGGATGTCATCAGTATTGATGAAATTTCACGATAAGCTTTTTCTGTAACTTCCTGCAAATTAACAATTGTCGGCCCCGAAATGCTTTGCGAAATATAATCTGCGATCTTATTGGCAGTGCAGTTAAATGAGATATTCCACTGGATTATTCTGGTTTTCATCGCCATGCGTATCTCTCCCCTTCTTGATGGATCAAATCTTCCTGATGGTTTGAACTCCAATTTTTTTCTCAGTGCATCACCAACGGTCAGCCCAGAAGACAATCCTGGAATCGTTCGAGTCTTTCCGCGCTTATCGCCATTTCGGCTATCATTGTCCTTTTCCCCAGGAGAGAACCATTCGGACCTGATCAGGCATCATGGGAGATGGGTTGTCTGCCTTGGGATCGAAACGGCGAAGTTCTCTTATTTTATCCAAAACACTTTCACTTTCTGCGATGCCGTGGCGGACCAGCCAGCAGCCTACAACGGTCCCCGTCCGTCCCTGGCCTCCCCAGCAGTGGACATAAACAGATCGATTCATCCCCAAGGTATCGTCGATGCAATCGAGGATTTGTACCATGAAATCCCTGGAAGGAAGCCCAAGATTCCGGATGGGCATGCGGCGGCAAGATATAAGTGATCCATCATTGGAAAGGCTTTTCATAACCGGCGCATAATCCACGAAAGGCAACCCCTCGTGATCCAACTCATCGGGCTCCATGAGATTGATGACGTACCGGATGCCACAGATCAGAAGACCCTGCATCTTCTCATCCATCGTTTCCCTGTGCTGATCTCCAGGATAATAGCCCGCCAAGAACCGGCCGGGGATAACCCAATAACTGCGGGAGAATGGTTTATTGAGCATCATCATAAAGTTCTTCAACTTTTCCTCTTCTGTCCGGTTGAAGTAAATATCATAAAGTGCATACTCGCTTATTATAATAACACAAAGTTATACACATAACAGAAATAATTTAATGTCAAGACTTCGCATGGTAAATAATAGTATTTATTCAGTATGTTATTATTATCCAGTATTCAATTCCTTTGTCCAGTCACCTCTCTAACCTCGTAACCCGTCATTTTCTGACAAAGCACTGCGTCCCCATCTTCACCAGAGCATCCCAAGCTTACCAATACTTTGCCTTGACTTTTTTAGCCTGGAGACTGATAATGTTACCATGATTATAACACATCACAGAGAAAAGCTAATAAATACAATTATTTATTTTGCCGATCATACAAATTGTTGCGGCAAAACAAAGTTGCTGAAACTTCTATATTTTTTAGACTTTACACACTTTAAGCAGACGGGCAGATCCGTCACGGGGCTGGACTATTTTGCATGGGATATGGGACCGGTTCCCAAAGATCTTTTTGAAGAACTCACCGGCAATATGAAGCCGGATATGAAAGACTCTGTTCACGATCTTTCAAAAGAAGGAGAATTTCAGCAGGTCCGGTCTAAAAGGAAATTCAACAACCAGTATTTTTCTAAACGTGAAATGAAATGTTTAGAGGATATCTCTTTTATTTTCAAAGATGCCAAGGCTGATGCCATGGTCGAGTCCTCCCATTTAGAAAATGAGCCGTGGGACAAAACCATCAAAGAGAAGGGTAAGTTTCAAAAGATCGATTATATGCTTGCCATTGACAGCGATATCGCAAGCCTTCCTCATGATGAGGCCAAGGAACGGCTGCAAGAACGCTCAGAGATGTACAGCATATTCGGAGCAAGCTGATTGCAAATCCGGGGAGCTATCTATCATCACAGACAGCTTGTTTTCAAAAACGGTTTCATCGGCAAAAAATATCTCATTCTTTTAAATACACCCGATAAAAAAGACCCCTATCTTTTCGTAAAAGCCACCTCCCAAAAGAAAAACAGGCCTTCAACACCCGGATGTATCAAAAAACAGAGTTTGTTCTTTATTCCAGGAAACAAAACGTTTTTTAAATTGGATACATGGGTTCAGTTGCACGAAATATATGAATTTCGGCCAAAAGTTATCGACACGAATAAAGATATAAGTGTCGAGGGAAGTCTTGACGCTAAATTAATTGATGATATCGTTAATTGTCTGTTCGAGGCTGAAGAGGACAACCTAATTACAACACACAAAAACCTTCTGCGACCACCTCTGCAGGATTCTTTGCTTAAGCTCAAAGCAAAATTTAGCAGAGAGAAGTAAAAAGTGAATGCTTCATGGATTTTAAAGCAAACATGAATGCCGCAGCGTGATCCTGAACTCGGTAAAGAGTGGGTACAAATTGTACATACCCTTTCGATAGAAACCGCCGGTGGCGGTCAACGCATGTTGTGTTGTGCCAATACCGCAGGCGTTTTCCGCATCATCCAATCTATTCCTTCATCCAAGGCCGAGCCTTGAAAACGCTGGCTGGCCAAGGTCGGTTATGAACGGGTATCCCTATGCAATACGATCAGAGTTCGGCTGAATTTGAGAAGAACCGATAATTGTATTTCCTATTGTTGGAATCCGCATATTAGAGTATATGCAGTCTCAATGAAACGAAAATGGCGCATTCTCAATCCGGACAAAAAACTTGTCGAAAATATCTCCAAAGCCGTAAATTGCAGCCCTCTTATTGCATCATTACTGGTAAACCGCGGAATTTTTTCTCCAAAGGACGCCCATGATTTCCTGAATATCTCGATAGACAACATACGGCATCCATTTTCCATGAAAGACATGGATACAGCAGTCAACCGGATATATAAAGCAATTAAATACCATGAGAAGATACTCGTATTCGGGGATTACGATGTGGACGGGGTAACCTCAACCGCACTCCTTATGGAGTTTTTAAGGCATACCGGGGCCGATGCATCTTATTATATCCCCCACAGAACAAAAGAAGGATACGGCCTTCAGAAAAGCCACATAACAGGAGTGGCCGTCCCGGGCAGGATAAACCTGATCATCACCGTTGACTGCGGATCAAGCAGTCACGAGGCCGTGAAAGCAGCTCTTGATGCAGGAATAGACACGGTGATAACCGACCATCACATGGTTCCGGAAAAACTTCCGGAGGCTGTTGCAATAATAAACCCGAAGCGTTCCGACTGCAATTCCGGTTTTTATGATCTTGCCGGAGTCGGGGTCGCTTTTTCCCTCGTTATCTGCCTGCGGAAATATCTTCGTGACAGGCATTTCTGGGAAAGCCATCCTGAACCGAATCTGAAAAATCTTTGCGATCTCATCGCTCTGGGCACTGTAGCAGACATGGTTCCTCTTAAAGGAGAAAACCGGATTTTTACAAAAACAGGACTTGATCTGATAAATTCCGGCAGTAGAATCGGAATAAGCGCCCTTATAAAAGAAACTGGTTCGAACAAATATCCTTTCGATTCGGAAGACATTGCCTTCAGGCTTGCCCCCCGCATTAATGCGCTTGGAAGGATCGATCATGCCAAAGAAGCCGTTGAACTGCTTTTATCGGATGATCCGGGCGCGGCAGGTAAAATTGCCCGGCAAATGAATATGATGAACGCGAAAAGGCAGAACATTGAAAAAATGATTGTGAAAGACATCCTTGAATATATTGATAATAATCCTGATACTCTCAGGCATGGATCAATTGTTCTCTCCCGCCAGAGCTGGCATGAAGGCGTTTTAGGCATAGTCGCATCAAAGATAGTTGAGAGGTTTTGCTGCCCTGTCATAATTTTTGCGGAAAAAGATGGTTTTGCAAAAGGATCGGGAAGAAGTATTCCATCTTTTAATCTTTATGAAGGGCTTAAATCATGCTCAAAAGTGCTTGAAGGCTTCGGCGGCCATTCAATGGCCGCAGGGTTAAGTATTAAAACGGAAAATCTCGGTTTGTTTAAGAATGAATTTGAAAATCAGGTTATGAAAATGTCACTTCCGGAAGACTCTTTGACATTTATCTCTATTGACCATGAAATCGGATTTAATGATATCGATGCAAATCTTGTCGACGAGATTGAAGCCCTGAAACCTTTCGGTGCGGGAAATCCAGAGCCTGTTTTTCTCGCCCGCAATGTAACAGTGGTTTCTTCAGAAATTGTGGGCGAAAACCACAGGCGGATGATTTTAAGCCAGTCTTTTGGCCTTGAAGATAAAATCTATAACGCCATACATTTTAATTTTGATCAGGATCTTGAAGAAAATATGCATTTTGAGGAAATGGCATTCAGGCTGCGATGGAACCGGTGGAACGGTAACAAATCGATTCAGCTTGTTATTGAAAACATATAAATTTTCCTTGCAATCCGGATAGTCAGCAATTATTATAATTGACAGTTTAGTAAAAAGTCATTCTGCTGTGTTGCACTTCATCTTTCGTCATTGCAGCGTACCAGTAAGTACGCTTCATTCCTCAAGATTTGTGCGCCTTGCATAATGAACTTTTTACTTTGCCTCCTGAAAGCAAATTCTTAATTTTTACGACAGTATCAGATTTACAAAATATAAATTTTAACAAAACACATAAAGGTGGAAACAGATGGCTAAGGTATTCCGGCCTAGCACTCGGGAAGCAAGTATTTTGTCAAAAATCGAATCATCAAAAGAATATGCGCGCAGGCAGGCGATACATTGCATTAAAGATTGTCTGGAACCTCTTTCCAATGCTATTGCCACGAAACTGATTGAAAACAATCTTATAGAAACAACCAATAAGAACAGCTCTGAAGAGCAGATCCGTACATGCCTGGAAAAACTTACCAGGTCCGAGGATTTCGATATTGATTTTGTCGTTGCTCCTTATCGCAATCTCCTGGACCAACCCAATATAGTATCCCTCTATGTTACCTCATTTATTATTGAGCAGCTCATAAAACATAAGGATATTGTTGAAATTTTCGGCTCGGATGAAGAAATATATACCTGTGTTAACAGACAGGTCACAAAATTTATACCGGCATAATGCGTCCATTCTTTCACCCAAGGACAATAAACGGCCCGTTTGGCGATCCGGGGCTATTTATCTCCTTTTTATTTGAAAAACGGGCCACCCTGTTTGATCTCGGCGACATTTATTCACTTCCCTCACGAGACATCCTTAAAATCAGCCATGTTTTTGTTTCACACACCCACATGGATCATTTTTCAGGTTTTGACAGGCTGCTCCGTCTTTTTCTCGGGCGAAACAAGGATCTTTATATTTACGGGCCTGAAGGATTTTTAAAAAATATCGAGGGTAAGCTCGCCGGTTATTCCTGGAATCTTGTCCAAAATTATGAATATAACCTGACTATTCATGCTGCACAGGTCGGTCCCGAAGAGATTGTAACAAAAACATACCGGTGTAGAAACAGGTTCGCTCCGGATCCTGAAACCATGGTAAATACTTTCAACGGAACTCTTCACGAAGAACCTGCCCTTGCCGTATCTGCGATAATTCTTGATCACGGAATACCCTGTCTGGGGTTTTCCATGAAAGAGCGATTTCACGTCAATATATTAAAAGATAATGTTGCCTCCCTCGGACTTGAAATCGGACCATGGCTGAGAGAGTTCAAGGAGGCCTTGTTCACCGGACAGGATCCTGATTCGGAATTTGAAATCCGTACGGGTAAAGTCAAAACTGCCGGCAGGAGTTTTATCTTAAGAGAACTCTCCAAAAAAATAGCCTTAATCACTCCGGGTCAGAAAATAACCTATATTGTGGATGTTGCGTTCGGTAAACCCAATCCGGATAAAATCATTGAATTCGCAAATAATTCGGATCATCTTTATATTGAAGCAAGTTTTCTCAATAAAGACAGGGAGCTTTCGGAAAAAAAGTTTCATTTAACTGCAAGGCAGGCCGGTTATATAGCGGCAAAGGCAAATGTAAAACAGTATACCATTTTCCATTTTTCTCCGCGGAATATCGACTGCGAAGAACTTCTTCTCCGGGAAGCAAGAGATGAGTATGAAAGACAGAAGGCTGAAGTCAAAAGTCAGGAGTCGGGGGGCAGTAGTCAGTGACCGGTGATCGGTAATCAACGGAATAAAAAACTAGACCTTTGGGAAATACCCGATTTTGCCCAAGTACAAGGAAGGCGATAATAAAGACTTAGGTTTTTGGTTTATAGTTGCTGGTTCCTGGTTAAAAAAGAAAAACCAGAAACAACAAACCAGAGACCGGAAACCAGATCTTTATAGTAATCGGGCAAAAGGGGGTGTTATGCAACGGTCTCAAAACAAAAGGGAAAAGCATAAACGCTTTTCCCTTCATCATTTATATTACAGCAGGAATCACAACCAGAATAATTTCTATCGTTTTGAGAACTGGTATCTTGCTCTTGCCCCTCTTTGACCGTACTTCTTTCTTTCTTTTGCTCGCGGGTCACGTCTTACAAAACCTGCTTTTTTGAGTACCTGCCTCAATTCGGGGTTGGCAATCATCAGGGCCCTTGTTATCCCGAGTCTTACGGCGCCTGCCTGCCCTGAAATGCCTCCGCCCAGAACACGGATTTTAACATCAAATGTTCCAACAGTGTTTGTGATTGAAAAAGGCTTTGCAAGGTCGACCCTTGCAGATTCGACCTTGAAATATTTTTCAACCGGCTGGTCGTTAATTACAAATAGTCCGTTTCCCGGTTTAAGCCAAGCCCTTGCAATCGCGCTTTTCCGTCTTCCGGTAGCATAAAATACGTTCTGTTTATCCATTTAATTCCTCAGTAAGAAAAATAATATAAAAATGAATTTATTAAAGTTTAATAACCTCAGGACTCTGTGCCTCATGAGGATGCTTATCACCCTTATAAACTTTCAGTTTTTTATAAAGCTCTGCCCCAAGCTTGTTTTTGGGCAACATGCCTTTTACCGCAAACCGGATGATATCTTCAGGCTTTTTTTCTAAAAGCTTTTTTGCAGTAATCTCCTTGAGTCCGCCGGTATAGCCGCTGTGCCTGTAATACCGTTTCTGCTCAAGCTTTCTCCCGGTAAGCGAAATTTTCTCGGCATTGATTACAATAACGCTTTCACCGGTATCCACATGAGGGGTAAACAGAGGATTGTTTTTGCCTCTAAGCCGGGAGGCCACATTGGATGCGAGCCTCCCAAGGATAGCTCCGTTTGCATCGATAACCACCCATCTGCCGACATTATCTGTCTTTTTTGCGCTTAATGTATATTTTTTCACAACGAATAAACTCCTGTAATTTAAGAATCTAAGCCTTCTAATGAAATTACCTGCTCATGTCAAGAAAAAACTAAACAATTTTTTAATAAATCAGGGGAAAGGCTACAAAAAAAATCCGTATAACCGCTATATTATATTTATGTTTCCTTTTATCATATGATTAAGATATTAAACAAGACAAATATGACCGCTTTGTAAAAAGTCATTCTGCTTAAGTTGCATTTCATCTTTCATCATTGAAGCGTACTTTTATGTACTCTTCATTCCTCAGGATTCGTGCGTCTTGCATAATGAGTTTTTACTTTGCCGTCTGAATGTTGATTTTTCATAACATCATCAAATATGCTTTAAGGCAATTTGCAGGGGGATCAGACAATGAACAGCATAAAGGATAACCAAGAATATATTGAAACGGAAGTAAAATTTCTTATCACCGAGGCAAGCAGTCTCCGCGAAAAGATCATATCCATTGGCGCCGTATCAGTCGGCAATTTCTTTGAAACCAATATAAGATATGACGATAAGAACAAAAGTCTTTTTAAAAATAAATCGCTGCTCAGACTCCGCAAAGACGTAAAAACAACCCTCACCTTTAAATCCCGTCCTCCTGTTATAGACAACCGGTTTAAAATAATGCGAGAACTTGAAGTGGAAGTAAGCGACTTCTCAGTTGCAAATCAAATACTTGAATCTCTTGGTTTTATGAAGATACAAATATACGAAAAATGGCGTGAAACCCTTGTAACCGGGAATACAAATTTCTGTATTGATAAAATGCCTTACGGGGATTTTCTCGAAATAGAAGGGCAGAAGGAGGAAATAATAAAATACTCATCTTTGCTCGGGCTTGACTGGGAGCGAAGAATAACTATCAACTATATTGAATTATTCAATATATTAAAAAAAACCTTCAGTCTCCCTTTTTTAGATGTAACCTTCGATAATTTTAAAAATATCCGAACCGATTTTTCAGGTTATCTTGATAAAGTGAAAGCATGAGGAAGATGACTGTGTTATATGAAGCCATAACAAGCAGTTATAGCAATTGGCAGAATATGTTCCGATTGGAGTTCGTTTAAATTGTTTGGGAATAGATTTATGGCATCAACTATAACCTGGCTCATCATTTCCGTATGAAACCGGCTCGTTTTCATATTCCGTATCAATATTTTTTATGCATTTTATATCGCCGTTCAGAAGCCCACCTGTTTCAACAATGAGGCTTTTACATGAAACCGTTCCGGAACAAATCCCGGTCGACAGAATCACCACCTCATTCACTGCTGTAATATATCCCTCAAACTGTCCCCCTATCGTGACATTCTCGGCATTTATTTCGGCAAGAACAACCCCTTCTTCAGCAATAATAAGATTCTCCCCTGTTATTGATCCTTCAAAAGAGCCTTTAATTATAAGCCTGCCCCTAAACGAAAAGGCTCCTTTAAGCCTTAGTTCATTATCAAAAATCGATATGTTGGAATTTCTATTTCCCACGACAACTCCTAAGCCGCTTTTTAGCTACCCGCAGCAAGCTGCAGGGAATCTTCGACCGAACGGAATAGCGTCAATTTTTAATTTGTAACGTCTCCTAAATAAGACGCAGGTAAATACTTCCCAGCAGAATATCATTAAGCCTGATCTCGATCCTGCATCCACTCGGTATCTTGCCTTCCGCGCCTATCATGTCAGATATCATTACAGATTCATCCATATTTATATTACCCGCAATTGATTCTGCACCGGTTATAAAAGCCACAACCCCTGAATTTCCTTCTACATTTGTATTTATATCAATGAGCTTTACAGCTTTTCCCTTTTCGACATCTATAGTATCCCCGGGATAGAAGCAGCCTGGCCCATCTTCTCCTTTTTTTATAATCACATACTTCAAGCACGGATCCGCAAGGTCGACAAACAAATTGCCTACCGTTTTATTTTTGTTTGAAACAAGAATCTGGTATGAATTACCTTTTCTATCCAGAGAATAGCGGCTGAGCAAATCCTTGCCGGTGTTTATTACATAGCCCCTGTCTTCACCAGTATTGTTTCTTGAATTACAAATATATCCTTTGAAATTTACAACGAGATTCGAACGATCCCTGCGGCCTGAAATAATATCCAATATTTCAAATCTATCGCCTTTTACAAGCTTGATACTGCTCCCGCTTTCATCTATCCTTTCAGCTCCGTTGACTCTTGTTTTGAATAATAATTTTGAAAGCTCGTATCTTCTTATATCCGTTTTTGAGGAGACACCGGAAACTGCTTCCTCGCTCTTTTCATCAATCTCAAGTCTGATGCTGCCGCATGGGAAATAGTCCTTTCTGACAATAATTTTAGTCGGCTCGTTTATCATGAATTTTCTTCGAAGATCGCTTATTGAACCGTGTCCGACGACATCTGCGGTAAGACCCCTTTCATAATTTGCCTCTATATGTGTCACCATAACGGAATCACCCTGATTCACATATAAAATCTCGTTATCCCTAACTGCTACGGGTGTGGAATCATTCACAGAAACAACAAGATATTTAAGCTGGGGAGGATCGAGATTCATTCCGGGCATCTCAGGGACAATGTCAAAGAGTTTCATAAATGAATTTATGGCAAGATTATGGTGCCTGACTTTATCTTCCATGGATAATGATTTGCTCGTCTCGATGCCGTATGCCGGTATCCCGCAGGAATAGAGCGCGTAATAAGTGGCCGATTTTCTCTGCTCCTTATGAATCGAAACATCTTCTTTTGTTTTGTGGTTATTGAAATGGAAGTGAAGGCCGGGATCCTGAATATCCCTGTTAATTTCGTCTGCAACAACTCTTGCCATATTACCCAGCTCTATCATGCGTCCTGTTTCTTCAACCGTGTATGTTTCGGAATCGGCTATTATGGATTGACCGAAACGTTTCGGGTTCCGGTCGGGACCTTCCCATTTATCCGAATAAAAGCCCGACCCGTCATGAAGGTTCAGAAGACAATCGCTTTCCGATATCAGTTTTTTTAGTATTTCAACGACTTTTTTCTCATAATTATCGGGAGGATCGTCTGCAAATTTCCTGTTCATATCCTCATTTATCTTGCGCCTGTTAAGGATAATCGACTGAAAATTTGCTCTGGGCACAACTATCAGGTTTCCCCTTGCAAGACTGATATCCGCATAATGATCGGCAGACAAAAATCCGCCCGGCTCATCACCCTGTATCCCGCCTATCAATAGCAGTGTTTTACCCGGCTCCTTTCCGTAAATCCTGTAGATATGAAGCTCATAATCGGAACCCTCGAAGTAAACCGAATGGACCTTCTTCTGGGCAAAAGAGAAAGACGGATAAAGCAGCAGGCATAATATGAAAAAACAGATAAACAGAAAGCCAGCCTTTATATGTATCACCTTTTTCATCAGGTTCCGCCTGTTTGTATTTCAACGGGAAAATCTTTTTCCAGGATAAGTTCGCCGTTGATTGAAAATACAAACACTGTGGCGGCCTTGAAGCGCTGCGGACTGGATTTAATACTCGTTGTAAGGAATACTTGTTTGAACTTTGATATGGAAAAACGGCGTCCCTTATTAATCTCGGAAGGTCTTTTGGAAACCAGCGGCACATTCGGCACGCAAAGCCAGCTGTTCTGGTCAGTATTATTCTCCTTCAGTATGACAAAGGCATACCCCGTAACATATTGGACATCCGTGCCGGCATTCTTCAAATCGAACTGGATATTTAATGCATTCGTTTTGGATTCATGAAAAACCTTCAAATTATCTATCGAAACCTTCACAGGTCCCCGGGACGCCGGTTCCGTCTGCAAACCACCGGGTTTTTCGGATGTATCAACCTCAGGAACTGCCTTATATGTCCCTCCCCCTACTTTTACCATCGATTCAGCCAGCACGAGACGGGCCGTCAGCAAATCCTTTTCATCCCTCATGGCCAGATAATTCTTCTGCGAAATTTCCAGAGTGTTTCTTAATGCGCTGTTCTCTCCCGCATGCTTCATGCCTGCATAAAAAACATATGCCGCTGCGCAAAACAACAAAATCTGAACCAGGATAAGGGAAATCACCAATCCCTTTAAAATTCTGACATGCCTGATCTTTCCATTCTCCCCTACCAGAACGAGAATATGGTATCCGATTTCTCCAGGCGTTGCTTTAAATGCCAGGTGTTTTATCGCTTTTTCCAGCTTTCGCGAAAGATTTTCCACTTGCCTTCCTCAAGCTTTAATACAAGTTTTTTAAATCCGACATTCTTCAATCCGCTTGATTTATATATCTGTATAAATGATACATGGCTGAAATCGCTTCCCGGTTTTATGGCCTGTTTTTCTATCGAAACATCGATATAGTCATATTTACCGTTAATATAATCCTTATGTTTCAGCCATTCTTCCCTGTTCATGCCCTGTGATCTGAAATCTATTGCGTAATAATCCCCATACTCATTAATGTTACGCGAAGACCATGCATTAAGCCATCCGTCAACCGTTTCTCTTATTTCCTGCTTTTTCGCAGAAGCACTGTCTCTCTTCGTAATTTTCTTTCTTTCTTCCACGGGTTGCTTTTTCTGTGCAATAATATTGTTCATATTTCCGAACGCCGCAATAAGAGGATTCCTGGCAGAACCGGCCTTCCGGTCCTCATCTGTAGGCAGATATTCTTCACCTATGATCCTGAATTCTCCGTCTCTTTCAGAAAGAAATAATTTTTTGATGCCGGCAAAAGATTCATTCTTGCCGGTTTTTACCGTCTGTTCAAACAGCACGGAGTATATACGGTTATGACCGACAATTGATATCTTTTCGGGAACAACATTAAACGACTTTTTCTCCGAGTATAATTTTTTCCTTTCGTTATTCCAGTCCGACCACCAGGAAATATCCGGAACATAGTCATAGTCATAAAATTTTACATATTCCTGGTATGTGCCGTTTTTGATCGAATCAACCCATCCGTAAAGAAATTCGCGTATCGATTCCCCGGTTCTCCTCATCGAATCTGCTGGAACATAATTGAGCTTTTCCGCTATGATAACCGGAGTCCTGTTGAACCTTATATATTTGGAAAGCGTATCAATGTCCTGATCATCAAGCACAACACAACCATTAGTGTCTTTTGGCTTCTTGGGCTTATCCGTACCGTGCAGCCATATTGAATTTCCCGTTTTTCCCGCTATTCGGTCAAGTACATTCGGATAATCAACAGGGAAGGCTCTTGAACCGTATATAGCCGAAAGGTCTTTCTTTTCATATTCCCTGTCCGAATAATATATTCCTTCAGGTGTCCTGCTGTCTCCCAGAACGGATTTGGGCCCGTCGTTCTTACCTGTTGAACATTTAAAACGGTGAGCCTCTCTGAATACCCCGTCAAATGAATACACAAACAACTGCTGGCTCTCTTTCTCAACCACTATCGCATATTCGGCGCCGCCATCGGTGTCAAAAGATACAAGAACATCCGGTATCCGGTCCAGCGCTTTCCTGTTACCGGTTGATGCTCCGACCTTGTCACACAGGCAAAAGAGTAGTAAAAAAACTATAAGTATTCTGAACATTTTCATCTGTAATAACCTGGAAGCCCCCCCTTGATCGAACTTCTAATATCGTGCATCGTATTTCGAAGTTTGGTTTCTTTTATTAATCACAGAGACACAAAGGACTCGGAAACTTTATTTAACTTTGTGCCTCTGAGCTTTTGGCCCTCCGACCTTTCTTTTCTCTGATCCCTGACAACGGATACCTGATCCCTATCCGATTTTCGATATTCGATGTCCTTTATCCGCCTCACGCCTCTCGCCTTTAGCCTTACTCTATACTATATCCAAGATGCCTGTAAGCCTCTTCGGATGCCTTTCTTCCTGAAGAAGTTCTGACAATAAAACCTATTTTAAGAAGAAACGGTTCAACAACATCCACAAGAGTGTCTGCTTCTTCCTGCAGGGTTGCAGCAATTGCCTCTATTCCCACTGGTCCGCCCTTATAAAACTCGATTACCGTTTTCAGGTAACGGCAGTCGAGAGTTGTAAGTCCTTTTTCATCGACACCTTCAAGAGCAAGAGCTTCCTTGACGGTTTTTTTGTTGATCACACCGTCTCCCCTGACCTGGGCATAGTCCCTAACTCGCTTTAAGAGCCTGTTTACGATTCTCGGAGTGCCCCTTGAACGCCTCGACAGTTCATACGCAGCTTCTTCACCGATTTCAATCTTCAGAAGCGAGGCTGATCGCCTGACAATGACCATAAGCTCTTTTTCACTGTAAAAATCAAGAGTCCTGAATATTCCGAAACGCTCTCTTAATGGTGCTGAGAGCAATCCGACTCTTGTCGTGGCGCCGACAAGGACGAAGCGTTTCAGACGGTACCGGTGGCTGCGGGCATTAACTCCCTTATCGAATACGAAATCAATGGCAAAATCCTCCATTGCGGGATACAAAAACTCTTCAACCGTCTTCGGGGTGCGATGAATCTCGTCGATGAACAGAATATCACCTTCCTCCAGGTGAGTAAGGATGCCAATGAGATCCCCTCCTTTTTCAAGAGCCGGCCCCGAAGTAACGGTAAGATTTGAACCTGTTTCATTGGCAATAATATGGGCAAGAGTTGTTTTTCCCAGGCCGGGCGGCCCGTGAAAAAGAACATGATCAATCGGCTCACCGCGCTGTTTTGCTGCTTCAATTGCTATTTTAAGGGTCTCAACAACTTCACCCTGGCCTATGTAATCCGAAATAAACATGGGACGCAGGGAGAGTATTTCAGGCTCATGGTCATCAGAAAGACAGGACCCCGAAAGTATTTCTTCCCCTCCGGAAGAATATGTCATTATCTCATCTGACATCAGAGCGCCTCTCCCCGATATACTTCTTCAAAGAGCTCTTCGGGACCTGAAATCGATCTGTTACGTTTCATTGCTTCCGCAACCATCGTCCTTGCCTCCGATAATTTATAACCAAGCTGTGACACAAGCACATCGATTACCTTCTGCGCCAAATCTTCTGCGACAGGTTCCAGCACCTGTTCCTGCTTCCGGATCAGCGCAAATTTATCCATCTTGCCTTCAAGCGTGGCTATTATTTTATGCGCCGTCCTGTTTCCGATACCTTTCAACTGCATCAGCTTTGCGGCATCTTTAGATTCTATGGCCCTTGCAATATCGCGGACTGGCATACACATGGCCTTGACGGCCTTTAAAGGCCCTATATCTTCAACAGAAATGAAATACTGAAAAAATTCCTTTTCAATCTCGAGGTTAAAGCCTATCAGTACCGGCTTCGGCTGTCTTTCTGATTGCTGAAAATATATATAAAGGCTTATCTCGTCACCGATCATCCTGGAATTAAGAGTTTCCATTACAATCGGGGGAAGCATGATTTCATACCCCACATGGTTTGTCAGCAGGAGGATACGATCATTTTCTTTCTTTAACAGCTTTCCCTCAAGGTACCCTATCATGAATTTCCTCTCCGAAACGCTTTAACAGAAGTAAATATATTTTATATGAGAATACAGGAGTCGGAATACAGAATAAAGTAGAAAAACAACAGCGTGGTTATTCTGTCTCCTGACTCCTGGCTCCTGTATTCTCACATAAAAGCCGTCAAACTTTCATGTTGTTATTATAACGGAACAAACCCAAAAGCGCCAGAGCAATTGCATCAGAAGCATGATAAGGTCTTATCGGATTCTCTAATTTCAAGAAACGTCTCACAGTAAGTTCAAGCTGTTCCTTATCCGCATTCCCGTTACCAGTCAGAACATGTTTTACCTCACGCACTGCCACCTCGGTTGCGGAAACACCGGCCTTGAATGCCGACAGCAGAATAACACCGGTAACTTTACCAAGATTTATCCCTGACTTCGGATATTTATCAAGGGAGAAGATATCTTCTATTATCATAATATCGGGTTTTTCATTTTCAAGGAGGAAAAGCAGTTTCGAATAGATATGATTGAGACGCTCCGGCAGTATATGATTTTTTGAAGTTTTAATGCTGCCGAAAGAATATTGCATGATTTTAAGCCCTCTTCCTACAATAATTCCCACACCGGTTGAAGAGAGGCCGGGATCTATGCCGATGATCTTTATCATCTTATGCCCTATGAGGATTTAAAGCCAAAACTCAATTAAATCCTTTCAGGTTTCTTGCGGCAATTTTGGCTTCATTTGATTTGGGATATTTCTGAATAAGCTCGTTTAAGACAAGTTTTGCATTTACCTTATCTCCAAGGCTATAAAATGAAAGCCCCTGTTTCAGCAGCGAGGCCTGTAATTTGTTGCCATTGGGATATTTTTCAATCACCTTCTGGTATTCCACTATGGCTTTCTCATACCATTTCTCCTGGTAAAAGCTTTCACCGATCCAGAACTGGCAATTATCCGCCTTATCGGAATCAGGATATTTTGTCAGCATTTCCTGGAACATTTCACGGGCTGCCGCATATTTTCCCCCGTCATATAACCGGGTGGCGGATGTGTAAATTTCATCTTCTGTACCCTCTTTTTTTTCGTATGTTCCTGCTACCGGAACCGGCGTTGTTGTTTTTTCCCTCGAGTCAAGACTCAGATACTGTTCCAGCCGGACAATCCTCTCCTTGTATGCGCCTGAGATTTCTTCTGTCCCGGTCAGCCTTCCATCCATCTTTTTATCGGTCTCTTCCAAGATTCTTAATTTTTGCTTTAAAAGGTGATCGGTCTCCTCCAGTTTTCCGCTCAATATCTGGATTTTTTCCTTAAGCGCTTCGATTTCAGCAAGCTGTCCGGCAGTTAGGCCCCTCAGATTTTTTTCCTTTTCCTCTCCGATTGCAGTTAGCTCGTCTGTCAGTTTCGCTATCTCCTCAGATCTCGATTTCAGACGCGAAATATCATTTTCAGCGGTGACAACACGCAGCCTCAGTTCACCAACGCGGTTATCGAGCGTAACCACATCCTTCTTGAGAGCGCAGCCTAAACCGGAAAAAAAGATAAGGACAAGAATAACGGAAATTTTACTTTTCATAGAGACCTTTGAAGCTCACCGCTGCAAACAGCAGGGATTGCTCTCACTGTTTCGATCCAATTATAACGGTAATGTAACAAGCCGAAATATGCTCACTTAACCCCGATAAACTGGGTAAGTGAGCATATTACTTACAACGAACTCATCAATTATAATGAACCAGTTGGAAGTCATATGCGAACGGATTTGAGATTTTTAGGAAATAGATTTTTAAAGAACTGAGCGTTAAAAATCACAAGCCTTTGAGAGCGTCAGCCCAAACCTTCTTGTGATTTAGCAAAGTGATTTAAAAATCCCCAAAAAGCTCATTAAGAGAGCATATTAAGACTTCCAACGAGTTCGTCGAATATAAATTGCCGCAAAGCGGTATAAAATTGCTTTTTACGAGTCCATCAAATTGATGATATCATAAAAAATTAATGTTACCCACGAATGACACAAAAAAATATATTATATTTTCAAATTCTTCAGGTTCGTGTTCTTCGTGGTTTAACAAATATATTAAGCTTTTACAACTTTTAATAAAATCGACACCAACTATTCAGTCACAAAATGAGCTCTTCTGTTCTTCGACCAGGCAGCTTCATCATTACCCGAATTCACAGGTTTCTCTTCCCCGTAACTTATTGTTTTTAATCTGGAAGGATTTACTCCCAAGCTGACAAGAAAGCTCTTCGCACTTTCCGCGCGCCTCTCCCCTAGTGCAAGGTTATATTCGTTTGTTCCACGCTCATCACAATGACCTTCAATTGTTACAGAAACTCCGGAATATTTCCCAAGGATTACAGATTTATTTTTCAGGACATCCTGGGCAGCAGCGCTGAGAACTGCACTGTCATAATCAAAAAAAACATCCTCGTTCACCACACTTTTCAATGCCGCAGCTTTCGCCTTTGCAGCTAAATCTTCCGCAGATGACCCGACAGATTCGGGAGCTTTCTGAACAACCGAAGCAGGTGCAGATGACGAAGCAGCCGCAGCAGATGCGGCAGATGCTGATTCCTTTTTAGCCGCATCCTTGACATCCTGAAGATCAGCCTTTACGGTCTGTTTTGAACATGAAGCGGTGAACAAAAATACTGAAAACACACATGAAAGAACTGGAACAATCCACATACTTTTTTTCATTTTTAATACCTCCTCACTATTATACTATAATATTAATAACTAAACAATTAAGGCGACCACTTCGGACTTGTCTGTTCGCCGGATATGGCTAAAAGACGCCTCTGGTCTGTTCCATAAGCAGTCATCACATATATTCTTGAAGGCCCCTCACGAGTTGAACTGAACGCAATAAGGCTTCCATCGGGAGACCAGGATGGAGATTCATTATCGCCTCCATTCCGGGTCAGTTGAACAGGATCTTTCCCGTCAAATCCTATTACATAAATATTATGCCTGCCTCCGTTCATTCCGGCATAAGCTATCTTATCCCCTTTCGGCGACCAGCTCGGCTGGGTATTGTACCTGCCGTTAAAGGTCAGTCTTTCTGCATTTCCCGAATCGATATCAAGCACATAAATCTGAGGAGTGCCTGTCCTGCTTGAAACAAAAGCCATCTTTTTCCCATCAGGTGACCATGATGGAGATACATCACTTCCCCGTTCATTTGTCAACTTTTTAATAACTTTTCCGCTTCCGGTCACGAGGTAGATATCCTGGTCTCCTGAATACGAAAGGGTTGCTGCAAGCTCAAATTTTCCAGGCACCCATGCCGGTGTAATATTTATTCCCTTGTTTGACACAACAGATGTGCTGCCGTCATTGACATTACTTATATAAAGGTCGGGCTTACCTTTCACGTAAGAAGTGAACGCAATCCACTTGCCGTCTGATGACCATGCAGGAAAAAGAGTGATTGCTTTATTTCGTGTAAACGGCCTGGTATTAATCCCGTCAAATTCACAGATATAAATTTCCTTGTTGCCTGTCCCGTTAGATACAAAAGCGATCCGGCTGTCAAAAACCCCCCTGTTGCCTGTAAGGTAATACACAATCTCCCCTGAAAAACGGCGCATAACATCCCTTAAATCATTTACGCCTGTTGTATATTTCTTTCCGATAAGCTGGTTTGATTTTATTGTATCAAAAAGCCGCAGTTCGATCTCGAAAACATTACCTCTTATCTGAACTTCACCGGTTACAAGAAGCTCCGCTCCTACGGCGGTCCAGTTATGAAAATCAATATTCTGCACCGCAGTCTCAGCTTTGAACGTATCTTCAAGGAAGCTCTCCCTGTCAAGCATCTTGAAATATCCGGTAAAATCAAGCATTCCTGAAAGCATATCGGCAGCTCTCCCGGACATCTGCCTGTCGGAACCGCTGACTGACTCTGCCTTTACCTTAAACAGCGGAACTGCTATCGGTATCTTCCTGAGAAAAGGACTGTTGATATCTATATAGTCATATCCGGCAAAGCTTTTCTCCGGACCCGTCAATGAGATAATAACTGCGAAAAGATATAGAAAAATAATGCGAAAATATGTCATCAATCTGACCTTTCACTTTGTATTAAGTGAACTTAATTTTTGATGCCTTCGTAAAAAGCAATTTTATGCCACTTTGTGGCAATCCATATTCGACGAACTCGTTGGAAGTCTGAACATGCTCTCTTAGCCCCGATAAACGGGATAAGTAAGTTTACGAAATTATTTCCGTCCGGAAATAATTTCTAACTTACTAATGAGCTTTTTGGGAATTTTTAAATCACTTCGCTAAATCACAAGAAGGTTTGGGCTGACGCCCTCAAAGGCTTGTGATTTTTAACGCTCAGTTACTTAAAAATCTGTTTCCCAAAAATCTCAAATCCGTTCGCATATTACTTCCAACTGGTTCATTATAATCGATGAGTTCGTTGGAATTCCGGATTCCCCTTTTTCCGTCTATCATTTCTATTTCAGGCCGGCTGTCCCGAATCGAAGACCAACTTCATAATATGGTTTATCATATTGCTCAGGAACAGGGGGTAGAGGATTTGATTTTTGTATGGCCCTGAATGCCGAATCGTCCAGATAACGGTTTCCCGATTTTTTTTCAAACCGGATGTCTCTGATTTCGCCTCCCGGCATGATTTGTATTACAAGAACAGCCATGGTATCGGCGCCTCTTCCTCCCAACTGCTCAGAATATGCCCAATTCTGCTGAATTTTATAATATATCTCGGCCTTATATATATCAAGCACTCCAAAAGTACCGCCTGTTCCGCTCCCTGTTCCGCCTGTTGTGCCAGGAGAAGAACCCTTTCCCCCGCTCCCCGGAATACCCGCGCTATTAGCACTGCTTGTGTTTTCAACCCGGGCTCTCATCCTGACTATTGCATCAGAAACTGTGGAGGGTCTCGATTCCCCGACTTTTTTTTCCATATTTTTTACGGCATTTTTTATTAAGTCGGCATTATCAACTTTCTTTTTTTTTGAAATTTCAGGTTTTAAAGAAACTTTCTTTTCAACCTTTACGGCTGATTTTGCAATTTTTTCAGGTATTAAAGCTTCGGTCTTGATTGCTTTCTGCTCCACCGTTTTACCGGCTTGTTCAGGAATTTTCGCTTCCGCAACAGGAGCGCTGTCTGCTGATGAGCCGGCCGGCGCTGCAGGCAGTGAAACAAGGCTCACGCTTATCGTTGAAGGGAAAAGATTGCCTGACGAACTCCTGCAATCAGGCAGAAAGAACATGGCTCCGATTAATATGGCATGGCACGCAAACGAAATGCCGAATGTCAAAACCATGGTTTTAGAGGGAATGCCCATTCCCTCTAAAAAATTTTCTGAAACCTGAAGACTTCCTTTCATATTCTTTCTTCTATTTGCCGTTTTCCCTGTTTTCGACAGGTTCCGTTACCATGCCGAGTTTTTCGACGCCGGCACCCTTGATCTCGGACATGATTTTCACGACAGCGCCATATGAAACATCTTTGTCTGCTCTCAGGAAAACTTCCTGATCCGGATGCCCTTCCATAATCTTCCTTATCTTTTTTTGAAGAAGTTCCGGGGCAATTTTATAATTATTTATATATAATTTCCCTTTTTTATCGAGTGTTATCAAAAGATGATCCTTTTCCGTAACAATCGGTTTTGCAACAGCTTCGGGAAGAGAGACATCCACTCCCTGAATCATCATTGGGGCAGTTGCCATGAAAATTATCAGAAGGACAAGCATGACATCCACAAAAGGCGTAACATTTATATCGGACATAAGGCGATCCTTGTCTCCACCGATCATCATTTTTTATTTCCCTTGGCCTTTAAAATATCCCTTTCGATAATATTCAGAAAATCAGCGGCAAAGCTCTGAAGCTCAGACTCGATAGTTCTTATTTTCTGCATGAAATAATTGAATGCTATTACGGCCGGAATCGCTGCGGCAAGACCAGCAGCGGTGGCAACAAGCGCCTCCGATATTCCGGGGGCAACAACGGCAAGAGTGGCAGACCCCTTGAGTCCTATACCATGAAAAGAATTCATGATTCCCCATACGGTACCGAACAGACCGATAAAAGGTGTTGTGTTGCCGGTTGTAGCAAGAAATGGCACCATCTGAACCAGTCTGGTGACTTCCGTATTGATTGCTCTTCTTAATGCGCGCTTCACATTATCTATGCCTGCAAACCTGGCGCTTATTGACAAATCATCAGCCCCGGTTCCACGAGAAGCTATAGGGACACCCGACTGGCTCAATTTTGTCAGCTCCATATAACCTATTCTGAATATCCTTGCTATAGGACTTCCGGATAATTCCTTTGCCTTTGAATAAGCATCTGAAAAATCACGGCTTTTCCAAAAATAATCTGTGAAATATTCAGACTCTCTGATTGCTCGTCTGATGTATGAATATTTTATGAAAATAATCGCCCAGGAAGCTATGGAAAAGAAAACGAGCGTAAGCAGAACCGCCTGCACTATCAGTCCTGCATTGCCAATCATATTAATCAGGTCGAGATGCTGCGTAGGCATTTGATAACTCCGGTATTTTCTACATGTTATAAACGATAATAAGTACCAGTTTTCAATCATTTATTTTATATCGGCCATTACAAATCGTGTCAAGGATTAGTTGCCCTTTTAACAATAATTTAACATTATATTAACATTAAGATGAAAGTTCCATAAAAAGACGATAAGCAGTAACTTACAGCAATGCTATTGCCGCTGAATAAAATTTATTGACACAGATGATTTAAAACAATAATTATTTTTTTTCTCTGATTACCGCGTTGAGATCCATTAATAATGTTACAAAAGCCCGAATGTGTCAGATTAATAATTTTTGTAGTGAAATTCGGATATTATATAAGGCGGAGGGAACAATGAACTGGATTACCAAAACCTTCACAAGCTCCATCGGCAAGAAACTGCTGATGGCTTTAACCGGATTGAGTTTTTGCACATTTCTAACGGCACATCTTATAGGAAATCTGACTCTCTACGCCGGAAGTGATGCTTTCAATTCCTACGCTGAACATCTTCATTCACTCGGGCCGCTCATAACTGTTGCAGAAACAGGCCTTTTATTTTTCGGAATAATTCATGTTGTAACCGGACTTTTTCTTTTTTTTCAAAATATCACAGCCAGACCGGTAAGATACGAAGTTAATAAAAATGCCGGAGGCCGGACCATTGGCTCTGCGACAATGCCCTATACCGGCCTGATACTTATAGCCTTTATTACACTTCATCTGATAAATTTTCATTTTGTCGATAAAACCGGAACAACAATTTTTCAAATAGTCCGGGATGCGTTCGCCAAACCGGCATATATAGTAATTTATGTTCTTGCGGTTATAACAGCCGCATTCCATGTCAGCCACGGGTTCTGGAGCGCATTTCAAACACTCGGAATAAATCATCCGAAATATATGCCTTTTATAAGAAAAGCAGGGATAGCTTTCAGCCTTATAGTTGGGCTCGGTTTCGGTTTAATTCCGGTATTTATTTCGCTTGCAACATAACCCCGATAAACTGAACTTTACGGTACCCCCTCGTGGTGGTAGAAAAACGCAGGAAATAATTTCTAACTTGCCAAGGAAGGAAATATCATGAAGCTTGATGCAAAAATACCAACCGGTCCCATTGCGGAAAAATGGGACAAGCATCGTTTCGAGATGAAACTCGTCAATCCTGCAAATAAAAGAAAATATGAAATAATAGTCGTGGGAACAGGCCTTGCCGGAGGCTCGGCATCGGCATCCCTTGCCGAACTCGGGTACAATGTCAAAACATTCTGCATACAGGACAGTCCGAGGAGAGCCCACAGCATAGCAGCCCAGGGCGGTATAAACGCTTCAAAAAATTATCAGAATGACGGCGACAGCGATCGGCGTCTCTTTTATGATACGGTAAAAGGCGGCGATTTCAGGGCAAGAGAGGCAAACGTCTACAGGCTCGCCCAGTTAAGCGGAAACATAATAGACCAGTGCGTAGCCCAGGGTGTTCCGTTTGCCCGCGAATACGGCGGACAGCTTGCAAACAGGAGCTTCGGCGGGGCGCAGGTTTCAAGAACATTCTACGCCAGGGGCCAGACCGGTCAGCAGCTTCTGCTGGGAGCATACAGCGCGCTTTCAAGGCAGATTGCCGCCGGAAAAGTCAAAATGTTCCCGCGCAGGGAGATGCTGGATATAGTTGTAGTTGACGGCAAGGCACGGGGAATCGTGGTTCGTAATCTTATTACCGGAGAAATCGAAAAATATGCAGCAGATGCTGTTGTTCTCGCCACCGGAGGTTACGCCAATGTATTCTTTCTTTCAACGAATGCCATGGCGTCGAATGTCACAGCCACATACAGGGCATACAGGAGAGGCGCCTTTTTTGCCAACCCTTGTTTTACACAGATCCATCCGACATGCATACCGGTGCACGGTGCATACCAGTCAAAACTTACATTAATGAGTGAAAGCTTAAGAAACGACGGCCGGGTATGGGTTCCTAAAAAGCCGGGTGATAAGCGTTCACCATCCCAGATTCCCGAATCCGAGCGAGATTATTATCTTGAAAACAAGTACCCCAGTTTCGGGAATCTTGTCCCCCGTGATGTGGCATCACGAAATGCCAAGGAACAGTGCGACATTGGGAAAGGAGTCGGGGAAACAGGACTTGCGGTGTACCTCGATTTTGCGGATGCAATAAAAAGAGACGGCAGGGATGTGATAGCAAAAAAATACGGAAATCTTTTCCAGATGTATGAAAAGATAACCGCCGAAAACCCTTATGAAACCCCGATGATGATTTATCCGGCAGTTCACTATACCATGGGCGGGCTTTGGGTTGATTACAATCTCATGAGCACAATCAACGGTCTTTTTGTCCTGGGGGAAGCCAATTTTTCGGATCATGGCGCAAACCGTCTGGGAGCAAGCGCCCTCATGCAGGGTCTTGCTGACGGATATTTCATAATTCCCTATACGATAGGCGGATATCTGGCGGCAAATGTAAAAAATGATATATCGACCGATCACCCCGCGTTCAAAGAGTCGACAGCCGGCGTTGAATCCGCCGTAAGAAGACTTCTTTCCATAAAAGGTAGAAGGACCGTCGATGATTTCCACAGGCATCTCGGGAATATCCTGTGGGAATACTGCGGCATGTCAAGAAACGATGAAGGACTTAAAAAGGCAAGAAAGCTCATTCAGGATTTGAGAGGCGAATTCTGGGAAAATGTTCTTGTTCCCGGTTCGGAGAATGACTTCAACCAGAGTCTCGAAAAAGCCGGGCGGGTCGCAGATTTCCTCGAATTCGGAGAGCTGATGGTTATTGACGCTCTTGCCCGCAGAGAATCATGCGGAGGCCATTTCAACGAAGGCTACCAGACTGAAGAGAATGAAGCAAGGCGCGACGACGATAATTTCTGCCATGTTTCAGCGTGGGAGTACACAGGCGAAGGGGAAGAACCCGGTCTTAACAAGGAGCAGCTTGTTTTTGAAAACGTTAAATTAACACAAAGGAGTTACAAGTGACAAAGACTCTCAATTTAACACTCAAGGTTTGGCGCCAGAAGGGGCCGGATTCCGGAGGAAGACTTGAGACATATAATGCCCAGAATATCTCCACGGACATGTCCTTTCTTGAAATGATCGATGTCATAAACGAGCAGCTTACCATCGGGGGCAAAGAGCCGATAGCTTTTGACAATGACTGCCGCGAAGGGATATGCGGCATGTGCGGAGCTGTTGTAGACGGCCGTGCACACGGCCCGGAAAAGGGGACAACCTTGTGCCAGCTCCATATGCGCCATTTTTCAGACGGTGATACGATTGTGATTGAACCCTGGCGTTCCAGGGCATTTAAGATAATAAAGGACCTTGTAGTAGACCGGAGCGCTTTTGATAAAATTATACAGGCGGGAGGTTATGTCTCCGTCAATACAGGCGGAGCACCTGATGCCAATGCGATTCCGATATCTCAGGATACGGCGGAAAAAGCGATGGATGCCGCGGCATGCATCGGATGCGGGGCGTGCGTGGCTGCTTGCCCGAATGCTTCAGCCATGCTATTTACAAGCGCCAAGATTTCACAGCTTGCACTTCTTCCCCAGGGAAGGCCTGAGGCGGCAAAGAGGGCAATTGCAATGGTCCGGATGATGGATGAGCTCGGATTCGGCAACTGCACCAATGAAAGGGAATGTGAAGCCGAATGTCCGAAGGAGATTTCAATAGTAAACATCGCCAGGATGAACAGGGAATTTTTCAAAGCGGGGTTTTTATCTGAAGTAAAATAATCAGAAAGGGTTCAAGGATTCGAGGGTTCAAGGATTCAAGGTATTGGTTTGTGGTTTCTGGTTCGTAGTTTCTGGTTAAACCATAAACCATCTTCGCAGTACGATATTCGCCTCACGCCTTTGCCCCTTTGTGCCTCTGTGCCTTTGCTCCTTGCTTTTTATGCCTCTGCCCTTGAACCCTTGAATCCTCGACCCCTTGAACCCTTCTATTCCTTACTTCACCGTAACCACCGGGCATTTTGCGTTCAAAATAATGTACTGGGCGGTTGAGCCGAAAAGCAGTTTTCCGACCTTTGATCTTTTTCTTATGCCTATTACAACCTCATCGATATCGTTCTCTTCAATGAACCGTACAAGATCCTCACCTGGAGTCATTCCCCTGACAAGAAACCGTGTAGTACATGGGATTTCACCATCTAAAAAATAGGATTGTGAATATCTTAATTCTCCTTCGACCTTTTCAAACTCCTGTCTGGGAATATCAGGACCTCCCTCCATCGATGAAACTACAAATATTTCACCGCCAAAGGCCCTGGCATGTTTTTCCGCAACAGCTAAAGCGGCCTTCGCAGCTTCCGATCCGTCATAACCCACAAGTATCTTCATTCAGTTTCTCCATTATCAAATTTTGTACATAGTACATCGTATTTCGAATATCGATAAAAACCGAATTTCGAATATCGCACTTCGATGTCCGATATTCGATATTCTCTGTTCGCCTCTTGTATTATTTACCCGATAAAATCCTGTTTTTCAATATATTTAAACCCTTTTCAACCGAATTCGAAATAAAGAGAAGGGCGTCTCTCTTATCCAGCATCGGACTCGGCATCCCGAAAATCATTGGTATTTTGATGAAGAGGTCTTTGGCGCCCATAGGGCACCCTTTGATATGATATACTTTTTTGGCTTCAAGGCGGCCTTCTACCCTTGTGCATGTTCCGACAAGCAGGACAGGTGCATCCGGCATGATCACGTCTCCCTTGTAAATGCCGGTAACAATAGCGCCCTTTTTCGCCCCTTTAAGCGAACCCGGTCTTCGTTTTTCCACAGTGCCGAGGCATCCCTTTACCGCCCCTTCACAGCCACCGTCACAAACCCGTCCCGTATCCGGTGCTAAACCGGCAAAAAACCTTATCGGGGTTTCAAGTTCATTAAGAACCTGGAACAGTCTTGTTTTCCCCTTTGGTTTTGCGCGGAGTTCATCAATGGTGGTATCTCCCGATATCATTATATCGTCGAGCTTCAGGGAGCCGTAGCCCCTTTCTGCGGCAATTGCCAGATGCCTGACATTTTCCGGTTCATATCCCATTATATATGAAGCGGCGACATCCGCCGCGAGCGGATGATCCGATATGATAAGCGCGCCGAGCCGCGCAGGATAGGGAGCGGACTCAAATCCGTATGTAATGTCGACGGCATCTGATACGATAAGATCAGGGTATCCGGCCTCAAGCAGGTCAACGATTTTTTCGTGTATCCTGTAATCGTGATAAAGCATCCTCTCCTTGTGGTAAAGTATCCCTACATTTAATTTCAGGGTGTTGGTTATCGAGGCAAAGATGTGATACTTGAGCTTCGGCATCCATATTTTGAAATCAGCTTCCTTTATAAATCCGGATAGCATTATCTCTTTATGATAAACGCCTTTTTTAAGAGGCTCTTTGACGAAGGGATGTTCGTTCAAATCAACAAGTTTGAATCCGGCCTTTTTAGCAAGATCAAAATAACCTGATTCCTTGAAAAATAGCCTTGAAGGAACACCGTATCCGCCCGATTCTCCGGCAGTGATATCAGTAAGCCCTTTTTCTTTCAGCACCTTTACCATCGCCTCAACCACTCTTGGATCGGTATAGGAGTGATGGATATACTGCCTGTTTGCGGAAACGATGTTCGGCTTTATAAACACTTTCCCTGAAATTCTAACCTTTAGATCGGAAACGGATTCTCTTATGATTCCCGCAATAACATCCGTATCGTATTCATCACATTTTCTTAAGATTACTCTCGGTTTTCCCATTTCATCAACCTCTGATTCTAATTGATAAACTCATCGGAAACAGATTATCGTCTCCACGTATACTCTGCTCTCATATGCTTAATATACTTTCTGTCAGGCAAATTCAAGGTGCACTTTGAAGTTGAATTCACCTTTTCCCATTGATTTTTCCCTGCCCGTTGTGTTACACGTAAATTACGTGCAAAAGGAGGTAATACCTTGAAACAAAATATCACCATCAGTCTCGATAAGGACCTGATCCAGACCGGCAAGATGATTGCCGCACAGCAAGGGACGTCGCTGAATCGGATGCTGCGCCTTGAATTGGAAAAAATCATTCGGAACGCGAGACAATACGACATGGCGAAACAGAAAGCCATCGCCGCGATGAAGACTGGCTTTTATTCCGGCATGGATCACTACCCTTCCAAGGATGAGCTTCATGAGCGATAGAATATTTGTGGATACCAATATCCTCGTTTATGCTCACGATTTGAGCGCCGGAGACCGCCACGCCAAAGCCTCAGCCGTCATTGAAAGCCTCTGGGAAGCGGAAACGGGGATTATCAGCACACAGGTACTTCAGGAATTTTATGTCACCGTAACTCGTAAAATCAAGAATCCATTGACGCCGGCTGAAGCACGGGAAATCATCCGGAATTACCTCGCCTGGCCCGTGCAGAACAACGATCTGGAGACAACGATCAGAGCTTCTGAAATTGAAGAACGGAACAGTCTCTCTTTTTGGGATGCAATGATTGTTGCCGCAGCCCTTCGGCTGCAAGCGCAAAAAATAATCACGGAAGACCTGAATCACGGGCAGATCATCGAGGGCATTCTGGTTGAAAATCCTTTGATATAATTGGTTTCCATCCGGAAACGGCTCTTTTGTGCGATCTTAAGTGTCAATCTGCGGGATTTCTTGTGCAACATACTTTGCAGACTGCATTAAACACCGACTGACACTCTTTGATAATCTTTTCGGCCTATCCGGCGGGGCATACCCTGGTATCAGGAATCCGACTCATGAATAATAATGCCCGGAATCCATCACACCTTCACTTCGGACAGTTTCCCGAACGGATTATTAAACGGGACATTCTTCGGTCTTTCAAATTTTGCCGGTTTCTGAACAGGTTTTTTCATATCTCTCTTTTCAGGTTTTTCCTTCCTGCCTGGATTTGTTTTCATCGAAAGAGAAATTCTTTTCCTGTCAACATCAACATCAATTACAGTAACCGTAACCTTCTGATGCACCTTGACGATTTCTCCCGGATCACGGACATACCTATCCGAAAGTTCGCTCACATGCACAAGACCGTCCTGGTGTACTCCCACATCCACAAATGCTCCGAACGCAGTCACATTCGTCACGATGCCGGGCAGCTTCATCCCGGCTCTTAAATCTTCTATCTTTTCAACACCGCTCTCAAATGCAAACTCTTCGAAATCCTCCCTCGGATCACGCCCTGGCTTTGCAAGCTCTTCCATTATATCTCTTAATGTCGGAATTCCCGTGCTCTCCGTGACATACCGGGAAATGTCTATACTGTTTCTCTTTGCAGGATCCTTTATCAGGTCTTCAACACCGCATGAAAGATCTTGTGCCATTTTATTAACAATATGGTAGCTCTCGGGATGAACCGCGCTTCCGTCAAGCGGATTTTTTGCATCCCTTATTCTTAAAAAACCAGCCGACTGTTCAAAGGCCTTGGGGCCTAGCCGCGAAACCTTTTTAAGTTCTTTCCTTGAATCAAAAGGGCCGTTTTCATCCCTGTACGCTACAATGTTTTTTGCAAGCTGAGGGCCAAGTCCCGAAACATAGGTGAGAAGCTGTACGCTTGACCTGTTCACATCAACCCCCACCCCGTTCACGCAGCTCATTACTACATCATCAAGAGACTGCTTCAATGCGGCCTGATCGACATCATGCTGATACTGACCGACGCCTACCGATTTAGGGTCAATTTTTACAAGCTCGGAAAGGGGGTCCATGAGCCTTCTTCCTATCGAAACAGAGCCCCTTACGGTCAGATCAAGATCGGGAAACTCCTCTCTCGCTGTTTCAGAAGCCGAATAAATCGACGCTCCGCTCTCATTGACCATTATAACCGTAATTTTTCGCGGAAAACAGATGCTTTTGACAAAAGCCTCTGTCTCCCTTCCTGCCGTCCCGTTTCCGACTGCTATCGCTTCAATCTCAAAACGTTCGCAGAGATCTTTCATTTTTACCGAGGCTTCTTCCGCGCCTTTTTCAGAAAAATGAGGATATATCGTATCATGGCAAAGCAGCTTCCCCTGACGGTCAAGGCAAACTATCTTGCATCCTGTTCTGAACCCAGGATCAATTCCCATTACCCGCTTTGCTCCGAGAGGAGGAGCCAGCAGCAGGTTGCGGAGATTGTCGGCAAAAACCCTTATCGCTTCGGAATCGGCTCTCTCTTTCGTCATAAGCCTTGCTTCAGTCTCCATCGAGCGTGAAAGGAGCCTTTTGTAACTGTCATGCACGGCAATCCTGACCTGGCCCGAGTCGTCTCCCGGGCCTTTTACAAACAGACCTTCAAGCAGATTAACTGCATCTTCTTCCGAAGGAGCAATGGTGAGATTGAGAAGCTCCTCCTTCTCCCCTCTCCGCATGGCAAGAATCCTGTGGGAAGGCGCAGATACAGCAGGCTCCTGCCATTCAAAATAATCCCTGTATTTTGAGCCTTCCTCCTCCTTGCCGGTTGCAACCCTGCATATGAACATCCCCTTTGAAGTAAAGAGATTTCTCAAAGCCGCACGCGCATTCTGGTCTTCACTTACCATCTCAGCGATTATGTCCCTTGCCCCTGAAAGCGCGTCTTCCTTGCATTCTACACCCTTTTCGGGGTCAACAAAACATTCCGCTTCTTGACCCGGATCGGCGCCTTCCTGCTTAAAGAGAATAAGTGCAAGAGGTTCAAGGCCTTTTTCCTTCGCAATGGTAGCCTTTGTCCTCCGCTTAGGCCTGAATGGCAGATAAATATCCTCAAGAACCGCGAGGGTGGAGGCGGCCATGACCTTTTCACGAAGCTCATCCGTAAGATGGCCGTTCTGCTCCAGTGATTTTAAAACCGCTTCCCTTCGGCTGTCCAGCTCTTTAAGCTGTGCAAGACGGTCTCTTATCGCTGTTATCACAACCTCATCAAGGCTTCCGGTAACCTCCTTCCTGTATCTGGCTATAAAAGGTATTGTGGAACCATCTTCAAGAAGTTCCGACACAGATCTTACCTGCGATATATTTAAACTCAGCTCATCAGTTATGTTGGATATATGTGTTTCGTTCATTTATGCCCCTTTTTAGTTTCCGAATGGACACTTATTAAGAACTCAGGCTTCCGATTCCTGATCCGTACATCGTACATCGGACTTCGAATATCGAGAAAAGTCAAATTTAGAATTTCGCACTTCGAAGTTCGATCTCCGATATTCTATATTCTATATTCTATGTTCTATGTCCGATGTTCTATATTCTATATTCTATGTCCGGATTTTATATTTTTTCATAAAATCAATCGGATTATACGAAAGCTTGGCCTTCCTTAAACCTTCATCATCAAGATCCTGCTCCCTGTTTACCTTTTTATACCCCTCCTTGTTATGTTCAAGAAACATCTGGTTTATTGCCTGGTAAGCACCCTTGTATTCGGGGTTTCCCTTCTCAAAATGTATCAGAAGGGTATCATCCGACAGTCTCTCGGCAACAGTATAAGCCGCTATCTTACCGTCAGCCATAACGGCTCCGCCTTTCAGGCCCGGAAGTTTGTGCCATGACTTGAGCACTTTTTCTATAACCCGGTTTTCGGAAGAAAGGGTTTCGGATGCTTCGCAGTCCCTCCACGCGCACCAGTCATCCTGCATTGAAAGGGCCTTGTCAATTATATCATGATCCAAAGTGATATAATCATACTTGTATGTTTTCATGAACTGTGAAAGAAGATTTTTCTTTTTATGAAACCTGTTTCCTTTCAGTTCGACAAGCTCATCCACTGAATAAAGATAGTCCCAGTGCCCCCTTGCCTCTTCAAT
>Ga0105099_10000252_pt1 | contig 36176 bp, 23 predicted proteins | sample PPLLak3cmMay2015_2_FD_79138 | JGI IMG/M metagenome (GOLD analysis project Ga0105099, IMG submission 79138) | Freshwater sediment microbial communities from Prairie Pothole Lake near Jamestown, North Dakota, USA - PPLs Lake P8 Core (1) Depth... | ecosystem: Environmental > Aquatic > Freshwater >... | reverse complement strand
AGGTGACGCCTCTGCCCTGGATATTTACCATCAGTTCGGCCACATTATGGGAGTTGCTGTTTCCATAGCCATCTTGGCCTATGACCCGGATCTGATTGTGATCGGGGGCTCCGTCAGCCACGCATTCAGCTATTTTCAAGCGGGTATGTTAGAAAAATTAATCGACTTTCCTTATCAGCAATCGCTTAAAAAACTAAAAATAGTCGCCACCAAAGATACCCACATCCCGGTGCTTGGCGCAGCCGCATTATACCTTGACAGCCTGAAATAGATGGGGGTGGGGGTTGTGGGGGCTAAAAATGCCCAGTCTCCCCAGTATTCTTGCGATATCGGAATAATCTGAGTTGGTTTCATGGTATATTTTCTTAATTTCTGTCACGAGAGCTGGGTTTGTACAAATCTGCAACTTTTTTAACATCACCCATGATTTTGGTATATCGTCTATTGATTGTCTCCTCATTTTCTAATAAAATATGGTTCATAAGCGCCATCAGGGCGCACCAGGTTATGACTTAGGGACTCTTGGGGGACATCGTTATGGAGGAATAAAATAACTATGAAAAAGAACTACCTGATGGTTTTCCTGGTAATGATCATTTTTGTGGTCATCTCTTTTGTCACCAACATCATCGGCCCCATGGGCCCTGACGTCAAAAACGCCTTGTCACTCAGCGATCAGGAACTGGGCTCGATGGCTACCGCATTATTCCTGGCATATGCCCTGATGTCCATCCCCTCAGGAATTCTGGTGGATCGTTTCTCTCCAAAACTCATGATGGCGTTGGCCTTTGTCGCATCGGCCGGAGGCGCCGCCTGGCTGGCCATCAAGCCATCGTACACTGTCGCATTACCCGCTCTGTTCATCATTGGTGTCGGATTTGCCATGCTTCAGGTGGTTATCAATCCCCTGCTGCGCATATCCGGTGGAGAAGAAAATTATGCCTTCTTCGGCAACATGGCCCAATTAATTTTTGCCTTTGGCAGCGTCATCAGTCCCCAACTCTACGGCTATCTGGTAAAGGGTATCAGAACCGGGTCTGCTGACAGCAACTGGCTTTTGTCCTCATTAAAATCTCTGCTCCCAGCTGGCCAGGAATGGGCCTCACTGTATTGGATTTTCGCCCTGCTGCTGGGCATCATGGTTTTGGTCATCGCCCTCAGTAAAATTCCGGTGGTAGTCCTCAAAGATGAAGAAAAAGTGGGTAGTATTTCATCTATAACCCAACTGCTTAAGCGCAAGCTGGTCTGGTTATACTTCCTGGGCATTGTTTGCTATGTGGCCACGGAACAAGGGGTCTCGGTGTGGTTAAAGCCGTTTTTAACTCGCATCCACGGCTTTGAGGATTCTGTAGCAGACAATGCGGTCAGCGGCTTCTGGCTGGCCATGTTGATTGGTTGTGCCATCAGCCTTATTCTGCTTCGCCTTTTCGATTCCCGCCGCATTCTGACCGTCTTTTTCAGTGGCGGTGTCATCACGCTGCTGTTCGGTTTATTCGGACCGGCGACCGTAGCCCAATGGGCTCTTCCCTTGATGGGTTTCTGGTGTTCCGTGGGTTGGCCACTGATTTTTTCACTGGCCCTGAACTCAGTCGACAGCCATCATGGCGCTTTCGCCGGCATCCTTTGCACTGGCATTCTGGGTGGCGCATTGATGCCGCCGCTTGTGGGCGGTTTAAGTGATATCTTCGGCCTGAAAACGGGCATGCTGATCAACCTCATACCCATGGCCTATATTTTCTTTATCGGTATCTGGGCCCGTCCACTGATCAATAACATCCCCAGCCCTTCTAAGTCTTAACAAAGGCCACGCCCCCTCTCTTTCCGGAGAAGGGGGCAAATGGCAACGCCCCACTTGAGGCTTTACATAACGATTCCGTACTCCTTCCCGTATTGTTCAACCACGAAATCAATGTCCTTGTCTCCCCGTCCACTCAAATTGACCAGAATTGATTTACGGGATTCTGACCGAGCCAGCTTACATGCATGTGCTACGGCATGGGCACTTTCCAATGCCGGAATAATTCCCTCTTTACGGCTCAATTCAAAGAAGGCATCCAAGGCCTCTTTATCCGTTGCAGAAGTATATTCAACCCGACCGGTATCTTTAAGCATAGAATGCTCGGGGCCAACACCCGGATAATCCAAACCACTGGCAATTGAATACACCGGATCTGGTTCTCCCTTTTCATTTTGCAGTAAATAGCATCTAAAGCCATGAATAATCCCGGGTTTCCCATAGGTAATGGTTGCGGCATGGTCTCCTTTCTGTAGAGATCTTCCGGCAGGCTCAACACCTATAATCCGCGTTTCTTCATCATTTAAAAATGCTGAAAAGAGCCCGATGGCATTGCTCCCTCCACCAACGCAGGCCACCACGGTATCGGGAAGTTCACCAGTCATATCAAAGAATTGTTCACGGGCTTCGATACCCACTACCCGTTGAAAATCCCGTACCATCATCGGAAAAGGGTGAGGTCCCACCACAGAACCAATACAATAAATGGACGACATCGGATCTTGCAGGTAAGCCCCAAAAGCGGAATCCACCGCTTCTTTCAAAGTCTTGAGACCGAAACTCACCGGCACCACTTTGGCACCCAGAATTTTCATCCGCACCACGTTGGGATGCTCCTTGGCCATATCCACTTCACCCATATGGATTTCACATTCCAGTCCAAAATAGGCAGCCGCAGTGGCCAGGGCCACCCCATGTTGCCCGGCACCCGTTTCAGCTATTAATTTTTTCTTACCCATATGTTTGGCCAAAAGCGCCTCGCCCATGCAGTGGTTCAACTTATGAGCTCCGGTATGATTCAGATCCTCCCGTTTCAGATATATTCTGCCACCATATTCATTGGACAAGGTCCGGCAGAAATAGACCGGAGTCGGGCGACCCTGATAATGGGTGCGGATACTCCTCAATTCAGAAATGAATTCATGCGATTTACTGATCGAATAGTAGGCCTCGGTAATTTTCTCCATCTCAAGCTGTAATTCTGGTGGAATAAAACTGCCGCCATACTCTTTGAAAAAACCGTTCTGATCTGGATTAGCCTTGAAATAGTTCTCCATTGCTGTTTCTCCTTGTAGTAACACCAAGGATACTATACCCAAACCCAGCACTTCTGTCAACAAGGGTTCATCATAAAAATTTATTTCAAATGACGAAACTATGTGTCGTAAATTGGTCCCAAAAAACATGCAAGAGAGCCGTCAACTCCGGTACCTGATCAGGCAGGTTTTTGGGGTATCGGTAGATATTGATAAGTAGCCCCAACAAGCACACATCATCCATGGCTATTTTACGTGTTGTCGTGGAATAAGGACCAATCCCGCCGGACAATCATCAAGGGGTGGAAAACCATCAACAGCCGGTTCAACTGCAAGGCTGATTAAGCGATCTTTCAGTTGTAACAGCAATTTTTTCCTGACTAAATAATCGATACCAGCCTCGATATCTGCTTGGGCTAGTTTCAAATCCTTTTTAAGCATTTTTTTCAGCCCATCAAAAGTCGGGGCTTTATCGCAAATCCTGTATATTTCAGCGATGAGACCTGTTAAAGAATAATGTTTTTCAACGGCACAAGGACGTGTATCTTCAATTATTATTTCACTCCCGACGGTTTGCATACAAAGACTAGGACGATCCGGTGATATTTCTCTTTTAATGATATCTTTACGTGAATAGAAATATTGGTCTTTCCAGTTTTCAACCATCTGTTGAAGAGTGGAAATTGCCGTATCCTTTCGTTTGGATTTCCTTTCACTCAGGCTTACATCTTCCTGAAAAAAATAGGCGATATCATTAAGTGCTTGCGCTGATAAAGAAGTGTAAACGTATTTATACGACCAAAATGGCTGCAGAGATAGCCCTATTTCTTTGGCTTTCATTTGAAATGGGCTGTAACGATCATATCTTAGCGGCATAACACCAAGTGGAGGTTGCAAATGAAATATTAAGGGAAGCCAGTCGATTATTCTTTCATATAATTCCGGAGAATCGCCCAAAATGTCTACAATGAAGTTCCAACCAACAAAAACACAATACTTTTGGCACGATTTAAGTAACTGAATATTTTTCCATGCCGTAGTGCCTTTATTGAGTAAATGCAAAAGCTCATCATCCAGGTTCTCTATCCCTGGCTGTATCCAAGTCGCACCTGCTTGAGATAACTTCCGGATGTGTTCGGCATTTAGGCTGGCGATTGTATCAATACGGATATTGAGCTTATCAGTACGTTCAGCCAAAGCAGGCAACAGGTTAGAAAAATATTCCATTGGCATAATAAAATCTGACAATTCAATCCTTCGAATATGATACAAACCCACCAGGGTGTTAATTTCATCAAAAACGTGTTTTGCATTTTTATATCGATATTTAAGTGATTCAGGATGTGTTCCACAAAAAGAACACTGTTTGTGCTGTCCCCACCAACACCCGCGTGAAGATTCAACCATGATAGTCGGAATAATAGAATCTACAAACCCAGCCGCTTTTATACTCAAAAAATATTCATCATAGTTAGGGAAAGGTAAACACGATAAATCTTCTACACGAGCACGTCCTATCTGAGCAAGAGATTTGGTGTGAAAGTCGTCAAAAATAACACCTGGCAGATGATTCTTCGGTGTGACAGAATTATCACATCCCAAAATGTGTTTACATAAGGTTGGCAATATTTCATCGCCTTCTCCTGACACGGTAATATCGACCCATTTGTAATACTTGTGTGTGACAATGCCCATAGAGCCATCGCAATTCACTCCCCCCATCATTGTAACAATACATGGATTTTTCTCTTTAATCCTTTTAAGTAAAGCCAATGAAGCACAGTGTTGCTGAAAAGTTGAACTGCAACCGACAATTTTGGGAGAATCAAGCAGCAGTTGCTCTGCCAATTCATCGATATAATCTGTAACATGTTCCCTGATAGCCATTAAAGGCTTTCCAGGGATACCAATTTTCTGACACTCAGATAAAAACATATCATCCGTATCGGGAGAATGTTCAAACGCAGCCGCTGAAAAAATCCAATCTCCTACCAAAGTGACTGGTGGCAGGCTATTAATAAAATAGTAAGATCGGAGACCAATTTTGGATGCAAAATCAATATTCGCATAGATCACTGAACACGAAATATCCTTTTCCAGGAGCATCCCTTTCAAAGCACCCAGAGCAATCGAAGGTCTTTCAACAGCAGCAAAGGGCATGTTAACGAGAACAACACTTGACATTAAACTGCCTCCCTCAGATAGAATCTTTCATAATCATTATACATATTCAACAACAAACGCAGATAATCTTCCCATAAATCCTATAAGGAAAACATATAATACCCGCCACAAATTTACATTGTCTGAAAATCTAAATACCGGACTATACTTTCTTTCAGATCGTCAGAATGATAAAACTCAATCAATTTGTCATAAACTTGGTTCTGCAGAGCAAAATGATCAATTATAAAATCTTTTTGCATTGAGTTTATTTTTTTACTAGGTTCTCTTACCAGTTTTGTAAAAAGGGCATCAACTACACTGTCAGTAAAAGGATAGTCTACTATCTGACAGCCTTTTCTGCGTTGCATCATAAAACCTTTGACCTTCATTTGATTCCATATAGTTGTGCCAGCCAGCCCTTGCAAATTTAAGGATAAAACTCCACGAGAACAATTAAATTCACCCATAAATTTAATATTTTCAAAAAGATCCTCCATTGTCATATCCCAATGAGTGAAAAGTATCATGTTTGCATGAATATTTGTTTCGGGTGAATATTTTTCTTGAAGATCAAGCAATATTTTCATCGCTTCACGGTTAATTTCGGGCGTTGTTTTTCTTCCAATCAGATTAAGCATCTTTGTCGAATTTGCCTCAATACCGACCTCTATCGCATCCAGTTTTATCGACGTACTGTTAAAAAGTCTTTTAATAACTTTTTGATTGCGAATTATATCCTCTGGGCGCCCACTAATACAAACAGATATTTCAGCCTTTTCATTTTCAAGTGTGTCAATAATTTCTGTTAACATTCTTCCGTTCACCAAACCATTTGCATCCCCCCACAAAAAATCTTTATACCCTTTAGAAACCCAGTAGAGCACTTCAGCCACTACTCGTTTGGGGCTTTTAAAACGCATTTTTTTTACTTCTTGACAATAATGACACCCACCATAGCACCCGCGTGACAATTCAACGAAAACAAATTTATTCACCATCACAACAAGATCTGTGGGTATGGGTAAATCATCCATTTTCATAAACTTTTTGGGCAGTCGAACAACACTATTTTGTAGTAAACTCCGATAAGCAATTCCATCAATTTCTAAAAAAAGTTCCTTGTTTTTAAAAGAATTCAGAAGGTCCACCAAGCGTTGTTCCCCTTCCCCTAAAATCACATAATCCACATTGGGATTCTCTTGCAAAACATATTCCGGCAGAGCTGTCGCTGTCCACCCGCCCCAAATTATAGTTTTCCCCTTAAGATATGCAGTCATTTTCCTGGCAATTTCATACGTATGATCCATCACAGAAAAAGCAAAAACATCAGACTGTTCTAAATATTCATCTATATCCGAATATTGAATTGTTTTACAAAGAAAACCATGCGTTGTTAAAAAAGCTTCAATTGATGCAAGTCCTACATAAGCATATGTGTTTTTTCCTCTAAACAGACTTGTCTCGTTAAGAAAGATGATATCATATTTTTTCATCTGGCAATTTTCTCCAACCGGTATTATATGAGATTCATAATAGTACTTCAAATCAAATTTGAGTTAAATAAAATTTAAAAGGACCAATCTTTCCCTCCTGCTACTAACGACCGGGTGGTAATCCCTGTCAGATTTTTATCTGAGCTAATTTCGGGATTTTTCAGACATTCGCTCAATTTGGCTCATTCCTTGAGAGCATTGTGCATCGCATCATGGGCTTGTATCGTTGTCAGGTTGAGGTAGATTGCCTGATATCTGTTTTTTTAAAAATAATTAATAAGATTCAACCTTGACTTCTTTCTCACTTAGCATCTATAATTTTCTAAAAGGAGATACGATGTCATTAGAAAGCGCAGCAAAATTTATAAGTAGGTATAATGATGATGCAGAGTTTCGTGCCAAGTTTGATTCAGCTCATGACGAAGAAGCTCGTAACGAAATAATCAGATCTGAAGGTTTTTCTTTTACGAAAGAAGAGCTTAAACATGTATACTCACAACCGACTGAATTGAGTAACGGAGATTTGGACGCAGTTGCCGGGGGAGTGACACAAGATCCGCCTCCACCACCGACTTTCGTGTAGTTCTTTCTTCAACGAAGCACATTCATATACATGAAAAGGTAAATGAGTGCGCTTTATAAGTATTCATTCAAAATAATTTGGGAAGGCTTGGTGAATTATTTGAATTGGGGATAAGTGAAGGGCTTTTTGTATATAAACGAAAAAACTGCTTTTTAAATCAGCATATGGTATTTTTTCACTCTTTTTTTTAATTGCGTGCTCTATTTTATTGTTGGTGCCATGAGATTCAGCAATAAGATCCCACAACTCTGATAGCTGCGGGGGCAAGTCCATCACTTTACCCAGTCTTGTGTTAACAATAAAGGCTTTACTCCCTATTTCAAATTTTAATATTTCCCATGATGAAAATGTTATATTAGACCCGTGAAAAAAATCATTAGTTAATACATCTCGAGCTAACCAGGAAATAATGACAGATTCTTTGGTATGAAGTAATGCCTTTTTTTGTTTTCTGATTGTTTTCACTATATCAAATAGTGCAAAAAGGGTTCTCAGTCCGGCCTTTTGCCTCATGCATTTACAATACATTTCCTCCGGCAGGTTTTGTGGCAAATAAATACATTTTGGACAAGTTGATGAAATTTCGCAAATGTCACATTGGCGCCTAAGCATTGTTGATTTTCTTTGTTTTTCTATATCCTTTCTTAACTGTCCTAAATTTTCTCCCACATAACAAACAACAGGCCCGCTATAACATAACTTCACCCCCCCTTTCACATCAATAATGATATTATTAAGTTCCGCAACAGAACAGCGCGAACAAAAGCGACATCTGTCTACAATTGCACAATCCCACCGCCATAGATCTTCAGTCGGAATAGCCAATGAGGATTTTGTGTCAAGCCATCTCATACATTCATAGAGATCAGCCCCTTCATTCAAAAGCAGGGCTTTTGTACCATTATAAGGGTCTTCCAAACTTTTCCATAAAGCCACACTTTTCATCATATGCAACTTGTTGTTCTCACCCCATAGCCACTTTTCATTATTATTGCAAAGATCAAAATTTGCCAGATGCTGCTGAAAATAAGTCAATATTGGATCCGTTTTCCCTTCTTTTAACCTTACATAATGACTTATCGGTACGCCACAGTCGACAATGGAATTCATGACATTATTCCAGGATTGATTTGTCCAATCCCTTTCAACTATGAATATTTTTGCATCAAACCTTAGTCGATTTTGTAACCATGTAAGAACACTACGTACATGGGTGACGCACTCTATAAAAACATTTAACTTTCCATCATCACCTGAAGAAATATCCCTTGTCCTGAACACATCACAAAATGTAGTGAAATTTTCCAAATTCTTTATTTCCTGGATTTGATGATTTATCGAAATATCCAAAGGAGAAACTGCTGCAACATCATATGCATAAACAGTTTTCGTTTGCATAGGTAAGGCGGATATTTGTTTTTTTATCCCATAACTTTCACAGTCTTCATAACTTTCTGTCCCATAAATCAGTTTAAAATAGTTATGGAAATATTTCTTCACTCCCAATCTTTTAACAAAAGCCAATGTAAGCCCAATTTCAGTTTCATTGTCTGCTGGTAGTCCTTGTATGATACTCGGTATCACGTCTATGCCGTTTTCCTGTGACAATCTGACATTCTTTTTTACTGTGTCAAGAAATTTACTCTCAGACTGCAATGAATTATCAGCACCGGTTCTTCCTGTATAACACTTTTTAATTTTTTTTAAAATCAACGCTGATGCGCTTTCTAAACCAAAATACATACTTTTAAAATTTGCCTTGACCATGAGCTCTATCAAATCATGATCCAGTCTATCGATCCTGGTAACACAAATATAAGAAATATCATTGAGTTTTTCATCAATAATACGTCTGCATATTTGTTTGGCTCGAAGTACATTTAACGTAAACGCATCATCAAAAAATGCTATTTTTCTATCTGGACTGATTTTTGTTTTAATATACTTTATCTCATCAATGATTCTTTGGACAGAATGGTAACGAACACGATTACCTCGTAACACTGTATTTGTACAAAATGTACATTTATAAATACATCCACGTGAGGTAATAACAGGCAAATCATCATTTCCCCCAGCATAATGTTGTCTCCCAGCCAGGAAACCTGCAAGATAAGGAGAGGGGTATTTATCTAAAATACACTTTGTAAATGACATAGACTGTATTAAACGGGGTTTTGTTACAGTTATTTTATTTTTTAACCTATAAGCAATGCCATTTACATCATTTAAAGGCATCCCATTCTTGATTGCATGGATAATTTCAACGCTCGTTTCCTCACCCTCTCCTATACAGCAGATATCCACTTCATGATGTGAACCCAGTATTCTTCTATAGGATAAGGTCGCAGTGGGACCACCAAAAACGATTGATAAAGCGGGGTTTCTCAATTTAAGGTTTTTCGCAATCAACGAACATATATAAAAATTTGAATCATAGCAAGAAAAACCAATAACATTTATTTTGTAATTTAAAATTTCCTCAACAACAGCCGCTACTGAAGTGGGTTTTTCCTGAATATAAATGGCCGAATAAATGCCATGCATTTGTAGGTATGCCATGATATAAGAAGTTCCCAGTGATTCTGTGAATGAATCGACACATGTTCCTGTAATCTCTTCAACATGAGGAAAGACAAAAAGTATTCCCGGATTATTCATAGTCTAAACAACACTACTTTCAATAAATCGTTCTGCAACTACTTTTCTTACAAAATAACTGAAACAAAGAAAGAAAGTTAGGAACTTTATACTGCCATGCAGAACCATGGCTACCTTGTTTCTGTTTCTTTTAAAATCTTTGGCAGATCCAATATTTCATCTAAAGTAACGAGATATCTGTCATCGTCAAATTTCCCTAACAACCCGGTGCTGTGTAGAATGTTAACAATAGCAATTGATAGCCTTTTTTTCAACTCAATTTCATTGATTACAGATTCAATAAACCGATCTTCGATCAGAAGTATATTGATTTGAGTAGACATATTCCTCATATATTTTATTCTTTCGTTTTCGATAGCCTGACGATAATTCTCTACTGATTGTCGGGTAAATGACAACTGCTGCAGTAACACAGAAATATAACGCACCGTAGACATAATTTCTTTCTTGACTTCTTGATGCAATTCTCTTTCTTTATTTAAAACGCTGTTATACAAACTTTGTTTTTGGATGATATTCCCTATATTTGCATTATTGACCACTGACCAGACATATCCCAATCCAACACTAAAGTTGGGCCCCGTTACATCAGACACAAAAGCTTTAAAAAAGTCCGATGCTTCAGCCCCGACAGCCCCCCCATTATATCCCACATCAAGCTGAAACGTCAGTCCCGGAGAGGAAATTGCCGTAGCAGCAGCCAGAAGCGCCGCAGCACTTTCACAATCATTTCTAACAGCAAGAAGGTCGCTCCTTTTACTCAAAGAATCACGAATTACAATTCCCAAAATTTCAGCATCTTGTCGAATCCTTAAAACAGAGTAATCTGGGAAAAGCTCTTTTGGCGCAGATAAATTTTCTGCATCTTCCATAGGCATGCCCATCAATTTCCCAAGGGAAAGTCTCGATTCATAAACGACTTGCTCCTGAGCAACTCTGGAAGATCGCTTGGCTGCCAAATTTCCTTGGTATTGTATCCTTTCTGATTGAGGCAATTCATCATATAGAATCAATTCCTCCGTATCTGCGAGCAATTTAACGGCCCTTTCTTCAGCCTTTTTCCGTTCCTCAAGGATCAATATACTTGCGACATACTCCCAATAAGCTGCCAGAAGACGAGAAACTGTATCAAATACAGTAAATTTTAAAGATTGTTTTTCTTTATTGAAAGAAAATTTTGCCGCAAGAATGCTACCGTAAACAGCCGTTTTCCCTCCCCTTTTTGTCAATGGCAACGATAAATTTAAACCGACATCAGAAAAATTGATGGGGGCAGGGAATCTGGATATGTCATCAATAAACCGATCACTTGCTTTCAAAGTCAAGTTATATCCATTGGCAAAGGGTTGAATTGCTTCGATATCCAAAGTTTTTGTTGCAGAGCTCGAATTTAACATATTTTTTTTTGAGCGACTTGTGTAAAGAGATGTCTTCAAGGTCAGATCGAATGCACCTTTCATCTGACGAAGAAACCCAGCAGCTGAATCCACCTGTAATTTTTCTTGTTTAATACTGTAATTTTGTTTTAAGCCACTTTCAATCACATCCATGATACTCAGAGAAGATACGAGCGCAGGCTCGTTGTTTTGCGATGAAACACCTGTTGTTATGACGAAGAATAAAATTCCCCAAAAACATACATTCTCGTTTAACTTCATATACTCACCCAGTTATTTGATCGGTTCATTTTCAATACCCTTACCTTCTGCAATGGATCCATCTTCATTCATTTTATAGACCTTTATTTCATTTCCGGACACTTTTAATTGATCTTGATACTCATACTTTATCTTTCCTATAACGCCCTGCCAGCTTGACACTTTTTTGACAGCTTCAAGTAAGCCGACTGGAGTCATTTCATCAGCCGACAACATGGTTTGTGAGAGAAAGAAAACGATATCATACCAACTTGCAGTCCTTGAGGATGGTTTCACACCGTATGTACTTTCAAATTTTTTAATAAAATCATTAGCCCTTGTATTTGTTCCCCCCAATGTATTAAATACCGAAGGGAAAATAACACTTTTTTTAATCTCTTTGATACCATGAACTAATTTCATCGAATCGAACAATTCAGTTCCTACCAGGGGATACTTCATATCGTACATTTTAATGTACTTAAGAAATGGGATTGCATCTTCAGCCTCGCCGGCAACCAGAATTGCATCAAATTTATAATAGTAATTTGCAGCTAATAATTTATTCCGGAAAAAAATGTCAGATGCGGTTTCAGAGAATGGTATCCGAGCTACTATATTTAAGCCATTTCTACTCCCTTGTTTCTCAAAATAATCAGCATATTTATTCCAAAATAAATCATCCCGATTAAACAATAAAACTCGATTATTCTGGCTGTTCAAAAGGTAGCTGATAGAATGCTCCACATAGTGACTATAATCAGGGAATGGATAAATAACAAAGCGAAAAAAGCCATTCCCATGCACACCAGACCCTTCACTAGTTGGGGTAAACCGAGGTAAACCGTTGAATTCATATAAAACGGAACTCAATATTGAAATATGTGATGCCCCATGTCCTATTACAGCTAAAATTTCGGTATTTTCACAAAAGATCTGGGCTATTTCGAGGCCTTTATTTTCCGAGCCATCATCATCCATTTTGATTACTTCAATTTTCCTACCTTTTATTCCGCCCTGATCATTAATTTCTTTAACTGCCATTTCTACAGCCGACCAAGTGTGATCTTCCTTTTCTTTCTCCCATGAAGATACCGCACCGATAAGGATTGGACCTGTTGCTTTTCGGCTTATTTTTTGTCGTATGGCTTTGTTGTCTTTTAAGGGACTGCATCCAATTAGCAACAATAATATGGTAATAAATATTCGAATAATTATTTTCATTACATATTCTCCCTTTTTTATGCAATCTGCCGTTGTGCAAGCCTTGCAAAAGCACCATTTTTCGCCATCAATTCACTATATTTTCCTTTTTCTAAAATTTTACCGTTTTCTAAAAAGCATATTGTATCGGCATTTTTTATGGTTGACAATCGGTGCGCAATGACAATTCGAGTCGCATTGAGCCTTTCCAGACTATCACTTACAATTTTCTGTGTACGGTTATCCAATGCACTCGTTGCTTCATCAAATATTAGAATACGCGGTTTCTTTAATAATGCTCTGGCAATAAGAAGCCGTTGACGTTGCCCTCCTGAAAGCGTACCACCGCCAAAAGGTAAAGTCGTATGCATCCCCATCGGCATCTCTTTAATATCATCCGTCATTCCAGCCATCTCGGCTGCTTGCCATGCATCATCGACAGTCTTATTCGAAGAGCCGACTATATTGTCAAAAATGCTTCCTTGCATGACCTGACTGTTTTGCAATACAACACCGATTTGTTGACGAACAGCCCTGACATCAATATCTGATAAATCTTGATTATCATACAAAATTGCACCAGTTTGTGGTTTTTCAAATCCTAATAACAGTCTCATTAAGGTTGATTTCCCACTTCCAGATTCTCCCACGAGTGCAACAAACTCTCCGCTGTTAATTTCAAGAGATAAATTTTCCAATATTAACTGACTATCAACATCATAGCGAAAAGTAACCCCCTTGATACTCACATTTCCATTCAATTCCTTTGGTTTACTTTTACTCTGATCGACTTCTGGTATTTCAGATAGAATCGGTTTTAATCTTTTATAAAAAGGAACAATTGTTAACGATGCCGACAAATACAAAGCCATTTGTAAAATTGAATTTTGAAATTGTCCATAGCCAGAATAATATCCTGCAAAATCACCAATGGAAAATGATCCGTCAGTCAGATTTTCAATAATATAAGAAAAAATGATTAATGCTGCAACAACAGGGAAAATAGAGTTCAGGCATCGTAAGCCATTCTGGATCAGTCCGGCCTTAAACGCTGCGCGTTTTTTTTCACTAAACTTAGTTGCCCAAAATTGGAAAGCATAATCCTCTGTCCCTGTCACCCGAATCTTACTGATACCATTTATAAACTGAAGCACCATACCACTGATCTTACCGTCAATCTCACTCACAGGCATTTGCAATCTTACAAAGAAATACCCTAGTCCACTCGATAGAACAAGTAATAAAAGACCCAGTAATATGGCAATGAACGCCAGCTTACCATTAAAGGAAAACAATTGAATCAGATAAAAAACAGAAAAAATACCGGTCAAGATGGATTGAACGGCAATTCCTGACAACGCTTGACGCATATTGGTAATCCCCAAACTTCTCATCGCCAAATCACCAGCTGTAAATTGTCTAAAAAAAGGTACGGGTAGCGATAATAACCGATCCCAAAGAGCCGATTGAATATCTCTATCCATTCGCCCTTCAAACCTTAGCATGGCAATTGAACGAGTAAACTCAAAGACAGATATCGTTATCGCAGCGGAAATTAAAATCATTACTATCTGATTGAGTTCTCCTAAAGAAGCAGAAGGTATTATTCGATTAAAAAGTTTAGACGTTAAATAGGGGTTCAGTAACCCAAGCAGAACTCCAGATATTCCCACCAGTATCACGACAATTAAATCTCCAACATTCCTGAAAGCACCGAATTTTAATAAATCCCACCAGGTCATTTTTTTATCTGGAAAGGGCCTGTAAAAAAAGTAAGCAAAATCTTCAAGATTGTTCACCAATTCATTGGATACCTCCCTTTTTGTATAATCTGATGAGTCAATGTAAGTATATTTGGTTGCCGACCTGGGTATCAAAGCAATTGGAGCACCTGTTTCTTTATGAAAAGCCAGCATCGGACCATTATCACAAGTCCACCATGCGTTTTTTAAAAGAACTTTCCGAAACCTTAGTCGCGAAGAATTTAGTATTATACTGAGCTTTTCTTCCTTGTGTAAACCCTCCAACAAAATTTGTGGAGCATTAAAGCGTACACCTAGCCACTTTCCTATAATAATGCAGCAATTTAATACTGCATCATCTTCTGATATGATTAAATCAGCATCTTCATCATCATTTTTTTTACTTAAAACACCAATAAGATTAATTATTCCCTTTTTAAATGAAGTTTGTTTTAAGCGAGTCCGTTTTTCTATTCGATTTGTCTCTGCTTCTATGTATTCGTTGCGAAGAATTTTATTTTTACTGACGGCAATAAAATAACAACCATCAAGTGCCGACCAAAATTGTCCTTCATCCATTATTGCTTTGGAAGTGAGAATGTTCACCTTGCATTGTGTTTTGGAATGAACAAAAATGACATCCGAAACCGGAAACAAAGCAATATCAGCCGATGTCGCAGCATCATTCCCATAAAGTACTAATTGTCCTTCTATTGTCCTTAGCCAAAAAAAGCTATGTCTGGCCATTAGAACCATACCTGGATTCAAATCCGTATTTTCCAGATCACTAATATCGGTATAATCTTTCGGTAATAAAGGAAGAAACGTTCTATAAAGAAGACGTTTGACCCACTCCTCAACTAACCAGAAAGCATTACTGCTACACTCTTCATCTTTTAAGATATTTTCAAAATCTCTCCTTGAAAGTCTATAAACTACGGCTTCGCGACTGCCAACAACAATGATCGTTTCAGGTAAAGAATCTGTGGTTTGAGTGGTACCAAAAAAAAGACGATATGGAGTCAATCGGAATAAATGTTTTCTTGAGCTTTTGAATGAAACACCCTCTATTTCAATTGAAAAAAGATCTACAACACCTTCTGCAACCAGATACACATTATCACTTTGGTTTGTGATAATCGGATCATTTCCTCTTGGTTGTAACTTCTCCCCTCTTTGATGAAAAAAGTCGATTATTTTCTGCATAGTTATTTTTCTACTCCGCCTTGATTAGATTAACGTATTCACCATCCTGTTCCATAAGTTGCTGGTGTGTTCCTCTCTGAACAACCTTACCTTTAGACAGAACGATTATTTCATCGCTATCCCGTATTGTGCTGAGGCGATGCGCTATTATCAACACTGAACACCCTCTTCTTCTTAAATAATCATCAATTTTTGCTTCAGTTGGCGGATCTAGGGCACTGGTCGCTTCATCAAAGATTAACACTGTGGGTTTGATTGCCAAAGCCCGTGCAATTTCCAATCTCTGCCTTTGCCCTCCACTAAAATTACCCCCATTTTCTTCAACTAAGCCATTCATACTGTTTTTACGTTCAACAATGTCATCGAGAATAACTGCATCATGGGCTGCTAGTAACAAATCTGAATCAGAAATTGTTGAGTCCCACATGGCTATATTTTCTTTAATAGTTCCTTGAAAAAGAAAAATATCTTGATCAACCAATGCTATGGAGTTATTTAATACCAAATTGCAGTATTGGTTCCTTTCTTTCCCGTCAAAAAGGATTTGCCCTGCCCAAGGAGCGTAAAGTCCCGCGACCAGCTTGGCGATCGTGGATTTTCCAGAGCCCGAAGCGCCAACAATTGCAACCCTTTCTCCCGGTTTTATCAACAAATTAAAATCTTCTATCAATGGCTTTTCCAGAATACTGTAGCCGAAAGTGACATTTTTTAGTTCAAGGAATCCTTGAAGCTTGACACAATCATTGCTAACTGTCGTTTCATTTTCCAAAAATTGTATGTCTCTTTTATGCTCAAAAACATCATCTAATCTACGCATATAACCAAAGGCACTATTAATTTTTGTCCCTGCATTCACGAGTTCTTCAACAGGTGAGCTAAAACTGTCCATAAGCCACCTAAATCCGATCAACATACCCAGAGTCATATCTCCCTGTATCACTCTAAAGCCGCCAATCCCTAAAATGATGACACGATTCATCGACAGCAATATTTTGGGCAGCTGAGATAATAACCCACTAATAAAGCCTTGTTTCTGCTGTTGATTTAATACGGTTGCCTGTTGTCCTGACCACTTGCCAAAAAAATCATTCTCAGCTCCGCTGGCTTTTAATGTTTCTATCAGGCTTAATCCATTCATTGAAATTCCCATAAGTTTTCCTTGATCTAAAGACAACTTAAGGTTCAGATTCTTCATTTTCTCAAAAGAAAATTTTAATCCAATAAAATTAACTGCGACAATCGATATTCCAACAATTGTCAGTAACACATCATACTGAAACATCATAAAAGCATAGAAGACAATCATCACCACATTCAAAATATTTCTGGTTAGATCTTCTGACAATAAAGTCGCTACTTGGTCGTTAAGTTGCACCCGATTACTTATTTCACCTGCCTGTCTTTGGAAAAAAAATTGAATGGGCAACCTAAAGACGTGATAAAAGAATTTCGCTGAATTGGTTAAAGCCAACTTCAGATTGAATTTTAAAAGAAAGTATTGCTGTAACCAGGTGAGGGCTCCATTTATTAATGCAGTCAATGCCATGGCCAATAATAAAGGTGCAATCCATGATTTTAAGCCGTGGATTAGAACCTTATCAACAAAAATCTGAGTATAAGCTGGTATTAAAATACCGGGGATTACTAAAAACAAACCAGTCAATAGAATATAAGAAAGAATCGATGTGCATCCTTGAATACGATTTTTTAAAGCTTTTATAATGCTGGGCTTATTGCCCCCACGAACAAAATCTTCGGTTGGTTCAAATACCAATGTTACGCCGGTAAAAGACTTGTCAAATTCTTCATTCGAAATGATTCTCGGTCCAATAGCAGGATCATTTATATAAACTTTCCCCTTTTTCATTCCTGTTAAAACAACAAAGTGATTAAAATTCCAGAAAACAATAACTGGAAGGTTGTAACGTTGCAGATGATGCGGCTCAAGACGAAATCCAGACGCTTTTAAACCAAATTTCCGCGCCGCTCGCATCATATTTCCCGCTTTACTTCCATCACGACTGACACCACATTCAACACGAAGTGTTTCCAAAGGCAACCACCGACCGTGATATGCTAAAATCATTGCCAATGCAGCGGCTCCACACTCCACAGCTTCCATTTGCAGAATCATTGGCACGCTAAGTCTCTCGTCTTGCCATTTATTCTGAGATTCTTCGTTATTCTTACTATTTTTGTGCATTATCACTACCTTGAATCAACTTTTTAAAAAGTGGAACAACCAATTCAATAGGTTTCTGTTGCTTAACAACAACCAATCCAGAACACAAAGTACCACTTGCTAGTTTATGAGGATAACCATTTCTTGTTGTCCACTTAAAACCATTGACAGTATTCTGATCAGGCAACAAAACGACCTCAAACCGATAGGGAGCTCCTGAAGCAGACAACGTTTGAACAAGCGCTTCATTATCCAACTCCTTCATCATGCTGCTTGAAGTTGCCGGATAAGTCCCCACATAGGTCACAATCCCCAGCATGCTTCCAAATTCTTCTTTTTTTACATGCGCTGGACTGATGTTGACAACCATACCGACATCAATGTTTTTTGCTTCATAGGAATTAACATAGAGTATCGCTTTCAGATTGCTTCTACCGGCACCTATTTTTTCAAGGCTAATCATGGGGCGCCCAGTAGATATATAACTTCCTTCCTTAACGTTTATGTCCAAGACCTTCCCTTCATAGGGACTGAATACTTTAGAATTTAAAATAAAGTCTTGTTGCAACGATTGCATCTCAAGTTCAAGAGAATCAATACGCTGCTGTTTTCCCAATTCTTCAAGACTCTTTTTCTGTTTCAGACCATTTATTTCATTTTTTATTTTGATAATCTCATTGTATTTCTCTTTTAAACTTAATTTAGCCATATCAAGCTCTTTCTGAGTAGACAGATAATTATCTTTCGTAATCAACTTTTTCTGAAACAGTTGTTCCTTATTTATTAATTGTTCTTCAAGCCATTTAATTTGATTTTCCGTGTTTTCAATATTCAAATTAACATTTGCAATAGTTGCATCATAATACTTCCGCTTTTCAGTAACTTCTTCATCCGCTCGTCGATCGTCTTCAATTGTTTTAATTTTAAGATTTTCTAATTCCTGTTGTTTTATTTTTAACCGATTCAGGTAGGTCATCTGACTTAATCGTGCCACCACATCATCTGCTTTAACATAGTCTCCTGGAGCAACATTTATCGACATTAAGAGCCCATCTGTAGGTGACTGGATAGAATAGATTCCACCAGAATGCGTCAAAATACCTGCCGCTTGCACCGTTGTTGGAATAGAACCTAAAAAACCCCAACCCATTGTGAATAATAATGCAAATATTATCGCAAATAAGATCAACCAACTCATCGGGCTTGTGATTTGAATTAGTTGATCAAGACTCTCAGGAGAAGCCAGCCTATCCAAGGCAATTTTTCTAAAAAGTTTTTGTTCTTTTGACATGCGTCCTCTACCTTATTGTTAACAAGTTTATCATCCGTTCAAAACCAGGGTAAAAAATTTCAAAATTCTCAGTATGTGTCACATTGATACACAAATCCAATACTTTTCTTTCAAAATACATCCTTTTCCATTTCACACCCTTCCTATACAAAAGTCTTGTACAGTAGGCCTTAGTCTGAATTAAATCTGTTAAAACTTTTTTCACTTTATCTTTTCATTAGGACTCAATATATGTTAATAAAGCATCTTCAATGTCAGGGGAATGATAAAATTCATACAGTTTATCCCGACATTGCTGATTGAGTTGCTCTCTATTAAATGCAGACACACCCATCTTTAACAGCTGCAATAACATAGGTGTTTTTATTAACTTTTTAAATAAACGGTTAATCCTATCATCCATAAATGGATAGTCAACAATCTGAAAAGCCTTGGCCGCTACCGTTGAAAAACCGAGTTCTTTCATCTCATGCCAGAGAGGCGTTCCGGCTAAACCAAGCAACATCAGGGTTAACGAGTGATCAGAACATTGATAATCACCAATAAATTTTATTGTTTCAATAAAATCAGATAAAGCCATATTCCAGTGTGCAAACAGGATAATGTTTGCATGAATTTTCGACTCACTTGCATATTTGGCTTTCAAATCTTTCAGAAAAGCGATCGCACTCCGGTTAACCTCGGGCGTAGTGCTTCTTCCCAATAAATCCAGTAAGGCCTGGCTGTTGGCTTCAATACCAACTTCAATCGCATCGAGTTCGACATCTTCGCTCTTGAAGATATGTTCAACAACATCTTTATGACGTAACACATCATCTGGACGACAAGCAAAACGTATCCTTATTTTCAGCTTCAAACTTTCTATCTTTTCTATCACACTCTTTAATAACACCCCATTAGCCAAAGCATTGGCATTCCCCAGCATAAACGTTCGATACCCCAGTGAGTTCCAATGTACAATCTCTTTTACTACATGATCAACACTTTTAAAACGCATTTTTTTGACTTCTTGACAATAATGACAGCCGCCGTAACATCCACGTGAAATTTCGACACATACTTGCCGGTCCTTAAGAACGGCTAAATCGGTCGGTCTTGGCAAATCATCTAAGTCAATATATTCCTGCGGAGGGCGTACAACAATGTCCCCCGATTTATTTCTAAATGCAATACCATCAATTTTTTCGAATAGAGATTTGTCCGTAAAAGATTTCCACAAATCATATAACCGTTGTTCACCATCCTGAAGAATCACATAATCTACACACGGATTTTCTTTCAATATAGTTTCAGGCAGGGCAGTCGCGGTCCATCCTCCCCATATAACAGTTTTATCCTTCAGTCTCTGACTTATATATCTGGCTTCTCGATAAAAATGATCCATAACAGAAATTCCAAATATCGATGACTGATTAATGAACTGGTCAATATCCGCAGCTTGGATAACACGACAGCGAACACCTTTTTCTTTTAAAAAAGCATCAATGGATGCCAATCCCACTGGAGCGAGCATGACATTTTCGCCAGGCAATGGATTTTCATGGACTAAAATAATATCAAAAATTTCCATTTATATATCACCTGCTAAATACTTCATCGTAAACATAAATTCATTAATATTTATTGTACAAAAAAACAAACTAATATCAGCCAAAGTAATCTCCTATTGCATATATTCACATATACTATCCTTAATATTTGGAGAATTATAAAATTCAATAATTTGATCATGCACTTGTCTCTGTAACTTAAATTGATCAAATACACTTACATTATTGTCCAATAATAGCTTTTTTTTGGGCATCCTGATCAACTTTGAATATAGCTTTTCAATAAACATGTCTGAAAAGGGATATTCTGAAATCTGACACCCCTTGTTCATTTGCATCGAAAAACCCCTTTCCTTCATTTCATGCCATATCGGTGTACTGGCTAATCCTTGTAGATTGAGTGACAATGCCTCCCGGGAACATTTATACTTCCCAATGAATTTAACGTTTTCAATAAAATCACCCAGGGTCATATCCCAATGTGAAAACAAGATCATATTGGCACAGATATTGGTCTTGGGAGAATACTTCAATCGTAGATCAAGAAGAATTGCCATAGCATTATCGTTGATTTCTGGTGTTGTCCTTCTACCAATCAATTCCAGCATTCTTTTTGTGTTGGCTTCGATACCGACTTCTATGACATCAACCTTAACGTTAGAGCTTTGAAAAATTCTTTCTATAATTTTTTGCTCTCGAATAATGTCTTCTGGCCTGCCACTAAAACTTACGGTTATTTTCTCTTTTGCTTTTTCTATTCTGTCGACTACTTCTTTCAGCAATTCACCGTTGGCAATAGCATTGGCATCGCCCCATAAAAAATCTGTATACCCCAGTGAAACCCAGTAAAGAATCTCTTTTACTACATGTTCAGGGTCCTTGAATCTCATTTTCAGAACTTCCTGGCAATAATGGCATCCGCCATAACAACCTCGTGAAAGCTCAACATATACATATTTACCTTCCATAACAACTAAATCAGTGGGTATTGGTAAATCATTCATATCCATAAATCTTTGAGGGGGACGAACAATAATTTTCCCCAAGATGTTTCGGTAGGCAATTCCATCTATTTGTGCAAAAAGATCCGGATTATTAAAGGATAGTAACAGATCCAATAAGCGTTGCTCCCCCTCATGCAAAATAATGTAATCTACATTCGAGTTGGTTTTTAAAATATACTCAGGTAAAGCTGTAGCAGTGGCCCCCCCCCATATCACTTTTTTACCCCTCAAATATTGGGTCACTTTTCTTGCAAGTTCATACGTGTGATCCAGGACGGAAATACCAAAAACATCGGATTGATCCAAATACCTATCTATTTCTGAAAAGTGTATGGTCTTACATGATAAACCTTTAGCCTTTAAATAAGATTCCAAAGAAGCTAACCCAACATAAGCAAATGCATTCTTGTTTTTATACAGAGAATTCTCATTTAAAAAAAGGATATTATATTTTTCCATCAAAAAACCTTACCTTATCTGAAATTTTCATTTTAATAATTCCCATTTAGTTAATGTTGCCATTTTATACCGAGTATTCATTTATAACCCTTCCTGGATTCTTTAACAGCTCTTGATATAAATTTAAGGTATCAGAAGGTAACATGATTAATTGATTTGAATTGATTACTGATCGGGCTGTTATTAAAAACTCACTTACATTTTTCTCCAGTATTGATATCTCACATGGTTTTTTTAACCAGTCAAGTAACGCAGCAAAGCTTAATAAAGGATTTGAACAGAATTGATCAAAATCAAAGATAAAACAATCTAAACCCTTAATAGATTTTAGAAAACGAATAGTATATGTTTGCCAAAGGCCAAACGCATCAGGTAGCTCAATACCATACCGGTGATTCATCGATTTTGCAACAGCCAAGGGATTCCGAAGACAAAACACAGCTCGTTTCAATTCTGGCCAGTATTGCCTCCACCCTTTAAGGGTTAAGCATAGCAAGGGGTCTTTGCACAGTTCTCCATCAAATTTTTTAATAAATAACTGAAAATATCTACTCCGTTTATGAAATATAGCCGAAACATCTGCCTCAGGTGGCGGCATTAAAGCACTATAAGTCCCATTCCCGGATTCTTTTATCAGTTGATTATTAATAGTAAACAATAAATCCGGTTCGTAATGTCCACAAGGGTTATACTCTGTCGGATTTCTCAGGACACGCACCGTCCGCCCAAGATCAACACCACATTTTTCTAATAGCCCTGTAGTGCAACTTGTGCCACTTCGCAACGGACCTGTTACAATTGTTATCTCTTTCATTGCCTTTTAACTAAAAACAGCTGAACCGACCCTCATACGACATGAGAATGTCATCTTATATTGTTAGCAATTCATTATTTAGTGCATTTTCATCCAGTGAAACCGACAATTTCCCAAGTTTTATGGGTACATCATAGAGCCTCCCTTTCCCAAAATGTGCTTGAAATCCACGCATGCCAGGTATCAAAACCTTTACCACACAAAAAAGAACATCCGGCCTGGTCAGATCAAGAACCAATAGCTCAAGACCTTTATTTCTGGTAATTTCCAAACATTTCTCAATATCTGCTTTTATATCTTCATTAATGTTCGAACTATAGTCAGAACAGGATTTTTGTTTGACCAATTTATCAGGTAAAAGATAGGACAGGTTACTAACCTTAGCTCGATTAAACCAGGAATTCTCTTCATTTGCCAAACTGGGAGCATTGTTAATGCCTTTTCCACTCATTTCCTGCCGATACAAAGCCTGGTTCATCTCGGTTAGTGCCCTGCTGACACCAATTCGTGCATCAAAATGGGCACCAAAGCCAAAGGTAATACACTCGAATTCAGAATTACATTTCCTAGATAAGGCAACAAAAGTTGGTATTTCAAAATCATGGGTAAGATCCAAAACCCAAATCATCCGACCAATTGAATCGTAATACTTTTCTAACGCCAGAAAATATGGATCATTGAAGCTCCTGTAATCAACACCTGGCATAGACAATGAATTGTACCACCAGATAGAAACCGCATCTCTCTCCACAATCTCCATAAACCCCTGGAGAATTGCTTCTTCTAAAACATTTCCGGCCGCCAATCCATTCGAAATTGGTTTAAAATAATAGGGGGCCCTTTTTTGCGGATATTTCAAATAGGCGATAGCTGCAGGAATATATTTATGCTTTTGATCTCTTAAGGACCAAATGGGTACCCACTCTATTTTTTTTTCACCATCAAGCCGTTCAGGAATAAAATGAAAGGCTGAGTGAGTTCTATTCCATTCTTCCCGGTTTTCATATTGCTTATCGCTGATTAACAGACACTCATTTATAGGAATGGCCAGTGTTTGCAATTCGTTGGTACTTTTACAAATTGTATATTCATCTCCATGATATGAGGCAGAATATCGTTCGATAGCCTCACTCATTGCACTTACTTGTGACTGGATATCACTTTTCCCTTTGCCTGTACCTTTGGATCGGAGTGAGGATTTAAGTTCAGATAACGTTTCGGAACCTCGAGCAGATATCTGTGTCCCAACATGGACAGATATCAAACCATCTTCTGTTTTAAAAATCGGTTTCACATCGCCGACAATACCAGTTATAGGGCTGATAAGATGTTTGTATTTCTCGAAAGTCTCAAAAGGTGAGCAGACACGATGCCCACCATCTTCAGTATATTTTTTAACCCTTGTCTTGATTTCCAATGGCACAAGGTTTCTTTCTTTGATATAGTCCTTGTTACCACAAACAGAACACTGAGGCCGTTTCACCAAAGTATGCTTCTGTGTTTGAAAGGTCATCAAGTCAAAGGTTACAACATGACCGATTAACTCAGATTTCAATGAAAGGGCGAAGTATCTGGTAATTTCCATAACAAATAAAGAGAATGCACACATTATTGTATTGGGTAAAAACGCTTTATTCACTTGAAAGGTACTACCGGTTTTCTTGCATATCCGCTTTAAGGTTTGCTCAACCTCCTGATGTCCTTCTAAACGCTGCATTAAGCAATGCCAGCACCCTGTTTCCCCTGGGATAAAAATAGGACCCATCCATATCCTTGTCCCCACTGGCTTGATGAGTACCCATGATTTTCCCTTGCTTACCATTTCTTTATTAAATTCATCCAGATTCATCTGGGAATAATCATCCACAAGAACCAGATACAGGTCCCCGGCATCAGATAATATAAAACCGGATTCAGACAACAAAGAGTTCAGTAGGTCACAGTTAACACTTGAAAGATTTTTTACTGTCACCACTGCAGATTCAATCTTTTTTTGTGCATCCATTGCGGATACACCATTTAAGCTCCAAAAAGATGAAAATGAATCGGGAATACTTCCGGGCGACTCGGTAATATACCCCTTCATCTCTAAATTTGATAAAATCTTTTTAATATCACTATCTGGAAAAGCAGGAGACAATTCTGCAATAATTTCGTCACAGGATAAGATCCCATTCATAAATGATGCCAGCGATAAGTAGATGTTTCCATGTAGTACATGATGTTTTTTTTCGCTAAGTAGATAGACAGACGATTCACTCCTGACAATTTCCACGTGGAAAAATTTTTGAAAAACAGGCTTCTCAATCATAAAATTGTGTCATTTTAGAATATGGTTTCATCAAGAAAACCCTGTGTATGGAAGTTTTTTACCATACTTGAGACAACAAGTGCATTTCCCCCCTTTTCCCTTAACGCCGTAGATATTTCATGATACGTAAGCCGCTTTTCAGCTATCAATGTCCCAAGCAATATAATTGATGAATCACCGGAAACATGATGTGTTTGATATAAAGATTTTAGCTTGAAGCCGTTTAAACTGATTTCAAATGACAGATCATCACGAAATGCAAGAATCGTATCGCTCTCCACATTATCCTTCATGTGCTTTTCTATTATCCTTTCAATTTTTTTACGATAATCTTTTGCATCAGTAAATGAGTCCTCAGCAAATATACGATAACCAAAAGGATTTTTTTCAGAGGCCTTGCATGGGCTTATAAGTTGTATGGAGTGGTCAATCATGTTGACTAAAAATCCCGTAACACAGGATATTGAAGCTTGAGGAATAAATTCAAAATCATCAACTCTTTTTTGAATATCATCTGTTTTATTTCTTTTCCAATTTAACGTTTTCCCTGAAACCGCCTTTAATTCATCCGTATTTGCTGTTTTATCAACCAAAGAAGCTTCAAACAATTCTTCCGGAGTGAAAGTTTCATGTAATTTCTTAGCCATGGACTCAGTCAGGATAGATACTTGGGGCCAGGGCATATTATAATTCCGGTAATACTTTAATAATTCACGGAATTTTTCAATATTTTTTAATGGTGCTGCAGTTGAGGTACAGGTTATCCCTTTTGTTATTTCCTGGAAATCTTTGATAAAATCCAGATAATTTGGATTATCGGCTGGTTCTGTCCCGTAATAACATAAGCCCTGCTTGGATGCTTTGCCGAAAAGGTCAACCCCAACTTGTAATATTTCTCGCCAGAATTTACGATTCGCCTCTGTGTATTCAAAAATGGCGGAAAGCTTTTGTGAAGAAAATGCACAAAACCGACAACCCACCGAACAGCCTTTATTCAGCTCATATGCAAAAATCGGATGATCAATAATATTCCCAAAATGTCCAAGTTCACTTTTTGCCGAGGCAATCCGACGCTTTCTCCAAGTATCAAATTTCGGGTTTTTCTCAACAAAGGTATGAACACCCTTCGCTTTTTGAGTAATCGAAGCTGTTTCTTTAAGCCATTTTACCCAAAGCAATGCAATGGGATACTTCTTCAATTCATTTTCCAGATCTGGATGATCTTCTAATTTGAGATTTGTATCTCTGCAAAACATAACTATTGCTTGAGAAACTTCCTTATTTAACAACGGGATAATATCATCTGTGGCAAAAGTAATTCCACTCTTGCTTAATTTTTCTTTTATATAAGGATTTTGTGGATCACTTTTCAGCAAAGTCTCAAATCTAGTATCAAATATACGAATTTCCCTTAACCTTTTTAATTGAGCTATCAGCGCCACCTCATTTTTTGTATAAGAATTAAATACATCTTGATAAGTTTTTTCTTTTTCCTTCATTAGCATTTCTTTTCTCCTTGACATTTAAAAAAGCGACAATCAGTTGTAAAAAGGTGTTTTTTCACCAATGTGTTTATTCTCCAGTTTTTTCATCAAGAAAACCTTGATCATAAAGATTCTTGACCATAAAAGAAAATTGTACAGGATTCGTCCCTTTCTGCCTCAACACAAATAAAGCTTCCTCATAAGTACAATTACCTTCAGCAAGCAAATCTCCTAGTTGCTTCAAAGAAGAACCACCAGAGAATGAATGTGTCTGGTAAAACGATTTGACTTTAAACCCCTCTTCCGAGGGTTCATACATTAGATCATCACGAAATTTCAGCTTACCTGCCGGATCAACTGAATCCTTCATATATTTGTTTATTATCTGCTCAATTTTATCCTTATAGTCTTTCACCCCCTTGAACATCGTTTCAGCAAATATTCTATATCCATATGGATATTGGGGGGTGGCTTTACATGGGCTGATTAATTTTATTGTAAAATTAACCATATTGACCAGAAAACCTGACAAACAGGAAGCAGATACTTGAGGTAAAATGTGCCCTTTTTTTGAAGTGCCATTAAAAGCATTTATTTCTGGCCTGTCCCAATTCATCACTTTCCCGGCTATCACTTTTTTATTATCAGTCTTATGGGTTTGGTCAACAAGAGTTACAAAGAGCAAATCAAGAGGAGTAAAGATATCATGTAATTTTTTTACAGTAGATTCTGATAAAATCGAAACCTGTAGCAAAGGAAGTGAGTATTGCCTGTAGTAACCGACCAGTGCCTTAAATTTCACAATATCTTTAAACGGGGCAGCAGTTGAAGTACAAGCGATCCCTTTCGTTACATCCTGAAAATCTTTTATCATATCGAGATAAAACGGATTGTCAGCAGGCTCAGTCCCATAATAACATAATGCTTTTTCTGAACTCTTACCAAACAGATCAACGCTAACCCGAAGAATGTCTTTCCAGAATGACTGGCTTTCCTTGTTATAATCATATACACCCGAAAGTTTATTAGCGGAGCAAGCACAAAAATGGCAACCGACTGAACATCCACTTGTTAATTCATACGCAAATATTGGATGATCAATAATATTTCCAAAATGACCAAGTTCACTTTTTACAGCCAATATTCTCCGCTTCCTCCATGAGTCAAATTTTTGATTCTTAATCTTTACATCCAATCCATCATTGGTACTTTGTCCATTTTCAATGTTTTCTTCTAACCATCTAACCCATAATTGTACCAATGGATTACTCATTATTTCATTTTGAATATCATGCCCTTTTGACAAACTCTTTTTCGTCTTGAAAATAAGATTGACTAATACTTCCGTATTTTTTTTATCAAGCATGGGTTTGATATCTTTTACTGAAAAATGTACACCCACTTTGGCTAAATTATTCTTAATGAACAGATCCGAACTGTTATTTTCAAATATTTCGAAAAATTTAACGTCAAAAGTAAGTACTTCAAAAAAGCGTTTAATCTGCGCAATAAGACTCAACTCGTCAAGAGTATAAGAACTGATTGATTTCTGCATCACTTCCCTGTAAACGGAATCTTGTAATACTTATATGCCTAAGAAAAAACTTTTTCTCATACCAGAAATTATTTTTCGATAAGTTTTGCAACAAGAGAACAAACCGGATAAAAACATGAACAAATCAACCCGGTGCAAATTATGATTATTCCATGAAGTGTGTCAGGCTTTTTATATGTCACAAAAGCACCCAAAAAAATAAGCACCAAGCTTAGCAACAGAGGAAATAAAACCATAATAGTCCTTTCAATTTCTTTCATTTTTACCTCTTTTTAAATATCATTTTTTTTACAAAAAAAATATCAGCATATTCCTTTCTTCATTAAGATTTCATCAAGAAATCCGTCTTCAAAAAACCTTTTTACCATCCCAGATACAACAAGGAGGTTTGCTCCGTTTTCTCTTAATTCTTTTACAATACGACTATATGAATATTTTTTTTCCGCAATTAATTGCCCAAGTAATAACAACGATGAATCACCACTGAAATTATGCCCTTGGTATAAAGAATTCAAATGGATTTTGTTGGCTTTGATTTCAAAAGAAAGATCATCACGAAACGCCATGACCATACTACCATCAATACTTTGCACTATTTGTGAATCCATTATCTCTTGTATTTTTTTTGCAAAATCCGGACCATCAGCAAAAGATTCTTCTGCAAATATTCTATACCCATATGGGAATGTATCTGATGCCTTGCATGGACTGATTAATTTTATGTTTCGATCTACCATATTTACTAAAAATCCACTTACACATTCAATTGAACTTGGAGGAATATATTGAGTTTCATTTCCATCTGAACGACTTCCTCTGTTATTATGCCCCCAGTACCTTACCTTTCCAGATACCGCTTTCTTTCTGTCAGTATTCTTTGTCTGGTCAATCAGATCAACATTAACTAGTTCATCAGGAGTATATGTTTCAAGAATTTTACGGCCAATAGCAGAAGTCAGTACAGAAATTTTAAGCTTAGTCTTGTTCAGATTCCTATAATAACTCAACAATCGGCGAAAAGCGGCAATATCCTTTAATGGTGCTGCAGTTGAAGTAAACGCTATATCACCAGTAATATCCTGATAGTCTTGAATAAATTCAAGATAATGTTGGTTATCAAACGGTTCTGTTGCTGAATAACAAAGAGACCCTCTTATTGACTGACCAAAAAAGTCAACACAAGTTTTTAATACGCCTCTCCATAATGCACGATTTTTTTCGTTGTATTCAAAATTTTCCGAAAGTTTTTTTGCTCCGAAAGCACAAAAGCTACATCCTACAGAGCACCCTTTCGATAATTCAAAAGAAAAAAGAGCATGGTTCATATTTTTTCCATAATGTCCCAACTCACTATTGATAGCTCTTATTCTTCTTTGAAACCAATATAAGAAAGGCTTATTTTTAATGTCTTCTTCTTTTACATTAATTTCACCAGGAGTGTTTACTATTTTACCCCGACGCCATTTCAACCATTGAGATATTGCAGGATATCCACGCAGTTCTTTTTCTAATCCAGGAAAATCATGCAATTCCTTTTTTTTTTCATTGCATAACCGACTGATAATAACAGCAGTATCACCTGTCAGAAGTGGTCTGAAATCTTTTAAATCCAGCTGTACACCCGTTTTCTTGAATCTGTCACGAACATATTCCTCTTGCCTGCTATCAAGAATCGAAGATTCAACTTTTTTGTCAAAAAGACAGAGCTCAACAAACCGCTTGACTTGAGCTATGTTCTTTTTTTCAACTTGTGCTTTGGCTTTATACTCATGAAGAACGATTTTATCCCTGTTGGAAGATAACCCTGACATTCACATCCCTATATCAAATGCAAAAGAACCAACGAAAAACCGCTGATAATATTAATAACCAAATACCCTATACATTTTAAGGCTGGGAAGAGACAACGTGTGTCTCTTCCCAAAATCATTTTGTGTTGATTCTAAACTAAGCCTGCTGCATTTCAGCCGCACTGCTCTTAATAGCCATATAAACATTAAGACCAGCACCAACAACGGCAGCAGCTACGCCAAGAGTCGCAGAAAATACTCCTCCAGCAACTTTTTCGAGATCTTCATCGCTCAATTCATTCTGGATTTCCATAACATGCTTTTTAAACTGCTCGAGATCTGTTTCGCCAAAATCACATCCATACTGTTTACCAAGTTCGATCAGTTTGGCTGAATCGAGGCCAACCGCATCCACTTTCGCAGATAACGCCTTGTCGTCCTGAACCTTTTTCAAGAACATTTCAAACCCTTGCTGTGACATTTTTCCTCCTTACTTTTTGGTTATTTACATTCGGTTTATAAATATTCACATAAGAGATATGAAAAGTCAATAATGAATTTTATATCTACAGAGTTCTTTGCCAGATATTTAACAATAAATGCATATATCAATTGGTAATAAGACACTTAAACCCCTCTGGTAATGGCATAATTGCACCTTACCAAGCAATTCTGAGCATTCGTTTTTGAAAATATTATTTAACAGCTCATTCTGAGTAAATTTGAGCATTCTTAACATTAATTGCACTATATTTTTCAAATAACTTTACGATTCACACTACAGGAAACTATTTTTTTACTCTCCTTTGTCATATACTAAAAGAAAAGGAGAAAAACGTAATGTGTGTACAGGAAGAAACAGAAAACATTTTTGATCTATTACTATATTTTCGCTTATAAATGAAATCTTGCCGGCAAATATGAGCTTTCATCAGAAAAGACAGTACATTGACAGCCATTGTCCTTGAGGAGATAAACTTTGTCTCAAATATCGTTAGTTTCCATGCCGTTTTACGCAATAGAACGGCCTGCACTGGGCCTGGGCATTCTAAAAGCTATTTTGAAAGAGAACGGACACTTTTGCTCTATTACCTATGCAAATATAGAATTTGCTTCTAAAATTGGTGTTCGAGAAAATTATTATATCAGTAATTTACATTCAAAAAACTTAATTGGTGAGTGGGTATTTTCTTCCTCTATTTTTCCTACCAATGAACAGAATGATTCGGATTTTTTGTTCGAGTGTTTTTACAGAGGTATCCCTGCAAAAATATTGTTGGGAGTAAGGGAAAAAATTCCATTATTTTTGGATGAATTGACTGATCGCTTACTGGCAGAAACGCCGCAAATAATTGGTTGCAGTTCAACTTTCCAACAGCATTGTGCATCATTGGCCTTACTCAAACGGGTTAAAGAAAAAAATTCCGATACGATTACAATGATGGGTGGTGCAAACTGTGATGGACCAATGGGAATTGCAACACATCTGAACTTTGATTGGATTGATTTTGTTGTTTCTGGTGAAGCAGATGAAAGCTTGCCACTTTTATGCGAACTCATTACACAATACGGCACATTTATACCTCAAAATAAACTTCCGCCAGGCGTTATCGGAAGGACAAATAATTTATTGCCCCTGGAGAGAATTGGTCGGCCACAAATCAGCAACATAGACAATCTCCCTCTTCCAGATTATTCAGAATATCTTCCTGCAGTCAAAATGGCTGGGCTTGATGACACGATAAAACCGGGCATGATTATTGAGGCGTCCCGTGGATGTTGGTGGGGACAGCACAATCAATGTGTATTTTGCGGTATTAATCCATTGTCTATAACATCAAGAATAAAAAATTCAGATAAAGTTATCGAAGAAATTGAAAAACTTATCTCTACCTATGGCATCACAAGAATTGAGTTTTCAGATTACATTTTACCGATGCACTTCTTTACGACTTTAATTCCTTATTTATCAGAACGTAAAGAGAAACTTCACCTCTTATTTGAAACTTCAGCATGCCTTACCGAATCCCAGATACGTCAGCTTTCGGAAGCCGGTATAACCTGGATACAACCGGGAATAGAGAGCTTGGATGATGATCTTCTTCGTTTGCTAAACAAGGCTTCTTCTGTATATCAAAACATTCAACTTCTTAAAGCAAGCCAAAAGTACGGCGTTTTTGTTCTTTGGAACTTTCTCGCCAATATACCTGGAGATACTGAAGCTTCATATGAAAAAGTCATTGATCTGCTTCCACTTTTATACCACTTACAACCACCCTGTGCGTTTGGACAACTCCGATACGACCGTTTTAGTCCTATTTTTCAGATGAACCTGAAGCTGAATATACAATTGCAACCAAATTGGCCTTATCATTATATTTATCCAACTCTATCAACACATGCATTAAATGACATCGCCTACTTCTTTCAAAAAGACTCAAAACATGATTCTCAGCCATCTGAAAGTAAAACTCAAATTTTCGCTCGGATAGAATCAATAATTGAAGATTGGAAAGATGCATTTTTCATCTCTCGTGATGATATAGTCATGAAAGAAATCTCTGCTGATCGCCCGCGATTGTGCATGCAATTACTAAATGACGAAATTATCATCGAAGACACAAGACCTTGTGCTGTTGATAATAAATATATTCTTACCGGGCCACTTTCAGAAATATATATGGCATCAACGAATGCACCAACAATTCATCAACTTTATCAAAAACTGAAAAAATCCAAACGATTTAACCAATCCCAAAATGAAGTTGAACAAAGCATTGAATATCTAATCCAACTAAAATTACTGATCAGACTACAGGACAGACTTCTAGGACTTGCTGTTGAGAAAACAGATAATCCTTATCCAAATCATGACAATTATCCTGGTGGGTTGGTCCGTATACCCAGAAAACAAAAACTTTAACTTCTGAGGTGGTTGCAAAAATCAAAAGAGGTTATTTTCTAAGACTATAAACCTAAGGTAGCTTTTCTTTTTTACAGCCGATATATCAGGGTTTATGGGCGGATGTGGGCTCCAGCCCCACACCCCTCCACCCCCAAGAGATCGAAGTAAAGCAGAATTTTTCAACTGGCTCTTCTTATACAATTTAATCAAAAATCGCAAGTCTCCTCCTTTGCAGAAAGTTTCAATATTGACAATAATGGCCATTGAATCTCTTAAAAGAAGATGAGAAAATACAAAAAATCCAACTAACTCTGGTAGAAGATGACATCTGAAAAACTATTTGAGTATGCAAAATCGCCATGCAAGGGGAAAATGATAAATCAGCAGGAAATAAGCTCTATTCTTGATGAACCTCATGTCTCCGTATGGGCTGAATATCTACAAAAAGATTTTTCAAACGATTGGACAAAATTACAACAATCAATTCCTCAGTTTAATATTCCCATAAGGACCGGCATCTCAAAAACAGATGCATATGTATCTGTTGTCAAAAGAGGAGAAACTTTTTCTCTGGAAGTATTCGGAGAACATTTTTTACTGAAAAAACCTGAACAATTTCGGTGCATCATCTACAAACACCCAGCAGGATCACTCCCAGTTCTGATGACAACACATCGAGAGGATTTTGAGAATTTATTCCGTTTGTGTGGGTGTCAATGTGAACCGATACCAGTTAATCCGTCAGTAAATGCCTTGATGATTTCAGGTTTTACAAATTGGCAGAGAATCTTTGATTATAGAACCAATTGGTTAAAGAGAAATAATAGTTTACTTCATTTTCACTGGAACAATGAGATGCAACGAGTAGCGAAAGAAGAACCACAAAATTTTAAAGATAGATTCATCATTGTCATGCAAGCACCTTACAGTGGTGTTGATTGGAAGAACGTTGGTATCGAATTCGCAACAGAGGAGAATTGGCTTGAAAAATCCCTGACAATCCGGCTTGAACATGAGTTCACGCACTATGCTTTAAAAAGATTTTTCGATATCATGAGAAAACATGTTTGGGATGAAGTTATTGCCGATTTCATGGGGATCACCTTGGCTCTGAATTCGTTTAAAGCAGATTTATTCTATAAATTTTTAGGCCTTGATAAAAACGGTGTTATCTTGCCTTCAGCCCGCATTACACATTATATCGACACATTACCCCCCGAATTCACCGAAACATTATGCAAATTGCTTATCAATGTAGGGCTGGGCCTGGAACACTATTTTTCTAAAATACCCCCCAATCAAAACCGCATGAATGTATTGCTTGATCTTTCTCAACTCTCTTTATTTGAAATGGCAGAACAATAAGCATTCCGTGAGCTTCGCCCACAACCCAAACTACTTTACCGGTGACGCGCGACGGGGGGCCGTCGCTGGTAACCAGTGACACTCTTCCTGCAAAAGCTCCGGGGGCAGACAAGGAGGCTGTCTCAAAACAAATATTTGGATATATACCGTTTAAATGGGATTGGGTTGTGGGCCTCGCTCACCTTGGCAAGGGCTGAAACACTCAGAAAAATATTTCAATGAATCGATCGGCATCATGCTGCGAAAGGGGATCAAAAATTTGCCTGGCAACCTTTTTTTGATCCTAATTGTTCCAATGCTGCTTCTAAACACAGACAGGCCTTTGGAACAGACCTGGGTGCCGGCTTTGGATATCATGTTGCTGCTCAAAAAACCAAATAATGCTGCGCGAGTAAGAATTTTTATAGACATAAGCCGAAGGTTTCTCTTATACAATCATCAAGCCAAGCTTCAGGCTTGAGATCGTTTTTTCAGATTTGATTGAATTAAGTATCACAGTGCATCCTTTATCATCATGTCCAATTCGATCTGATAAATCAGGCCGAGGGTAGACCTGTTTTACCCTCGGCCTGATGGTGAGCTTTCTAGCAGAGACGAGAATTAGCAGACACGGGTTGAATTATTTGCACACAAGTCTCGTTTCCACCATGACAGGTTCTTTGCTGCCAAGTCACTAGAGTGCATCCTCCCTTAATTTCATTGAGCTTTTCACCAGATAAATTGGTTAGTGTTTCCTTTGCCGATATAATAGGGAAGTGTCAAATATCACAAAACGGAGTGACAAATGTCACAGGAACTCACCAGTCGGTACGGAGAACTGGTCGACAAACTGATCCTGAGCAGAAGGGATTCCAATGCCTTACGCTTATTGTTTGGTTGACAGGACCAGGCGGACGCCGATGTTGTTGTAACTGAAATCCGGGGGATCGAGGCAGCGCAGGCTCGAGCGCAAGGAATCGGCGGGATGATCCCAGCTGCCGCCGCGGAGCACTTTGCGGGTTCCTTCTTTGGGGCCCAAAGGGTTGATGGCGGGAGCGTGTGAATAGTATTCGTGCCCGTACCAGTCCTGGCACCATTCCCAGACATTGCCGCTCATGTCGTGAATCCCGAGTTCATTTGGTGCTTTCAATCCGACGGCGTGGATGACTCCGCCCGAATTGTCCTTGAACCATCCGGTCTGCCCGGGGTCATCCCCTCCGCTGTAGAGGTGCCCCTTTGACTTCTTTCCGCCTCTGGCGGCGAATTCCCATTCCGCTTCGCTGGGCAGACGGAAATCCTGACCGGTTTTTTGGTTGAGCCATCTGATATAGTTCTGCGCTTCATTCCAGGAGATGAACACGGCGGCATGGTTTTCTTTGCCTGCTACAGCGTAATAAACCCCTTTGCCGATTCTTCTGTCCCCATCGATCCCGGTTTCATCGTGTAGACCCAGAACATATTCCGTGCCGGTTTCACTTAGGTAGCGAACGTATTCGGACACCGTCAGCTCAAAGCGTGAGATGTAAAAAGGAACGAGTCTGACGCAGTGCACGGGATGCTCATTCTCGGCGCCGGCATTCGAGCCCATGTCGAACTCACCGCCCTCGACCAAGACCATGCGGGCCATGACCTCCGCCTTGAGTTGTTCATCGATCCCAGAGAAAAGACATGAAGTCCCCATCAGGGAAAATAGCACGATAAATCCCCACATTCGCATCATGCTGACCTCACTTGAATCCTTGTTT
>Ga0105099_10000250_pt1 | contig 36489 bp, 30 predicted proteins | sample PPLLak3cmMay2015_2_FD_79138 | JGI IMG/M metagenome (GOLD analysis project Ga0105099, IMG submission 79138) | Freshwater sediment microbial communities from Prairie Pothole Lake near Jamestown, North Dakota, USA - PPLs Lake P8 Core (1) Depth... | ecosystem: Environmental > Aquatic > Freshwater >... | reverse complement strand
TTTTTAAAACGGCCATAACAGTTCTGCTGCTCCTGGCACATGGTATAGTAGGCGATAGAATCCTGCAGAGGCAGCTTAACCTTATAGTCGTATCCGAACGGAATCACCAGTACCTCGTTTGCACTGTGATGATTCTGCCAGGTGCGGAATTTGTGCGCGTTAATAAAATCTATCATCGCTTTGGTTTCCGGCTCGGAAACAGGAGCAGTGCCGCGATAGGTCATCGCCGCAGGATCGGGGCTTGAATTAACATTGTCATACCCCCATTTATAGGGATAGTTGCGGTTTAAATCCACGCCATAGCTGCCGCCGGTATTCAGCCGCCTGTTTTTACGCCAGCTTTTGCTTCCACCGCTTTCAATAAACAGATATCCGTCTGGATTCATAACCGGGACAAAATAGATCTGCCGGTTATCAACAAGCCATTTTATTTCCGGATCTTTATCGTAATTATTACACAGATTATACATATCGACACGGACGCATGCGGGCCCGATTACTTCGCATGAATGCTGCCCGCCGGTTATCAGGGCTTCCGGCTTCTTGTTGTCAGCACTGGGGCTGTTTGATATTTTAGCATAATAGATATCCCTGTTTTCAATCGTTTTCGGTGTTAATACGTCGCGTTTGAATATGGCGGGATTTCTATTTTGCAGACCCGTGAGAATCGTATCTATTTCGCTATAGGTAGGATAATAGCCGAACGGCCCAGCATGGCTGCTGGTTAAAAAACAGACCAACGATAAAAAAACAATACTGCTTAGTGCAGATTTTGATGCTGTTACCATGTTTCAAACTCCTTTCAACCAGAGGAATCATATTTATTTCTCGGCTCTGTTATATCACGTTCTATATATCTAAGATAAAGAAAAAAGCAGCGGAAAGCTTTTTTTTAATTGAAAAAACAAATAGTCAGTAATTAACTGATATATAATAAGTTAACAAATAAATAGTGGCGTTTTTTAATGATGATGGTTTTCATCATGAAGATAAGAAGAATGAGCAGTTCTTATCGGATTTTAACTCTGATACACCGTCAGCGTGTTCCCGTTCAATGTGCAATCATATCTTTTTAAATCCATCGGCGTTATTGAGGGTATCAATGCTTTGCCGCCCTGTTTGATATCAAACTTGGCGCCGTCTCCGTAGCATACAATAACGCCATCCTGATCGGGTAATTCCACTTGAATTCCTTTGTGTGTGCATGCTGCAGATACGACTATAAATTCTCTTTCCGCCTTACGATATATCAGAAGAGTAAGCGGGGGATTTTGTCCGGCGACGCTGAATTTTACCGCTCCGCCGACAGTTGCTAACTCGGGAGGAAGATTTATATCCAGGGTGAGCAGCTTGGCCTCATCATCGCCCAGTATGTCGACAGGTTTTTTATTACAGGAATTGAGCAGATTTGAGCATACTGCAGCCCCCAGTGCTGCTTTTGTGGACGATATCAGAAAATTGCGTCTTGAGCAACTGCACTTTTTTTCCATGGCATCCTCCCAGGTTATTGTCTGATGTTACCGCGGACAATGGTATTAGGCTTTTTTTATCTGCTACCCTGTTTTTTTCGCAAGGCCCATACTGGAAATATATAAAAAAATAATCAACAAACCTATTTATTTTGAGTTTCTTCATTCGTTTTGGGCTTTAAAAACAACTCTTCATACAGGGTACTGGCTTTTTTCACCGCAAAGCATGTCGCATCACAGGAGATTGTTGCGCCGGTGATGCCCCGTATGTCTTTGCCGACCTTGAGACGGTCGGAGTTTCCCTTGTTGATGAATTGTTTGAGAAAGTTACGTCTCGCTATAGGCCGCCCTCTTCTTTCCATATAGGACATCACCGCCAGGTTGGTCACCTTCGCGGTTTTCGCGTCCAGGGCAATTATGTACTCGACCGGGCCCCACTTGCCGGGTTGTGTTTCTATAACCGCCACCGTCGTTTTTTTGCCGCCCGTCATCCCGAAGTAGAATATGTACTCATCGCTTTCATACACAGCGATTTTTTCAGCTTCGGAATCCGCCTGATAATAAACGAGGATACCGCCCAGTCGGTTTTTTATCTGTGCTTTTTGCTCCGGCGAAAGCAGTATCTTCTCTTCAACCACCTGCTCGGCTTCCGGCAGCATCTGCTGCAGCGCCACTTTTTTTGTCAGCAGGCGTACCGCATACACGCTGGTGCAGAAAAGGACAATGATTATGCTTGTTACGATTATATATGGTCGTTTTTTAATTGTCATTAAACTACTCCGTTTTCCTTACTTTCAGATTGTTTTTTCGATACTGATGATGAGCATGGTATGCCTCCGGCAGGCGCCAGCACTATATACTACGTATATGATGGAATAAGTAATGGCGCATCTCTTTTCACTATCAAAATGTCGCCCGCAATCCCAGAAAAAGCCGGTTGAACTTCAGTCTGTCGCGCGTATTTTTCTCTTTATTGAATTTCCGCCAGTCTGCGATGTCATATTGTGTCTGAATGCTCAGGCAGTCAAACACATATACCTGAAAAGCAGGCGTGATGGTGGAGTAGACCTCCCGGCCCTGATCTCCGCGGATGTGGGTGCCGATAAAATTGTAATTGACGTAATTATAGTGCGCCATCAGCTTGCCCCATGAACTGAACTGATAAATGAGTTTGGTATAAAAACCGTATGGCTTGGCATCCGATTGTACCGTATCGCCGATACTCTCCTCCCATGTTCCTCCCGCATACTCGGATCGCAGCTCGATCGGCCCCAATGCGACGCTGAAACCGCCGGACCACCGCATGACATCCTTTTTATTCTCAGTATCCCATCTGCCGGCAAGAAACGAGCCGAACAAGGTTACCGGGCCTATTTCAGGTTCGATGTGTATCATTCCTTCGGGGGTCTCGTTATTATCGTGGTAAAGATTTTCGCTGCCGTTCATGATATACAGATAGGCCGGCATCGAAAGAAATCCGAGCTCGAAGGTTTTGTATATTTCAATACCGGTGGCGCTCATTTCACCCAGGCAACTGCTGACGGCGAATCTGCTGCCGTTGTATTCCTCCTCAAAAAAGATCTCCGCGCCGTAATCCATGGTAAAGCGCGGAAATATGATGCCGCCGGAAATCTCCGTCTGAAGAGGGTAGGGGACCATGACTCTCATGAGCGCCCGTTGCCATCCGGTAAATACCGGCCCGCCGGGGGAATAGTCGTCGCCGATGCTTTTACCCAGCCGGGGGGTTGCGCCGGTGGCAGCCTCGAAATTCGGTTCAACAGCTACTGTGAATATTTCCGCGATCTCTTTCATAATCAGCAGCGTGAACCTGCTGACGGTCATTCCCGCCGACCGGGCGCCGTCGGCCTTCTGATTGCCGCCCATCGAATCGGTAAAGGTACGCTCCCCGAACGAATAATCATACAGGGTCAGCTTGAAATGACCGCCGACCGAAGTCTCCTTGCCATACGCAGTCAAAATGAAGAGCCCGCCAAAGAAAAGGAGCATTAAAGAATTGTGTTTTCTATTGAACATAGAGGAGCCCTGTTTCCCTTTTTTCAGGAATCATGCCTGTTTTTTAAACCATAAGTCATGGTGGATGGCGATGAAAAGATAGAGAAAGGTTATTGCCAGAGAGGCGCCTGCAGCCCAGAGAGTATAACTGAAAAAGACCTTGTTCAAATACGGGATCAGAAACATCGAGCCGACATCGGCTATAACCATCACAAAAGGGAACACGGCCATAAAGCGCTTCAATGGTTCGGAATATGAACTGAACATGAATACCAGAACCGGAAAAGCGAAAATAAAAAGCGCATAATGCGGCAGATCGATATGGGCATTCGCCGAGAGCTCGATATATTCCATATCGCCGTAAGCTTCCGTTATAATGGAAGGTTTCAATTCAGTGTCGATATAGATGTTGACAATAAGAACCAGATACACAATACCGATAACACACAGTAATGTCGATAGCAGTAATTTAAAACTGGTTGGCAATTGTGAAAGTTTAGGAAGTTCCACGTCTCGTCCCCTCGCGTTTAAGATGTATACTCTGAATAAAATATCAATGCGGCCAGACCCTGCCCTATTGAAAATATAATATATTATATATCGTTGATAAAACTTTAAATTAACCGTAGATTCGGAAGAAGGGAGATTGTGTAATGCGTGCTTCAAACCTTCATATACTATTTGCTGTTATGGCTGCAGTACTTTTCATACAAAAGTGCGGATTTACCGGTGATAAAGCGGTTGCGCGGCAGTATGTGACTAAAGAGAAACTGGAGCAGGAGTGGAATGACGGTACGTGGGTAAACTATAAAACGAGCATTTTCAAATACCTGCCAAATGGCTGCCTGGTTGAAAAGACCGAAAAATTATGGGTTAAAACAGTCTGGGCGACCAGTTACCGGTATGTTTACACCTATAATGAACAGGGCAAACAAACCGAGGAGCTCATGCAGGACTGGCTGAATGGCGGATGGGTGAATAATACGAAGACAACCAGCTCCTATGATTCCAATGGCGAGCTGAAAGAGGAGCTTGTGCAGTTATGGGAAGAGGATGCGTGGGTAAATCAATATAAGAATACCTATACGAAAAAGTGATTTGCGGGCAATTCAGGAGGCGCAAATATAAAGTATAAACAGATACTCAAACGCAGAGGCTAAAAGCATGGCAGAGCAGCAATTTCCGGAACCGACCGTCGGGGCGATTATTTTTAATCCGGAAGGTAGAATTTTTCTAATGAAGTCTCATAAATGGAAAGGTAAATACGTCGTGCCCGGCGGTCATATTGAACTGGGGGAGCGAATCGAAGATGCTTTGATACGGGAAGTAAAAGAGGAGACAAACCTTGCTATTTTCGATATCGAATTCGTATGCTTCCAGGAATTTGTTTATGATGAATCTTTCTGGAAAAAAAGGCATTTTATCTTCTTTGATTACGCCTGTAAAACCAGGTCTGAACAGGTTATTTTAAACGGCGAAGCCGAGGAATATGTGTGGGTGTCGTTAGCACAGGCGCAGCAACTTCCTCTGGACCAGTACACCGCCACGGCAATCAGAAAATATTGTGAACAGGCCCTCCTGAAAAAAGAGAGAACCGGCGACCAATAATATCCATGATTCTTCTGTTTTATAAATTATTTTTCATATATGTCGCGGTAAGCGTAACCATTAACAGAGAAATCATAGTTTGAAAAATCTTCAGGCAAGTGGCTTCATTATACTACTGGCTGCCGTTCTCTTCGATTCCGCATCGCTTGAGAAAAGGACGCCCTTTGCAGTACCGTTGCCGAACCTGTTCGTCCGCATTGATCAGGAGCGTAAAACCTTTGAGGAGGTTTTTGTCTCGTATGGCAGCGACCGCGAGGGCTGGGGCATCGCCGAATTCGACGACCGGTATATCAAGTACACTCTGCGCCTGCAGGTTGACCATATTTACCGTGAAACTCCACGCCTGGCGTATATCCTCACAGACCTCGAAGCGGAACATCTCAACAAAATCTGCAATTTATTTGTTCGCACCCTGACTATTTTTGAAAATGATCTGCAGAATGGACAATGGGACAGGCTGCTCTATCTGGATGCCAGTTTCCCGGCATTTTTCAAGGGTTTTTTTTATGTGGTTAAAGCAGCATACTGCTCGCGTGACACCCTTCCTCCAGCTACCCGGATATCCGACACCCTTTTTGACGAAACGTTTGATTCCCCGAAATCGGACAGGCGTATTCAAACCTGGCGCACCACACCTGAACATATAACAAAACTGCGTATTATCGCCAGGGAATTAATATATCAGATACGGCAGTGGCAGAAGATGGAGCTGAATAACAAAAAACGCCAGCCGTTTGTTATTAACGATAAAGTGAGGTTTAAAGAAGCCTACGAGCTTTTTATTAAAATGTATTTTAATATGAAACTATAAACAGAACACGCCATGAACTGCTGCATGTCAGCAGGCATAGAATTGCAGGCTTTTGATGGAAATAAAATATACGTCGCCCGGTTTTTCACCGCAGGATGCATGCCGTTTTGTTAATGACCTGTACGGTTTCAAGGTTACCGCGAATCCGTTGCCGGCCGAGCGCGATCAGAACTTTCGCGTCTGCACCGAATCCGGCGGCGCCTTTGTGTTCAAGATAGCGAATGCCTCTGAAAACCGGGATATCCTTGAACTACAGAACGCGCTTCTTGAATATCTGGCGCACAAGGCGCCGGCGCTTTCTCTTCCGAGGGTCTGTTATACAAAAAAGGACGAATCAATAACAACCGTCAAGTCGCCTGATGGCAGGAACCATTTTATACGGATGCTGAGCTTTGTGCCGGGTACGTTATGGGCGCACGTAAAACCCCACACGCCGGAGCTGTTATGCAGCCTTGGTGAAGTGCTCGGTACGATGGATGCCGCATTGTCCGGATTCAGTCATCCGGCGGCACAGCGTGAGCTTAAGTGGGATCTGGCCCGCGCCGGGTGGATACGGGACTATGTGCACTATATTGAAAGCCCCAAGCGCAGGACGATTGTTGAAAAATGCATCGGCCGGTTCGACACTCTTGCGCAACATCTGTTGCCTGCTTTGCGCAGGAGCGTTATTTACAACGACGCAAACGACTATAATATTCTGGTCAGCGATGATGATCCCAGAACAAGGAAAGTGACCGGGGTAATCGACTTCGGTGATGTCGTGTATACGTATACGGTGTGCGAGCTGGCAATTGCGTCTGCATACGCTGCAATGGGGTGGATTGATCCCCTCCGCGTGATTACGCATATAATCAAAGGATACCATCGGCATGCATCGCTTACCCGGCATGAACTCGAAGCGCTGTTTCCGCTGATCTGTATCCGGCTGTGCATTACGGTTGTCAATGCGGCGCTGCAAAGGAAGGTCAACCCGGAAAATGAGTATCTGAGTATCAGTGAAAAACCGGCATGGGCTCTCCTGGAAAAGTTCGCTGCAGTCGACCCGGGGTATGCCCTGTATACCTTCCGCCATGCGTGCGATCTTCCACCGTGCCCCGTAACTCAAGATGTGGCGGCCTGGCTTGATAAAAACAGAGACAAAGCCGCAGACGTCCTCGATATGAATCCGGCAGGCTCGAAAAAAATTGTGTTCGATTTCAGTATACAGAGCCTGCAGCTTGGCAACATTCCTGATGTACAGGATATGGATCGATTGACGGACAGGCTATTTTCATGCATGAGCGGCGAAAACGCGGTTGTGGGTATCGGTAGATACAATGAGGCGCGGCTTTTTTATACGACCGATATTTTCAAAGCGCTTGGAGATAACGGTCCGCAATGGCGTACCATACATCTGGGGATTGATCTTTTTCAGAAGGCCGGGGCACCGGTGTTTGCGCCCTTTGACGGGGTTGTACACAGCTTCAGGATAAACGACAATGCGCTCGATTACGGACCGGCGATTGTGCTTCAACACTTGCCGGAAAAGGGAATCACGTTTTACACCCTGTATGGCCATCTGGGCAAAGAGTCTCTGGAAGGCCTTGCAGAAGGCAGGATGGTTAAAAAGGGTGAACGCATCGGATCTATCGGAGCCATGTCGGAAAACGGCGGATGGCCGCCACATGTCCATTTTCAGATTATAAGCGACATGCTTGGTAAGAAAGGCGATTTTCCCGGCGTGGCGCTTCCGGATGAGCGGGAAGTATGGCTTTCGCTGTGTCCGGACCCGAATCTTATTCTGGGTCTGCCCACGGAACTATTCAGGGATGACCGTTTGACCCAGGAGCAGATTCTCGGCATGCGGCAAGAACGTATCGGACGGAATCTCAGCATCTCGTATACAAAACCGCTTACTATCGTCCGCGGATATATGCAGCACCTGTATGATGTGAACGGACGTTCGTATCTTGACTGTGTAAATAATGTGCCGCACGTGGGGCATTGCCATCCGCACGTGGTCAAAGCCGGCGCGTCTCAGATGGCGGTACTCAATACCAACTCGCGCTACCTGCACGAGAATATGATCCGGTATGCGCAGCGATTATGCTCAAAACTCCCGAAGCAGTTGAGCGTCTGTTATTTTGTTTGCAGCGGGAGCGAGGCGAATGAGCTGGCTCTGCGTCTGGCAAGAACCCGCACCAAAAGCAGGGAGACGATCGTTCTGGACGGCGCCTATCATGGCAATACATCGTCCCTTATTGATATCAGCCCTTATAAGCATGACGGCCCCGGCGGTTTCGGTCCCCCGCCCTATGTTCATAAAATACCGACTCCCGACGTTTTTCGCGGCTGTTACAGAAGAGACGATCCCATGGCCGGGCATAAATATGCAGAGCATGCAGCAGCGGTCATTACGCAGATAGAACAGGGGGGTAGCCGTGTGTCTGCGTTCATCTGCGAGCCATTTTTAAGTTGCGCGGGTCAGATTGTACTTCCGGCCGGCTATCTTAAGGAAGTATATGCTCATATTCGTAAAGCGGGCGGCGTTTGCATTGCCGACGAGGTGCAGGTCGGTTTCGGCAGGGTCGGCTCTCATTTCTGGGCGTTTGAGACGCAGGGAGTAATACCTGATATTGTCACTCTCGGCAAGCCTGTTGGCAACGGACACCCGCTCGCTGCTGTAGTAACAACCCCGGAAATTGCAGATTCGTTTAACAACGGCATGGAGTATTTCAACACCTTCGGCGGCAATCCCGTTTCATGCGCCATCGGGATGGCTGTTCTGGATGTGATTGAGCAGGAGAAGCTGCAGGAGCATGCGCTTGAAGTGGGGAATTACCTGAATAACGGTTTGAAAGGATTGATGGAAAAATATCTCATAATGGGTGATGTGCGCGGGCTGGGCCTTTTTCTCGGGTTTGAGCTTGTTCTGGACCGCACAACGCTGGAACCTGCCGCAGACCAGGCAACCTATCTGGTTAACAGGGCTAAAGAGCACGGCATTCTTCTCAGCACCGACGGCCCCCTGCATAACGTGATAAAAATCAAGCCGCCGCTGGCTTTTACCAGGGATGATGCGGATTTTGTCGTTAACACTCTGGATACGGTGTTGCAGGAGGATTTTTTGAGGATTTGATCCGCCGGGTATTTATATAACTGCGGGGGAAAATCGGGGATACAAAAACAGGATACAAAAAACAAAAACAGAAAAAACAAAAAACAGTAGGGGCTTAAAATTTTAAGCCCCTACTGTTTTTTGTTTTTATCGGCAATCGTTACCAGGTACAGCGCGAAATAGTAAATACAAATGCGCTCTGTTATTCCGGTTTTTAAAGTTTCGTCAATTTCTGACGGCTAATAACCGGTCTTCCATGTCCTGGATAGACCAGAGAAGGGGAGAGCTTCTTGATTTTTTCCATGCTGGTGTCTATTTTTTCCCAACTGACCGCATAGAAACACTGCCGCTTTACTGTGGGATGAGACACAATAAGATCACTGACAAACAGCAAGCTGTCATTCACGAACAGACTGATTGAACCGTCCGTGTGACCGGGTGTGTGAATGACAACGGCATTAAACCCATACGCACTCAGCGAATCGCCTTCTTCAAGCACGATGTCAGCCTGTGTCGGAACAGGTTTCCAAACTTTCTGCGACAGAGGAAATATCATTTTGCCCAGTTTGCCAACACCTTTTGTCAGCGGAATAGGTGTTTTGCCTTCTGCCATTGCAGAGGAGTCCAATTGGTGGATTGCGATTGGAGCGCCGGTTAATTCTTTCAAACTCAGCGCGCATCCATAGTGATCAAAATGACCGTGGGTGATTAGAATCAGCGAGAGTTTTTTCGGCGCCAGTGCTTTTATTTTATTATAAATTTTGCGTTCATTACCCGGATATCCTGCGTCGATACACAGCAGATTATCGCGTCCCTCAAGGATAAACACATTTGATCCGCCGGCATTAATCCGGTGTACCGTAATCTCCTGTTCTGTCGTGATGTCACTTGCAATAAGCATGGCACCTGTACTGAACAAGAAAAACAAAACCGATTTTATCAACTGCTGATAGAGTAATTTTTTTTCACGGTGGCTCAAAATTTTTTGCTCGCAAAATATTTTATAAACGGTTATTATCAACTCTTTCTTCGGTGTGCACGAAGAGTTCGTACATGCCTGGCATTAAAATATTTTCTCTTATATTGAATGAAGACTATGGTATTAATATATATCAACATTTTGAAAGATTGCCTTATCGTTTGTTTTCGATTGCGGAGTCAGGTGCTTTGCTAACGGTACGATGACAAAATGTTCCGCTGGTATACAATGATTATATATTTTAAAGGGAGATACTATTTTTATGGAGGTACTATATGCATGACACAAAAGAAATTCTGGAACACGCCTCATCGCTTCCAGTTGAACAGAGGGCTTCGGTAGTTGATTCTCTGCTGAAAACACTTAATTCGCCCGATGAAGGGATTGACCGTAAATGGATTTCAGCAGCAAAGCGACGCCTTAAGGAAATTCGTTCGGGAAAAGTGAAGACAATACCGGGGAATAGAGTCTTTGAAACGGTGAGGGAACGGTTTTCAAAATGATGTTTTCATTGTATCCTGAATTTTTAAAGATTAGAAATACACTAATATTTTAATATTATACGGCGATAATGATAAATCCATTGTTACCTTCTTATTATGTTTCTGAATTATTCCATAGTAAGAATAAAAAAACAATGATGAGACTTCAAACACTACGCCTGCCCCTGCAAATACAGAGCCAAAGGTTGTATAAATTCCTTTTCCTATGTCATCATTTTGGGCACAATGCTGTGATTGATGAAATAGATATCCCGAATAAATAAGTGATGCTGCCCCAATCGTGGATAATGAAATTCCAGTAATTAAAAAACCAGTTCCTCTTTTTTGTGTCTTATAATAAGTTGAAGAATCAGGTTCGACAGTTGATGCTGCACTAATAAGGTAATGGAAAAGTAATACACCAGTTATTATTAGTTTTAATGTATTTGAAAATCTTTGGTTCATAGGGCGATATGCCTCCTAAAAAATATACGTGCCGAATGAAATACTGATTTGAAAATTCTGGACATAAGGGTAGTATTTTTTATTTTTTGTAAAATAGTATGGACCAATAGGCTCAAAAGAAGCTGCCACGTCTGCAAAAATTAAATCAAAAAGGTTAATCTCACTACCGGTGTACATCCTTAAAAAAGGACAATCTATAGGATTCGTAACCACATCAGATTTTAAATATTGTACCTCGTGCCCCCATTCATAACCAAGGCCGGCGCTTATATAAACAGTCAATAGATTCTTGTTATACAAATTAAACCGAGATCTGATTTCTGCCCGGTGTAATTCTAATTCACCATAATCACCTTGTCCCCACCAGTCTTGTTCAATTCCAATTTCAATTTTATCAGGTATAAAAATATTGTTTGAAAGCGGGCGAAAAATAAGATACCATCCTACGGGCCAATCTATCATTTTAAATCTAATCAAGCCATTTGGTTTAATAGGAGCAAATGTGGTTAAGCAGTATTGGTAACCGAATTGCATTCTACGAGTGTGAAAATATGTGGAGCTTTTCTCTAAACGGTTATACCATACACCTCTAACAATTCCGAAACCTGTTCCGGAAACAAAAGCAATCTGTCCACAAATAATACCTAAAACTAGTGATGTGGGAATAAATATTAAGTCTTTTTGCGAATCATATAATAAACCTATTCCACCTCCTGATAAAAATCCGATCGCTATTCCTCTAAATCCGCCGAGTATGGCTTGATTGAAGATATAGTTTTTTGTAAGAGAATATTTTTTATATAAAGGTATATGAAGCGAATCTGTCTGATTTAGAGAATACCAGAAAGTGTTTGTTTTAGTGGGCGTTGTTTTATTAAGAGAATCAATAGCACTTCCGTTAATAACAACTGCAGATATGAATAAAAAAATGATAATTTTTTCCATTTGTTGCCTTTAAATTATTTCTCTTATATTGAATGACGCCTATGGTATCAATATATCTCTAAATTAAACAACCTACAATCAGGTAAATCCCTGAATTTAATGGTAAAAGCGCGGTTTTTTATCAGGGTAATCCCTTAATTTGAATAAAAACGATTGAATTGAGAGGTTTCAGTTGTCTCTATTTGTTTGAATGAGATTAATAAGCTGGATTCGATTATTAACGTCGGTTTTTCTATAAATGTTTGAAAGGTGAGTTTCTATTGTTTTATATGAAACGAAAAGTTTATCACTTATCTCTTTATTGGTGAAACCTTTTAATAAATGGGCAATTATCTCTGTTTCCCTGTCTGTGATATTAAAAGATTTCAGGAAATGGTTCGTAAGGATATTTTTCTGAAGAAAGACTGGCTGGTTAAAATATTTATAAATAAAAACTATGCAAAGGATGTTTATTATAAATAGGTATAACGGTAATGGGAGACTATGATACCACGGATGGTTTTTTATCGGAGGTATCAGAACGATGGGAATGACTAATATTGAAAAAATGAAAAATACTTTCATTGCGGATTTTAAGACACGGTTTGCTAAATTCTTAAAATTATGTATAACTAAAAATACGCAGTAAATAAAGGTGATAAAAATTATTGTTCTGGCAATAATCAACAAAATTGGTTTATTGATGCCGAACAAATCCAGATAAGAACCACCGAATAATATGATTAATCCACAAATAGCAAAAATAATTTTTTGAAACTTATTTATAGTCAAACCAAGAATTCTCGTGAACAGAAAAGGGGTATTGGCCACAAAAAGTGCAGCGCCAATAGTATCGACGAATACCTGGATCAATAATAATATTTTCGGCAGTTTGTTTGAGAGTATTGTTCCATAAAAATCGATGGTTTGCCACAATATTGTACAGGAAATTGAAGTTACAAACAGGCATAAATTGATAAGCACTTTTTTTCTGTATTTAAGATAGAAAAGTAAGGTTATGATTATAGTCGAGACGCCGACCGAGAAAGAAAACATGCAAAAAAAGAATGCGAATTGAACCATACTGTTGTTTTTTTTGAAAGGACAATTGTAAAGTCGTTGAAAAATATAAAATAAATGTTCTATAAGCGGCGAAATATCTCTTAATTATATCAAAGAAAATAATTTGAGGCTGAAGTATGGCACCAAGTATTGTTGAAAGATGCTATTCCTTCAACGTCTCCCGCGCAATAACAATCCTCTGCACTTCGCTGGTTCCTTCATAAATGGTGGTGACGCGGGCGTCACGGTAGAGTTTTTCTATTTTATACTCTTTCATATAGCCGTACCCGCCGAATATCTGGAGCGCATCATACACGGTGCGCTGAAGACCCTCGGTCGCGAAAAGCTTTGCCATGGAAGCCTCTTTGGTCAATTTCCTGCCTTTGTCCTTCAGATATGCTGCGTGCAGCGTCAGGTGGTTTGCGGCGTTGATATGGATTGCCATGTCGGTGATCATCCATTGAATTGCCTCGAAACCCGACAGGGTTTTCCCGAACTGTTTTCTGCTGAGTGCATAATTTTTTGCCTCGTGAAGGGCGGCGCGGGCTATGCCGATTGCCTGTGATGCGATGCCGATTCTGCCGGAGTCCAATGCGTTCATGGCTATTTTGAAGCCATCCCCCTCCTTGCCGAGCAAATTTTGTCTGGGCACGACGCAGTCCTGCAGAACCACTTCGGTGGTGGTTGAGCTCCGCAGGCCCATTTTGTCCTCGATGGTGCCGATGGAAAATCCCTGAAAACCCTTTTCGACGATAAAGGCGGAAATGCTTCTGTTTCCGCCGGCGTCGTCCGTTCGCGCCATGACGATATACACGTCCGCCTGTTTGCCGTTTGTAATAAATAGTTTGGTGCCGTTGATGATATAGTTGTCACCCGAAAGAACGGCGCGGGTGCGCAGGCTTGCGGCATCGCTTCCCGATCCTGGCTCCGTGATGCAGAAGGCGCCGAGCTTCTCCCCGTTAGCCATAGGTACCAGGTATTTTAATTTCTGTTCTTCGGTGCCGAATTTCAGTATCGGCTCGCAGGAGAGGTTGGCGACGGACATGACAACGCCGATTCCGGCATCAGCAAAGGAGATTTCCTGCATGGCCAGAGAGTAGGTTACCGCGCCGGTGCCGCTGCCGCCGTATGATTCGGGGATCATCATGCCGAGGAATCCGAGACTGCCCATTGCCTTCACAACGTCCTGGGGAAAATGTTTTTCCTTATCCCATTGAAGAGCAAAGGGCTCTATTTTATCTTTTGCGAAATCCCGGGCCATCAGCTGAACAAGCTGCTGTTCCTGGGTCAGTTCAAAATCCATTGACATCTCCTTAGTGGTTACTTGTATTAGTGTCTGTACGTCAAATTATCTACGTTTCCTGCGTAGATAATTTGACGTACAGACACTTACCCCAAAGCCATACAACATCTTACAAAAGTTTACGGCTTTGCCGGGTTTGAACATGAAATGCCGATGCACAGGTTCAATCACGTTATTTCCCGCGTCTCAGGGAGAATAGGTTGCTACGATAAGAATCGTCGGTTCTTCGGATACGCTCCAGAGTTTATGCATCCGCATAGAGTCGAAATGTATGCTTTCGTTCGGTCTCAGTATGTGGACGGTTTTGCCGACTTTCAGTTTCAGAATACCGGAGAGCACAAATATGAACTCTTCGCCCGGATGATGGTATTGCGCCATTTTATGATCCTGTTGCGGCTCAATAACGACCTTGAATGCATTGAGGTGTTTGCGTTTACCCTGTGGCGTAAGAACTTCATAGGAGTAATTGGCTGCCCTTTTCTGAAAACCCTCTTCCCTCAGTTTGCCTGTTTTTTTTCGGGGCTCTATTTTCGGACCTAATAAATCTTCGGATGCGGTTTGCAAAGCTTTTGAAACCGAAAAGATAACGGATACCGGTGCGAGCTGCTCATTATTTTCAATCTGCTCCAGGTATTTTTCGGAATAGCCTGTCTCTTTCGCCAGTTTCTGCAGGCTCATTTTTTTTACAGCACGCAGTTTTTTCATCTTTTCCGCGAAGTTTTGATAGTGTGCCATTACTCTGTTCTCCTTTCATCTTTTTTCCGACAAATCCGAACAGGACCATACTAAAAAAGCGCAAAAAACACAGAGCCGTCAATCTTTTTTATACTACGGCAGCATAGTTGTTTCAGCAACAGGTTTTAATCCTTTCGTGCCTTGCCGAGCCCGAGAAGCAGCAATGCATCATTAATTTCGTCAAGAATCGCCGGGTCGTCGATGGTCGCGGGCATCTTCCATTCTTTGTTATCCGCGATCTTCTGTATCGTGCCGCGCAATATTTTTCCGGACCTGGTTTTCGGCAGCCGTTTTACGACGATTGCCTGCTTGAATGAGGCGACAGCGCCGATGCGGTCGCGGACCATCTTGACAACATCTTTTACAATTTCATCGTTGCTGTGGGTGACGCCGGCCTTCAGCACGATAAATCCGACGGGAACCTGGCCCTTGAGTTTGTCGTCGACGCCAAGAACCGCGCACTCCGCAATGTCAGGGTGGTCGGCGAGTATCTCTTCCATGCCGCCGGTAGAGAGACGATGTCCCGCGACATTGATGATGTCGTCCGTGCGCGACATGACGTACACATAGCCGTCCTCGTCAATGAACCCGGCGTCCGCGGTTTTATAAAAGCCCGGAAACTCATCGAGGTAGGATTTAAGAAAGCCTTCGTCGTTATTCCACAGGGTCGGGAGCGCTCCCGGAGGCAGGGGGAGTTTAACAACAAGTGCGCCGGTTTCATTGGGTTTCAGCCGCTTGCATCTATTGTCGACGGTCATCAGATTCCATCCGGGGGACGGTTTGGTTGTCGAGCCTTCCTTTACCGGAAACTGGTGCAGTCCAAGATAGTTGCCGGTAATTGCCCAGGCGGTTTCCGTCTGCCACCAGTGGTCGATGACCGGAACGTTAAGGCTTTTCTGCGCCCATTTCAGGGTGTCGGGATCGGTTCTTTCGCCCGCAAGGAAAAGCGCTTTGAAATGAGACAGATCATATTTTTTCATCAATTCGGCTTTCGGGTCTTCGCGTTTTATTGCTCTGAATGCTGTCGGCGCGGTGAACAGGGCTTTGACTTTATGTTCCGCAATTACCCGCCAGAAAGCGCCGGCATCGGGAGTGCCTACGGGTTTGCCTTCGTAGAGTATCGTTGTGCATCCTTTAAACAGCGGGCCGTAAATTATATAGGAGTGTCCGACAACCCAGCCGATATCGGATGCAGCCCAGAATACGTCGCCGGGGTTGACGTTATAGAGCGCTTTCATGGTCCATTTCAGCGCGACAACGTGGCCGCCGTTGTCCCTGACAACACCTTTGGGAATGCCGGTGGTGCCGGAGGTATACAGAATATAGAGCGGATCTGTTGCGGCAACCGGTACGCAGTCATGCGGCTTTGCTTTTGCGACAACGTCGTTCCAGTCCAGATCGCGCCCCGCCACGAGCTGAGCCGTTTTCATCTGCCGTTGATAGATAATACACCGTTGCGGTTTTACCACGGACAATTCGATGGCGTTGTCCAGAAGCGGTTTATACTCGATGACTTTGGTTGTTTCGATACCGCATGATGCGGAAACAATCACTTTGGGTTTTGCGTCGTTGATGCGTATAGAGAGCTCTTTTGGTGCGAACCCGCCGAATACGACCGAGTGGATTGCGCCGATGCGGGCGCAGGCTAAAACAGCCACGACGGATTCAGGTATCATCGGCATATAGATAAGCACACGATCGCCTTTAACAACGCCCAGAGACGCAAGAGCACCGGCAAACGTGGCAACCTGATCCCGCAACTCGTTGAAAGTGATCTTTTTTATGGTACTGGTGACCGGGCTGTCATAGATTAATGCTACCTGTTTTCCCATGCCGTTTTCGACATGATAATCTACAGCGTTATAGCAACTGTTGATGACACCGCCCCTGAACCAGCGGTAAAACGGCGGGTTTGTATCATCCAGTACTTTCTCCCATTTTTTATACCAGTGACAATCTTCTGCAGCCTCGGCCCAGAAAACATCAGGATTGTTGATTGATTTTTCAAAAGCAAGGTCGTATGGATTCGTCATATACTGTGCTCCTTTGATATGTATTTGAAAGCGAAGAGTTTTTATCCGTTGTTTTAAAAACTGGATATTGAAATATAGTTAATTCTCTGAACAATGGAAATAGCTATTTTAAATGGACAAGGCATGAAACTTGATGATATACAGCAGTTAATTTGTTGTAACTTATTATAAAACAATAAGTTAATTTTTAAAATAAATTAAAATGGTCAAATAATATTTTTTTATAACCGATTTTTCAATGTATAGACAACTCCTGATAACGGTTGTGTTTTCGAATGCTGCAAAATAGTATTGACATAGTCCATGTCTTTATTTACCTTGATAGTGGTATCTATTTACTAAAATTGACTTTTTAACACTTAATTATATAGGATAAAAGGGGAGGTTAATCCTATCATAAAGGATTGTTTATGGCGAAGAAATATGCGTCGTCTTCTCAATTATTTTTAAGTAGCGCTTGCGCTCTTGTATGCATGGCATGCCTCGTGTATCCTGCCGATATATCTTCCGGTAAAGTTCAGATCGAGAAAATACTGCAAGAGTTGGTCAGGACCGACAGTAGTATATCGGCCAAAAAAGCAGAACTTGCAGATCTCCGCGCCGACCGTGAAAAGGCAAAGAAGGATAGCGTTAACCAGCAAAAAGCCTTTGTGGAGAAAGAGGGGAAAAAAAACAGGGAGTCAGCGCATCTGGACAGTCTATGTAAGAAAAACGATCAGGGACAGGTCAAGATAAAACAGGCACAAGAAAAGGCTGCGCAGGACAGCCTGCAGGCGGAAAAGAAGATTGGCGGTGAATTGCTGCGTGTGGCAAAGGAAAAAGCGTCTCTGGACAGCCTTGTTGATGCCATGAATAAAGAGAACGACCGGCTCGTACTGGAGCGCGAAAACACGGTAAAGGACAGCAGCAACACGGAAAAATCGGCCGCCTATGCACTCAGCGGATTAAAGGCCGACCTGGCCAATCTTGACAGTATGATAAATTTCAGAACGATGATCTACGACACCTTTGCCTTGCGGCATCAGAAGCTCGAATTGGACCACCAGATCGAAGAAAAACAGAAAACGCTCAATGAGCTTATGGCCTTGAACCTTGAAAAGCGCATGGAGGGGGACGGACCTTTCCAGGCAACCCAGAAGGAACTGGGCGAGCTTCTGGAGCAGCGGAAAAAACTGCTTGAAAACCAGGATATCGCCAAATGGGAAAAAGCCGAAGCTAAAATGCCCTTAACAAAAAGGCTGGCGCGTCTGGACAGCCTTATTCTGCAGACGGATAATCTGTTGACGGAACTTACCGCCAGGCGCGGGAAAAAAACGCAGGACAGCATTGAGATATATAACGGCTTTGGGAAAACATTTCAGCAGACGCATAAAAAGTTGAAGCTGCTGGACAGCCTTATCCTGACCACGCGCGGGATACTGGAAGCCGGCGCCATCAGATACGGCACGATTAGAAACGACAGCGCCGCTGTCGTGAAACAATTCCAGAAGGATATGGAAAAAATCAAAAAAGAGACCGCCCGCCAGGACAGCCTCTTACTGGTAAAAAACAGGGAACTTGAAAAGTTGAAAGAACAGCAGGCAAAACTACGACAGGACAGCACGGCGATCCTGAGCCAGAATCTTCAAGCCGCGGAGCTGGGCCGGCAGAACGCCGAAAAAATCGACCGGCTCATTCAGGAAAAAGAACGTGAGTTGAATCAGATCGACAGCGCAAAAAAAGGCTTTCAGGCGCTTATGGCGAATGAGATTGCAAAGATCGACAGCCTTATCATGGAAAGCCAGAAAACGGTTATCTCCTTCATGCATAAACGGGAGAAGCAAAAGCTGTATGCAACCGAGGCGAGAAAGAGCAACAGTGACAAAGAGAAACGGGCATTCAAAGAGGTGGCAGGCAAGGATTCGGTCGTGCAGGGCCTGGAAAATGAGCTGAAAACACTATCGAAGGCTCTGGATAAGACTGGACAGGACACCCTTGAAATAAGGAAAAAACAGGAGTCGGAGGTTGCCGTCAGTATAAAGGAGATAGCGCTTTGTGACAGCCTCATTTCGGTGAAAGAAAAAGAGCTGGCTGCGCTTGTGGAAAAAAGAGCCAAAGCCCGTCAGGACAGCGTTGCTGCGCTGAAAACGGCAAAAGAGAAGCTGGTGTCCGTCCGCACGGTAATAGCCCAGCAGCAGACTGCCCTGGGAAAAATCAGAAAACAGGTCGCCGCGGACAGTGCTGCCGCAGGCAGGGTTAAACATGAGTATGCATCGCTGGTAAAAGAGCATGCCCGCGCCGACAGCGCAGCGAACAGAGACGTGGGAAAACTTGACAGCATCGTTAATGCGGCAAAGGCAGGAACGGCTGCGGCCGACAAAGAGGTTGAAGCGCTGCTCAAGGGGACCGGTTTCGGGCGGACAAAGATGCCGGATGCCGAAAAAAAGAAAATCGTATCGGCTATCGAAAATTGTTATTCGTTATTACAGGGCGGAAGAAGCGCCGAGGCAAAGGCCGTTTTTGTAAAAGAGGGTGACCTGCTGAAGAAATATATGCTCGCGGCCGATTTTTCAGAATTGAAATCCATCGTTGAAGCGGGGATAAAGGCTCCGAAGAAGGAAGAGAAGGAAACAATTAAACCGGCTTCCGAACCTGAACCGGCAGCACCGGTGAAACCGGAGATGCCAAAGCAAGAGCCGGCGAAAGCAAAGGAAGAGCCTCCCGAAGTAAAAAAGCCGCAGGTAACCGATAAAGTCAAACCCGCAGACCGGCCTGAACCGGTACCTGATAAGCCTGTTGATACGGTTGCCGCACCGGTTTCCCCGGCTGAAAAGCCGCCGGATATAGACAGAAGGGACGCGACTATTTTTATTTCAAGCATTCCGCCGAAAGCCAAGGTACACATGGATGGAAAGTATATCGGCGAAACAAATGTGGCTGATTTGAGAGTCTCTTCAGGTACGCATCAGATGACTTTTACCGTTAATAACCAGAGATGCACGAAGACAATGACCTTTCAGCCCGGAAAAAATCAGAGTACGCTGATCAGAATCCCGTGTCAATAGTCAGGCCGGTTGTGACTGCAGGTGATTAATGGCTTGTAGAGATTAGAAGAGCGCCAGAGTACACGGATCATGCTGCCGGATAAAAGCATGTTGCATGCTCCTGCTATAGTTTTTCCTTCGGTATGTTTCTTAAAATTCCTCCTTTATTAAAATCTGATACGTGAAATAGTATATATTATAAAACCATGTATCAGGGCGTAATCGTTGTAACCGCGAAAGGATGACGTATGTCAGGTTTTACAAAGGCGATAAAGAAGTTTCCAAGGACGTTCTGGGTGTCCAATTCTATGGAGATTATGGAGCGGTGGGCGTGGTACGGGTTGTTCGGGGTGCTTGCGCTCTATTTGACGCGATCCACCTCCGAAGGTGCGCTGGGTTTTTCACAGGCTCAGAAGGGCGCCATGATGGGTACGGTAACGTCGCTGCTCTATCTTTTACCTCTCATCACCGGAGCTATTGCGGACCGGTTTGGCTATAAAAAGATTCTTCTTATCGCTTACACCATGCTCTCGACCGGATACCTGATGATGGGTCACTTTTCGTCTTACGGAGCCGTGTACTTTACCTTTATTTATGTCGCACTTGGAGCAGCGCTCTTTAAACCGGTGATCTCCGCGTCGGTGGCGAAAACGACAGACGAAGAGACATCCTCAATCGGATTTGGCATTTTTTACATGATGGTCAATGTTGGCGCTTTTATCGGGCCCTTTATCTCAAGCAAGTTAAGAACCAATCCGCAGTATGGCTGGGACTGGGTTTTTTACGTGTCGGCTGTGGCAATATCAGTGAATTTTTTTCTTGTCGCTTTTTTTTACAGGGACCCATCGGTTGAGGAGGGTAAAAAGGTCAATTATTTCAATCCGGTCGACTATCTTAACATCCTGTGGTCATTTCTGACAACATCCCTGCTTTTTGTCTCCGCATTTGTCCTGTTTGTCGCTCTTTATATTATCGAGACGCCATTGGCTTTAAGCAGTACCGCCTACAAACGATGGTGTTTTCGGTTTTCCGATTGGATACTTTCTCTTCCTATCGGCGAGTCCAATAAAAAGATATTTAATAACATCACCAGCATTTTCCGCGACCCCCATTTCATCATCTTCCTGCTCATTGTGGCAGGATTCTGGACTCTCTTTAATCAGTTATTCTACACCCTGCCTAATTTTATCGACCAGTGGGCCAACACCGGAATACTGTACAATACGCTCGAAAACATTTCCCCCGGACTGGCTGCGGCATACGGCAACGCCGCCGAACGCTCTATTCCGGCCGAGCAGATGATAAACCTCGATGCAGCCGCCATCGTGATTTTTCAGGTGATCGTCTCAACATTCGTCATGAGAATGAAACCCCTGAATTCCATCATTTCCGGCCTGCTTGTCTGCACCATCGGGATAGGCCTTTCGTTCATGACCGGCAACGGATGGTTTATCGTTATCGGTATCCTGATTTTTGCTTTCGGTGAAATGGCGAGTTCCCCCAAAATCACCGAGTATATTTCCCGCATTGCCCCAAAAGACAAAACGGCACTCTATATGGGATGTACGTTTCTGCCGGTTGCACTCGGCAACAAGCTGGCAGGGTATCTTTCCGGGCCCGTGTACCAGGTGATGTCCGACAAAGTGTACCTGCTGAAAAAGGAGGTTGTTTCGCGCGGGTTGGCGATACCGGAGATCGGTTCAACGGTCGACGGAACGGATACGGTTTTTTCCCAAACCGATTTCATGAACCGCGCCGCTGAGCTCATGAATATGACGCAGTCGCAAATGACGCAGTATCTGTGGGATACATACAATCCTTCAAAAATATGGATTCTTTTTACGGGGATCGGGATTGCCACGGCGATACTCCTTTTTGTATATGACCGGTTTCTTTTAAACAGGAAGGTAAAAAAGGAGCAGTGATTCGCCGTCAGTTTTTTATCCGGCAATCGCCTTGATGGCGAAATCAACCGCCTCCTGAATCATCTCCTGCGGCGGCTGTTTGATGAATCCGTTCTTCATAAGCGAGTCGATAATGGCCCTGCTGAGTGTAATATCCTCTTTTGCCCTGGCATAGACCTGTTCTCTGGTCATAATTTTTCGGGCAACGCCGTCCTGGATGGCCTGCATTGCCACATCCGCCGCTTCGTGGGGAAACACGTCCGCCTCTTCCATGCTGGGAATGATATAGTCGGGGGAGAGTCTTCCGGTTTTTTCGGCAAATCGTGCAAGAGACTGGGCCGCGGCGATTGCCATGGCGTCGGTTATTTTTCTCGCTCGTACCAGCAGTGCGCCTTTTAAAATGCCGGGAAAACCGAGGGAGTTGTTTACCTGGTTTGGAAAATCCCCTCTGCCGGTTGCGACGATAAAAGCCCCGGCCTCTTTTGCCGCATAGGGATAAATTTCCGGAATGGGATTTGCGCATACGAAGACAATCGCTTTTTTGGCCATAGCGCTGATCCAGTGTTGCTTGACTTTATCAGGCCCCGGTTCCGAGAGGGCGATAAGCACGTCTGCACCGTGTATGGCTTCTTCCATGGTGGCATGGCGTTGCGGGTTTGTTGTTTCGCACAACTCCCATTTTCTGTAGAATCTGGGGTCCTCGCGTATATCCCTGCGGTCTTTGTGTAAAGAGCCTCTGGTGTCGAAAATGACCATTTTTTGCGGGTCGCCGCCGGCCTGTATGATAAGCCGGGCTATGGTCGTGTTTGAAGCGCCCGCGCCAAGCATGACAATCCTGACCCTGCGTATATCTTTTTCCGCAACTTTGAGCGCGTTAATCAGGCCGGCAAGCGTGACGCACCCGGTACCCTGCGCGTCGTCGTGCCACACCGGGATATCACAGGCCCCGCGCAGTTCGTCCAGGACCTTGTAGCAGTTCGGCTGCGAGATGTCTTCGAGGTTCACCGCGCCGAAACTCGGCTGCAGACGCCTGACAAATTCTATTATGGCGTCCGGGTCGTGAACATTTTTGTCGTTGTAGCTGTTCATGCACAGGGCAATTGCGTCGATGCCGCCAAGGTACTTCATCAGGAATGCTTTGCCTTCCATGACGCCCAATCCGCCGGAAGTCCCGCAGTCGCCGTCGCCAAGCACCCGGGTCGAATCGCTGACTACGGCAACGAGATTTCCCCGGTTGCTCATCTCAAAGGAGGCGTCCGCATTGTCGCGGATCGCGGTTGACACCTTTGAAACCCCCGGTGTATACCAGACGTTAAACCAGTTAAACCCGAATATGCCGGCTTTGGGAAGGGTCTGCATTTTGCCGCCGTAGAATGAGTGCCCGGTTTCGGCAAGTCTCTTTAAAAAAAGAGTTTTAGCCTCCGCAACCTGCTCCTGAGAAAAATGTTTCGGGAAGAATGTGTCCAGATTTTTTAACGTCAAATCAATACTCATTATAGTACTCCTCATCAGGTTTGTCGGGCGGTATGTTTTTTATATCTTTGGATACCCAGAGCGCCAAGGTCACCGCCGTATATATCATTCATGACAATAACGGGAAACTCTTGTACTTCGAGGCGCCTGATCGCTTCCGTGCCAAGGTCGTGGTATAAGATAACTTCTGATTTTTTAATGCATTTAGAAAGCAGCGCTGCAGCCCCTCCCACAGCGACAAAATAGACGGCTTTATTTTTTTTCAGGGCGTCTATAACCTGTTTTCCCCTGCCTCCTTTGCCGATCATGCCTTTCAGACCGGTTTTTTCAAGCAGGACAGGCGTGTACGCGTCCATCCGCATGCTGGTTGTGGGTCCCGCAGGCCCGATGACGCTGCCCGGTTTTTCCGGCGCCGGGCCCGTGTAATACAGTATCTGGCCCCGCAGGTCGACCGGCATTTTTTTAAATCTGCGTAGCTCTTCCACCAGGCGTTTGTGCGCCGCATCGCGGGCTGTGTATATGGTTCCGCTTAATAATACTTCGTCCCCGGCACGCAGGGTTTTAAGGATCGATGAATCCAGCGGTGGCGTTATATGTTTTTTTCCCGTCATTTTGTCTCTTGCAGCATCAGTGTTCATGGTATCGCACCTGATCGATGTACTGTTTTCAGAAAAGCGTATCAGAGCCGCACGTGCGCATGTCGCGAGGCGTGGCACTGGATGTTGACCGCAACCGGCATGCTTGCGATATGGCAGGGAAACGTTTCGATGTTCACCTGAAAGCTGGTTATGCTTCCACCCAGCCCCTGCGGTCCGATACCGGTTGCATTGATCTCCCTCAAAAGCCTTTTTTCGAGTCCGGCATACCGTTTATCCGGATGAAGGCTGCCGATAGGCCGCAGCAGCGCCTTTTTTGCAAGCAGGGGTGCCATCTCGAACGTTCCGCCGATACCGACACCGACAATGGTCGGCGGGCAGGGGTTGCCGCCGGCGCTGATCACGGTATCCAGAACAAATTCGACGACACCCGCGACACCGTCGGAAGGCTTGAGCATAGCCAGACGGCTCATGTTTTCAGCTCCGGCGCCTTTGGGTACAAAGGTGATGTCAAGATGCTCCGTATCCGTATGCTCGAGGTGAATGACGGCCGGGGTATTGTCGCCGGTATTGGTTCTGTCAAACAGCGGGTCTGTAACCACGGATTTGCGCAGGAAACCTTCTGCGTATCCCTGCCGTACCCCTTCATCGACTGCCTGCTGAATCGTTCCGCCCTGAATCGAGACTCTGCCGTATTGTATAAAAAAAACGGACATGCCGGTGTCCTGGCACAGCGCGATAGTTTCTTTTTGTGCGATAACCGCATTCGCCATACACTGCATGAGAATCGATTTCCCCAGCGGCGACGCCTCTTTTGTATATGATTTTTCGAGGGCTTTTCTGACATCTGCAGGAAGGGCGCAATTGGCGCGTATACATAGTTTTTTGACTTCGTTTACAACGGAGTCGAATGTAATAATCTTCACGTACTATTCCTTCGTTTCGGCCGCACAACACACCCTGCAGCACTCCCGGTGCACGATTGTTTCAGGCATGAACGCCTGATCTATGCCGGCGATACTGCAGTGTCGAAAAAAACTGGATTTTCAGACAGTTTAATTCCTGTCCGAATTTTTGGATTGGAGTGCAACAATCCGTTTCAGGTTTTCGAGGTTTGTACCGGCGATGTCAATAAATTTAACGCCCATGCGCGTATCGTCCCTGTCCACGAAAACAGGACCATCCCAGATTCTGACAAAGCGGGATTCAAAAAGAATCACCTCTGCGTTAAAGGCAAGTGCCAGCATCACCGTACCGTATTTACATTCAGTATCGATTTTGTGCGGGATTATTATACACATACCGCCAAGGCTTATGTCATGGCACTCTGTTCCCTCAAGAAACTCACCGTTTTCAAATCGAACGGATACCTGTTCAGTAACCAGAAACCGGCTGCTTTTCCTTCGTTTTGTCATTGCAAACACGATTTTTCGCCTCCGCTGTTTTCCGGCAATAATCAGAGAATAGAAAAACGCCTCTTTGTAATAATCCCTATGAGGGAGTATTATCCTACAATTAGGATAATATACTCGATTGCCGGACGCTTGAAAACCCCCTGCCGGCGACTCCGGGGTCTTGCCCGCCTATGAATGTTCCGATGGTTTAACGAGTGTAATTTTTATCCCGAGACGAAATCCGACATTCGAGCCGGGAATTTTTACCGGGGCAGGCGAATCCGGACTGTCTTTTTTATAGTCGATCACTGATCCGTTCGTGTTTTTCCTTTGCTCAAGGTTGAAGGAAATCTGGTCGAAAGAACATTCAAAAAAGACAGCGGTTCTGCCGGTAAAGAAATAGTCAATGCCCAAAACGCCATTCAGTCCCAGTCCGGGGCTTGTCCGTAAAGAGCCGTTTTCGAAGGTTGCGGTCGTATCGTTATTGGAAACAGGAGCAATGCTCAACAGAGCGTAATAGCATCCGGCCCCTGCGCCGGCATAGAAACTGGCCGATTTGTTAATGGGGACATGAGGGATTAATTTCAGGTTGATACCGAACATATCGCCGGTATATTCTTCCTTGAACCGGATATTTCCGTCCGCATGCACGTAGCTGACCTCCAGCGGGGGAAAACCTCTGGTATAACACAACGACAGCCTCATGCTCAGGATTTTTTGGAAATAGTACTCGAAACCGGTTACGACCTGCAATCCCTTGCCGTAATTGAGATAGTGGTTGACCTCTTTTTTAAACTCATTGCCGGAGTTGTACTCCCGGCTGCAGAGAAAGGTGTCGGTATATCCTCCCGCTGGCAGCCCGTAACCTGTAAGCAGAAAAAAGTCAAGCGTCCCGGCGTTGGCAGAGAAGGCGGGGATGGATAATGCGAGTATGCATAACGCGACTATCGCAGTATGAATTCCATGCAATCGAGCCATAGCAGCAGTGCTCCAGTTTGTTTGCAGAGTATGTTTTTATTCGCGCGCGTAGATGGTATAATCGATGTCAGAAAAAATATTGTTTCGCGCCTCTAATGTAGTAATATACTTTTCATCAGCGGTTTTGGTAAGAAGATTGTTGTAAAGCTGTAAAAAATTTGCTATATGCTGGCGGGTACGCCGCACCGCATATTCAACCATTGTTCCTGATTTCATGATGAACGCCCAATCACTGGATTCGGCCAAAAGAAGCTCCCGGGCCATCTGATTGAGAGTCCGGCGTACCAGTCCTTCCGCGTTTTTATGCTGCCTGGCGCATCCGGTCATGATCTCCTCAATCATGTGGAGATGGCGGTATATCCAGTCGTTGCTGGAGTCCAGCCAGACCTCCGAATACCCTTTCTGCCCCCAGCTCGAGAACGAGGGCTCACACACCTGGTTTGTCGGGTATTCGGCAAGATATTCAGACGGGGTCGTTAATTTAACGGTCTCCTGTTCAAAGGCGATTTTGCGGATAAGATAGTTGAGCCAGTGAGGTCCTTCAAACCACCAGTGGCCGAAAAGTTCGGCGTCATAGGGTGCGACAATGACAGGCGTTCGATCCATGACCGATCCGAGATACTCGATCTGCCTCTGCCGGTTATAGAGAAAATTGCCTGCATGCTCAAATGCCCGGTTCAGCGCTTCGGCGTGATTGTAGGGCTCCTTTTTATCTGTTTGCCCGGTTATCCGGTAATATTTGAAACCGGTGAAAAGGCGCTCTCCGCCGGGATCGATGTAGGGTTTGATATAGTCGTAATCCAGATCAAAACCTATATCGCGGTAAAAATCCCGGTAGAGGAAGTCTCCGGGATAGCCCGACTGAGCGCTCCACACAGACTTGGAAGATTCTATATCCCTTCCGAAAGCCGCCACCGGTGAATTCTTGCAGTGAATCGGTGCGAATACGCCGTATTTCGGCCGGGGTTTCGCAAAGAGGATGCCATGCGTATCAACAAAGAAATAGGTAATGCCCGCCTCTTCCAGGAATGTTTCGAGTCCCGGAAAGTAGCCGCATTCGGGCAGCCACATACCGGCAGGGTTTTTCCCGAAACAGGTACGGTACGATTGTACGCCGGTCTCTATCTGCGCCCGGACAGCGCCTGGATTATACTGCATATTCGGAAGGTAGGCGTGCGTTGCCGCGCTGGATAGTATCTCGATAGCGCCCTGGTTCTGAAGATTGGCGAACGCCTGTATCAGGTTGCCGTCATACTGCTGGACAAAGATGTGGCGGCTGTGCTCCAATGTCTGCAGATACATAACGGCGATTTTGTTGAAATGAGGCTCGTTTCTGGTCCGGACGATCTCCTTTTTCGCAAGTTCCGTCAACCGGTCGATATGATTGATGTATTTTTCCGTACACTGCGGTTTGGCAAGCATTTCGCAGAGCGTCGGTGTCAGGGAGAGTGTAAGCCTGAAAGGAACCCGGTTCTGTACCAGGGCTTCAAAAATATTCAGCAGAGGAATGTAGGTTTCGGTAATCGCCTCGAAAAGCCAGTTTTCTTCCTGCAGATAGGCGCTCTCCGGATGGTATACAAACGGCTGATGAGCATGTAACACAAAGCAGAGATACCCGTTTTTTTTATACTGCATATATCGGCGCTTTCCAGTGATATTCCTGATATAACGTGATTGCAATTACCTGCCGTAATTTTTAAACGTGTTACCGCTTGATCCCAGAAAAAGAGACGTCCGGGCCGGGTCGCCGGTCCTTAAGTACAGTGATGACGGGTAGGTGGAAAAGGTAATAATATCCTGAGTTGCTGCGGTTGACCACTGTTCGTCAATGACATCGCTGACTGCATCGTGCGGCATCTGTATTGTATTGGATTGCATGAGGGTATGGAAAACGCCATCCCTGGTGAGACTGCCGTATTTGATCAGCCAGGTCCTTCCCGGCTCCGGAATTTTCACATACCAGTTGCTGGCATAGAAATGAACGAAGGTGTCAAAGCGCTTCCATTCATTGTTTCCGGTATAGATGATATCGGTGATGTCGAGAAGGCGCAGGACGGGCTGTGCGGTTTCGAAGGTTTCTGCGCCCATCGTCTCTTTTGCTTTCGCTGTCGTATCCTCCGTTATCTCCCAGTATACGAAAATCATGAACGGGTCTCGCGGTATGGCCCGCAGATACGTTTTGTTATACTGCTGCGGCAGGTCCGGTGTACCGGCAAACTCCGTGGTTTTTTTCTGAACCCGCAGAACGGGCGCCGGAGCCGGCTTTTCCCGCCGCCGCGCGGACCGTGAGGACACTGTTTTTTTTATGGCGGTTTTCGGGGCGGCAACGCTTTTTTTTACCGGTGAGGTCCGGACAGGTTTTTTAACCTTTTTTTTTGCGCGTTTTTTTTTGTCGGGTTTTGTTTTCATGCCCTATCCCCATCGGTAACGATGGACGCTCTAATAGTTATCCGGTCCGGATTTGCTCCACTTGCGCCCGCCGTTTATACCAATCAGTATCTGTACGAACGATTCATCGTAGCCCGAAAATTTTTCATGCGACCGTTTCCCCGCTTCTAAACCCAGGTCGAGCAGGCCGTTTCCCCGCAGGGGCAGTCCAACGCCCAGGGAACCTGAATATTCGGAACTCTTTTTCCCCGGTAACTGCGAGTAGCGCATACCGGCTCTGAAATGCACCGTCTCCCAGTATTTCGGGACCAGAAGATTGGGGGCGGGAATAAACCGTACCCCGCCGGCTATGGAAACGGTATTTTCCTTCTCGATATCAGCAATGCCCCTGGTTATGCTCTTTGTAAGTTCCTCGGGGATGTCGTCAATATCTAGTGAATAGAGTTTCCAGAATTCAAAAGAGAGATCCGCGCCTATAAGCCATTTGGGGGAGAAGGCATAGGAGGCGCCCAGAAACAGTGACGGCGGGTATTGCATGGTAATTTTTGCATTGGTGATGGTTGCGCTGTCGACGGGAATTTTATCATCGTAATTATAGAGAGCATTGTTGTAGTTCAGACGCTCCTTCAGGTAGTAGTTAAAGGCCAGGCCCAGTGAAATGTCCTTGAATGTTCCCATGCATCCCAGGCGGATGCAGTTGATGCCTGCTTTCTGATGAGTACTGTCGCGCACGGTAACAATGGATTTTACCGTTTCGGTCGTTTTTATGTTTGTAATAACGCTGTCGGGGGAGAGGGTCGTGTCGAACTCTATTTCCGCGAAAGTGAAGTCTTCAAGTTTTGTGCTGTTTGACATAAAATAGCTGCGCTGGTAGGCAAGCCCCGCGCTGAAATACTTGCTGATTTTATACCCCCACCCCCCCTGCCATGAGCTCGTTCCGCCCTCGCAGTCGTAGGAAAGCCGGTAGTATTGGGGGTGGAGCGGGTCTGCGGAGGTGATGTCGACTTTGTCCTGGCGGTATTTTATCTTCGTTTCGGTATCTTTGGTTAACGAGAATGCCAGCGTTCCGGCGGCGCCCAGCGGAAGGGCAAACGATATCTGCCGCGGTATGAAGGAGATATGATCGGTGTAGGTGCTTTTTTCCTCTATTCTCAGATAGTCGATGGACAGCAGGGAGGAAAAAGCGGTCGTTCCGATAAAACCGAGATTTCCCGGATTTGACAACATGACATGATGATCGTTGATAACGCCGGTGGACACGCCGCCCATGCAGAGCGCGGTGCCGGAAAGCGGCCGCAGAGGAAGGCCGAACGGGTACGATGCGGAGAGTATCGATTGCGCCCGCGCCGCAGAGAGAACAGAAAAAATAACAGCAATGAAAATACATGTAAACTTCATAAACGCCTGTTCAGCCTTCAATTCGAATTGGAAATGATATAGTTTATCGGCAACCCGCCGGACGGCTTATCCCATCGTATATGTGAAAAATGCATGTCGCCGGCAGTGGTCAGTTGTCCTGTTTTGTTGTGATATAATGATGTCCACACATAAAGGTATCCGGTCCGGGGCAGGTTGTTGACGCCATCGTACACCATTTCTATGAGGAACGTGTTTATGGGTATTTCCAGGTTTTTGACGGATGCAGCTATGGAAAATTTTGATTTATACCGGGTCATATCTTCTATGCCGGTTGTTTTCTGGCTTTTCAGTGCATAGAAGATCCCGATTGTGCCGCCGGCGGATTTATGAAGCAGTACCGTGTCCGGGTAGAGTGTCAGCAGCGCCCTGGGGATATTGCGATACCTGATCTGGCCGGTGCTGTCTTTCATGCTCTCCCAGACCGGCTGCAGGTCTATCTCCATCACCGCATATCTTCCGGCGCCGCTTGATGACAGCATTGTTGTATCGAGCGGGGCTGCATTCGATTCAAATACGGAGACGTCATGATAGAAGGGCGGAAGCGTCTGGGTAACGGTGTCCTTTTTTACCGGATTGAAATAGCGCACGCTTAAAGAGACATCTTTGAGATACAGGAGCGAGTTGCTTTTTGCCGGGTCAAGCCGCAGGTAGAGGCAGAGTGAGGTGTCCCGTCCCCACTTGTTTTTATCGTATGCCTGGGCGAAAAGCGATATTTTCGGCGATTTTACGGCGTGCTGGATAACCGTATCCTGCGAAATCACGGTGACGATCCTCATCGTGTCATACCGGATAATGTCGACCGTATCGGAGCCGTTGATAAGGTGAGTAACGGTTTTTTTGACGTCGCGGGCAACGGCGGTGTCCACGACCGTAATCACCGTGTCATGGAAAACGGTCGTGTTTCCTGTTGTAAAAGAATCCGACGACGAGGCGTATATTTTCTGCCCCGGTTTTATCAGGGATTGCAGACCAGCCAGGGAGTCGTAAACAGCGGTGTCTTTTACGGAGGTTATCGTATCCACAATGGTGTCAAACACGGTTGTTATAATGCCGATGATATAGGATGTGTCCAGCGGGGCGCCGACGACCGTATCGATGATAATGGTGTCTTTTATAAAGGGATGCAGCTTGGCGATCGTATCAAGAAGCGTATCGGTGGGAATAAATTCCTGCGTAATCGAATGAAGATAGCCTGACCGGTATCGTTTTGACGCCAGCAGGGTTACCGGCACCGTATCAATGATGTGACCCGGTGTAATGACAATTTTCCGGGCTGCGCTTGCAGCGCCGTTAAATGTGTAATTGTTTATTTCAACAAACTGGTTTGTATCAAGCAGGCTGTTTTTTGACTTTGCCAACGTATCATAGTAGCCGAGTTCGACGCAGATGTTTTCGGCCGGATCGCCATTTTCGTTATCGTTGGTGAAATTACAGCAGAACGAAAGAAGGGTATACTGGTTTTCGCTGATGGTGGTGAGCCACTCCTGTATGGTTGAAGCTTTGAACTGAAAATAGGCAAAAGCATGTTCGTTCTGCCAGGAGCCGATAACCGCAATCGGGGGTCTGCCGAGCCCTGATATGACGGTATCTGTTCTGTCCAGAAAACTATAACCGCTTTTCTGCACAAGGGTATCATTGCACAGTTTCGCGTTCATTGTCGTGAAAAGGGGATCCTTATCATTCAGGATGTCGGAGCCCAGATCGGTATCCGGGTCAAACGGTGAATCGCTGCAGAAAAAAGAGGGCAGCAGCAGAAATAATAGAATCAGCCAGCACAAAGGAAATCGCAGTACGTGGTGCATCATATAATTTTCAGGAAAAAGTCCGGTTTAGGTATATTTACTAAAATTCAGAATGTTTTAAAATAGCTTTAAATTTATAAAATTGTCAAACTATTATATTTCAGGGCATTAAAATTTTACCGTTACATGCGTCCAGAGTCATTATTACGGTTAAGTCAGGTTACTATTTACCGGCATCGTGACTTTCTCAAAGTTGTACCATTGCATATATGAACAGGGCAATGTCCGGATTACCGGGGAAATGACCCGCGTGCCTTGGTCTGCAGCCCGAGTCGCGGCCCGGATGAATTTTTATGTCCGGGTGATTGTATATGGTGATTGTATATATTGTATATAAGAAGTTGTTGGAAAGACCGGCCTGTTGCACATAGGGGCGGGATACGTTGCACGCGTGCCTTTGCATGATTATAAAAAAATAAAAAGTAATGGTTTTATAATTGAGATTAAATAATTATTTTTGAGATGGTAGTATAACGAATAGAAATCCGGAGTGATGTAATTTTGAACGCGACATCCAAAAAATCAGGAACACATGCCATGACAACGTATACCGTCAGAAACCCATCCGATTGCAGAATACTCATTGTCGACGATGAACAGAATTTTTGTGTCATGCTGCAGGAAACGCTCAAAGACAAATACAAGGTTGACGCCTGTTTCAGTGCAAACGATGCTTTCCGGCATATACGGTCCGCTGAATATGACATCGTCGTGACCGACCTGAAGCTTGAGGACGGCTCCGGTATCGATGTGCTGAAGCGGGCAAAGCAGAAGGATAAATTTACGGAAGTAATCATGATAACCGGCTACGGTTCTCTGCAATCCGCTTCCGAGGCAATCAACCTTGGCGTCATATCATATCTGAATAAGCCGATAAAGATTAACGATCTCTGCATCCAGGTTGAACGGGCGGTTGCATCCAGAATTTTTCACCTTAAAAGCATGAGCCTGATTTATCATCCTACCTATAAGGAAGTTTCGGGCGCCAAGGATCATATCATTGATCTTACCTCGCTCTATTATTTCACCACGAAGTTGATGGTCTCCTTCGACGTCGCGGAGGTTATGCAGGTAATCCTGGAGGAGGTAAATGATAAACTGGAGGCCGCGTTTTCCGTCATCGGGATCAACTATCTTGACTTCAGCGAGCTGTTCGCCATGCCGCGGGTGGGCGAGATCAATTCCGCCGATATCATCAGGAATATTCTTTCGGTATGGGATGAATCGTTTAATATCTTCAAGAAGGAAGATCTGAAAAACAAAAAAATCATGATGCAGATGTATCCCGGAAAGACGGAAGAAGCGGTAAAGAAGATGGATAACGCCTCATTCGGCAATGTCATCACGCTTCCCATGACGATACTTGGTGAGAATATCGGATTTATCTCCTTATTCCGCACGCAGAAAGAGCCTCTGAACGAGGAACGAAGCCAGTTTTTTTATGTGTTTACAACGATTATATCGTCGGCGATTCAGCATTATTATCTGGATATGCAGGCAAAGGAGCAGGCAAAAACCGACGGACTTACCGGCGTCGCCAATCATCGCATGTTTCACGAGACCCTGAACAGGGAACTGTCGCTGTTAAAACGGTATAAACGGAAATTCAGCCTTGCCATTCTGGATATTGATGATTTTAAAAATGTCAATGATACTTACGGGCACCTGATAGGCGACGCAGTACTCATTGACCTGACAAGGCGCGTTACCAGGATTATCAGAAACGGGGACATCCTCGCGCGGTATGGCGGGGAGGAGTTTGCGATTATCCTGCCCGATGCGGACATCAGCGGCGCCGAAGTGCTGGCAAACCGGATCTGCAAGGAGATCTCCCAGACGCCGTTCATGCACGCCAATGCTGAAATTTATTATTCGGTCAGTATAGGTCTGGTTGCCTGCAACAGTGATTCCCTGCTGAGCAGGGACGTGATCATCGGCTTGGCTGACGGAGCGCTGTATAAAGCAAAGAAAAACGGCAAGAACAGGGTTGAGGTACACCGATCGAGAACATGATTGTTTAACGTACGCAATAGAAAAGCCGGTTACATGAGTCGCTTCATTTTATTTCTGGGGATACATCTTTACAGCGGAGTAATGGAATGTATCAAAGCGACGGCGACCCTTCTGGAAAACAGCAGCGCAAAGATCAGGAAACTGCGTGCAAAAGAGAGGTCATTGCTGCCGGTCGCCGATGCTTCCCGGCCCGGCGACACAGTTATGTGGATTCATGCATCTTCGCTGGGAGAGTCAAAAGTAGTCATAAAATTTCTTGCCGCTCTTAAACAGAAATATCCGCAAGCCCGCTATGTTCTGACCGCAATTACCGAATCCGGCGTTGATTATCTGCGCAGGCACCGGGACGAATCCGTAGACGCCGTGACATTTTTTCCCTTCGATACCATTCCGTCGATGCGCGCCATCATACGTCAATATGCCATACGCAGAGTGTGGATTGTAGAAACGGAAATATGGCCGTCGATGTTATGGGTCTGTTTAAAAAACAGTATCCCGGTAGGCGTTGTCAATGGCCGGATGGAAGAAAAGTCGTTCCGGCTGTACCATGTATTCTATTGTATGATGAGCGTTTTCTTTGACCGTATGGATGCAGTGCTGGCGCAGGATAAGGCGTATGCCGACCGGTTTATCGCCATGGGCGTCCCCGCTGCCAGAGTCCATATCATTGGCAACATAAAAAGCCGCATTATGATAAACCCTCCATCGGCACGGCAGAAGCAGTCGCTCCGCACGAGCATGGGCATCACGCCTGCCGATACGGTGATAACGGTCGGCTGTATCCATCCGCAGGAGGCACCCCTTATCAGGGATGCGGCGGACCTCCTCGATGCCCGCGGATACCGGTGGAAATGGATTGTGCTGCCGCGCCACATCGACAAATCGCAGCTCATACTCAAAGCGATGGGCGATACTGCCGCGTGTGTACAAAAGATGGACCTGTCGCACGCCGGAAACAGGTGCATTATTGAGATGTACGGCATACTGGAGGACATGTATATGATTGCGGACGTCGCCGTGCTGGGAGGAACATTCACCGCAGAAGTGGGCGGTCATAATATATGGGAAGCCGTACAGTTTTCCGTGCCGGTCTTTTTCGGCCCGCATTATTACAAACAGCAGCAGAGCTATGACCGTGTCCTTGCCGCTGGTGTCGGGTTTTGCGTCAGAGATGCCGCGGAGCTAGCACAGAGGCTGGCAGGAACGGTGAACAACGATTCCGACGCCCTGCGGAAACAATTGTCCCTCTTCCGGGGTACCATGGAAAAAGACGTCACCCCGCTGGAGTCGTATCTGCCATGAGTAAAAAAAATGAAACGCCGGTGAAAGAAAAAACGCCGCAGGTTATCGTCATAAGCGGGAACGATTTTATCGGCCGCGAAAAGGCGCGCGAGAACAGCATACGAAGCCTCTATTCCCGTTTTCCCGATGCCACCGAGGAGCGGTATGACGCTTCGCGCGAACCGTTCGAGGCGTTTATCGAGAGAATGCTTACGCCGTCGCTGTTTCAGAATACCCGGATATTTTTTGTAAAGCACGCGCAGGATTTTTCCGACGCCGAGCTGCAGAGGCTTGCCGTGGTCGTCTCCGCGGAGCTTGCCGATGTGTATGTATGTATTGAGTTTGAAGAGGGGGAGTCGAAAAAAAATAAAAGCCGCAAGGTTTCCGAGCTGCTTGCGCTTCCTGCCAAAATTAAAAAAGACCCGGAGAAGTTCGCCCACCTGCATTTTGACAAACCCCCCGACTACAAACTGGCGGAGTGGCTGACCGTTCAGGTGCCGCTGCTTTTCAACCGGAGGATAACCAGAGACGCCGCGGAAAGCATCATCGATCTGGCGGGAACGGAGCTTGACAAAGTATATTCGGAACTCCAGAAAATCGATATTAACCTCCCGGATAAGGCACCGGTCGACAAGGAGGCGGTGGGTACCGTCATCGCGGCGACCAGGGCAATGAACGCATTCGAGCTGGCACGGGCTCTGTCACAGAAGGATCTGCCGCGTGCGCTCGATATTATTGATTCTCTTTTTCAGAACGATTTTTATGCGCCTGCCGCTGTTTCCGCAATATTCAAACAATTCTGGAGTCTTTTCAAGGTGCGGGCTTTTGCAACAGAGAACCGTGAAAAAGCGAATGCCTACTTCAAGGCGCGCTACGAGGAGAAAAGCAGGATCGCTCTTGAGATAGGCATACGGTGCGGGCTTTTACAGGCGTCGGATACCGTGAAAAAAGCGTACCCGGTGATGATACTTTCCGGTGTAATCGATCAGGCAGTGAAATACAAGGACGAGCATCTGTGCCGGATTTTTACCTGGTTGCGGGAGTATGATGTGGGGATCAAGACGGGAATGGTAAAACCGGCCAGGGAGCCTTTTCAACTTCTATGCTATAAGATTGCCCGGGTCGAACAGCTTCAGAAAAAGGAGCATGCCGCATGAGATGCTTCTGCCGTGTGGAATACGACGGCACCGCCTATGCAGGCTGGCAGCGCCAGGAAAAAGAAACCTGCGTTCAGTCG